>JAESFT010000224.1_pt1 | contig 54000 bp, 59 predicted proteins | sample 9269451 | NCBI WGS metagenome assembly JAESFT01 (sample SAMN14502557, study PRJNA617106) | algae metagenome | isolation source: Scytonema hyalinum WJT4-NPBG1 and co-occurring heterotrophs from well... | place: USA: Mojave Desert, Joshua Tree National Park, California | collected 2006-05-25
ACCTGTGCGAGAAGGTGGGGGCGAACGTGCAGGATGTGGCCCGCGGCATCGGGCTTGATAACCGCATCGGCTCCAAGTTCCTGCATGCCGGCCCAGGCTACGGCGGCTCGTGCTTTCCCAAAGACACCCTTGCCCTGATCAAGACGGCCCAGGACCACGACGCCCCGATCCGGATCGTGGAGACGGTGGCGGCGGTCAACGAGCAAAGAAAGCGCGCCATGGGCCGGCGGGTGATCCAGGCCTGCGGGGGGAGCGTCCGGGCTAAGACGATCGCGGTGCTGGGGCTGACCTTCAAGCCCAACACCGACGACATGCGCGATGCGCCCTCGATCAGCGTCATCGCGGCCCTGCAGGACGGGGGGGCTGTGGTCAGGGCGTACGATCCGGAGGGCATGGAGCAGGCAAAGCACGTACTCGACGGGGTGGAGTATGCGGCGGACGCCTATGCCTGCGCGCGCGGGGCGGACGCTCTCGTGATCTTGACCGAGTGGGACGCGTTCCGGGCGCTTGATCTGACCCGGCTGAAAGCGGCCCTCCATGCGCCCGTGGTGGTCGACCTGCGCAACATCTACAGGCCCGACGACATGAAGCAACGCGGGTTCGATTACGTGTCGATCGGCCGAACCTTTGCCCGAGGTGAGACTCCCTGGGCGCAAGCCGCGGAGTAGGGGAGGGGACTGTCGCATCCCCCCGGTACGTTCTGCATAGCGCATCAGATAGGTGGCCTCTACGAGGCCACCTTGATGAGTGCTTAAGGTGGCCCGTTCGGGGTGTGGTACGGCCTGTACACTTGTAAGGGGAGTTACCGATGCGCGTGTTTCTCGCCACTCTTTGCGTCGCAGTTGCCTTACCGGCCGTAGCACAGACGTGCCATCGCTCGGGGGGCGCACCCAGTGCTCAGACGGCTCGGCCACGCAGTGGGTGAGTGGGATCCTTCTGTACCGGCCGAGTCCCGCGGCCCGCGTTGTCGTCACGCCGCCAGCCCGCTTTAACGCCGGCACCGCGCTCTTCGCTCGACGCGCTCGCCTGATCGCGCGCTGAAACCCAGTCCTGGGTAAGCCGGAGCGTTTGTACGTCAATGGCAGCCTGCCCTCGTGGCCGCCTCGTTCAGCTGCCCGCCCTTTCCCTTCAGGCACCTCATGCTAGGCCCATCATGGAGGCGGCTCAACCACCTTGGGGCCGCACTTGCCGAGTGTCTGTGACGGGTTAGCCACACCTTCCAGAGCCGAAATGTGCGAATGAATCGGTCAAGGTGCTCTCTGGGGCGCCGTGTCGCTCTTGCGGCCGTTCGCTGAACTCGGGTTGAAGATCGAGACATGCAAAAGCAAGTATTGATTTGGCTCAGGGGTGGATTGTTGATCCTGCTGCCACTGCTTGTGTCAGCCTGCACCTTTGTGTCTAGAGATGGGCCAGCTTCCCTCGAAGTCCGCAATAAGGCAGACGCTACGCTGCTCGACACGGGCCAACTCAGCTATGCATACGTGAACCTGACGCCCCTGACGGTGCCATTTTTTGCGGCAGAGCCCGAAGCGCCGATCCTGTTTAGCCGGGCGGTGATGGGAGGGCGCGGACCTAATGTACGCATCGGCGTGGGTGATGTGCTTGCAATCACTGTCTTTGAGGCTGGCGGGGGCGGGCTTTTCTTGCCTGAGTCCCCTTCTGGCCGTGCGGGCAGCACTCAAATCCCGAACCAGACGGTGGATCGCGATGGGAATATCTCGGTCCCGTTTGTGGGTCAGGTTCGGGTCAGCGGGCGCACGGCCACTGAAGTTCAGCGAGACCTCGAGGAGAAGCTGAAATCGCGTGCGATTGAGCCCCAGGTGGTGGTGAGCATCGCCGAGAGCCGAGCCAACGAGGTCGCGGTCCTCGGGGAGGTGAACACCCCAACCCGTATACCGGTCGATGTGCGCGGGATTACGCTCATCGACGCCTTGACACAAGCTGGCGGTAGCCGGGCGCCCCATTTCGAGAGCATCGTGACGATTCAGCGGCGCGGGCGAACCGACCGCGCTCTCCTGACCCATGTCGTCAAGGACGCGCGCCAGAACGTGAGCCTCTTGCCGGGTGACATCGTCTTCGTCTCGAAGGAGCAGCGGTTCTATCTTGCCTTTGGCGCGACCCTGTCGTCGAGTGGTGGACTGATTGGATCAAGCAATCGCCGGTATGTGTTCAACGAGCCCAACTTGACGCTGGCGGACGGCATTGCGCAGGCCGGTGGCCTGTTGGACAATCGAGCGGACGCAACGGCGGTCTTCCTGTTCCGCCTTGTGCCGAAGTCGAAACTTGAGAAAGCAGGCATCGACGTGTCGCGCTTTGCCGGTCCTCTGGTGCCGACCATCTTCAATGCCGATTGGTCCCGTCCGGGGGGGCTCTTCCTCGCCAACGAGTTCTATATGCAGCACCGCGACATAATCTTCGTTGCGAATGCGCCCGCGCAAGATGTCACGAAGGTCTTGGACTTCATCAACGCGGTGCTGGGAACGGTGACGAATGCAACGGACACCATCTCCGGAATCGAGGGCCTTGTTGGTCCGCGGACCACAACCAGCAACTGACACACGGGGAGGTGTGATTGGCTCGGAGCAAGACTGCGGTCGAGTGTAGCCGAAGGTGTACCCCGCTCACAAGGCTGGGCGGTTGGATGTTCGCGGTGGCGCTCGGGGTCATGGGGGCGAGTTCCTCCGCGGCTCTAAAGGCGGACGAGTATAGCGAGAAGGTTAGGACAAGGGCCGGCGCTGGACCAGTTGCACGGAAGGCGATCCAGCAACAGGTGACGGTGGTAGAGTCTTCTGCAGCCGCCTTCCGGATCGTTCCTCCTTGCGCCGACAGGCTCTTTCCGGAACTCCTTAAGTGCCAAGAGCCCGAGGTCGTTCTTGTGCCTCCCCATGACGGTGCAGTTCGCAACGCCTTGCACGGGCTGCCTCCAAGGCGGCGCGGACCATTTCCGACACTGTTTTCTTGGTAGTGGTTGGCGACCTGATCGGCAAAGCGTGATGGCGAAAGGATCGCAGCACGCCGCTCGAAGAGCGATGTAGCTCGCTTCCCACAGAACAACCCGCCTTGAGTGCACTTTGCGGGCGACAGGAATCTTACGGTGACAGTTCTTGTAACAGGTGGTGCCGGCTATATCGGCAGTCACATGGTTCTGGCTCTCGTCGATGCCGGCGAGGCTGTGGTTGTTCTGGACGATCTGTCGACTGGTTTCGCCAGCGCTGTTCCGCCCGGAGCCCCACTCGTGGTTGGCGATGTCGGAGATGAGGACCTTCTTGCTCGAACCTTGGGTGAATACGGCATCACAACCATAGCCCACTTCGCGGCAAGGATGGTGGTTCCTGAATCGGTTCGGGACCCACTCGGATACTATCTGTCGAACACGGTGAAATCCCGCGCTCTCATCGAAGCGGCTGTGAGAGGCGGCGTCACTCATCTCATCTTTTCATCGACTGCGGCGGTTTACGGTGACATTGACCCGACGCCCGTCAGCGAAGATCAGCGCCCGGATCCTGTCTCGCCGTATGGCCGATCGAAGTTGATGGTCGAGTGGATGCTGGAAGACACCGCGCGTGCCAGCGGCCTAAGATATGCAGCATTGCGGTATTTCAATGTTGCCGGCGCCGACCCGGCCGGTCGCGCAGGCCAGTCGACGCGAGGCGCGACGCATCTCATCAAAGTAGCCGTCCAAACTGCGCTGGGACACCGCTCCAGCATCGACGTGTACGGAACCGATTTCCCGACCCGCGATGGATCAGGTGTGCGCGACTTCATCCAGGTCTCTGACCTCGTCTCCGTACACATGGCGGCGCTTCGGCATTTGCGGTCTGGCGGTAGAAACATCACCCTGAACTGTGGTTACGGACGGGGTTTTTCCGTCCTTGAGGTGCTCCGTGCGGTGGAGGATGTCTCGGGACGCAAACTGCCCATCCGACTGACAACGAGGAGGCCCGGCGATCCCTCGGCAGTTGTCGCGAATGTAGATCGGCTGCAAGGCCTCTTAGGCTGGCGCCCGAGTTATGACGATCTCCACCAGATCGTCCTCCAGGCGCTCCGGTGGGAGGAGCGCTTCCCGTCACTCTGAACCTTTGAGGCAGGGCGCAACTTCTTCTATATTCTCGCGAGACGTTATGAGCGTGAGTACGCGTTTCAAGGACTAACTCCGATGTCGCTGCATCTTTGTCGATTAACATGCTGCCGCCGGATTTGTCGTAGTGCGCAGCAGAACGTTTCTTAGTCGCCGGTCAGCGCTTACTGCCTGAGCCGCTGAGGCAAAGGGTGGCGTTGGTCGCGTTGGGGAGGAGACATGGAGACAAGTCGAACGTCGATCGCGGTCGCCGTATGTACCTATCGGCGCAACGAACCGCTTGCAGTTTTGCTTGACGCACTGCTTACGTGCGCAGATCAAGTTCGTGAGCGGGCAGCCGTTGGCGTCGTCGTGATCGACGACACACGTGAAGGACTGGCCCGACACGTTGCGGAGCGTTTCGCTGATCGTTTCGAACTCGGTCTTACGTACAAGGTCTCAGGCCAAGAGAACATTTCGATCGCGCGCAACCTTGCCGTCTCAACAGCGATGCAAATCGCTGCATGGACGGCGATGACGGATGACGATTGCGAGCCCGACCCGGCTTGGCTTGAGGCACTTCTTGATGTGCAAAGAAGGACGGGTGCTGATGCGGTCACGGGCGCGATGGTGCGCCGCGTGCCGGCAGGTTCCCCGCGATGGCTGACTGATGAGCCATTCCTTGAACTCGGCATGGACCACCCGGCCGACGGCGCCAACATGCCAACGGCTTTCACTAACAACTCGATGCTATCAAGTCGCTGGCTTCAGCAGCATCCTGACATTCGTTTCGAGCCGAACCTAGGCAAGCTCGGCGGAGAAGATATGGTCTTTTATCGCGCCGCGCGTGCAGCCGGCCTGCGTATCCACTTTTCTGAGCGCGGGTACGTCTACGAGAACGAGCCGCCACAGCGCGCCACGTTGCGGTACCAGTTGCGTCGATTTTTTTGGCACGGCAATAGCGCATACGTGTCGAGCGTCAGCAGCGGCGTCCGTCCCGCGCGCATGCTATTGCATGGCTTGGCATCCCTAGTGCGGGCGTGCGTTCGCCCCCTAAGGCGCACCTTGAACGGAGAGAGACCTCAATGGCGGTATAGCCTCGCGTCGATCGTCGAGGCACTCGGAAAGATCGTCGGCTTTCTAGGGGTACGTGTGAGCCATCAATAGGAATGGCATCGCGCACTTTCGACGCTGACCGGATGAAGGTTTGTTCATGCATATCTTATTTGCGCTCGCGGGCCTTCACCAGGTGCGTCGGGGTGCCGAGGTTGTATTCGAGGCCGTCGCGCAGGAAATAGCACTTGGCGGCGAGCACAAGGTAACACTCGTTGGTTCGGGTCAACCTGTGACAGACAGGCAATATAACTTCGAACACGTGCCGGCTGTTTCGCGCGAGCACTTCGAGCGGTGGCCGAAGGTGCCATTTCTTCGGAGCGAGTTCATGTACGAGGAGGTGACCTTCGCGGCCAGGTTAGCAATGCATCCTGTGTTGAGAGAAGTCGACGTTACCGTAACATGCGGCTACCCCTACACTAATTGGGCGTTGCGGCGACGCCATGAAGGCAAGCGGGCGCGGCACGTTTTTGTGACGCAGAATGGTGACTGGCCGGCAACTGCACGCAGGGGCGAGCCGCGTTTCTTCTCGTGCGACGGACTGATCTGCACTAATCCCGTCTACTTCGAGCGCAATCATAAGCGGTGGCGGTCAGCGCTGATCCCGAACGGTATTGACCCGCAGAGGTTCTTCCCGGGGCCAGGCGAACGAGCACAGTTCGGATTACCCGAGAACCAAAAGGTTGTGCTGATGGTAAGCGCGCTTCAGCCAGGAAAGCGCGTGATTGAGGCTATGCGGGCCGTTGCATCGGTTAAGGATGCTTTTTTGGTCATTGCCGGGGACGGTGTGCTCCGGGATGAGGTAGACGTTCTGGCGCACCAGCTTCTGCGTGGCCGCTTTAAACGGGATATCTTCACACATCAGCAAATGCCGGCACTGTATCGCAGTGCAGACCTGTTCCTACACACGACGATTGGCGAGTCGTTCGGGAACGTTTACATCGAGGCGCTGAGTAGTGGCATTCCTGTGCTGGCGCATGATGAGCCAGTGACGCGCTGGATATTGAAAGATCATGCTTTGTTGGTCGACACTACGCTTCAATCAGATCTCTCCGAGGCTATCCGCCATTTGCTTGGTGCCGACAGCCTGAACCGGAGGTTGGCCTCCGATTGGGCCCGCACTACTTACAGTTGGTCGTCCGTGGCTCGGAGGTACCTTACGTTCCTTGAGGAGATCTCAGCTGAGCGCTTGCGGTCGTGACAGAGCCGAGATTGAGTTTCCAAAACTCAGAGGAAATCGCTGTATCGCCTTTCGAGCTGATTCGACGAGCAGTTGAAGTCATTGAGTGCCTCGCACCCTACAAACCCTACGACCTTCATTGCGGACCTTCGAGGCCTTGCGGTAGCGGCAAGCTTCACCGTGACGGCGGGTCGACGAGCGAGCCAGGAGCTTGTTGAGCGCGTGCTCGTGCCTAAGTCGGGGGTTAGGAGCTGTTGGCCTTCGCAACCTCCTATTGGCCCGGGGCTCTCCAGCAAGCACAGTATACGGGCGCGAGTACCGCCATCTGCAGGATCGATGTTCGGCACCGACAGTCCGCGGGACCGCATCTCCTCGATCAGAGTCATCACAGGGGCAACGTGCGGCTCCTCCAATCTCGCCAGTCTCTGATCCGGGAGCTCCATAACATTTCTTGCAACGCTCGTTGCTACAGATGTGGGCATCTGGATAGCATGGCAAGTCGCCATTGGAGTCGGCCGACAGCTGCGTTTCAGGATTGAGGAACGCCCGCGTAGAGGCGCCGTCACGGTGATGGTGGAGGACCAGGATGGAGGAGCTTCAAGACGCAACCGACAACGAAGACTTGGCGGCAGGTCCAGGCCTGATCGGTCTCGAACACGCGCGGGCCTTGGTCCGCCAGTTTGCTGAGGTCACCACCAGTAAGGACGTTGATGCGCTCCTCGCCGGATTTCCTGACGGCTGCATCGTCCAGTACGGCGCTTTCCCCGTGATGCGGGGCAAGGAAGCACTTCGTCCGTTCGTGAAGGAGATGTTCTCGCCTCGTCTTCGCGATTTTATCTGCGAGAAAACACTTCGCACGCTCAGCGGCAACGTGATCGGCGGCACATGGACGGCAACATGGACCGATGCAAAGTCCGGCAAGCCCAGATCGGGACGAGGCCTGGAGTTCTGGACTATGCGGGGTGACCAGATTGCCCGATGGGATGCCAACTTCGCATCTTGGGATGCGGAAACGGAACGGTCACAGCCTTGAGCGGCAGGCGATAGCACGGTGGTGCGGACGCGTTTCATTCAGAAACCGCGACCTCGTGCTGCCCTCATCCGCTCGTAGGCTTCGACCACCCGCCGGGCTGCATCGCCGCGGGCTGGGCCCTGCCCACGAGCTAACCGAGTACGTGTTTACTGTGACGATGTGATCGTTTGGCGCTGAGAGCCTGTGAAGTAGCTTCTTCCCGGTAAGGTTTATTGTCTAAACCGAACGCATAAGCCCACAGGGATTACGCGTTTATAGGGGGCATCATGATTACCACGTACCGTGCTTTCACGAGCAAAGTTGTATTTGCGTGCACGTTTCTCTTTGCAGGTTCTGCCGGAGCAGTAACAGCCACAATCGCACTGCCAGACATCGGTCCCGCACTCTGATTCAAGCGGATATCAGCCAGTTCTCTGGCATGACCATCAACAGCGCGACCCTGTCCTTTCAGCTTCTCGATGGCTATCCCGGCACCCAGGGAGGCCAGATCACAGCTTTCGGTGGAGATGGAAGTCTTGAATACCAGTACAACGCACCCGCTCAGAACTACGGAACTCAGACTGTTACAATGGCGAGCGGATTAAACAGCATCGATGTGACGAGCCTATTGCAGGTGGCAGCCTTGGAGGGCGAGGATTGGTTCAATCTACTCTTGCAGGGCAACGACACTTACCAGTGGACCTATACCTTTACTGGCTCCGGGTACAGCAATGATCGTGCGCAGCTCCGATTGGCAGTAGATGCCGCTGTTGCGGTATCCCAAACACCTCTTCCCGCTGCTGCCCCTATGCTTGCCTCTGCGCTCGGGCTAGGCGGTCTGATCGGCTGGCGCAGGCGCCGCGCACACCGTCAGATCTCTGCCTGATCCTTAGGTGGCCTCACAAACCGCGCGGCTGCTCTCAACCAGGCTGCGAGCTGGCGCCGCTCGGCGATGCGCTCACAGGTGTAGTGGCCCGTGCGGTAGTTGCCGTTTGCTGCTCCCCTGGGGGCGCCAGGTGAGGCGCCCCCGTGCATGCGGCACCTACCGTTCGGCATCGCCGGTGACTGACACGGGCTCCCGCTCCGGGTCTTCGCTCCGCAGCGGGGCGACAGGTGCATGGGCAACCGGCTTTGCATGGGGTTGCGTTTGATTTCTGCTTATGGCCCCGCCTCGACGGCCCCGACAATGGCTTGGCCTCCAGCATGGACGTGGACGTGCTCGACGGTGACCTTCTGCTGTCACTTGCCCCGATGGCGGTTCCAGGCCTCCAAGTGGCTCGTGTAGGTGCGTGAGAGCTCATGTGCCTGCTTGAGCGCTTCCTTGCGACCCTCAACTTGACCCGCTCGAGAACGCCATACCCAGCTGACCACGCTCCCGGCGAATGCCGCCCATGGCACCCATGGAAGGTCCGGCCCACCTCTGCACCCCTGTGGACGCCCCCACCGCGCACAGTGACAACTTCGCTAGCGCTCCACGTGAACGGATCCGCTCGATTTACGCTGCGGCCTCGTTAATGCTTAAAGAGCGTATACATGATGTCACACAGCTTCGTCGCGGGTTACGACCGGTCTTTCGCTGCAGAGTTCTTCAGGCGGCGCAAGGTTTCAACTACCCTCATTATAAGCGGGTAACGATCAAACCATTTGAGCGGTCCTACATCTGTCCTTGAGGAACGCTGCGAAGCAAGTGACGGGATGGCAGCATAGGTGACGAGACCTAGTTGACGCCGCGCGACGTTTAGAGCCCCGTCATAGGGCATTGGCCCTCCCTCTGGATGTCCTCTTGGTCTAGCAAGAAAAACATCGAGAGCGTGCCGGAGGCGATCCACTGCCGAGGCGTTCACCATATAACAGTGAGACCCGATGAATTCGATCTCTTTTGCAACGCTTACGATACCGTTTGAGGCCCAAGTAGTCTTGTTCTCGGGCAGTTGCATATGACCTACATAGAAAATATCCCAATCTTCAGGTAAAGATGAGAATAGAGCTCGTAACCCTTCATGATCTGTTTGAATGCTCGCATCGTCTTCCAATATGAAGACGCCTCCAACAGCGAGCGGCGACTCAAGAACAGCACGATGACTGAGAAAGCACCCGTGTTCTCCTCGGGAACCAAACGGCTCAGCTGTCTCTGGGCGCACTGCCGGAAAAAACGCAGCGGGCGGAAAGCCAGTCTTCACCAACATCGCCTCGGTATCTCTACGGCGGTCCTCCCGGTGAGGAAGATTGATGACTACTGTATAAGGGAGCTGCATCATGGAACTGTTCGAGGATTGTTTCATATTTAGGCGTTATGGACCAAACTGCACGCTAATCGAAGGACGTACACGTTCCGACCGTGACCCTTGTTCGTGGTGACCAGGGAACAGCGGAGGGTGCAAGTGCTACAACCATATTAGGAACTGACTGAGCAGTTCAGGCGCACCGCGCAGCCCTGCATGATAGCGTCTCCCGGCCGCTGAGGAGTACCTCATTTGTCCATGGGCGCAAATCGCTCACCCCAGTGAACATTTTTTGGATCGCCGAACAACCGCCAGGCCTCGCACGTGCCCCGGTCGAGTAATTACCCCTTATGAGAAACTGTACCGATAGCTACCTGCGGAGGTTTGAAGAACACGACAGTTGGCGATTCGGTCAGCAACGTCTACATAAAGGCTCTTCATTCCGGAGCCACGCCCGCCGCACGTGCTTCAATCATAATGTGACAAAAATGAACGAAGTTGAATCCCGAGGATCTGGGGCTCCTTTAAACATCGCGTATATTCTGACGCACTATCCGCGAGTCGCAACGACCTTCATAACCGGAGAGATTGAGGAGATTGAGCGGCTTGGGGGAGCGATCACGCCTTTCGTCATGAACGAACCGTCGTCAGCTGATCTCACAACTCAGGAAGCAAGAAGTGCTAGCGAGCGAAGCATCTACTTAAAGAAGAGGCCATCTAGAGTTATCGCAGCAGCCTTTCTTACGTTCGTACTTCATCCATTCGGGATGTCTCGCCTGCTGTGGGTAGCCCTAAGATCCGCTCGTTGGGATCTTGGCCTGATTGTACGAAGGATTGCTCACTTGAGCTACGCGACTGTTGTAGCTCGCTTGTGCCACGCCAGATCTATACACCACCTGCATGCTCACTTCGGGCAGGCACCCGCAACAATAGCTTGGTTTGCCGCCGAATTGATGAGGCTACACGGGCCAACTCGTGCTACGTGGAGTTTCACAATACACGGGTTCCAAGACTTCGTTGATGAAGCCGTCGCGCGTTTAGACCTTAAGGCTCAAAGCGCAAGCTTTATTGTCTGCATTAGCGACTTTACACGGTCTCAATTGTGCCGTGTCGCCGATCCGATCTATTGGGAGCGGTTCCATGTCGTACGTTGTGGCATTGATCTCCAGCGTTTTCCTCCCCGTCGTTTGAGGTCATCAGTGGATTTAGCACGTGTTGTAGTCGTAGGGCGACTTTCACCAGAGAAAGGGCATGTTGTTCTATTAAACGCTTTAAAAATACTGACCGACAACGGCAACAAGGTAGAACTCGAAATCATTGGAGCGGGCCCGTTCGAGCGCGCCATTCGCAAACACCAGGAGCATTTAGGGCTCGACCGGGTCAGATACTGTGGTGAGTTGACGCCAGACAAAATCTCTCGGCGTCTTGCCGATGCTGACGTTTTCTGCATGCCCTCCTTCTCGGAAGGCCTTCCCGTCTCCATTATGGAGGCCATGGCGGTTGGAGTTCCGGTCGTGACGACTTGGATTAGCGGTATCCCCGAACTCGCGGAAAATGGGGTAACAGCGTTAACGGTCCCGCCAGGCAACAGTACCGCGCTTGCGGCGGCGCTGGAGCGAGCGATCTTCGACAAGGTGCTGACTACCCGGTTAGTGGCATCTGCTCGCGATAGAGTCGAACAGATGCACTCTATGCGCAAGAATGTTGGTCAGTTAGCCTCGCTGTTCGAGGAACACATGATGCAGCGAAGCACTCGAGGGCCAGCAAACTAATCGAGCCCAGTGACAGTTGATATCTTACCCTAGAGATCGAGTTTGAAATGAGTGTACTAGCGGGGGGGCCACTGAAAGTGGCCGTTATAGGGTGTGGTGCAATCGCCACAGAGCATCTACGTTTTCTATGCGCCTCTAGGCTGGCAAAGCTGGCAGCCGTCTGCGATCTTTCCGAGGTAACCGCAAAGTTCGCCCAAGAGCGCTTTTCAGCTGAGGAGCGTTTCACGGACGCTGGCCAAATGCTGAAGCGAATTCGACCGGAAGTCGTTCACATTGTTACCCCACCACAAACTCACGGGCACCTAACCCGACTTTCTTTAGCCAGTGGGGCGCATGTCATATGCGAGAAGCCACTTGCGCCAAATTCAACCGAAACTGCCGAACTGCTCGAGCTTGCAGCACAGCACGGCAAAACCTTAGTTGAAAGCCGAAACCTCCTATTTAATGACGTTGTGCTCAATATGAAGCGCATTATCAGCGAAGGGAAAATCGGGTTAGTTCGCGAGGTCGATCTCCTTTTAACCTTGGACCTCGCCTCCGGGCCGTTCGGTGATCTCAACTTAAGTGGACCAGGAGTGAACCTTCCAGGTGGTGCCGTACACGACTTCCTGCCGCATCTGGCATACCTTTTCCTAGACTTGATTACACACGAGGGACCCGTTGACGAAGTCTCTGGTTATCTTGCCAACGTGAGTGGGAATCCCCGCGTCGGTTTCGATCACCTCGATGCACTGGTCAAAGCTGGATCCCGCCGTGGACGGCTACGGGTCGCGCCCGATGTAAAGCCAGACATTTTCCGTGTAATAGTTCGGGGAACGAAAGGAAGTGTCGAGACCGATTTTTACAACCCGTTCCTGCGGATGGAAGGAGTTGGGGCGAAGGCTGGACAACGTACACCCCTTGATCAGCTACGTCCTCCTATTCAGCAGCTTGCTGCAGGCCTCCAAATAGCTGGATCAGGGCTTAAAAATCTGAGTAACAAAATACTGCAGCACGGAACGTTACACGGAATGCCCAGAATGCTAGCCGAAGTTTATAAGTCACTCACGGAGGGATCCCCCCCGCCCATTCGAGCTGTCGAAGTATTGGCGTCAGCAATGTTAATAGACCGCCTCGTCGAGCTTGGAAACAGAAATTGAAGATACTTGTAACTGGCGCGTCTGGCTTCCTTGGCGAGACAGTAGTACGCAAAGCAGTCGCCCTAGGCCACGAGGTCACTGCACTCGTGAGGCCAACTGCTGATGTGACGGCTTTCGATTGGCCCGCCGAACAAGTGCGTGTCGTGCGCGGTGACCTTAGACAGAGAGGACAGTGGTGCGCTCTGACAGAGGGAGCAGAAGCCATCGTTCACTTAGCAGCAGCACCCGGCGGTGACCTCGCATCGCAATTTGCAGGCACGGTAGTCGGGACGGAGAACCTCCTGAGATGTGCGCGACTCGTGTCCTTGCGTCGGTTTGTGCACGTGAGTTCATTCTCAGTGTATGACTTCTGCTCATTGCGACGCCAAGCCTGCATTTCCGAAAGTACTCCCCTTGATCCCCGCCCATTAGAACGAGATGCCTACACAACCACCAAGATCATCCAGGAAGAGCTTGTCCGCTCTATATGTGATGAAGCAAGCGCCGATTATGTTATCATCAGACCAGGGCAAATCTACGGTCCTGGGAAGGTCTGGGGCTTTGGAAAAGCTTTTTCTGTCGGACCATTCGACGTGATGTTGGCTCCAAGAGCTAAGCTGCGGCTGACATATGTCGATAATTGCGCTGCAGCGATCTTACGAGCTTTAGACGCGGCTGTCGCATCGGGCAGCACCTTCAACATAGTGGATGATGAGCTCCCGAGCCATTGGGAGTACTACAAGCTGTGCCGGCGGGCTGGCGCCTCGACGGGTTGGCTGATCCCAGTGCCATGGAGTGCGTTGTCGCTGGTCGGCATAATCGTACGGCATATAAACAAATTGCTTTTTCGTGATAGAGCTCAGCTTCCGGAGATCCTTGCGTGGAGACGGCAGCAGGCTCGCTGGAAGCCATTTAGTTATACAAATGCGTCAGCCAAGCGAGCGCTCGGATGGTTTCCCGAGGTCGGATTACAAGAAGGGGTGCGGGCGACGGTTTCGGAGACTCCGCGTACCTGAACCTACGCAATTGCACTTAACCGGTCTGAACAAATAACGGTGCCCTGAGAAAAGCTGCATCCTGCAAATGGTAGCCAGCCTAGTACGCCGCCATAGTGAAATAGTCAGTCGCGCGGCCGGGAGACCATGGGATACACGAATACCCTGAAGCAGTAGCTGCCGTGGGTGCACCAGACGTTATGCAGAAGGAGCGAGACTCATCTTCTTGTGGCCGCTTCTGTTGCCATCCCGCGCTGAGGTCATATTGCCTGATGTTAAAGATATCTCGTCGGCATTTCAGCCTCGCTCTCCTACTCAGCTTTGTGCACGGCCGTCGCTTGAATGCTCAGCCCCATATGATGATGCGAAACGCGATAATTCGGCCGCCACTGGTTCTTTGGGCGAGCGGCGCGACGGAGAACCCCCCAAAATTCGACCTACTTCTCCCAAATGAGGAGGACAATGCTACTGTCGTTCTTCAGATACTAGATGCCGACCCTGCAGGTGAGAAATACCAGATACTATTCGAATATGCTAAATTGATCAGTGCAATGGTTCGCGCGTCTGGAGATGTCGAAGTGCCCATTAAACCAGTACCGGAGGGTGTCACGCTTTTCGCCCGCTCCCGAATCGAACGGAACGGCACCTGTAGCGATTGGTCGAATACGCCAAGCATGACGTTGGCATCAGTTAGCGCCTGAGCCAAATGATCGTGGTAGGAAGGCTTATCGTCTTTCTTGCAGGAAAGATGGCCTGTCGTTGCGAGATCATGAGACTCCCCTCAGCAGCCCACCCTAGAGCCGTTCGATTATTGCTGCGTTTGCGTTGGCTCAGCTCAGATAGAGGCGGCTGCGTGATTGCGCTCGCATTTTGATGAGATGCGTTAAACGGAATCGCCCAGGGCTTATGAGGCATAGCAATTACACGGCGCAGCGCGCTGGAAGGCGGTCCGCGCTACCAGCAGAAACGGTAAGGTCTCCAAACACCGTCGGGCGGAGCAGCAGAGAATGCCGGTCATAAACGACACACAATTCAAGCAGGTCGCCCTTATCGGGGGAGGATATGTGTGCGCCTTGCGTATCTCGGCTGACGGGCTCACGCGCGTTCACAAGACGGATGTGTCCCCCGGTGGCTACATCTGGAAGAACCCGAAAGACCTCGACGCGGAAGACGCCACTGGAACCAGTCCGGATTTCCGTTGGGTCCCCGCGCTGAATGAGGTCTCGATGGCAGCTGAGAACGTAGTCACAGTTGGTAAGTGGGCTCGGGGCAACTACGGAAACGGCTATGGCTGCCACGACATCCTCTTCGCCCCGTCGGACCCGAAGATCATCTACATGATCGGTCCGGGGTTGCATAACGCCGGAAACCGCATACTGAAGTCCACGGATCGCGGCAAAACGTTCGCGGTCTTAGGAAGTGCGGGCGTCGGGCTCGGAGTCCAAGGCGATCCCACCCGCATGTGGGGCCCAAAAGCGGGCGTCAACCCGCACAACGCTAACCACCTCATCTACACGGTCACGTACGATACAGCGGGTGTCAATGAAGCTGGGGCACTCCGGCAGACGACCGATGGTGGCCTGACCTCCTCCACCGTTGCCACGTTTCCGGCTTCGACCGGCGACTACAAAGACAAGTCGGCGACGGCCGTGCATTGGTGCCCTGTCAACGTGGGCATCGTTTACGCCTTTCGTCAGAATACCGGACTCTACAAGTCGACGGATAGCGGCGCGACATGGATCCAGGTCAACGGAGGGCCGACAAAATGTCGGCGGCTGCACGTTGACAAGTTTGGGCAGGTTTGGGTGGGCAACCCTGCGGGGGCACAAAGTCTTTGGCGGCTGGATGGCGCAACTTGGAGGAAGGTGCCGACCCCGTCGGGATGGCTCCTAGATCAACCCGCGACCAATCCGCTGTCCGCTAGCAAGGCCACCAACCAAGTTTCGGTCTGTTCAGACAGCGGCGGCATCAGCCATTCCTACGACAATGGCGCGACATGGACCGGTGTTTTCGCGAGCGCTGCAGTTCGTGTTGCGACTGACGCGCCTTGGATGGCAGATTGCAACGAGAACTACATGACTAGTGGCGAACTCGTCTACGACACACAAATCGTTAGCGGCTTTCCGCGTGGCCGCCTCTGGTTTGTGGAGGGCATCGGCGTCTGGTACGGCCACCCCAGGACCGATAGTGGTCGGCCGATCTGGACCGAACTGACACGCGGGAACGAAGAACTAATCCCTGAAATCGTCCTGAAACCTCCAGGGTTGAACCGGCCCTGCTACGCCGGGTTCCACGACCGCGCGTGGTTCGCCTTCAATTCCAATGCAAGCTCCCCACCAGTTGCGCAACTGATTGGCCGGGAGGAGGGCCTACAGCACGTTTACTCTCATGCCGGGGGCGACTACGCAGGGTTGAACCCGGCGCAGGTCGCCTTCTCGACTTGGTCGCCGCAGCATATTTTTTACATCATCGATAATGCTGCAGGCGGTCATGCCACTGTCACGCGCTGCCCGTCGGATCCCTACGACGCGAATGCAGTCACTTACCCGCATGTGGCTGTGAGCGCGGCGGGCATCGCCAACATGGTTGTGTGCGGCACGAATGCCGCCATGCCTAAATACACGACCAACGCCGGGTCCTCGTGGGCTGACTGCTCTTTCTCGGGCGGGTCTCCTAACCCAGGCTTAAGCTACCCCTTGTCCGATAAGATTACGGCGGGAGTGTTCTGGATCATCGACCATACCAGTCCGAGCGGTGGCATTTGGAAGTCTTCGGATAGTGGCGCGACTTTCACGAAGATCAACGGCTACCTCACGGACATGCAATACGGGCGCATCCGCCCCGTACCGGATCGCTCGAACGAGTTATGGTTCTTCTGGCTTTGGCAGAACACGAACGGCGGCATCGAGCGCTCTGGTAGAAGCCTGCACCCCTACCGGTCGGCGGGGAACAATGCTGCGATCCTGCGTCGCTCCACTGATGGAGGGGCCAACTGGATCAACATGGGCGGGACAGGTTGGACCGAAATACACGCTCTCGGGTTCGGCAAAGCCTCGCCGGGCGGGGCTTATCCGACGCTTTACGCCCTAGGGTGTCGGACAGGCGATCCTCCAAGCATCTACCGCTCGACCGACATGGCCTCGACGTGGGGCCTTTTGCAAGCGCCTTACGGCGAGTACCCGACGGGTCAGTACGACGCCTTTCGCACCATCACAGGCGACATGGACGTTTACGGTGACGTTTGGATCGGCACCGCATCCACTGGCGTAATCAAGGGTTCGCTTGCAGGTACCCCAACCTACACCCGCATCCGCTTTAGATGATAGGCTGGGCTACGTCTTCGGGCGGTAGATGCTGCGAAAAAGTACCCGGCGGTCCTCTTGCCGGGTGCTAGCGTTCCTAAAAACGCAGCGGCGTATGTCCAGGAACATTGCGCCGCCGCCTCCAGAACCGCGCCGAAGAAGAACGTGGATATCAGAGTCTCGCGGGTTCGGGGAGCCACCAGTAGTTGGCCTCCTCGCTGTGGGGGAGGGTGCTGAGATCGTGCAGGCCCTCACGCACGGGTGTCAAGCTGGCCCCCGTCAGGGTGTGGCAGCGGTACCCGAGCCCTGACATGAAGTCCTGAAGGGGGGTCAGGTCGGGGTGATACCGAAGGAAACAATGATTGATCTCGGTGATGATCACCGGGCGATATCGCTGAATCGTTTCGCGCGCGCCCTTCAGGGCGTGAAGCTCAAAACCCTCAATGTCGAGCTTGATCGCTGTGGGCGCTGGTAGGTCGAGAGCGTCTAAGGCCACCATGGGAATGATTCCGGACGACGCACTTTGAACGAAATTCGAGGACCTTTGACCGGCGCTCATCGTGACAGTGCCAACTTCCTCGCCCACCGCGGCTCTGTGGACGACCACGTCGGGCAGACGGTTTAGGGCGAGGTTCTGCTCAAGGGCAGCCGGTAGGGGCTCAAAGGCGTGAACGGCCGCATCGGGAATGTGCCGTTTTACGTCGATGGAAAACAGCCCCTCGTGGGCGCCGACGTCGAAGAAAACAGATCCGGGCTTGAGCAGGCTTAAGAGTTTGTTGCGGGTGGCGGGCTCACTGTTTCCACCCGCATCGATATTCCCGCCGACTCCGAGGGCGGCATAATCGTAGATCAGACGAAGGCCGTCCCACTCGTAGTAGGTGACGGACGGGCTCACACAGAAGGCACCATTGACGCCGCGGGCGCGCATCAAAGCGCGCATCCCGCGAGCCAAAAGGTTCATGCCAATCCGGTAAGGTTTGTAAGGGAACACGCCTGTCTCCGATGGGGCGGCATCCAACCTCGGAACACACCAACCGTCAAGCCGCGTCCGGGTGGCCATGGAGTAAACCAACAGATCTGATTTACATCGCCCCTGCCAAGACGGCGCGCATGGCCGCCACACGCGACGCTGGACAACGGCTCGCTCTTTACCTACAGGCCGGACGGCACGACCGCGCTCAAGGGCACGAGGACGCGATACCGAACGCGCCCACGATTTGTGATGTTGGCCCCAGCCAATATTGACTTGCTCCGTCAGCCAAGCCATCGCGAGCTAACTCAGGCCCATCATGTGCCTGATCGGCTCGAGCGCGAGATACAAAATAACTAGAAGCAAGGTGAGGAGGAGTACCGGAGGCATGCAGAGTCACCGCGCTAGGCAAAGGTCGGGCCTCTAGTCCGAATGATTGTCCCGCAACTCGACCCCATAAAACCCAGCGGCATGCCTCATCAAGACTTGCCTACCTTCGTGCCCTCCGGTCCCGTCCCAAGCATCTCGGGATCACAGTCAACTACATGCTTTCACGTGAAGACACGGGCTTAAGTATGGAACGACCAGAACGCGCTCGCTGAGAACACAGGCATGTCTCACATTGGTAGCGGGATCCCCAGGGACGACCGCAGAAGGAAAATCAATCCGAATGTACAGAGGAGCAGGCACGTCATGGCTAACTCTTGCGCGAGAAAAGATGTTCCTTCGCGCACCTGCCCGACGCAGACCGGTATGTAGCGGAACAGATCGGCGATGGCGACAACGATAACAGCTCCCACGGTGCCGTATAGTCCTACGCCTACCGGAAGTCCAAGGACCAGCCATAACAGCTTGGCACCGTTGGAAGCCACGCCATATGCAGACTTGCCTAAGCCCAGTAGTAGAGCCTCGCTCAACGCCGACAGGATAGAAAACCAGACACCAGCAACGAGCAACATCGACATCCACTTTGCTTGAGCATAGCGACCGTCGAACAGCACCCCGACGAGCAGGTCAACAATGCCAGCTATTGATCCAATCGCAACCGCTATCAGCGCTAAGCAGTAGCCCCTCACGCGGCCGATCTTCGCCCTGAGAAGTTCGCGTCCCGCTGCAGCTTGCGATGCCACATACGGGAATACTACAGAGCTACTTAGCCTACCGAACAGAGTGGCTATAATGTCCGCGATCGTCCGCGCAATGGCGTAGACACCGAGGACTTGCAACGGAAGCTCACCAGCCAAATAGATCCTGTCAAAACTTGTGGTTGCATAATATACAGCCGATGCGACGGCTATCCACTTACCAAATTGAACGATCTCCGAGACACGGGTCTTCGATAGCGTGAGGCGGTGCTTAACGTCGCGAAGTAGCAGGAAACTTCCGATCAGAGTCAACATTGAGCCAAACAGAAGGCCAACTACTAGCGCCCAAATAGTCGGGTACAAGTAAGCTATGCCGACTTGAAATATCGAGAATCCTGTTGCGGCCGCGATCTCGTAAATCGTTAATTGCGAGAAACTCATCCTCCGCTTCAGCAAGTGCGGCGCTACCGAGTTAAACCCCCCAATTGCGAACGTCAGCCCCGACAACGCGATAACAGGAGCGAGTACTGGTTGGTCGTATGCGGACGAGACAGGAATAGCCAGAATGAGACACAAAAAGAAGAGAATGGCCCCTCGGATCACTTGGAGCGTCCACGCTGTGTTGAAAAACTCCGGCTCTTCGGCGTCACGGGACTGAATCAGACTTTGAGCGATACCGATGTCTGAAAGCAGCTCAGCCCCACTTCGAATCGTATTAACAATTAACATAAGACCAAACAACTCAGGTGCTAAAAACCGAGTTGTAAGCACGCTTGTTGCGAAGCGCAGCGCCTGCCCGATAATGTAGGCAGTTGAATTCCAGATTGTGCCTCGTGCTACCCCGCTCCGCAATAGCTGCATCATCTCTTCACACGACCGTACTAAAATGCTGTACCGCTTAACACTACCAATGTACCTTCTACCAAAAGCCTGCGCCTTTGCCGGCGCGCAGAAGAGAATTCGCTCGCGCGAAGACGAGCGCGTCAAACAGAGTTCCAATAATTAACATGGGAAGACCTCTTGCTTGCCGCTCTAACGGAAGTTGTCGTAAGCGCCGGTACCGACGTAAGAAAAGCGCTGGTTCAATTACCAACCGAGCGCCCGTGGCCATCTTCTTTTCTACCAGATCATTCACCCATGTTGAACTCCTCGCGTTCCGAGCTTTGATGTACTCGGCTATTGCGACGCCGTTTTTCAGTTGCTCTCGAAGATGGTGAAAGAGCAAGATGTTGATCTGGGTCCCGATAGCCAGCCTGACGTTATGTCGGAACACCCCGGACCAAGTTCGTTCAGATTCGAAGATATGGCGAGCGCCCTCTACAAAGACCAAACGACCAAAGTCTTCAGGCTTCGAGAACTGCGATGTGAGCACCATCGCGAGAAGAAAACCATCTTCTCCTGGCAGCCCAGTCGGCATCCAAATTCGCTGCAACTCCGGAAAGCGAGCACAGTAGAGTGCTCCAGCGATGGCTACCCTAGTGTCATTTGCTGTCCCCGTCCCTGCTTTGATCAGCCATTCGGCAACAGTTCTTGGTGTCTCAAGAGAAAGGTCTTTGACGGACTCGTCAACAGCTACTACGGCCGCTTGCTTAGCCATAAGTGTGCTGAGCACCAGCGATAAAGTCGTCGACTCTGGTATTCGGATATCTGCGTCGAGCAAAAACACATAGTCTGTGTCACTGGGAGCTAAGATATGGACAAACTCATTCCAAGCGTTAGATTTTCCAGCCACCTTTAGGTCGTGAACGAAGATCCGCACATTTTCTCGAACGAACGCTGGTTGCCGCAGCTCATGGTGGGAAACCGGAACGGTCGAATCGTCGCAGCCGTTAGCTACGACATGTATTTCCAACCGCAACGACGCGTCGGAAAAAATCTCTTGTTTGGCCAAATCGCGAAAAAGGGGGCGGATGCGTCCAGCTTCGTTGTGAGCTAGGATACCAATGCAAACTTTCGTCAAAGCCTCAATTTCCTCTCCTCAGGGCGGTTGGATCGACCTACGCGTACGGTTTCGCAATTTACGGCGCAACGCTCGAAGCTGCCACATGTATCTACCGGACTTATCTTGATGAAGTGGGTCGCTATTGCTGCCGGGCTCCTATCCATTGCACCTCTCATGGCGTGGTTTAGGGGAAATCTTTTCCATTACCCGTTTCTATGGACGATCTTCGGCTTTCTGACTGTACAGCACGGCCCTTTGAGATTGTATGTGGCACCTATCTCATGGGCTATGTGGCCCGGCTACGTCAAAGGAGCTGAATTATCTCTTCTCGATATCGTAGCAATCGCTCTGTTGCTTAGCTTGCCGAAAGGCGCTCGTCCATTCAAGTTCAAGTTTGGTGTAGCGCTGTTCATGATCGCGGTCGGGGCAAGTTCGCTCCAATCCGATTTGATGCAGCCCGCACTCTTCCTAGTCTGGCAGCTCGCCCGAGTCCTGCTCGTGGCGGTGGTAGTTAGCAGGGCTGTGTCGTTCAACGGGCAAGTTGCGTATTCAATCCTCAATGGGATGGCCGCCGCGCTTCTACTCGCTACAGGGATAGCTATCTGGCAACGCTTCGTAGGAGGCGTTCTTCAGGCTGGTGGATCGTTCGGCCACCAAAACTTTTTAGGTATGGTCTCTCACTTCGTCACTCTGCCGTTCTTGGCGGTCTTGTTAGGTGGCGCTAAAGGCTGGCGGCCTTATGCAACTCCGGCCTTAGGAGGACTGATTGCAGCTCTGACGGTTTCGAGAGCAACGATCGGACTTATCGGTCTGGGCTATGCTCTTGTGTTAGTAACGTCGCTGATGCGCGGCTGGTCGTTACGAAAGAGCTTAGTTGCGATTCTAGGTCTCGCTGCTGCCCTACTCATAAGCCCACTAATCTTGTCGTCTTTGCAGCAGAGACTCGGAGGAACAGCGTTTTTCGAGCCCGACTTGGAACGCTTAGCCTTCGAGCAAGTGTCCACGATGATGCTTTCGGATCGTCCGTTGGGTATAGGTGCCAACCAGTGGGTTGTTGTTGCGAACACTAGCGGGTATTCCGACCGTGCGGGGGTGTCGCATGCTCACGGCAGTAGGAGCGCCCACGTACACAACGTATATTGGCTCGTGGCAGCCGAGACTGGTTATCTAGGTCTTTTGGCCTTTGTTGTCATGCTCATTCACCCGCTGGTTTCAGCCCTTCGCGAGTCATGGCGGAGGCGGGGCCAGCGTAGCGGCGACCTTTTGCTCGGCCTTGGGGTGACACTCGCCATCGTTTACCTTCATTCGAGTCTAGAGTGGATTCTTATCAGCTTCCAAGTTCAATACCTGCTTGGCGTCACTATGGGGCTGATATCAGGGATCATCACCCAGGACGTTACGGCCTCACAGCAAACGAAATTCACAAGAAGAAAAAACGCGTTTTTCACGGTGGATGAGGTTGCCACTGCCGCAACTCGCCAAGCTTGATCAAAAGCACAGCAGGAGAGTAGTAGTGACGCGCAGTTACGACAGTCGGAAGCGTATCCTTGTGACGGGGGGGGCGGGTTTCCTTGGCTCTCACCTTATGGACCGCCTACTTGCGCAAGGACATGAGGTGCTCTGTGCTGACAATCTTTTCACAGGAACGAAACGGAACATCGAGCATCTTCATGCCCACCCGCGCTTTGAGTTTCTAAGGCACGACGTCACGCTCCCTCTCTATGTTGAAGTCGATGAAATCTATAACTTAGCGTGTCCAGCATCACCCATTCACTATCAACATGACCCTGTGCAAACCACCAAAACCTCGGTGCACGGGGCCATCAATATGCTGGGTCTAGCCAAACGCCTGAAATGTCGGATTCTGCAAGCTTCAACGAGCGAGGTTTACGGCGACCCAACTATTCACCCACAACAGGAATCATACTGGGGTAATGTTAACCCTATTGGGCCTCGCTCTTGTTATGATGAGGGTAAACGCTGCGCCGAGACGCTCTTTTTTGACTATCACCGTCAGCATGGCTTAGAGATCAAGGTGGCCCGCATTTTCAATACATACGGGCCACGCATGCATCAAGCCGACGGGCGTGTGGTTTCGAACTTCATTGTGCAAGCTCTGAAAGGCGAGCCGATCACTCTTTATGGCGATGGCAGTCAAACGCGATCCTTCTGTTACGTCTCCGACCTGGTTGAGGCACTCATTCGGTTGATGGAAAGCCCTGAGGAAGTCACTGGGCCTATCAACATTGGCAATCCGAACGAATTCACAATGAGAGAACTCGCAGAGCTTGTGCGGCTTCAAACTGGCTCAAAATCGCAGCTGATGCATCGTCCGCTGCCGCAGGATGACCCAAAGCAGCGTCAGCCGGATATAACCTTAGCTCGCAAGTTTCTGGATTGGACGCCGAAGATCGAGCTGCGAGATGGACTTAAGCCCACAATTGACCACTTCCGAACTCTGCTTGGCTCCGAGCGGAAACTTAAAGCGAACGCTTAGAACGGCGGCGCCTGTTACAGCATCAGATGCAGAATTCGGGTGAGGTGCCGGCCAGCTTGGCTCCTTATTCGATGATAAGATGGGCGCAAAATGAGCATTTTCCTTACGTCTGTCCTGACCGCCGCTGCAGCTATTGTTGCAACTCTAATCGCAATCTTTGTTGTTGAAGTAGCAGCTGCGATCTTTGTGCGATCAAGAACAAGCGAGCTACCGCTGCAGCCGACCGAACGCGCGCGCTCCGCGGTACTGGTGCCGGCGCATAACGAAGGAATGGGTGTTCGGCCAACGCTCAAGGACCTGCAGGGGCAGTTGCTCGCCGGGGATCGGCTCATTGTGGTAGCCGACAACTGCACCGACGACACGGCATCGGCAGCGCGAGCCTTGGGTGCGGACGTCATTGAGCGCTGCGACCCGGAGCGGCGGGGAAAAGGCTATGCGCTCGATTTCGGGGTTCGGCACCTGGCACACGACCCACCTGACGTCCTCATCGTCATAGATGCTGATTGCCGGGTAGCACCCGGCGCTCTGGAGCGTTTAATCCGAAGCTGCGTTCGCTCAGGCCGCCCCGCTCAAGCATTAGATCTTATGGTTGCTCCCGCAGGGCTCGAGAACCGCTACGGTTGGGCAACGTTCGCTTGGCGGGTTAGGAACTGGGTTCGTCCGCTTGGGCTAGAAAATCTAGGGATGCCCTGCCAGCTGATGGGCACGGGAATGGCCTTCCCGTGGCAGGTTATCGCCTCCGCTGACCTTGCGAGCGGTCACCTGGTCGAAGATCGGAAGCTCGGTTTGGAGCTCGCTAGGACGGGGAAGGGCGCCCTTTTTTGCCCAACCGCAGTCGTGACCAGCGAGTTTCCAATGACTCCGGCCGGGGCGGATCAACAGCGACAAAGGTGGGAGAGTGGACACTTCGCGATTATGTCAACAACGGCCTCGCTCCTACTTTCGGCCATTCGTCATAAGAATGTGCAACTCTTGGCCCTTGCCTTAGATATGGTTGTACCGCCTTTGATGTTTCTCGCCCTTTCGTGTGTGGCAGTAATAGCATTTTGCGCCGCCGCTGCGCTGGCTGGCCTCTCAGCGGTTCCGCTTGCTATCAGCGGGGGAGCCGTCTTACTTTTTGTCTTAAGCTTGTGGATCTGCTGGATCCAGTTCGGGCGTGACATCCTCCCAGCCAGCAGCGCTGCATCAACGTTCAGCTCATTCACTAGTTCGAAGCTGCGCCTCTACGGCGCACTCCTAATAGGGCAAAAATTCTCGGAATGGACCCGAGCTGAACGTAGTCGGAGCAATCCCCCATCGTAGGTGTGCGGACGGCCAGTGGAGGGGTGCACCTCATATGCGGTACTTGCAGGCATAGACGCCAGACTACGACAACGACCTTCCACAAAGTTCGGTCGTTGGTGCTAGAGCCCCGCCTCACCGGGGGGAGACCCGTGCCATCTACGCTTAATCTCATTTTCCCATATTTTAACTTCAGCTTTGACGATTACCGATTTTGCGCTGTTTCGTGCCGATACCAACACCGAGGTACTCGGACAGACACTACAAGGTTTAGGGGCGACCGAGGACGACCCTTTCGATAAAGTCTTTCTGCAGACCAAAACGACCCTTCTCGCGGGGGCGTACTACCTGCAAGTCATTGTGAACGTAATGAACTTAAGCGCCGAAACTGCACGCTATGACGGTTCGCTTTCGCTGAGGTTTGCGCCTGGGACGGGCACCGGCGAGACCCCCCTTCCGGGTGCGCTCGTTCTGATGGGCTCTGTGCTTTTCGGTGCAACTGGGTACTCCGGACTCCGCAATCGCCGAAGCCAAGTTGCGGCCACGGCGTAAGTTACGTCGAGATCGCTGTTTAGACAGGCCTGCACGGGCGCCCGTGCAGGCGTGTTCGCGCGTAAGGGTTTTCGAAGTTCCCAGTGGTTTGCCCCAAGTGGACACCTGCCAGCAATAAGCCCTGAGTCTGACGTGAGTATCAGAAATTGCCCTAACGCCCGAAGAAGCTTGATCTTCTACGATGTCTATTCACTAAAGCCGAATGTGATTGCGTATGGGTGCGCGCCGTCTGGACGTCGACGACAAAAACAGCCGAGGTCGGCGCCTGAACTAAGGCACGGCTAGAGAATACTTGAGTTTTAAAGAAAAGTGCGGTTTAACGCCTGTGATCTGGCTCCAAACGGATAGTGATGCCTAGAACGGACGCTCAGCCGCCGCCCCGGAGCAGGAGTAACGGCACGTATGGTGCAATGGCTAGTTTCTGGTTCGCTTATGGATCACGGTACCTGTCATTGGTACAAAATGGGGGAGTGGGATGAGCACCGCTCGTATATCGTTGCCTTCGGGGCGGCATAAGCACCGCATCGACGACATCGACTCAGGTGGGCTATGTTAGCAGCCACCCTAGGCGCAAGCGCGCCGGCTCGCCCGCATCGAGGATACTGGGCTGTCCTTGTTTTCCTCGCCCTTATCGTGCCTGCTGCCTCCTTTGGCGGCGCGCTCGAGAACCTGCTGTTTCGTTGGGACAAGCAGGAAGAGTACAGCCACGGTTATCTCATTCCCTTCGTTGCAGCGTGGCTGCTGTGGACACGAAAGAGTGCCATAGCGAGCCAGATCGGCCGACCTTCTTGGACGGGCGTCCTGCTCATTGCAGGTGCCATAGCACTTAACGTGATTGGCGAACTTAGCGCCATCTTCATTCTAGCGCAGATTGGGTTTGTCCTGAGTCTCATGGGGCTTGCGCTCGCCGTGGGTGGCTGGTCGCTTCTGCGGATTGTGCTCGTCCCGACGACGTTTTTATTCTTCGCTATACCACTCCCCTATTTCATTGACGCCGCGCTCTCGCTGAGACTGCAGCTCCTATCGTCCGAACTCGCAGGTGTATTCATCCGTTCGCTGGGAATTCCGGTTTTCATCGACGGCAACATCATCGACCTTGGCGTTTACAAATTACAGGTGGTCGATGCCTGCAGCGGGCTCCGATACCTCTTCCCCTTCCTTAGCCTTGGTTTTCTCGCGGCCTACTTATTCCAAGCACCGGTTTGGCAGCGGGTCTTGGTTTTCGCGTCGACTGTTCCCATCACCATTTTGATGAACAGCCTCCGCATCGGCATGGTGGGCGTTCTTACCAATCTTTACGATAAGAACATGGCGGAGGGGGCGCTGCACCTCTTCGAAGGATGGATCATCTTCCTTGCGTGCTCGCTGCTGCTCGTCGGCGAGATGTACCTGCTGGCCCGACTATTCCAGAAGAAGCGCTTCTTTGATGTGTTTCGCGCGCCTGAGATCGCGCCCGGCGGCGCGCCCGCACTCGAAGAGCATCGGAGCGTTGCCCTGGTGCCTGTTGCCGCGGGCGTTGCACTTTTGGCTCTCGGCGGTTGGTTCACGTGGCAGGTGGCAATGCGCGAGGAGATCCTTCCGGAGCGCGCCCGCTTCGTGTCTTTTCCCACGGCGATCGGCTCCTGGCGAGGTCGCGCCTCTACGATGGAGCCACAGACCGAACACGCGCTCGGCTTGGAGGATTATGTCCTGACCGACTACGCGCGTGACGATGGAAAGGCTGTTAACTTATACGTTGCGTACTATGCCTCTCAGCGCGGCGGAAGCTCGCCCCATTCGCCCCTGGTTTGCGTACCAGGTGGCGGGTGGCAGATCACCGATCTGCAGAGGACGGACTTCAACGAGGGTGCGACGGCGTTCCCCGTCAATCGTGTGGTGATCGAACGGGGCACCACGAAGCAGCTCGTTTACTACTGGTTTGAGCAACGCGGTCGCCGGGTGGCCAACGAGTGGGTCTCCAAGTGGTACCTGTTGGTTGACGCGGTAACGATGAACCGCAGCGACGGCGCTCTAGTCCGCCTGACGACGGCGCTGTATCCGGGTGAGACCGAAGCGGACGCTGATCGGCGTATCAAGGGGCTCATTCCAGAGCTTTCGCCAAGTCTCAGTGCCTATCTACCGGCCCGCGACTTGCAACACACCAAGCGCGCTCACCTGCCGGGCGCTCGAGGGACGTGAGGATCGAGATGAGTTTCACGATCATGAACCTTCGACCTGCGGGCGCCCGTGGTGCCGTCGCCGCATTCCTTATCGCATCACTCGCCGCCTGCAGTACTCCTGAGGAGCGGGCGAACCGGTTCCTGGCAAGTGGTCAGGAACTACTGGCGAAGGGCGACCTGCAAAAAGCCAGCCTTGAGTTTCGAAACGCGGTCCAGAACAAGAAAGATCTCCTCCCAGCATGGCGTGCTCTCGCGCAGATCGAGGAGCGGCGGCAAAACTGGGCGGGCATGATCCCCATTCTGCGCACCATCATCGAATATGATGGGGCGGATCATGAGGCGCGGCTGAAGCTCGGGCGGCTGCTCGTCATGGGCGGCGTTCATCAGGAGGCACTGCCGCTGATCGCATCGCTCTCCGACGGCGAGAACCCACCGGCGGCGGCGGTGGGTTTGAAGGCCACGATCCTGCTGGCCCTCAAGGACCTTGAAGGGGCCGTCAAGGAGGCGCAGCGCGCGCGGGCTATCCAGCCGGACAATCTAGATGCTGCCAGCATCCTCGCTATGGAGCGCCTGACGCGGCACGATATCGAGGGCGCGCTTGATACTTTGGCACAGGGAAAGGTCGGCCCGGATGAAGAGATCCCGGTGGCGATTCTCCGCGTTCAGATCTTCGACAAAGCAAAAGACTACCCGCGACTTGAGACTGAGCTGCGCAAGCTCATCGCCTTGCAGCCGCAAGCCTTCCGGCGGGAGCTGACGAAGTTTTACCTGACGCTCGGGCGGGAGCTCGATGCTGAGCGCGAATTGCGGGCCACAGCCGCCGCCGAACCGGGAAACCCGGAAGTCTTCCTAGAAGTCGTGCGGTTCCTGATGGCGCGTAAAGGTCCGGATGCTGCGCAGCGCGAACTTGAGGAGCGCATTCGTGGACGCGGCGACGTTTTTGCCTTTGAACTCGCTCTGGCTGAGCTCCATGCATCGCGCAACCATGCGCCCGCTGCCGTCCAGGTGCTTGAGAGACTGATTAGCACGGCGAGCGGCCCGGAGCGGAAGACCCAAGCACAATTGAAGTTGGCTGCTTTGCACCTTAAGGAGCGCAGACCGTCGCTGGCGGGTCCCCTAGTCGAAGATATCCTTAAGAACGACAATCGCAACATCGAAGCCTTGCGCCTACGGGCCGTGGCTCGCATCGAGCTGGGCCAACTCGACAGCGCAGTCGCTGATCTGCGTGAGGCCCTCAAGGAGCAACCACAGTCAGCGCCCTTGCTGCTGCTCCTCGCGGGTGCGTTGGAGCGTTCTGGGTCCATCGAACTCGCAGAGCGGCATTTCGCGGACGCCACGCGTGCCTCGCAATTCAACCCGTCTGTTGGACTGAGTTACGCGGCTTTCTTGCGCAGGCGAGGCAGTGCGGCCCAGAGTGAACATGTGCTCATCGAACTGGCCGACCGAAACCCCAACAACGTCGAAGTTTGGTCAGCTCTCGGTGAGGCTAAGCTCCAGACAGCCGATTGGGTCGGGGCCCAGAGCGTGGCTGAGACGATCAAACGTATCGGCGATCGCAATGGCCTCGCTGATCGCATTCGCGGTCAAGCCCTCACTGGGCAGAACAAACTGAACGACAGCCTCGAGGCCCTACATTCAGCGTTCCAAGCCGCGCCGAGCTCGACCCAGCCGATGACGGCCCTCGTCAGGACGTATCTTCGCGCGCAAAAACCCGACGAAGCTGAAACATTCCTCAAAGGTGTTCTGAGCGCCAATCCGGCGAACGCCGATGCTCTCGTGCTGATGGGTTCGGTTCAATTGCTCAAGAATGCACCGGAGCAGGCTCTCGCCAGCTTCGAAACGGCCGTGGAGCGCCAGCCACAGAATGCGGTCGGTCACAGTGCGCTAGCGGATTTTTATATGCGGCAGAATAAACCGGATCTTGCTCTCCAAGCCGTCGATTCGGGCCTCAAAGAGCAGCCGGAGAGTTTCCAATTGCGGCTCGTCCGAGCCTCGATTCTCGAGGTGAAGCGCGACGTCGATGCAGCGATCAACGAGTACGAGACCATGCTGGCTCGGCAGCCAGAGTCGCTCGTTGTTGCAAACAACCTGGCTAGCCTCTTGTCTGATCACCGAACTGATCAAGCGAGCCTCGAACGCGCTCAGACTCTAGGGGCCATGCTGCGCAAGAGCAACGTTCCGGCCTTCAAAGATACGTTGGGCTGGTTGAGCTACCATAAGGGCGATTACCGCAGCGCGACCGGCCTGTTGGAAGAGGCTGCTCAAGCTTTACCCAACCTGGCTCAAGTCCGGTATCATCTCGGAATGACTTACCTCAAGAGTGGTCAAGCCGAGAAGGGACAGGAGCAGTTGAAGAAAGCCGCGGAACTAGACAAGCAGGGGATGTTGAAGGATAAGATCGAGGCGGCGCTTCGGGGGAGTTGACCGATCGCTAAGTCGGTTGGACGAACCTGCTCAGCTAGCATCGCAACCCCACTTTCATCAACAGCAGGCGAGCCCAGATCCCCGAGAGGTGTCGGTGGTCGGCCTCAATTCGCCCTCTTACGTCGCGGCGACCGGGAATACGCCGTAGGTTTGCTTGTCCTTGATGACTTCGCGGACGATGTCCCCGGTGATAGTATCAATTTGCGATGAATACCCGTAGACGAGAGCCGTGTCGCAGAGGATGTTGATCACCCTAGGAATGCCACGGCTGGCATTCGCGATGAGAGCACAGGCTTCGTTGTCGAAGATGCGCCGCGTCGCGCCAACCGCCTCTAAGCGAAATTCAATATAGCTTGGCACCTCACTTTCTTCCAATCGCTTCAAATGAAAATCCACTGCGACGCGCTGGGCGAACTGCTCCAGTTGCGGGGTGCGCAACAGGTCTCGCAGCTGCGGCTGGCCGAGCAACACCAACTGCAAGGTTTGCTGGTCACCAGTGTTGATGTTGGAGAGGAGGCGAACCTCTTCGAGCGCCTCAAGACTCAGATTTTGCGCCTCATCAATGATCAGGATCGTGGCCTGGACCCTCTGCGCCTGCTCCTCGAGAAAGTCTTCGAACCGTTTGAAATTCGTGAGGTAGTCGCCCTCGGTCGGCTGCTTGAACGCAAGCAGGATCCAGCGCAAGAGTTCGTCTCGCCCATGCGGCGTATTCGAAATTACTCCAGTCGTGACCCTGTCACCAAATCGGCGCAAAAGGTGACGCATAAGGGTGGTCTTGCCAGCACCAATTTCGCCGGTGATCACGGTGAAGCCAGCCTGATTAATAAGGCCGAACTGCAGCATGGCGAAGGCCATGCGATGCAGACGGCCCCAAAAAATCACATTAGGATCCGGAAGAATGGAAAATGGCTTCTTGGTCAGTCCGTAGAAGGACTCATACATGGTAAACCCGCTCACCTGTCTTTCCGGACAGCTGCTGCCGTAACGTTGCGGCCACGCTTTGCTTAGAGTTTTGCATAGATGGCCATTAACTCTGCGTGAGTGAGTAGCATGAGAGTCTGCATGATGTTATTGACGAACACTGAGAGGTATTATCATTTGCCTAAGCGTTGGTGACCAGCCGAGATATGAATAGGCAGTTCAGTTCGGCGGGGCCAAATGCGCGGGCTGGCTCAGCGATAATCACGTGGCTTACGCTCGAAGCGCGGGACTCCGACCATCCTGGTTGCTCCGGGCGGGAGTTGAGGGCTGACGCCGATCGGGCCTTACGAGAAGTTGGTGTGAGACGACCATGTTAGCATCCGATGTTCACGCCGAAGCATCCTCCTTGGACTTAGAGAAATTCCTCTCGGTCAAGTACTACGTGGACCTCGCCAGGCGCAGATTCCTCTACTTTCTTGTGCCATTTCTCCTGATTGCACCGGTCGGCTCCGCCGCCGTGATGTGGTTGCCCGCCATTTATCTGTCGGAAGGGAAGATCCTGGTCGAGTCCGCGCGCATCCCGACAGAACTTGTTCGTCCCACCGTGACCACCCGCGCCGGAGAGCGGATCCAGCTCATTGAGCAAAGGCTGCTGGCGCGAGATAATATCCTTGCTGTGATGGACAAGTTCAAGTTGTTCTCCGACCGACGCAGCACGATGTCGACGACCGAGTTGACCGATCTCATGCGGCAAAGGACGAATATTCAGGCGCAGGAGATTGGCGCCGCGCGTTCGCCCGACAAGGTGACGATGTCGTTCACGGTGGGCTTTGAGTATGAGAGCCCCGAAACGGCGATGCAGGTAGCGAATGAGTTCATCACCCTGATTTTGAACGAGGACGTCCGCAACCGCACGAGCCGCGCCGGCGAGACCACGCGATTTCTGGCGCGGGAAGTCAAACGCCTGCAGGCAGAGCTAAGCGTCATCGATGGACAGATCAACGACTTCAGGCGCTCCCAAGCGGAAACCCCGGGCGCCGCGCATCAGGCGGCCATGGATCGGTACCGGGCACTTGTCGATCGAACGAACACCGAGATCGCCGGGTTGAAGGCTGAACGCCTCGCGAAAGCCAACCGAACCTCTTGGAACAACCCCGACGTCCAGGCAATCCAGCGCAAGATTGCCTCGCTCGAGAGCTCGATTGCCTCGCCGCCGGCCCAGCAAGTGCTCGAGCGAGAAGCTGACATCGGACTGGAGCCACTCATAAAGCAACAGGCCGCGTTGCTTGAGAGTTTGAGTGCGGCGTCGGAGAAGCTTGCGGCAGCGCAACTCGGTGAGGCGCTCGAGCGGGATCAGTATGCTGAGCGGCTCGAGGTCCTTGAACAACCAACGCGACCGCAGCAGCCAATCAAGCCGAAGCGCCTGAAGCTGCTGGCGCTGGTCCTTGGATTGGCGGTGTTGGCGGGTGGCGGTCTTGCGTTCTTAACCGAAGCTCTCGACAGCACCGTGCGAAGTCGCGGTGATTTGGCCCGCTTGGTTGGAACGCACCTGATTGTTTCAATTCCCGTGGTTGAGAGCCAACGAGATCGCGCTTGGCGCAAGCTCCGTCTTGTCCTCACACTCGGCGGCTTATGCGTGCTGGCGGCCGCTTTGACCACCCTCGCTTTCTACTTTCTTCCAACGCCTGACCTCGTGTGGCAGCAGTTCACGACCAAACTGCCTCAGTTGCTAAATCGGTAGGTCGTTCGCCGCGGAGGAGCCAGACATGGACCATATTATTCAGGCGCTCGAACGCGCACAGGCTACACCAGCCGTAAAATTGGTGCCCCGAACTCCCCGGACGGAAGCTCCAAACGAGCCGGTCGTCACTGCGAGTGCTACCCGGGATGAGAAGGTCATCGAGGTTCGTTCTGAACACCTCGAGCGAATGCGGATTGTGGCTCATGAGCCGGCGCTTCCCGGCGCCAAGGCATTCGACCTCCTGCGAACGCAGGTGCTGCAGGCCATGGAGAAGCATGAGTGGCGCATCCTTGCTGTGACCTCGCCGACCCCTGCCTGCGGCAAGACCTTCACCGCTTTAAACTTGGCCTTGAGCATGGCCCGGCAGCCCGAAAGCTCCGTTCTGCTGGTTGATCTCGATCTGCAAAAGCCGCAGGTCAGCCAGCGTCTCGGGCTCACGCCGGCCACCGGATTGCGTGCGCTTCTCGACGGGCAGGCTTCGCTTCATGAGGCGGTCTCCCACGTTTCGGCTGGGAACCTCAAGTTCCGCGTACTGCCCTGTGAGCGCCCGAGTTCGCGCGCCTCCGATTGGACGGGTTCCCGCCAGATGGCTGCGGTTTTCCAAGAACTGCGGGCGCAGCGCGATTTGAAGACTGTGGTCCTCGACTTACCCCCCATTCTTGCAGGCGATCAGGCCCTGTCGATCCTTCCGCACGTCGACTGCGTGCTCATGGTCGCAGCGGCAGGAATGACCAAGGCCACCGAGCTGAAGGAGTGTGCGGACTACCTCAAGACAACGCCGCTTGTTCAAATCACGCTTAACAAGGCACCGGTGGTCCGGCCACTTTATTACTGAACTCTGTGCGGAGGGTGCGCTGCGGCGGCTGTCCGCTGCCAGTCATTTGGCCGACCTACATGGAGTAAATGGGCGCGGGGGGAGGGCGATGCCTCCAACCCCGAAAGTACAGTTCGGGCGCACGAACCTCGGCTCCCGCCACCGAGGCTCGACCCAACAGGATCCGCCAGGAAGCGCACGGTACCACGTCGCGAGCTACCACCTAGCGTCTAAACCCTGCGTAAGGGTCTCACGCAAGGAGGGCAGCAACGTCTTTTCCTGTCGATGCCAACCGGGTTCCGCTTAGGTCATTGCCATTCAGGCCGTACAAGGTGTCGTTGCCGCTGGCACCCTCGAGGGTGTTGTCCACCTCGTCGCCCAGAGTTCCACGTGGGGCGGCGCTGCAGTACGCCTGCGCCACGCCGCTCCGCGCCGCTTGCTGCTTTAACGCCTCAAGTCAGATCTGACACCTCGCTTAGCGCCCGAATTCTGAGGTTAAATTGAGCATCAAACTCGTTTGCTGCGACAAACGGCAACCTGAAAGGTTTCTTAGTGCAATCGTAAGACGCAAGAGCGAGAGACAAGAAGTGGTTTCGGCATGCAGAAAAAGACTTGACTCCTAGTAACAGTAGATTAAAGATCTTTAAACTAAGGGTCAAAAAAAGGTTTTAAGGCCACTTCCCTTAGGGATTGAAGGGCCAGGAGAGCAGCCATGATGAGTGAGGTTTTGAAAGCGCGCCTGCCGCTCACGGCTGCAGCCGCACTCGGTGTGTTTGTGACAGGATCGTCGTTGCTGGTGAGCGCTCCAGCAGTTGCTGTGACTGCGACCGCACCGACCGCACCGTGCGTCACTCCAGACGGCGCTCTTCGCACGTTCAGCATCTCGTCGGACCACGTTGGCGCCATCAGCTGCTACGCCGCTGGTGAGGGCAACGATCTGAATACGAGTCCAGACCCCTTTGCTGGCTACAGCATGCTCGACGTCATCAACCTTCCCAAGGACGCAACTGGGAACATCCCGAACGATGCGGTTTCTGGGGAGATTGGTAATGGATCGCTGAGCCTGACGTACAACCCAGGCGCTTCATCGGACGGCACTGTTTCTTTCGCGTCGTCGCTTCTCAACACCTGGAACACCTTCCTGATCTCGTTCAAGACGGGCGTAGGCCAACGTAATCCTGACTGGGCAGCGTTCCTGATTTCGGGTCCCTATGCTGCTGCGGTCGCCCAGATTGTGGCATCGTATAACATCAACCCGGACAATCAGGGCGGAGGGCTCTCCCACGTCAGTCTCTGGGGGCGCATGGCTCCTCCTGGCGGCAACGGCACTGAAACACCCTTGCCGGGCGCGCTGGTTCTGTTCGCTACAGGGCTTGCGGGCGCGGGCGTAATCCGCTGGCGCCGGCAGAGAGCGGCTCCCCAATCGTAGATCTGATTTCTCGAATGCCAGCGTCGGTCTCGGGGGATCCGAGACCGACGCTGGCATCGTTGGATATACTCTACATCGGCTAAGTTGATTGGAAGAAGTCGACCTTAAACGAGCTACCGCCTCTTGCGAGGGCGTTTTTGTTTATTGAGCATACAAGAAACCTTGGCCGAAGTGGATCGTGAATAGCCTCGCCAGCGCGGAAGCGTCAGAACGGGGCTGACGCTTACCTCGTTGGTTTGGTACGAGAGCGCTCAACGATGCGCAAGGAAGCTAAGGATCCCGCTTCCGCGATGGCGACATTCGGTGCTGGAATGCTTCAGGGTTGTCGGTGTGCCACCGCGAAGTCATGCTGATGATCCTCAAGGCGAGCGCAGCGCTCGCGTCACGGGTGTCTTGAGTTTCCGGGTTTAAGTGAGGGGCGAAGATCCTCCAGCAGGACGTGGCCGTTTCTCGCTCTCGAGAATGTCGTTCCGACCTGGGCTTCCTTGACCCACAACTTGCAGGAAATGCTCGTACAGAGAGGCGAGGTCAGTGCCCGCGAGAAGGCGGCATGCGAGCAGCGCCTCAAGAGCGGCTGACCTGTCGGCTTGATCGATCGCCTCGAGAAGCTCTTGATGCTGGCGGGCAAGCGTACGAAACGCGGAGGTTGCCCCCAGCGTCTCGTCCCCCAGCAGGGCGTAGAGACGCATGGGCTCTGACCTCCCTCTGAGCGGTGTTGAGCCAACCTCCAGCGCTGCAAATGCATGCGCCCTCGCGCGTGTCGTCTCCGAGATTAGAAGCGGCCATCCGATAGCCTTGCAACTCGACTCGATGCGAGCGGCAGCGTTCACCGTGTCGCCCACGGCCGAGTAATTGAAGCGGTGCTCGGACCCCATGTTGCCGACACTAGCTTCGCCCGTGTTCAAGCCGATGCCGACCTCCAAGCGCAGATCTAAGTTCCACCTCTTCCGGAAGCCAAATGCGTCCTCATCGTTTAAGCGACGAACCGTGGCCTGCATGCTAAGCGCCGCACGGCAAGCACGGGCGGCGTGATCCTCTACCTCAACTGGTGCGTTCCAGAAGGCCATGATCGAGTCCCCGATGTATTTGTCGATTGTTCCTTGCTGCTTGATGATCTCGTCGGAAAGGGGTGACAGCACTTCGTTAAGAAACGCCGTCAGTTCATGTGCGCTTAAATGTTCGGAAATAGATGTGAAGCCGCGGATATCCATGAACATAACGGTCAGTACTCGCGTTTCCCCACCCAGCGCGAGCAGGTGTGGGGAACGTTCCAATCGCGTTAGGACTTCCGGCGCGAGGTACTGGCCGAAAGCTTGCCGAATGAAGCGTTTCTCGCGATCGGCGGTGAGGTAGAGAACGGCACTGGCCGCGAAATACACGCCGATGGCGGAAGCGCCTGTGAAGGTGGGATCGAGCAGGAAACCATATTCCGCGAAAGCCAGCCACGTCCCCGTGACGATCAACGCGATGACGGCAGCAATCACGCCCGCCACGAACCTCGCCCCGACCGCTGCAAGGAGAACGGCGACAAGGGTCGACCAGAACACCATCGAGGCGAGCTCGAACCCCGTGGCCCAGTCCGGCCGGCTGAGGAAACGTCCGCTCAAGATCTGCTCGGTTGCTTGCGCGTGAACCATGACACCCGGCACCTGCTCGCCGAGGGGCGTCACGGTCGCATCGAGGAGGCCGGCTGCGGATGATCCGATGAAGATGATGTGGCCCTCGATGAGAGGCCGGAGAGCAGCGCTGCGCTCAGGCGACAGGAGGGCAGAAGCCGAGACGTAACGCTCACGCCGGTTATGGTCGAAATAGACCAGAAACTCCCCCTCCGCCGTCAATGGTATGCGGGCTGCGCCAACGCGCACGTCCACCAACGCTTGTGATCCGACCCTTCCTTCCCCGCTCGCGTCGTTGCTGCGCACCAGGGTCGTCGCCTCACCCTGTGCGACCCGCAGGGCCTCAAGCCCGAGGCCTAGATACAGTCGCTCGCCATCCGAGACGATGCCCGGAACCCGCCGCGTGATGCCAGAGGTCCGCTCACGCGATCGATCGAGTGTCCCGTGACCCTTGGCGGCCTCGTCGAGGGGGTTCAGATTAACGACGGCGCCTTGAAAGGGCTCGAGGAAGGCAGTCGGTGGCGTGCCGGCTAAGGCGAAGCCCGAGCGCACTGGCGGCCGAGGAACGCTACGGTCGCGGCTCGTGGCGAACCCGAGGACGACGGGCGCCCGTCGAAGCACATCAGCAAAAACCTCATCGTGATCGGGCAGGGGCGCGAGGAGGGTCCGGATCTGATCGCGGATGGCGTCACTGGGTAACGCGAGGCTCGCCGCCGCCCGCTGAGGCGAGGTCCGGTCGGGCTCAGGGAACACCATGTCGAAGGCGATGGCAGCCGCGCCCAAGCCAGAGAGCCGCTCGACCACTTCAGCGACCCGCGTGCGCGGCCACGGCCACTGGCCCACCTCTCGCAACGAGAGCTCATCGATGTCAACGATGCGAACAGGCGCAGCCTCGTAGGGACGGGGCGACAGTCGTTGAAGGTTGTCGAACGTGAAGTCCCGGAGCGCCGCCACCGGTTCGGGATCAACCACACGGACTGTGAGACCCACCGCAAGCACCACGGCGCTTGCCGCCAAGCAGCCCGCGATGCGTTGAGCGCGATGGGACATCGACCACATCACGACAACATCCCATTTCGGGAGGCGAACCACAACCCGCGCCGCCCTTCGCTGCCCTGCCGAGCATGTCGATGGCACGCTCCTACAAGGCTGAGCTTTGATTTACCTTAGGGCACAGGAGCGATATGATCTATGCGAAATCGCCCGATCCCCTCGAGGGAGAGAGCGTCGGCTGATCAAGGCTGGTGGAGTACTCGCCTTCCTCTAAGTAATTGTACGAGGGCCGCACAGAATGTGCCGGAGCCGAAGCACAGGGCGCCAGTCAATCGCGGACGGCGTTCCTGGTCCAAGCAGGACGCGGCCCCGAGTGGCCGATCTTCGGGTCGCCGGCGCACTCGTCACAGCCATGGCAGCAGCGGTTGCGGCGCCGTCGTGGGCCGCCCCACCACGAATCGGCGAGGCTCTCGAGGTGGTGCCTGCGGCACGCAACGAAACCGCTGGAGTGGCCAGCACATTGAGCGTCGGCAGTTCGGTCTATTCGGACGATCTCTTGATCACCGAAACCTCTGGCCGCACCAAACTTGAATTTCTTGACCGGGCCCGCTTCGAATTGGGTCCGAATTCCCGCGCGCGTCTGGATCGCCTGGTCTTCAATCCTGATTCATCCGCGGAGGAGGCCACCATCAGCATGGCCAAAGGCCTTTTCCGGTTCATCTCGGGAGGCCGGTCTCGCCACGGCTCGTATACGCTCTCGACACCCCACGTCACACTCGGTATTCGGGGCACCGACCTTCGTGTCAGCGTGACTGGCTTCCAGACCTTTGTTCAGGTTACAGAGGGGCTGGTCGTGGCCTGCAGCAGCATTTCAGGCCGGTGCTTGGAATTGACCCCACCGAATGGCGACGCCTTGTTCTACCGAGATGGTCGCGCAGTTCTCAACCCGAAACGACCGCCGCCGGGCGGTCCGGGGAGAGGTGGTGGCGGAGGGGGCGATCCTCCGGATACAAATACCGGCGGCACTGGACCCATCCAGCAGATCCGAACGACGCCCTCCCCATCGGCTGACGTCCTGGGCTGGATCATCGTCGATACGCTCGGCGGGGGAGACCCTGCCAACCTTCGCTGGGTTCCTCCTGATTTTCTTGACATCACGCCCAGGGCCACTGGGAGCGCGACCCCACAAGCCGCGATCGCGAGCCCCAATCCCACGCCCCTCCCGCCGGCTCTCGTCCTCTTTGCATCCGCACTCGCCGCGCTTGGTTTCTTAGGCATGCGACGGAGGCGAGACAGCCCGCCGTTGCCTTGAGAGACAGAGATCACGCCCGCCTCGACATGCCTCTTCGTCGTTCCTGTGCAATCGGCACCTGCATACTTCGTCTCCTGCGTCGATTGATTGTCTGGGCGCGGCTCCTCCCTGTTCTGCTTGATCCGGAGCACGGGTCTCCCGTTCGCCGTTCGTGAGGTTCGGCGTTCATGAGGCACGTGGGTTCGAGAATGTGACTGGACGAGGTCAGTGCGGATCGAAACGCGAGGCCGTCATCAATGGCGAGAATGGCGACCCAACGGCATGTAAAGATCAAACCTCCCGTTACGTAGCTGATGAATGATGCTGCGCCGATGCAATGCGAATCTTGTGGCCTTATTCACCTTACGTTAGGCGAGCTTCGATGCCTGTCAACGGCCAGGGTTAGAGGCTTCTTCGTGCTCATCGTCTTCGAGCCGTCCCTGCATTCGCGCCAAGACAAGGCGGAGCAAAGGGTTTGGCCAACCGTCTGCTGACGATGCAGCACTCCGAATTGTGGGGACAGCGACGGCTGGCGGCCGTCGCGACTGCTTACGCCATGATCTTCAGGCCTCATCAAGCGCGGTCGGAAGCGACCACGCAGGTCGCCGGTCGCAAGGCCCCTAAGATTTGCGGCCGCTTCAACCGTGCCGGTTCCACCCTGAGGTTCTTGGATGTCGAGACATAACTCACCGCGAGCGAATAGCCGGCATGGTCCAGGGTTGGGCTGGTGCGAGGTCGCCCGGCATCCGTCCGGTTGCCCGTAGGGCAGTGATCTCCCTGCTACAGCGATAGCTACCCGGCCCTGATAGAGCAGGTGCGTAACCTACTGGATTAGGACCCAAGTCATTCGAGTGATAGGGACATGATCAGCGTCTTTGAGCGCCTTCCCGATTGGTGGCCGATGGTCTTCATTGGCACCGGTCTCATCGCCTCCGCGTTCTGGTTCACCTTCTGGCTTTGGGCGGCGTGGTCCGTTCTCGCGTGGTTGGTTGCCTGACCTCGCCTGTCACCAAAGTTGGAGAGATGGTCCGAGCGCGCGGTGTTGCTGGCGTGCCTTGCACCCAAGGACGAGCGGACAAGAGCCCGCCGGGATCTCTCCGGGCGGGCCAGCCAGCGAAACCATTGGAAGTCGTCGGTCGCTCGCTGTGGAGCACAGGCGGGGCTCAAAGTGCCCGAGGAAACAGCCCTCCTCGGGCGGGAGTCTACCGGTCATGCCGAGGGTCGCCCTGAGCATGTCCGGCACCAACATCGGAGATGCACGACAACTCGCGTCTTGAAGGAAGGTCAGCGCTTCCCTGAGCCCGCGTCGTCGGCCGGAGGAGCCTCTTGGCGTGCCTGTCTCGTCGCAAGCACCAGGGCAGCCATCGCGAGCACGCCGGCGGATGCGATGACCGGCGCGACCGCGACTGCGGCCTTGCCGCCTTTTGAGCGCACGGCGCCAGCCACCCCGAACAGGATCGATGCAAGAGCATAGGCGGCAGCCATCGAAGCCTCGGGTTAGGTGTGAGGAAGAACGGGGGCCGCCGGAGAGTACCCGCCTGTCCATCATTGATCCAGCGACGGCTGCATCAACTCGACCGCGTAACACAGAGCCCCCCCAACCCGCGAGGAGACGGAGCGGGCGTCGAAGGACAACCGAGCGCCTTATTCCCGCCCGGCTTGAGCTTAGGGTGAGTTCTGGGCCGGGGCCCTGGCGATTCGAAAGATCCGCCAAGCGTTGACCGCACCGTCAGATGTGCGGCGCGCACCAGTGGAAGGCAGATCCTTATGACCATGTTCTATGCCGCGCTTGGGGCGAGCTTTGGCTTGCTCGCCGCGATCCTGCTCGGAGCCGGGACAGCACACCCCGTCTGGATCCTCCTTGCCGTCCCGCTGATTGCAAGCGTCAGCGTCTTTCTCGCGGCGCTGGTGCGGGCTCGGCCTGCGTCCCGCTCGCGTCCAGGGACCCTTCCCGCGCGCCGGCCTGCACGTCCTGCCCTGGGGTGAATAGCCTCCATCACCGTGAAGCAGCTCACACCAAGGCTCTGACCGCTGGGTTAAGCTTCGGCCTCCTCCGGTTCCCGGCGGAGACCAAACGGGCAGTTCTGCTGACCTGTCAAACTCGTCGTGCCAGTGAGGGAGGTTCCGGTGAGCAACTCCGATTTTCCGAGCAATGCTGCTGAAGCGGACGACCGGCGGGTGTTGTTGGCCATGGCTGAAGCGGTGCGTCCAGCCACGCCGTTCGAGCCCCGGATGGTGAAGCGTCAACGCTCCGGTGATCGACCGACTGATTTGCCGAGTTTCGTTCCGCCTCACGCCCCAGAGGCAAGCGAGGAGCCGAAACTGCTGCCGCTTTCACCGGAACCACGCCTTCGCCTGGGCCGGTATGAGGTACAGCCGCTCGCTGGCATCTTCCCGCCCGACGGGCGGCGCAACTACACCGATACTGAATTCCCATGGCGCTGCGTATGCAAGGTCTCATCAGGATCTCGGGGCGGCTGCGGCGTCCTCATCGGTGCTCGGCACGTACTGACAGCCAGTCACGTCATCGACTGGAGAGCAAGGGTCGCGTCCGTATCCTTTATTCGGAACGGCACATCCTTCGCCTCGGCTCAGGCGATCATGGGCTTTCGCTATGAAGAGATAACCGATGTGGAATACGAGAACGCGGATAGTGACTACTGCGTGCTCGTTCTCGATACTCGCCTTGGTGACACGCTCGGCTTTCTTGGAGCGAAGACCTACGACTCCGGTTGGGATGATGATGTGACCGTTTGGGTGAACATCGCTTATGCGTCAGACGTCGGCGCGGGCAACAATCCGACCTTCCAGACAAACTTCTCACTTGATGAGGACGACTTTGACCTTGGAGGAGGCAGAACGCTTTTCACAGACACTGGCGATTTCGTGAAGGGCATGTCCGGGAGCCCGGTGTTCGGATCTTTCGCGGGGAGGCGCCGTGTCGTTGGCGTCGTCAGTGCCGAGGCGAGCGGATTGTACGATTACAATCTCATTGCAGGCGGGCAGGACCTTACGGATCTGATCCGGACCGCTCGAGCAGAAGCGCCTTAGTTGATCAGGTGTGTGCTGGATGGCCCAGACACTCCGCGCCGCATGGCGAAAGATCTTCCTCTCGACTGTCGCGTTGCCATTCACCAGAAGGGCAGCCAGAGCACCACAGAGATCACCGTGGTCGCGGCACTAACTCCAGAGCCGCCTGAAAGCCGTCGGCATGGATCACCTGCGCTCCAGCAACTGCCGTTTCGTCAAGCAACTGATGTGAGTCCGTCCACCGGAAACCCGCTCGTTCAGCGCATGAGAAGGTGATGGACGGGAGGTGCGCTCGCGAGAGGCGAGCGGGGCACCGGACGAAGAGAATATCAAGGCGGGTCCGGGGAACACGACGGCGTGGGTAGGCTTGAGTGCCGGCAAGGTGCATCGGTTCAGGGCAGCTCTCCCGGCCCACCGGTGCCGTCTTGCACGGCCAAGGGGAGAGTTCAGGGACCTTATGGCAGGCTGTGCTCAAGCTGGCAGCTGAGCAAGCGGAGCCGTGGTTGGTCCGTAGTTGAACGGAGGTTCTGCAGGCTGAACGGGTGCGCCGCCACACAGCCTGCGAGAGCCGGCTGACGCAACGTCACCCCGTTCACTGAAGCATTGCTGCAAAGGAGATTGCCATTGAACGGATGACCCGGATCAGCGACCTGGAAGGCACTCACACACCGATTCTGCTGAAAATGGGCGCCATTCTCGTCGTTGCAGCCAACGTTCTCTCGGCGGTGCTCAGCCTTGCGATGGCCTAGGCTGATTGGTTTTCGGCCCACTTCCCGCACGTACGATCTGAACAGGGCTGACGCCGGCGTCGCATCACGGACGGCGCGTCGCCTGTGATTGATGAACCTCTTGTCCCGCTGACCTCGATGCCCGTCGAGGGGTATGCGACTGAGGTCGCGAACGCGGAGAAATATCGTTGGGACGTGGGCACCGGCATACAGCACCGGGGGGCAGCGTCCTCATGCGCAAGTCGCAAGGATGGCGAAGTTGTTCGCTTTCAATCGTGCCAAGGAAGCTCCGGCGCTTGCTCGGCCAGCGCTAGAAACAACGCCAGACACCCAAGGTACACGTTCACGCAAGCAAGGAACGTCATGGGCAGGCTCCTGCAGGTCAGGAGAGGCACTGCGCCAAGGTTGAGGCGCCTTTCGTACCGTCAGTCAAGTCCGCGGTTCGGAGTCGACGGCGGTTCGACGGTGTGTCGAGCCCCGACCATAGCCCCAGCGCGACGGAGAAGCGCTGAACTACAATCCTGAGCGGCACGCCTTTGGCGCTTCCGCACGCGATCATAACGGTGCAGGATCGCTCGACGTCCACTCCGTCCGACGAGGCGTTCGATGACGAGCCGACTGCCGCCGCAGCCGCACTTCGAAGCAATCGAGTCCGCCGCTTTCGACACGGCGAGCCGTCGCACACTTGTGTTGGCTCTCATCGGCAATATCAGCTTCAGCTGGTCGAACAATGAAAGCATGTTCATTTACTTGATCATGCTTATGCTCGACACTGACGAGACGGCGGCGGCCGTTGTGTTCTCAACGTTGAACACGACCCGCGCCAGACTCGACCTTGTCGAGCGGCTCGCAGCTGTGAAGATCTCGGATCAGCGCGTAGCCTCGAATCTGAAGGGTCTGATCGAGCGCTTCGATGCATGCAATCGCGTTCGTAACGAGCTCAATCACAGCATGTACGTTTTGAACGGAGCGGGGGAGATTACTCACACGCGGTCGATGAGGATCACTGGATCTCGGGGTCGCTTTCGATTCGGCGGGATGAGGCCCGTGGATGACGATCGCCTGCGTGAGATGGAAGGCGTCGTTGCAGATTTACGAGCACTGAACCGGGACCTCTGGGCGTTCCTGCCCGCGCTCGAGGCGCACTTGAACGGTAAGCGCGCCCAAGATGGCCGCCCGTGATTTCTGGTCGAAGCCTGTCTGACAGTGGCGATAGTGTGGGAGCCTACAGAAGCTAGGTTTCTCTGCTCGTCTATAGATTGTACTTGAGCGCCGTCCGTTCATGGCTCGTCCTCGTTGAGGTTTGAAAGGCACCGGGTCCGCCGGCGAACGCGGTCTTGTTGCGCGTGTCTAAGAAGGCTCGACTCCGCCGCAGGCCCGCGCTGACACTGCTCAGGCAGGGCGGAAGGATCAGCTCCACCACACGTCGCTGGTCTCGTCCGGGTACTCTTTCGCGTCCCGGTCATCGTAGGTGCGGGGCGGCGCCCACTCCTCATCGATGAGGGTCTCGACGGCTTTGAGTGCCTTGCGCATGTGGTTCACATGCAGAAGCGCCTCCCGGGTCACGTCGTGGCTTCCCGTCTGGCGCGCGAGGCGGCGGATGAGGTCGCGGGTGTCATAAAGAAGCGTGAGCATGAGGTCGCTCTCGCGGGCTGCCCTGAAGGCGTACTTGTTGACCCGCACCGGGTCCTTTTCGATCAGCCCCTTCACCACCTCCCGGCAGCACGCGGTGGAATAGCCGCGCAAGCGGAACTCACCCCCGTGCTGGGCGCCGTAGACGAACTCGCTGTGGCTGTAGCGGGACGCCCTCATGGCTCCTCCTCCCGCTTGGGGGAGGGCAGGCGCAAGGTGCGCCGGGCGGGGAGGGGCTTGCCCATCGCGTGCTCGAGATCGCGGTGCTGACGCCGGGAGGGCAGGCGGCGCCCTGGCAGCTTGGCGCTCTGGCGCGTGACGAAGGCGTGGTGCTTGTCGGCAAGACGCTTGGCCCGGGCGATCTCTTTCAGGTCCCGCGGCGTCTTCTGGTCGTTGCAGGCGGTGCAGATGGCAGCGAGCCGGCTGGGGTCGTTGGCGTCCTCGCGCTCGCGCAGCGCCAAGGGCGGGCGGTGATCGAAGACAAAGAAGCCGAGGATGAGGCGGGTGCCGCAATCAGCGCAGTTGCCGCCCTGGCGCAGCAGGATCTCGGCTTTGAGGCGAGCCGGCAGGGCGCGGCGACGGGCGGGGTCAAAGGGCAGGCGTTGCATGATCGTCTCCTGGGGTGCCGGTCGGAGCCGGGGAGGGGAGGTCAGAGGATGGGCGAGGTGATGAGGGCTGGGCTCCCTCAGGCAGCAGGTTGGCAGCCTTCTTTGCGAGCGCTGCCTCAAGCTGAATGCGCTCGTCACCCGTGAGCGCATCGCGGTGGGGCAGGGCAGCCAGCGCCCAGCGGGTGAGGCCGGCCTCGTCCGCCACCGCCTCAAGCTCCGCGATCAGCCCTGAGACGGTGGCCTGCCCAGAGCTGACCTCACCAGCCCCATCCCCGGTCCGTGGCTCGCCCGAACCCTCACCCGCTGCCACGACCCGCAGCGGGATCACTCGGGCCGACCGCGCCGGGCGCTCCCGCCGGCGCGGCGCCTTGCGGGTCAGGGGGCGGCCTGCTGAACCCGTGCTGCCCGTCACCCCCGGTGCGGCGCTCACCCGGGCAAGGTTCGGCGCATCAAGGTCGTCCTCACCCGCCACACCCACGAGAGCGAACAGGCTGTAGCGGCGGGCATAGGTGAGAGCCGCTCCCATGAGCTTAGGATCCTGCCGGGCGTCGGCCCCGCACACCGGCCAGCGACCCCCGATCCACTCGCCTGACGCATGCACGAGCACGGTGGTGAGATCGACCGAGCCTGCCTCCGGGCACACCTGTGTTGTCTGCACCACCGCGATCTCGTGCCGCCCCAGCACCCGGCGAACGATGGTGAGCCCGGTTGAGAGCGGGGCATAGCGGTAGGAGACAGGTTCAAGGCCAGGACCCCGCACGAGCGTCGCTCGGAGTACCTTGGGTGGGTTGACGAGCTCGGCTTGCGCTCTCGCCAGCGCCCCTGCGATCTGGCCAATGCTGTCACTGGAGGGGAACATGGGCGCCCTCCATCGTCACAGGTGAGAGCGTCACGGCTCCTGTTCGTGAGCGCCGTGCCCGGACTCCGTGCCCGAACGCCTCCCGGGCATCTCCCGGCACCAGCGCCTTGAGCTCGGAGCGGGCGATCTCGTGCAGAGTGTGGGCGAGATGCGTGCGGCGGTAGACAGCCGCGTGCTCCGCCCAGGCATTTGAGGCGGCCATGTCGACCACCCGGGTGCGGGTCGTCCGTGTCAGCGGCACCTCATCGGCAAAGGGCTTCGGGCGCTCACCCGTCTGCACGCAGCGCCAGAAGATGCGCTCGACCTGCAAAAGAACCGTCTGGTAGAGCGGGTCGGCCTCCATCTCGACCAGCACCCATTTCGCCCCGCCGGTCAGGATCGAGAGGTAGGCGCGCCTCGCTCCCGTCACCAGCATGTTGTGCTGGAGCTGTGCCCTGTGCTTGTCAGCGGCCGCATCTTCAGCAAAGCTCCAGGGCAGCATGAACTTGGCCTCGAACACCGCCCCCTCATCCGCAACCCACCCGTCGAGCGTTGCGCCCATCCACGGCACGCGAGGCGAGCGCCTGTGCTCCTGCACGCAAGAGACCCGTCGTCCCGTCTCCTGCTCGAACCAGCGCCGGTTGAGCTCTTCAGTGAGGAGGCCGAGCTGGACGAGGAGGTTGCGGAAGAGATCCGGGGGCTCAGCCTCGCCCCGCTTCTCCTGCCACAGGCGCACCACCGCGGCCTCGTCCGTGCTCATCAACACTCGCGCATCAGACCCGCCGATGAACGTGCGTCTCCTCTCCTGATGATCTACGGTCATCCCGAACATCCCTTCCTCTAACTTTCTATTTAAGAAAGTAAGTGGCCTTTTTAGAAAGTCAACTCTGCTTTGACCATACGGCGTGTGGCACCGAGGCGATGGTGATTTCCCCTGCACAGTGCCGTGCTGCCCGCGCCCTGTTGGATTGGACGCAAGGTGATCTCGCGCGGGTCACCGGACTTAGCGTCGTGACAATCCGAGCCTTCGAAAAAGGCGGCGAGATGCGGGAGAGCAACCGCACGCTCTTGAGGCTCGCGTTCGAACAGGCCGGCGTGGAGCTGACTCCTGAGAACGGTCGGGGCGCAGGCGTTCGCTTTCGGCACCCGGCCTCGTCGTAGGTCAGGAGACTAAACTCACCCCATCGCACGTCCACAGGTTCGGCGTAGCCTGTCGCTTCCGGTACGGTGGCCATCGTCCCTACGCTCTGAGTGGTGTTGCAGCCCGCCCGTGAGGGTGAGCTTCGACCTGACCCACTCATCGCCAGGAGACGCGACCATGTCCGCCCTCGACCACGCCCAGACCGCAGCCCCGCAGCCCGTCCCCGACGACCGGGATCATGCACCCGCATCAGTGACGGAAGCTCCCCCCAAAGATGCCCGCCTGGGGCGCCATCCGCCCCGGGAGGTGCTCGTGACAGACGAGGTGCGCGCCATGCTGGGCGAGCCCCATCTTCTGCCCGGCGAGTGCCGCGGCGCCTACGACCGCCTCCTGGAGGAGATCGCCCACGCCCGCAAACCGAAGGACGCGGTCGAGTGGCTTCTCATCAAGGACATCGTCGACGCGCAGTTCGAGGCGGAGCGCCTGAAAGGCCTCAAGCACGAGGCCGTCGCCTCCCGCCTCGCGCGCATGCTGCGCGAGCGCATCACCGAGATCTACACCCAGCGTAAGCCGAAGGCCGCCAACGCCAAGGCCTATGCTGCGCACGTCAGTGCCCGCGCCACCGACGCCGTGGCCGCCTTCATGCGGGGTGACGTCAAGCGCCACGAGGCCCTGCTGCGGCAGGTGAACCTCGCTACCCTCAAGCTCGACGTCTACGACCTCATCCAGGATCTCCTCGAGCCCCTCGACCGCATGCTGGGCATCACCGTCACCCGCCGGCTCAAGGCCGCTCAGGCAATCGAGACGCGGCGCCTTGCCATCGCCCGCGAGTGGCGCCTCTACATCATTCGGTGACCTCGCCCCGCAAGGTCGCGGCGAACCGGGTCAACGCCGCCCGCAGCACCGGCCCGCGCTCGCCGGCCGGCAAGGCGCGCTCCGCCCGCAACGCCGTCCGGCACGGGCTCGCCACCCCGGCCGAGGCGGATCCGGCCTGCGAGGCTCGGATCGCGGCGCTCACCCCCGTCTTTGCTGGCTCAGAACCGACCTCCGAGGTGCTCGCCGCCGCTCGCGAGGTCGCCATCGCGCAGGCCGAGGTGGAGCGCGCCCGCAGGGCCCGCGCCGACCTTGAGGGGGGGCTGCTCGGGGCCCGGGCGGCCCGCGAGGCGATCGCGGCTGACCGTCCGCGCAAGCCCGCGGGCCTTGAGGCCACGCTCACGACGGTGGCGCGAACGTCCTTCCTGTTCCAGCAGCCCCCCTTCACAGATGGCGGGCGAGCGGCGCGGGCGGCCGAGAGGGCGCGCCGGAGCCTCGACCGCCTCTGGCGGTCCGAGGTCGCCCACGCCTTCGCGCCGATTGCGGCGGGCAGCGTCCAATTGAGGGAGGCCGACGCCGCTTTGAGGAGCATGCTGGCCGAGCTGCCCCGGCTCGACCGCTACGAGCGGCGGGCACTCTCCCGCCGGGCCCGGGCGATCCGGGACCTCGACGCGGCTCGCGGCCCGCCCGGGCCGTGAGGCCTGCTCGGGTGTGAGCGGACGAGCGCCCGCACGGCGCTGCCGCGAGAGGGCCGGCGTCTTATGGCTTGGCCTGCACGCCTTCAGGGCGGGACGATAGCGTTCTTTGACATCGTCGATATGTGGTGGCCACCGGGTGTGGATGAACGGCTCGTTCGGCCAGGCCGCCAGTCGGCCAGCCGGATTAAGCGGGTACCTATGGGCCGCTTGCGCACTGAAGGTATGTGTGCGGCCACGGGGGGAACCCAAAATGAGCAGAACGATGCCGAGGGGGAACCCGGCCCTTGCCCGGGAGCGCCTCAGCCGCCCATCGCCTCGCGGCGGCGCAACGCCCGCCGGGCGAGGATGGCCAGCGCCAGCCCCAGGACGGCGCCAGCGGAACTTGCGGCCGCATCAAAAATCTTCGGTGTACGCCCCGGGACCCCCGCTTGCGCCAGTTCCGCGGCGCCTGCCAAGAGACAGAGCCCGATCACGACCACGGTCATGCGATGCCGCCCCCAGTAGCCAAATCCGAGGGCTGCGGCCGTGCACAGGTAGGCCGCAAAATGCTCCAACTCTTTCGGGGCCGGCGTGCGCACCTGGGCGTCTCCGGGAACGAGGGACAGGACAACGATAAGGCCCACGCCGGCGAGCCCAGCCATCTGCGACAGGCGAGAGAGGAGAAGAGCAGAATGCATGAGGCCAGGTAAACGGAGGGAAAGCAGACCGAAGTTGCTGACTTGAAGCCGGGAACCTGTCAACCCGCACTCAAATGACGGCAAGCGTTCTTCGTCGCGCGACGGACCGTTCCCCACCAGTTCGAGCAGTCAGCGGGACTGTGAGGGTTGAAGGAGCCGCCCGCGTCTCGCCCCAGGCTCGCGCTCAACCATGACGGTGGTGCGAAAACTTGCCTCGATGCCCTCGATGAAGCGGCTCCACGATGCCACCGCCCGGCCGCACTCAGTGCAGCGCACGAGGGTGTCTGGGCCGATCCGTCCAGTGACGGTCACACTCGGGGATCCGCAGCCACCGCAGCTGAACCGCCGTCCTGAAGGAACCTTCTGGTGCCCGCGCATTTCTCGCCCCGCCCCGACCTTCTGGTCGGTGCCTCAGCATGAAGCCGAGAGGCGCCTGCTGGTCAATGACCAAACGGAAGGGAGCGATCAGACTTTAGTGTTTGCGTGCTGTCTTTGGAGCTTCATCGAGGCTGCCGGCGTGCGCTACTCTCCGCCCGCTGCACTCTCCTTCAGCATCTCCGAGCCCCACCCCGGGGTGACATTAGGCAGGACAGCCACGCCGATTCAGCGCACACTGGTGCTCGCACGCGAAGACGTGCGGGCACAATGCGGCCGAAACGATTTCCGGGGCGAAACACCATGCAGCTACTGATCATCGGACGTCTCGTGTGCTGCGCCGCCTACCGCGCGGCGGCTGAGTGGGCCCCGGAGCTGGCCCAGCACTGACTTAGCATGGGTGAGCCGTCATGGTTGGGAGAGGTGTCAACCCGCCTCGCCATCCCCGGTAAGCAACACGGTTCCGGCCCAGCGAGGCCGGCGTCGCACCTCAGCGCATTCGCCTGCAGGTCCGGTCTTTGCCCTCGGATTTGCTTTCAATTGTATTTGACGACTGCATTGCTTTCTCAAAGATGTCACCAGATCTGGTTCTGCAAGTCTGCTGAGCAAATTGTTTTCAAGTTTACTGGACATCTCACATGATGCACTTTGTTGATCGCAACCGCGGGAGGGTCTGCCCTGCGCGGATCACACGCTGCCGCGTCCGCTTCGACGCTCGACGCTGCCGCGCGGCGGATGTTCGCGAACGCTCATCGAGCTGCGACCTCGAAAACTTCGGCTTCCTCCGTGACGAGAGCGCGCCGGGCCATGCCGGAGGGACCCATGATCACGAAGCGTGAACCGACGTCCTCCGGGAGCGACGGAGAGGCGTCCTCCTTCGGAGAGGAGATCAAGGCCGCCATGCAGCGGAAAGGCTGGACGCAGGCCGAAACCGCCCGGCAGGTCAGCCAGCGCCTCCCGGACGGTGAGCGCTTCAGCGCCGTCAATCTGGCCCACTATATCAGCGGGCGGAGCCGTCCCCGGCCGAAGTACCGCGACGCGCTCTTCGCCGCCTTGGACCTGCCGCCCGGCCACGCACCGGTCGTCACACAATCGGAGGATGAACGGACCCGCACCCGCGAGCCTAGCAGCGGGCGGGCGACCGGCCGGGCTTCCAGTTCGATCAGGCTCGAGGACCGGTCGGATGGCCACGTGCTCCTGCAGGTCGATGTCGTCCTTCCCTGGTCAGCGGCTCTCCAGATCCTGGAGATCCTCAAGGGCGCTCCGACAAGCGAGGGGGAGGCGAACCTTCAACGGGAGATCCGATAGGTCCTTGGCCTCGAGGTGATGGGCCTAGTCGCAGCGTCCCTACCATCTAACGTTCGTTGTGGGGCCAACATCCAACAGTCCTCCCTTGCGGTTCGCGCAAGCGGCCCTTAGGACGGGCGCCATGCGCACCTGCCGCGCGCCGTTGAGATCGTTTGGGACGTTTGCGGCCGCGCCTTAGTTGTGGCTCAGGGTTCAGCATGCCCCTAGTCTTTGGTCTGACCTTTTCCCCCCTTCTCGAGCATGAGCTCGCCGCTATCGCGGCTTCTGAGACGATCCCGCAAGGCGCGGGGCCCCGCATTGTGCTGACGGCGAACGTCGATCACGTGGTGCGTCTTCGCCGCGATCCCGCCTTCAGGAGTGCCTACCAGCAGGCCTGGGCCATCACGGCCGACGGGATGCCGGTTCTGGCCTATGCGAGGCTCCGCGGCGCCAGCCTCGTAAAGCGTGTGACGGGCGCCGATCTCTTTCCCGAGGTGATAGCGCGCCTCAGACCCGACGAGCATCGCGCCTTCTTCATCTGCAGCAGCCAGGAAACCGGCGAGGAGCTCACCCGCCGGCTGGCGGAGCGCGGGTTCGGCTCGGAGCAGGTGGCCTTCGTGGTGCCCCCATTCGGGTTCGAGCGTGATCCCGCCTACGCCCAAGACCTCGCGCTGCTCGTGGCCCGGCACCGGACGACACACCTGTTCCTCGGGGTCGGAGCGCCCAAATCCGAGATCTGGATCCATCAGCACCGCGATGTGATCGGGGATTGCTACGCCTTCCCGGTGGGGGCGGCGCTCGAGTTCTTCGCCGGTTACAAGCGGCGTGCTCCACTCTGGATGCAGCGAAACGGTTTGGAGTGGCTCTTCAGGCTGTCACAAGAGCCGAAGCGTCTCGTGAGACGTTACTTGATCGATTCCTGGGCTTTCCTCCTCGCGATCGGCGCGGACCTCAGAGCCTCCTCTCGATCCCGGTCGTCGCGGCTGATGTCCTCGCCCTAGACAACGGGAGCGCGGAGACACTCAGCCCTCACGGCGTTAAGCCGCGCCGCGCGCTGACGGTGGGGTTCATCGGTGCGATCTCAAATGAGGGTGGCTCGAGATGAGCCCATGCGCCCGCTCCAAGTCCTCCAGCATCCACCCGGTCATAAGCTTGATGCGGCCGAAAGGATTGACGGGCCAGGGCAACAGCTCCTCGTGGAGCGGGCTCACCTCGGCACCATCGCAAGGCGGTGCACTCGCCGTCTGCACAAGGATCGCAATCCGTCGCATCCTGACGCTCGGGCGAATGCTCGAGCCTCTATGCACGTTTTCGGGCACCGCCGCCTCCCAGTCGTGAAACAGAGGAGGGGGTGAGATCATTCCAGGCCTTGAGGCGGCAGCTTGGCAGGGCTGAGCAGGCCCGCCGCAGCAGGAGTTTGCGTGATGATGAACCAGGAAACCGGGGCTGGTGTTCAGGGTGGAGCTAATGACGGCTCCTACTACGACGAGCAGGGCATCGAGCGCCTCGGGTCGCCCCCGACCCGCGAGCCCCGTTCCGTCCCCGAGTGGGTGCGGGATCTCCTCGGTCCCCCGCCCGTTCTGCCGGGCGAGAGCCTCGCGCGCTACGAGGCGCTCCTGCTGGGCTTCGCGCGCAGCCTGAAGCCAAAGGACGAGGTCGAGTGGTTCGAGGTGCGCGATGCGACGGATGCCGAGTGGGAGGCGCAGCGCCTCAAGCGCGGCAAGCAGGACGCCCTGACCATCAAGGTCACGCTCGCCCTCCACCCCAAGGTGAAGGCCTACTTCGCGGGACGCGGCGGGTCGGCAGCGGGCGTGCGGGCCCGGACCGATCAATGGTTGAGGCGCTGGGCTGCCGGCAAGCGCGCCATGCCAGAGATCCCCGGCCTCGACATCCCGCTGGAAACCGCCCGCCTGCTGCGGGACAACCGCGACGTGTTCGGGGCCCTGGACGCCGCCATCGCCCAGTCGGTGAGACGCCGGCAGGGCGCCACCCACCAGATCGAGCGCCGGCGCCTCGCCCGCGCACGGCTGTGGCGCCTCGAGCGTGTGTTCGCGCGCGGCACTGTCTTCCACTAAGGCTACGCCATGACCTCGGACGCCCGCAGGACCGCCAACCGGCAGAACGCCAAGAAGAGCACCGGCCCGCGGACCGGGGCGGGCAAGGCCCGCTCGGCGCACAACGCCCTCAAGCATGGTCTCTCCCGGCCTCTCCCGCCCGATCCTCAGGGCCTTGCCCGACAGGAGGCGCTCGCGCGGGTGCTCGCCGGAGAGGGCGCCTCACCCGAGGTGGTGCGGGCCGCCGAGGCTGCCGCGATCGCCCGGTCGGAGGTGGACCGCGCCCGGACCGTGAGGGCTGAGCTTCAGGCCAGCCTCCTTGAAGTGCTGCCCAACCGGCTCGTGCTGGAAGACCATGTTCGGGATGATATGCGGTCGGCAGGAGCCTTCCTCGTCGAGATCGCGGAGCGCCTTGAAGCCCTCGCCAACCTGCCGGAGCGGGTGGATCAGACCAGCGCCGCCCGCTACGGGCGGCAGGCGATCGGCCTGCGCCGCCTCGCCCTCGCGGTGCCGGACCTGACGGCGGCGATCGTCATCGAAGACGTCCAGGAGCGTCTTTCGGGCATTCTGAGCACGGATCGCTACGAACAGCGCGCGCTCAGCCGCTGGCGCTCCGCCCTCGAGGCCCTCGATGAACTCAAGGCCCAAGTACGAACCAAGACCCCAACCGGCTAACGCCACGATCGTCCGTCCGGGAGCTGCAGCGCGCCTCAAAGGAGTGGGACGTGCTTGCCTGACGCTCGCCTAGGCGGCCGTTGCTCTTGTACATCGTTGAGCGCTGCAAGCCTCCGTCGAGGGCGCGTCCAACACAGGGCAAGCACCCGCCACGAGCCGAACAGACCGTCTTGAGCGAGCGTTCGACCCTCGGGGCAGCCCTCGGCAGCCCTTGGGGCACAGAGGCTGGGCTTTCCGCTCAGGCGCAAGACCGTCACGCGATCCTTCCTTGCCATTGGCAGGACAAAGCCATCCGCGGTTGGCCCCCAAGATCGGCACGAGACTACATTCGGATTCGGCGGAGCTCGAACGCGCTGAAGCGACGCGCCCCTTACCCCCAAAGCAGGCTCTTTGGCCGAACGAAGCCACCGGGAAAGGACGTTTTCCCGATGACGCGGCAAGCGATGCAGCGGAACGGCCTCGAGTGGCTTTTCCGGCCATCCCAGGAGCCACAGCGCTTGGCGAAGCGCGACCTCGTCGACTCGTGGGCCTTCCTGCTCGAGATTGGCACCGACCTTCGGGGGGGCGCTGGCGCCCCCTGCGGCGACGCGGCGCTTTGAAGCTGCGCCCTCGCCCGAGCGCCTGGGCATCGCCCCTCGAAGGCGCGGCGCGGGTCAGCACGGCGCAGCGGACGCAACCCACAACCTCAAGGACCGCGAAGAGCCCGACTCGATCTGGACGAAGCCCGGCTTGCCCTTGAGTTCGCCCCGGGCGCTCGACAGGCCAGCCCAGGCGAACCCTGCCTTCGACCCGCTCGAGCCTGATCCGGCCACCAGCACCGCACCGCACCGAGTGTACAACATCGGCAACGATGCCCCTGAGGAGTTGAACCGGCTCATCGGCCTCATCGAAGCGGAGCTTGGCCGCCGCGCCGAGCGGATCGAGCGCCCGCTCCCGCCCGGCGACGTGCTGGAGACCC
>JAESFT010000225.1_pt1 | contig 53794 bp, 48 predicted proteins | sample 9269451 | NCBI WGS metagenome assembly JAESFT01 (sample SAMN14502557, study PRJNA617106) | algae metagenome | isolation source: Scytonema hyalinum WJT4-NPBG1 and co-occurring heterotrophs from well... | place: USA: Mojave Desert, Joshua Tree National Park, California | collected 2006-05-25
TTTGACCCTGGCGACTGTTCGAGTTCTGTCTAGGAGATTGTTGTGGTGACCCATGCTACAAAGCGGTCTTTAATGACCTAGGGTGCGACGGTCTACCACTTCTTCTAAGATACAAGGGTGCGTTAGGATGAAATCCGTAACGCACCGAATCCCTGGTAATGGTGCCGTACTCTCGCATGCTAACGCAACGGCAATAAAGCGGGAGGAACATCCACACCGCTTTTTGCCTCCCCTACGTATCTTTTCAAAAATCAAACCGGATTCCTATATCATGTCCGGTTATCATTGCAGATGATTGAGGACGGGGAAAAGTCGTTTAATCATCTAATTTCAACTCTAATTGTGTAACTGTAGTTTTGGATTTACGCGGCTGGCTAGATTTAATTTTAGGTTGACGTTTTGATTTTTTCTCAGCTTCGCGTTTAGCTTTCTCCGCTTTGAGTATTATTCTTTAGTATCTTGAGAAGCTTATTGTGATTTTTCCAAACCCGAACCTTGCCAAACTTGTAAACTTTAGCAATAAATGGTGCTTGATTACTTTGGGCAAAGTTCTCCATTTGCTCCAATGCTTGGGCAAAGATAGTTGCCATCTCTTCTCCAGTCACATTCCCCAAAGATAATACAAAAACTTTCGCATCCGAGCGAGCGATCGCCACTTGCTCCAAAATATTTCGACCAATTGCATCATCTTTGGTGAGAATTAACCAACCTCTTTGACTAACTTCAGGAAGCCATTCAGTATCGGGTGAATCCGGTGAAAAGTGGTCTTCATGAACTTCCACCTTTGCACCTGCATTACGTAGTGCATCTGCTACATATTTTCTTCCCAAGGCTCGATCAATAAAAAAAGTCGGCTTCTCTGCTTTAATCACGCTGCTTGGGACAAAGATAATTCACATCGAATAGCTTCTTCAACCTGGAGGCGATCGCAGCCGTAATCATCTGCTAAATTATCAATCGACTCTCCTGCTTTATACCGTTCTGCCAAAAGAGCCGTCGGAATTCCCGTACCCACCAAGACTGGACGACCAAATGATATTCTGGGGTCAATAACCAAAGTCTTGGGAGATTCTTGTTCCATCAGATTTTCATTGAGTCTAGTAAACGGGAAAAGCTTGTTCGCTACACCAGTTTCATCTAGTTCAATTCGCTTTAGTAAATGCTTTAGAACTTCACGCATTGCCAGTTGACCGTCCTGTGAAGCACTGATTAACTTTCCCACCGATTCAACAAACAAATCAACTCCATCTGTTTGGAACTCAATCCGAGCGAGAGGATGAGGTACATTGAATTGACGGTCAACATAATCTAAGGCTGTACGAACTTTGTCTAAGCGAATTTGATGATTCTTACGAATAACTCGTAGTATATGAGCCTCTACCAAATTAGTAAATGAAAGCTGTGGTATCTCTGGATTTGGAAGCTCAATGAGTGGTTGAAAAAAGCGCTTACCTTCTGCTGTAGGGTAAAACCGACCATGAAGCCACGAACGCAACGTCCCCACCGGAATCAGCAAATAACGTGCTGCTTCAGCAATGGAGTAAGTGGGGATATTCCGTAAATCTAGTTTTTCGTAAGCTGTGGTCATTTTGCAAACGCTAATGATATCCCATGATTGATCATAACCAACAGCGCACATCTATGATCCGTGTCTGGCGCTCCGAGCGATCCAAAATGTAGTGTCGTGGTGCGATCGCCTCCGGCACTGCGCTCCGCGCAATCGCCTTTATGCGGGCACGCTACGCGATCGCGCCAGTTGTCTTTCATCCCAAAAACAAATCTCTTATGCCCCGTCAGCCTCGTCAAATCAAACCCGATTACTGCTACCATATCACCACGCGTTGCAACAACAGAGAATTCCGCTTGACACGCTTGGAATGTCGTCAAGTCTTTCTTTATGCCATCAAAAAAGCACAGGAAAAGTATGGGTTTAAGCTCTATGCATTGTGCATTATGTCGAATCACGTACATTATTTGTTAGAACCCAAGCAGCCAGAAGACCTTCCCAAAATTATGCACTGGCAACCCCTTTGGGGAAGTCAAAAGTTAAAAGTCAAAAGTCAAAAGTTAAAAGTCAAAAATAAGTATTTTAAGACTATGGTGTGTTAATATTTTAACATTAGCTTTTTTTGAGAATGAGTAATTACATACCAATTTCTGATAGAACATTTGAGTTTGCTATTAGAATAACCAAGCTTTGTTCTTACCTAGATAAACAACCAGGAACACCAAGATTGCTAGCTGCTCAGTTATTTAGATCTGGTACATCAATCGGTGCAAATATTGAAGAATCTCGTTCGGCTGAAAGTGATAAAGATTTTATCAGCAAGCAATCGATAGCCCTAAAAGAGGCAAAAGAGACAAGATATTGGCTAAAGCTATTAATTAAGTCGGAAATAATATCTGAGTCACAAATAGACAATCTTTTAGATGAATGCGAACAATTGATTAAAATTATTGCTAAATCAATAGTAACAACTAAAGAAAAGTTGAATAAATAAATTTTTGACTTTTGACTTTTGACTTTTGACTTTTGACTTCCCGATAGGGAGTGGCATCCAGCGTTTTTGCAACTGGGGAAAACTTTGGAAGAGTGCGCTGCCAAATATCGGGGATTTTGTAAAAAATATCGACCACAGGCAAAGCCAGAAAAACGAAATCATTGGGGTAGCAGCTTTTTGCCATCGGTAACAAAGGGCGGTAAGTCGAAGAAATCTTCACCGGGACAGATGAGCCTACCTTGGAACAAGCAGAGGGTGACGGAGAGTACGGAGGTGCATGAGGTAGCAGAAAAATTTATCAACGCAAACTGCTATATTCCCCCGGTGCCAGGTATCGGATTTATGAAATGCTGATTATTGCGTGGGAAAGGAGGCTTTTATAAATATTTACAAACTTCTGAAAGCCTTAAATGTTACACTTTACAAGTCGCAGCGCGAGAAAAGAATTCGTCCCCAGAAGGTATGAGTAGTAAATGGTAGGTAGGCTTCCCCGAAAAGGGTTTTCTTTTATACGCTTGTACAGTTCTGAGTTCCTCACAAAACCCGTTTCATTGTCCCTTGTTTTTTTGTCATCATACCATCCAACTGCCGTGGCAAAGCGAAGATAATTTTCAAGATCTTTGCTAGTCCAGTCTTCTGGTTTTATACCCAGCCGATTCCCGGTGCTAGTCCATATTTCCTTTTGCACACTAAAACCAAAACGTTTGTCGGAATTGGCAACCCAAAGTTGGTCTATTTTTCGCAGGTCAGGACAAGAAAAATTATTAATGTCGTCATCATCTAAATATCGTTGTTCTTCTCTTTGAGCAACATTAAGCATGAGTTGGTCTGTTTGTCCGTCAGCAGCTTCCCAATCTTTAGCCTTCAAATAATATTCAAGTTGAGCATATAAATGTTTAGTGAGAGATGCTTCAACCTGTTTTCTCAAGTCTGGTTCTGTATTATTTGTAGAGAGTAGCTCAATTAAACCTCGATGAACAGATTCAATATTTTCACCTGTAAGCAACTGAGTGCTTTTAGTAAAATCAGTTTCTTGTGGATGAGTTTTTAAAATTTTAAAGGCTGTAGTGTAAGATTTTATAGCTGCTGACTGAGTTTCTTTATTTTGAGCTAATAAACTTCCTTGATATTTCTGGAATAATACTTTAATTTGTAAGCCCTGGCTGGAATCTAAATCTTTCTTATTAGCTTTAGCTAAAAATTCCTTACTTTGCTTAATTTCTTGTTCTGCCTCTTTTAATTTTTTTAGCTGTTGATGTGCTTGTGAACTAGCGGCAAATACTAATGCTTGTTTGAGTTGGTGATTATTAATGTTAAAAGATAAGGCAGACAGCCTTAAAGCCTCGTTTGAATCAAAAGTAAACCTCTCAAAGCGAGAGTTAGTATTTTTTTGTAATTCGCCAGCTAATTGATTTAATTGTTGAACAGCTTTAACTTCTTCTTCCGTTTCTTGATTTTTTCTATTTACTTTTTTCAAACTGTCTTCTATATTTTGGATCTGTGTTTGAAGAAATGATTTCTGCGTTTTAGCTGTATTTAAATTTTGTCTAGCTCTTGCAGCATCTTGCTCAAATTTTGATGCGCTTTCTTTGGAAATTTTTGCTTGCTGTTGTGCTGCTTTAGCAGTTTTAGTAGCCTCTATTACTTTTTGTTCTGCTGATTTTTCACTTTCTTTAGCTTGCCATTCTTGATTTTTTGCTTGTGCAGCGCTATCTTGAGCCTTTTTTTCATTTTTCTGAGCTTCTGTCAAACTTTTTTGGGCTTTATCAACTTGTGAATTGGCGGACTTAACCTGTTCATTTGCTGCCTCAACCTGCTTTCTAGATAATAGCCCTACAGCTGCTGCTCCCAGAACTGCCAAAACCAAAACAACAATTCCAATACTAATTCGTCGTTGATCTGTCTTATTAGCCTCACTTAATACCTGATTCCTTTTCTCTGCTGCTTCCCTATCTTTTTTTCTCTCTCCAATGCTGCTTCTTTTTTTTTTCGCAGCAATTTCCTCCTGAATTTCTTTCTCTTTACTAGCTGCTAAAAACTGCCTATCCTGATAACTTAAACTCTTATCTATTGCCCATAATTCAGCTTCTTGTAACGCCTTTCCCCGCAACAATCGTGACTCATCAGTTCCTCCAGAAGCCACCCAAAAGCGGAAATTCTCAGAATATGGACGCAGGTTTCTTAATTGATTTTCTACCCAATTCTGGTCAAAAATCTCTTGATATATAGGATTGTAAACTCGTAACTTGTTCTGCTGTCTAACAACCAATCCTGAAAGTTGTAACTCACTTTGCTCTAAAGTATCATCTGCTGTAATCTCAAATTCCTCCTCCCTCAATCGAATTTGCTGATACAATTCCAGCAAATATCCAGCCCGTTGTTCATCCCGCAAAATTCTCGCTTGAATCGTTCGCAACGGTGAGCGATTCGTGTCTAAGGTAGGATAACTTTCAGTAGAATAAACCACCACTAACTTAAGTTTTTTCCAAATTTTACCCATCCTGTCCCCTTGTTTGGCAGTTTCATACCAACTCCGCAGCAGTGGGGCAAAATCGGAGAAAATATTTTCACATTTAAACAGCCGCTCAAAATTATCTATGGCAAAAACAACAGGACTATCAATTCCTGATAATAAATATTTTTGAAAGTAACGAGTACAGCTTATATTCAGCCCGGTACTATCTTGCCAGTAGTCATCCAACTTAGCTTCCAGTTCCAAACTGTCAGAAACATTGATGCACAACCACTGCAAGAATGTCTTCAAGTCTGCTAGGGCAGAACTATCAGCTAGCTTCAAATCTAATTTTGCTGTTTGATAACCTTGCTGTCTTGCATAGTCGAGTAATTTCTCTAACAGCAATGTTTTACCCATCTTTTGCGGAGCTTTGATACGAATCAGCGCACCAGGTTGCAAAATAGCTTTATAGCATTTTTCTTCAATGGGTGGGCGTTGAATATATATGTTTGTTGATATTGCTGACGAGTTTGCAGATGATTCCTCTGAGGAAAACTGAAGCGGTAAATTACTTTTAGGGATGAGTTGAGGTATTAACTCTTGTGCTATCCCTGCCATGCGAATGACACTACAACCAAGTTTATAAGCAAACTCATAATTTTGACCTGCTCCTAGAGCATCATAAAAACCCACAGCAAATTCAATTGCTGCCTTATCTTGAATTGCCTGACTCATACCCACCACATAATTAATGTGCCGGGCTATTTCTTGTGCCTGATATTTTGAGTAGCAAGCATTGAGAACAACACACTCTATTTTGTTAGCGAATAATTGAAATAATCCAGCTAAAGCTTCTGCATCAACTAACTTGGTTTGACCCGTTTCATCTTCAAAAACCAAGCCTTCTTCTCCAGAACCATGCCCAGAAAAGTGGATTATGTGTGGTTCGTATTCCAAAATAGCTCTGTGGATGTCCCTGTAGCGTACCGCTTCTGCTGTATCTATTGAATAATCATCACGCTTCTTTGCTCGTTTTAATCCCTCTTTAATTTCGCGCATCTCCTCATCCAGACGAAGTCGGCTGGTTCCTTTAGGATTTGCTGATAACAGCAGGATTTTTCGAGTTCGATTATTACTACTCATTAAAAGCGATCGCTTCCTAGAAACCTGATTCACTCATCAGGGTGACATTATCTTCGATAGCACCGCAAGGACGACAAAACAATTTGTTACTCAACAACTGCTGGCACACAAAGACGTGCCAGTTCCAAATTGCCAAATGAAGCGATCAGAAGCTTGTGCTGCCGTTGTTGCTGGATAGTTTACAAGCGAGCCAGCGCCTCCTTCATCGTACGTACTATGTGACACTCATGCCAATGAGTGCAATTCGATTTGTAGCAAAATAGTTTGCGATCGCCGCAAATTAAATTATGCCAGTAGTGGTGCGATGGGCTACACGGTTAGAAAAGTTGTGATGGTCGATAAATTTTCCTTCTGGGCTGATAAATATCAGTGATTCAGGATTAACGTCCTCTGGTCGAATCTCGTCTAGAATCTCCTGTAGCTGTGAATTAATCGGAAAATCCCGTTTCTTTTGAGTTTTCAGCCCTTCTTTGGAGACTAAACCATCTTCGGAAACGACTACAGATTCCCGAAACTGAATCACATTACTGGTGATGTGCTTCCATTTCAATCCAATAGCCTCAGACGGTCTACAGCCAGTAAAGAAAAGGAAGCGCACGTAGTGGGTGTAATAACTGTAGTGGCGATCGCACTCAAAAGTACTGATGATTAAATCTCTCTCTTGTTTACTAAAGGGACTGATATCCTGTTCCTCCATTGCACCCTTTGGTACTTGGATCTTCATCGCAGCAAACGGATTGTTGTCAATTAATCCCTCGGACAATGCCCAGTTACAGCAAGCTTTGATTTGGATTAAACAACGCTTGGCAGCATCAGGAGTTAAATTCGATAGAAGATAATCACGAATAGCCGATGCTTCATCAAGCGATCGCGTTGGTAACTTAGCAATGTGATTTCGATGCTTGGTAAAGTCTTTGGCGTAGGTACTAGGACTAATTTGGGGTTTCTTAAACTCGCTATACTTATCCCAAAGTTCGTCTAATTTAGGTTGAGGCTTCTTTATGGGTGTAATGGGTGTAATCGTACTCAAAGCAGAGTGAGGTTGGTACTTCTCTAGAGTTGCGTCGAATCGCTCGTATAGTATATCTTTCTCAATCTCAGATGCTTTAAGCTCAGCCAGTTTCCGGTTATTGGGAGTATCAGCTAAACCCGTAGATATGTAATAACGTTTGCCTCTATATCTAAACCGCAACTGCAACCGCTGATTAGAGCTAAGGATAGATACAGAACCCTTAGATGCCCGTCCTGTAGGAGTTTTAGAGAACATAAGGTAGAAGGTGTAATTACTCCTCTAGTCTAGTTTGTTTACACCCGTTTTACACCCATTTTGTGTCTAAAGGTATCCAAAAATATCCAATATTTACCTTAAAGCTAGAACATTTGTCCTCTCTCAGCCAGTACCTAAAAAAGAACAAAACCCTTGAAACTGTTGCGTTTCAAGGGTTTTTTTGTTATGCCAGGAACCAGATTTGAACTGGTGACACGAGGATTTTCAGTCCTCTGCTCTACCAACTGAGCTATCCCGGCGTGGTTTTTTTTGTTTGCCACGATTACTTAATGTAGCAAAGTCATAATCATTTGGCAAGTCCTAACAGAAAAAAATTTTATGCGGCTTTTGTCCTCAACTTGACCCACCCGAAAACTGTCAAAAATACCACAAACTGAACAAGAACAATACTAGGACCAGAGGCAAAGTTGAAAAGACCCGATACGATTATGCCAGCAAAGCTACTTATGGAACCGACAATCACCGACAGCAGCAGGAAGCGGTTAAAGTGGTGACTCATCAGTTTGGCACAAGAGGCGGGAATAACTAAAAAGGCGTTGACGAGTAAAACGCCAACAGCTTTAATTGCCACAGCAACAGCTAATGACAGCAGTACGACAAAGCCATATCGGTACAACTGAACTGGAATGCCTTGAACCTTTGCCACAGCAGGGTTAAGTGTTAACAAAATTTGCTGCCTGAGGGTTGATAATAAGAATAGGCTGCCTCCAACAAGCACAAGCAGGGTCAAAATCAAATCTGTCATGTCAATAGCGAGAATATCGCCAAATAGCACGCCCATCAGGTTGCCGCGATATCCTTTAATTAAGCTGGTAAGAATCACGCCCACGGCTAAGGCACCTGACAAGACAATGCTTAGAACGCTATCGCTCCCTAAATCAGTTTTCTCTATAAAGTAGAGGACAACCAACCCAAAAATGAGTGTGAATGGTAGCAGCATCCAGGTGGGATTTAACTGTAGCAGCACACCTAACGCCACACCTACTAAAGCAGCATGACCAACAGCATGGCTAAAAAAAGACAACTGGCGCAAAGTGACAAAAGTGCCTAGTAAACCACCAAGTGTTCCCATCAAAACAGCACCTGCAATAGCACGTTGCATGAAGGGAAACTGTAGCAATGTCACCAAGTCATTGACATTGGTGACAGCAAGCCAAGCTATTTGGCAATGATCAAATAAAAACATATGTTATTTTTTTTGACAAAATTTTGAAAGTATTTTGAGTGTATAAGATTTGTTTTTTACTAACAAATAACAATAAGGTAGCTACAGTAATACTATGTCAGTTCATGTCACCAATTCTCTTCCCCAAAAAGAAATTACTAAGTACAATCAAATACGCGATATAGAGAACGATAATCTTGAACCTCTGTCACATGACATTCTCAGCAGTGAGAAAGCCCAGCGCATGGCAGAATTTTTCAGCTTTTTAGGAGATGCTAATCGTCTACGAATTCTCTCACTGTTAGCGCAACAAGAACTTTGTGTTAGTGATTTGGCAGCAGTACTGAATATGACTGAATCTGCCGTCTCTCACCAACTGAGAAACTTACGGGCGATGCGTTTGGTAAGTTATCGCAAGCAAGGTCGTAATGTCTTCTATCGCCTCCACGACAGCCATGTTTTGCATCTTTATCAGGCTGTTGCGGAACACCTAGATGAATAAAAGTGAAGAATGAAAAATTAAGAGTAAGAATGAAGAAATTGTTCTTTCTTCTTTCTTTCTTTCTCACAACGCGCGTTAATGATTATGTTGATAGCGACTAAAGGCAGGACCGTAAGTCGCTAAAAGATTTTGCGGCGAAAGGGCAACTTCTGGAATCCCAGTGCAAACGATGGTTTGATTGAAGCAAATGACGCGATCGCAGTAGTGGCTCACCATATCAATATCATGGCAAACCTGTAACACTGTCCATCCTTCTTCCTGCTTCAGTTCATTCAACAGGGTATAAAAATCTGCTGCACCTTGCACATCTACTCCAGCAAACGCCTCATCTAGCACCAAAAGTTTCCGAGGCATGACCAAACAGTATGCTAGCAACACCCGCTTAAGTTGACCACCACTAAGAGTTCCAATTGCCTGATTTCGTAGATGGTAAGCATCGGTTCGCCGCAAAGCTTCAGCGACTGCTGCTGATTTTTCCCGACTCGATCCCCTCAAACCTCCAAAAGAAAACTTTTTTCTTGTCTCACCCCCACTTGTCACAGAATTGGAGGGGGATGAACAAACCCATCCCAACCCTACCAATTCACTCACACAAATGGGAAAGCTGCGGTCAAAGATAAAATTTTGTGGCATATAGCCCAACTGGTGACGTAAATTCTCCAGACGTGTTATTGGGCGACCTAATATTTCAATTTTGCCAGCACTTCGTGGAATCAAATCCAAAACTGCTTGCACCAGAGTACTTTTACCCGCACCATTAGGGCCAACTATGGCTGTATTCGTTCCTGAAAATAATTCAAACGAAACATCCCGAACAGCTAGGTAGCTGCCTTGATAGACAGTCAATCCCTCTACTTTTAACGTAGGAAAGTTATTAATCATTCTTCATCGGTCATTGGTCATGAGTCATTATTCACCAGTCATTTGTGAGCCAGCGCAGCCAAGTTGGTTTCCTTCTGTAGGCGACTGGAGAACCCGAAGGGTCCTTTATAGAAACTGCAAATGACAAATTAAAAAAATTATTTGCAGGCTGATTCTAAGGTTTGCAAATTATCTCGCATAGCCTTGAAATAATGCTGCGGATCTCTCTCGCCAGTTTCTAAAGAATCCAGGGAACGCAAAGTTAAATTCAAGTCCTTAGAAAGGCTTGTTAACAATTTGTTATCTACTCCTGGTTCACTAAACAAAGCTTTTACTTTATATTTTTTCACTGCATTAACAGCATTTTGCACATCAGTTGGGGCAAGTTGGTCTTCTGGAATTTCCACAACGGCAACTTGCTTGAGGTTATATTGTTTAGCTAAGTATGGAAAGGCATCATGAAAGGTGATAAAAGTACAATTGGGATTTTTTTGTAAAGTTTGCTTAAAATCGCTATCTAAACTTTCCAGTTGCTTGATGTAAGCTCCTGCATTTGATTCATAAGTTGCTTTATTCCCAGGGTCAGCAGCAATTAAACCATCTCTAATATTAGCAACTTGTTGTTTTGCTAACACTGGATCTAACCAAATATGCGGGTTTCCCTCAGCGTGTTCGTGGTCGTGTTCTTCCTCTTTTTTACTGGTTTTCTCAACAGGTGAAATTTCATTTAATGGTTGAATACCTTTACTAGCATCAATTTCAGATAATTTAGAATTTTGGGCATTTTTAACCGTGTTTTCTAAAAATCCTTCCAAACCCAAGCCATTTTTTACCAATACATTTGCCGTGGCGATCGCCTTAACATTCTCTGGTGTAGATTGGTACTCATGTACCTCTGTTCCCGGTGGCACTAAAATTTCCACATCCGCTGCATTCCCAGCCACAGCCTTGGTAAACAAATACATTGGTAAAAATGTCGTCACCACTTTGATTTTTCCTGACTGCGGTGATGGAGTCGCAGCAGCTTCTCGTACCTGCGGTGACTGTTCAGGAGCTGTTGCCTGATTGGTGTTAGATTGAGTACAGCCAGCACTCAGTGATAACATAAGCAGAGCAATCAGAGGTATGATACCGCTTCTGTGTCTTTTTGTTCTACGTCCTTCATAAGTCCAGAACACTGTTTTCTCTCCTTGCTGGAAGCTGTTTGCTTTCCCTTGATTGAAATTTCTGTTGACAATGAGACTTAATTTTACATCTTAATAGTATAATAATTCTCATTATCAGGTAAAAGATCTGCGATGGAGTGTTAGTAGTAGCAACAAAATTTTTTCAGCAAGCAAAAGCCCTGCTGTCTGCATACTTGCTTGGCTGAATGAATAGATTTATCTGCGCTCAACTCTTAGGGTTTATCCTCTAAGGGTGCTACCTTAATTGCCACATAAATTTATTGATAATTTTTCAAATTTATGATTAAACAATTTGCTGATTACTGATAAATTAATGAGACTACTTTCTAATAACAATAAGCTCTAACAAAGCGCAGTGTGGGCGTTCACTGAGAATGAGTGTGAGGAAAAAATGACAAAATTCTGGAAATCTCTGCTGGTGAGTCCAGCGGTTTTCGGCACAATGTTAGTGATGAGTGCCAGCGCAATTGCAGGGGAAACACCTGGCAATTTGGACAAAGAAGCTGAGAAAATCCCTCAAAACAAAACAATGGCACAAGTCACTTCGGTGTCTCAGCTATCGGATGTACAACCCACAGATTGGGCATTTCAAGCACTGCAATCCCTGGTAGAGCGGTACGGTTGTATTGCAGGATACCCGAATGCGACTTATCGGGGTAATCGGGCGATGACACGGTATGAGTTTGCTGCTGGTTTAAATGCTTGTCTCAACCGGGTTAACGAACTTATTGCCACCGCTACAGCAGATTTGGTCAGGAAAGAAGATTTAGCTACATTACAAAGACTGCAAGAGGAATTTACAGCAGAATTGGCGACACTACGAGGTCGTGTGGATGTTCTGGAAGCAAAATCAGCAGAACTAGAGGCAAATCAATTTTCGACTACGACCAAACTACAAGGGCAAATTGTTGCTGCAATCACCGATGTTTTAGGAGGTGATAGAGTCAACGATGTAGATGTCAAGGACAACAATACAACATTTGGGGTTCGGGCGCGTGTGGAGTTTGTGACCAGCTTCACAGGAGAAGATGAACTTTTCACCAGAATCCAGGCTAATAATATTCTCAGCCCTGACATTGGTACATCCGAGGGCAACTTGTTCTTTGCCGATGAAGACGGTACCACAGATGCTATTATCGATGCACTGTACTACAGATTCCCCCTTACAGAAAGTACAGAGGTGATCGCTGTTGCGAATGCGGGTGCAGCAGACGACGTTACCGATACAGTAAATATCTTTGATGGGGACGGCGCGTTTGGTGCTTTGTCCAGCTTTGGCACGCGCAACCCAATTTATTACAACATGGATGGTGCGGGGTTGGGAGTCACTCAACAGTTTGGTGATGCAGTTTCACTCAGTCTGGCGTATTTGGCGAATTCACCCAATGATCCTTCTGAGGATAATGGTTTGTTCAATGGTCCATACGGTGCGCTGGCACAGTTAACATTTAAACCTAGCGATCGCTTTACTATTGGCTTGACCTACATCAACGCCTATAATCAGGAATTAGGCACTGGTAGCCTGCGGGCAAATCCTATATCCTTCCTGCAGGAGGAACTTGCCCCTCCCCCTGAAGTGACTGGAGAACCTGACGTAGTGACTGTACCATTTGCTAGCAATTCCTACGGTGTACAAGCATCCCTTGGCTTAAGTGAGAAGTTTATTTTAGGCGGTTGGGTTGGATACACCAACGCTCGTAACTTATCCACCGAAGGAGGGAGAGTTGACCGTGGAGAGCTTGATATTTGGAACTGGGCTGTCACTCTCGGATTTCCTGACCTTGGTAAAAAAGGAAACTTAGCAGGAATTATCTTCGGTATGGAGCCTAAGGTGACAGGTTCGAGCATTAATGAAATTTCCAAAGATAGAGACACTTCCTATCACGTTGAGGCGTTCTACCAATACAAAGTAACCGACAACATCACCATTACTCCGGGAGTGATCTGGCTGACAGCGCCGGATCATAACAATGACAACGATGATGTTGTGATTGGTGCGGTCAGAACTACACTTAGTTTCTAAACTCAGTTTCTAATCAGTACAAAAAGACCAGCCTACCACAGCTGGTCTATTAAAATTTTTCTTTGCGTTGTCTTCTCAAGAGGGTCAAACCCAAGTAGCAGGTACTCAAAACGTAACGGGAAACTTTTCTTAACAATATTGTAACAGCCAACACAGACTTTTTATTGGCATTTATCAAAAAAAGATATTGAGGAAGGAAAATAGCCTCTATCTTTAAGAAGAATTGAAGCATATGGCAAGAAAAACTAAAAATAATTTATTTTTAGTTTTTACTTTTTAGTTATTTCAACTAACTGCGGTTGTCCCCAAATAATACGCTCCTGCTTGTAAATAGCAATTCCTGGTTTGGCTCCCTTGGGTTTGTAGACGTGTTTTGGCTGAGTGTAAACCACTGGCACTTGGTCACTCTGACGACCGCGACTATAGTATGCTGCTAAGTTAGCAGTATATTGCAAATCGGCTTCCTCTGGAGGAGTTCCCGGTTCTAGACGAAGCAGCACATGGCTTCCAGGAATCTCTTGAGCGTGGAACCATAAATCGTAATCGTTGGCTACACGAAAGCTTAATTGGTCATTCTGGCGGTTGTTGCGACCAATTAAGACTTCAAAACCGCTAGGGGTGCTGTAACGATAGAAGTTAGTGCTGGCGGCTTCCGTTGAACTGCGACGGCGGTACCCTGAGTCTTCTAAATAGCGTTGCTGGATCAGTTCCTCGCGGATTTCTTCTAGAGCTTGTAAATCTTCTGCTGTTGTGTAATTCTCGATCTGAGAAATCGCCGCTTCCACTTGCTCCAAATACTCAATTTCAGCCTTGACTTCAGCCAATAGAGGTTCTACAGCAGTACGAGCGCGTTTGAGTTTTTGATGCTGTTTATAGAGACTTTGGGCATTTTGTACGGCATTTTTATCTGGCTGTAAAGCGATTTTTGTCGGTTTGCCAGTTTCAAAATCAGCCAGGATAATTTCGTTCATTCCTATCTGCCACTCATGTAGATGCGCCATCAACAAATCAGCCTTTTGTCGATAGTCATCTGCGTGTTCCGACTGCTGCAAGCGTTGCTCAAAATTAGCAGCTTTCAGTCGTAATTTTTCCAGAATATTATTCAGTTTCTGGCTCAACTGATGCCGCAGTTGGGAAAATGTTTGTTGATTACTCTGGTCGGTGTAGTAACGGTTGAGTAACTCTTGGATATTGTTCGCGCTCTTGATCGCACCCCAACCAAGTAGAGTGTATCCTTCTTTTGTCCAAGCAGGTTCAAACTTCTGGCTTTCCAACATCAGCAGCCATTCTTGCCAATGGTGAAACAGCCGTTGCCAATCATCAGATTTTAAAGTATCTGTTGAACTTTCTGGATCTATGTCTGATACCAGCAGCATCGATTGTATCACTGAAGGCGAGACGCCGCGATATGTTTTGAGCAACTGACGCTTGAGAGCTCCTGGTACTAAGCTGACTCGTTCTTGCCAGCGTTCTTGAGATTCACTCAAACTAGGTATAGCAGCAGTTAGACTCGGTGGTGTTTCATAAGGCTGTCCTGTAAGAATGGGGCGGACGCTAGATTTCTGTTGGCTGACTTGATGGGCAACGGTGATAATGATGTTATTCGCATCGGTGAGAATAACGTTGCTGTACTTGCCCATGATTTCAATGTACAGGTGATACAGGGCGCTTTCTCCCGGACGACCGGCAAATTGCAAATCAACCACACGTTCCCAAGGAGCTATTGTCTCCAGCCCCACCAACGCCAAACCACCCAACTGGTGCAGTAGTTGTTGGCTGAAAGTAAAAGTATCTGGTGTTCTTGGTGGTGGTTCGCCGATATGAAGGCGAGCTGTTTGGGGATGCCAAGAAATTTCCAGCCAACCCCGTGGTTTCAGAGTGCGCAGTGCGATGGCAATGGTGTAGCTGTTACGTTGGTAAACTTGTTCTATGCGTGATGGTAGCCAGTGAGCGCGGATGTCGCTACAAACAGCGCTAAGCGTTGTGAAGTCAAATGTTTGCACGACGATTGGCCGTTGTTGTTTGAGTGTCGATTGTCAGTATAATTCCATTTTCTCTAATTCAGCATAAAGTGGGGCAAGCAAAAAAGCGGTCAGCTGTACTGATTTTTTCAAAGATCATGCTGACCGCTGCTTTTTTGACTAGTTTTTGAGCCTATTAGCTAGTAGTTTATGTCATTAATTTTGACATGTCCTAGGGGTCAGATCCCCGACTTCTTTAAGAAGTCGGGGATCTTGTAACTCATTAGAATTAATGAAACAGACCACTAGCTACTTTGACTTTTTTTCTTCTGCCATAACCTATACCTGCCACTGTCGCCAAGAAGATTGCACCAACTGTTCCTGGTTCAGGTACGCTTGTGCTTGAGGAACTGCCGCCAACCTTAATTTGGTATGCCAATTGAGAATTCCTGGGTGGGTTTGCAGCCCAGAACAACGATGTTTTACCAGTGATCACGAATGGATCGCTAATTTGACTAATTTGGAGATAATCTACGTCTGAGGCAATACCTAGAGAAGAAGAGCTCAAATTTCCAATTCCTTCAGTGTTAAACGCCAAGTTTGTCAGAGATACAGCACTGTTATTTGAGGCAAACGTACGGATGAAAATGTCATTCACCGGACCATTAAAAGCGTTGCTGCTGAGGAGTTTGCCATCAACTGTATAGTTAACGGTACTTCCTGTGTATTCCAGGCTGAAGTCTACTGGCTTATTATTCTCCCAAGCATACTGCTGTTGTTGTACGGGATTAGCACCTTTCTCAACATCCTCATTTATACTGAGTTCATAAGTTGCAGTACCACCCAAATCGCCAATGCGACCTTCGGCAACAAACAATTCGTTAAATTGACCCTGATTTATCAGGTTTTCAAAGTCTGTGTCAGTAAAACCTGTTTGATTGACGAGTGTCAAGGCTTTCGCAGAATGAGGTGCTACAAATAAACCCAGCGTAGCTAATCCCAAAACAATCAGTGACTTGCTGTAATTGATAGACTTGCGTACACGAAGCATAGTATTTCCTTTGAATGGCTGATTTATTAACGTCTCTCTGTTGCTTTCGGGCGCAGCGAAGCTGCTCGCCTGGGGGCGCGCGCTCCGCGCCATCGCCCACCCAAATTGCTACTAAATTAAATAGATTGCACCTAATAAATCAAAAATTTTACTCCAACACATACAACAGTTTGCATCTTTATTGAGGTACACCTTTTCAACTCAACAGCCAGATATCGAGCAAATTTTACTTCTGACGACTGACGCCAATATTGCTGCTGTATGAAATAAACAAGTGTAGATTCATCAAACTACTGATTCCTGTTTCGGTTGGCTTTGTTTGTAACTTAAGTGGTGAAGCAAGCAATCACTTCTATACTTTAGAGGTTAAGACATGACTTCGCACAATGGCGAGAAAAAGCATTCTATTTTACAGAAAATTTGACTAAATATAAAATTTCCTTGTTTTTTGGGCAAATTCTCGAAAACAGACACAGACAATCTGTTTTAAGTTGTAAAACATAAATTTTTCTCAAATAAAAATTCTCAACAAACAAAAAGACTTCTTTACGAAGTCTTGTATGAAATCCTTTATGTTAAGATTTTCAACGGTATTGAGTGAGTTGTTTGTCGGTCATGGATAATGGACAATCGGGATATAGTCAAAACTTATAATCAATCAGAGTCAGGTTTAGCCTCTAGAGTGTTGACTATTGACGACCTATATCCTTTGACTCGGTACTGTTAACTCGCCAATACTGGTTCTTTGTGCGTTTCTTCTGGTATTTCTTCAGCTTTCTCTTGTAACAATTGGGTATAAAGTTGAGCTAGCTCAGATGCGACTCCTTCCCAACTGAACTTGTTTTCAACCCGCTTTCTAGCAGCTTGACCTAACTCGTTTCGCCATTGGGGATTAGCAAGAATTCGGTCGATCGCAGCACTGAAAGCCGCAACATCTTGTGGTGGTGCCAATAAACCAGTTTCTTCAGGGACGACTGTAAACTGAAGTCCACCGACATCACTTGCTACGACTGGTGTGTGACTTGCCATCGCTTCGATTGCTACCAGTCCAAAAGGTTCGTAATGACTGGGAACAACACAAACATCAGCAGCTGCGTAGTAATATGGCAGGATTTCCTGACTCAAACGACCAGGGAAGGTCGTAAAGTCGCTCATCCCTAATTCGGCGACAATATTTTCAATGCGATCGCGTTCGATTCCGTCGCTGTGACCTGGACGGCTACCACCCCCAATAATTAACTGGAGTTTTCCAGATCGCAATTTCGACTCTGCCACAGCACGCACCAGTGTTTCTATACCTTTGCGTGGATCAAAACGTCCTACATACAAGACGAGTTTTGCTTCCGGGTCGATGCCCAACTCCGCTCTTGCTGCTTGTCTGTCTACGCAACCAAACTGCCCAATATCAGTACCGCAGGGAATAATGTCGATACTTCCTTTTGTGGAAACAAGCGATCGCATATGTTCTTCTTCCTGCGGACTTGTCGCCACAATTCGTTGAGCTGTCTCCAACACCTGTTTTTCAACTGCTAGCCGGGTAGTAGCAATCAGAGGAATCGTATTAATCGTGTTGTACTTAACTGCTCCTAGGGAGTGGTACGTATGAACCTGCTTGCTTGCTTGGATTTCCTTCAACTGCATTCCTACCCAGCTAGATAGCCAGTAATTTGTATGAACCAAAGGATATACAAAGCCATTTTCTTGCTGGAATTTGAGGAAATTATCCAAAAATTCTGGCAAGTATCCAAACAAATTGTCTCGTGGCACAAATTCAACCGCACCAGCTTCTAACCGGATGGTTCGACAGTTTGGGCTGTGTTGAACTATTGTTTCTTGTTCCGCACTCACTTTGCGGGTAAACATTTCAACTTGCCATCCAAGTTTAGCTAGTGCTTCTCCAACTTGGCGCACGTATACATTTTGTCCTCCAGCTTCTTCTTTCCCGATTTCAACCGCCGGATCGCCGTGTACTGAAATTAAGGCGATGCGTTGTTCAGTTCTAGAGTTCATAGTTTGTTGGTGTTTTCGCTTCAAGAGGTTTTAGGCAGATTCAGTTGCTGATTAGCCGTATATCTCTATATATGCAGAAAGTTTAATTAATCTTTATTTTAATTTAATATGGCAAATATTTTTATACATCTGCTGCCAGAAGTAAGATTTTTATATACGTATTTATATTTAATTTCTTTATACCTAAGGTAATATATTTTTGGCTAATATCATTCATAAGTAAATCTAAACTTTGTAATTCTGATTACACCTATAGATTTTTCTCTATATTGATGTCTTCGCTGTAGATTGTTGTAAAAAAATAGTAAATAAATTAAGTATGTTCAAATACTTAAAGACAATATTTATAATCTGCGTTCTATCCTCAAAATATATACTTGCTTACTACCATAATTTCTAAGCAAAACTTCTGGAAGTAGATCTGTATGAAACAAGGATGACTCAAAAATAGTTAGTTGAGATTAAAAGTCGAAACTTATACTGCGGTTTTGAACAAGAATCTACTTTTTGTCGGTTGATTATAAGTAATAATTAATACTATACATTATGTGTTCAAAGTACATTTAATCACATATTAAGAGAATTTTCAGGTTACACTCACTGAATGCCTACATATGAAACTATTCCTACTAGAAGAGGATGAACATACGAGCTATAACCTTCTATATAGCAATCCTATTTGATTTGTGTGAAAGTGCCTGCGCGTAAGCGCAAAGCGCCCCCGCTAGCTCCTGCTGAGTGCTGGCTCCGCAGGAGCTAGCACTCAGCCGTGCCGCACGATGAGGGACAAGAGCGCATAAATCCATTGGCTCAGATTCCCGATTTCTCACAGAAGTCGGGAATCTTTTGTTCAATAATGATTTACGATTGCTACAGATATCACAATCGCTTCACCACCTTGTAGGAGAGAGGTTTTCCAGATGCCGTGAAAAGTCAGGTGGATTTACAGATTCATACAGGTGTCACCGCAGAAGTTTATCGCAGGGGCGCGTGCCTGGCAGATCTGTCGGGAAGATGCCAGCAAGGGTTTCTGGGGACGGGTGGGGACTAACGATGACGCAATATGCAGATCTCACAGATGACGACATCACGCTACTAGACACAGCTGCTGCACTTGCCATCACTGACAACATTGAAGAGAGCAGAATGCTGTACGAAGCTTGTGATCGCAGAAGTGTTCCTGCTGTGTTTCACCATTTTGATTACATTCTCAATCAGTGGCAAAACGTGGAATGGCAAAAACAAGCTTAATCCTGGCTAACATCTTATTTCTAAAAAGAAATATCTCGGCTGATGATAAGTTAATTGACAACGACGAGAGCTTTGACAAAATGACTTAAGGCACTCGTCTCTGGCAACCTCTCACAGATATCCTATGCAATTAGAATTTATTCCGGTTGAAGATTTTTACTTTGCCCTAACTTTAGGGCTTCGGACTCTCGAAGATTTGGAAAAACCAGGTCTTGTCGAACAAGTGCGATCGCGACTTTTAGTAGAATGCGGTCAACCTTCTACCGTCGCTCCTGGTAAACAGAATACATTTAACTATGTCTTCCGTATACAAGGTGTAGATAACAGCCCTGCATCTGGGCTGATCGTTTCCATTTCAGACTGGCAGGACAGGCTGCGCCTGAGTAGCGATTACGGTTGGACACTAGATCAAGAACGCAAGCCTATTCGCTCAGAAAAATATAGCCAGCGATCGCTTTTCACCCAACAGTTGCGATCGCACTTACAACAATGGTTACAAATTCCCTTTAGCTAGATAGCTCAGGCATTTTTGGGATAACAATTAAAAATTAAAAATCAAGTTTTTTTGATTTTTAATTTTTAATCTTTCTTGCGCATTAGCTTGTGGTTTGTGCCGCAAGCATTTGCTTGAGTTTTTCCAACTCATTAGCCCACCGGGGATCTGGACGAATAGCGTCATCCGTACCAGATGCTACTGGTGTGTTTTCCCTAGGACTGCCACCACGACGAGACTTCTTGTTGTTGTTGGAGCTTTTTTCCCTACGATTGCTTTCTCTTACTGGAGTAGGAGTAGGGGTGCTACTTACAGGGTTAGGAGTAGGTTTACTAGGTGGTTCCTCATTGTTTTCCTCTCCTTTTGTACGAGGTAATGCCTTCTCGAGTTTTATAGGAGAGTCTTTGAACACTTGACCATTGTATTTTTCAATAATTTGGTCTGCTTGTTCGTCATTGTTTACTGTCAAAAAACCGAATCCACGGCATTTGCCTGTTTTTCGATCTTTAATCAGTTTAGTGGTAACTGCATCGCCTTCTTCTGCAAAAACTGCTTGCAGTTCTTGACGATCTATTTCTTCTTTAGGCAAATTGCCTATGTATAGGCGAATGGACATGACTACACCTCCAGGAGTTGAGTGAAAACGGCCGGGCAAAAAACAGTAGCTTGGGTTTGGCTTTCGATAGATACCATGGACTAACGCTGCCACAAACCAATTTTTTTTCCAAACTGTTAACCAATACAATACAGTTTTTTACCAGGATAAAGCTTGCATAATACAAAAGCGCAAAACGCCAATAACACCTTTATTCTAAGAATTTTAAATTTTACAGCCTACTGCTTGCCACTGGAAACTTCTTCTACACTTATGTTCCGAACAATCAAACATTATTCCTTAGATTATCACGCTATTTTACACCTAGCTAGTTCATATTAGACATTTCCAGCGATCTCATAATCGCATAGTAACATAAAGTACACTTTTTCTTAAAGTTTGGTTTTTGGGAAACAAAAACCAGCCTGTGGCTGGCTGATGAACTGCTGTGTTGGGGAGAAAAAGGGGATATATTGGCGCAAACAGCCGCACAGATAATTAACTAATGGTCTTCTTGTTATATCGGTTGCAACTGTTAATATTACTAAACGTAACATTTTATTTCGATTTGTGCAACTTTTATTTACATACCGCTGACTAACCTCTTAAAAGGATGTATGCTCCCCAAGCTTCTGCCGCAACAGCCAAAACTGTAGACCAAATGGGATGAGGACTGTAGATGGTTGTACCGCTTTGAGTTTGCAAAGTTTGGATGTCAATCCAAGGCGTTGCTCCTCGCCGTAACCAACCTGTGACTGTAATCTGCCGACCAATCAAATCCTGAGGATTGACCTGTTGCCCTATCCACCAAATGTGGTGTAATTTCACTAAAGCTGTGTTGGATTGCAGGATTAAATCTTGTCCCAAGCAGTTACTTGCACCTGGACGACCTAAGAGCTTACCGACGAAACGCACGGCTATGCTGTCAGATGGGAGAACCGCTGGGTTGGATAAGAGGTTAGCCAATCGGTCATCAGTTTGGGTAGTGGTAAGTTTAATATCAGGAAAAAAAGAATTGATCCGGAATAATGTACCGATACTAAATCCAATCAGTACGCAACCTGTCACAAAAGACCAATCATCGTATATCCACTTTAAGTTCAAAAACTTAAGTGCGTATGCCGTTTGCCAAACGAGCCAAATCAGAATGGCAAACACAACACCTATGGGAATTCCTAAAAAGGGAGCGATTTGAAATAAAAAAGATTGAGGCTTCACCCTCAAAGGCTGTTGGCTTTCCAAATTCAATTCTGTTTCTAAATGCCAACGGCGGGCTATTGATAGCAAACGTTGCAGGCGATCGCCGATTAAAGGATGAGTATTATTGATCACAAACCACCAACGGTAGGGATTAAGATAGTCCCACATTAAAAACGATTCAAACGTCGTGTGAGGAGCAATACTACCCAAAGAAATACTTTGCTGGTGGCCCACAGGCGCTAGTATATTTAAGCTTTCTAACTGCCAACTGGTGTGTTCTTGTTTTTGGATATCATCAGCAATACCAATCGCAATTTTGAGTAAGGCACGGACAAGACCATTAGGGTTACCAGTGATTTCAACAGCAAAGCGATCGCTATAGTAAAGCCGTAACTGTGACAACCATATGCTCGTTCCAGTCAGCAAACACCAGACTCCGTAAGTGAAGCTTGCCATAATAGCCACTGCTTGACGCCAAATTCGCGCTGTTGTTCTGTCTCCCCATTGAGAAAAATACTGATATGCTTTATATATTGGGATTGTTAGGAGTAGCAGCACAGACATCACGACAAAATCCCAATGGACAATATGCCCTAACTGGCTGGCATAAATTGTGGCTATCTCATCATCTGCCAGTTGCTCTAACAGCCCCTGACTCACCACAATTCGGGCTGTGCGCGGTAAATTCCCATAAGTCAGCGCCAAGGGTGCTGCCAATGGTAAAACACCAAGTTTTGGTAACTGCCAGCCTCTCTGCTGACAACAGCCTTGCAGCACCCGAACAGCTTCTTGACTGTATCTATTTAAGGTGTCTCTCTCTAATTTTCTCTGACTGTAAAAATTTATAAGTATTCGGTCTAGTAACCAGGGAGAAAAGCCTATTAAAATGAGCAGTAGCAATAGCAAGAATAAAGTAGGATTAGCGGATAAAAGCTGTATTGGCTGCAAATATGGTAGTTTACTAAGGATATCGTTGATAAATCGCATCACCAACACGAGCAATTCCCGTATCACCCAAAGCAAAGCGATGAATGTTCCTACGATCAGCAGCCGAAAGGGTATTAAGTTGAGCTTTTGCAGCGGTTGCCAAGACTGTGCTCTTCTTGCTTGTCGCCAATGAATTGTCAGTGGTTTAGCTTTTTCGCGGTTCCCAGGAGGAGGGGGTATGGCGAGATAGGGAGATGAGGGAGATGAGGAGAGAAAATTTCCCCGTGTTTCGGTTTCCTCGTGTCTGGCTGTCAGGGAAGCTTCCCCTGCTCCTTTGCTCCCCTGCTCCCCCTGTCGCGTTGTTTCCTGCGGTTCAATCGGGACAGAACGTGTGACATCAGTTGTTGATGTTTCACTACTTTGATAAGGTAGTGTCAATTGCTCTAAGGTACGATTTGCCCACTGTTGTACTTGGAGATTTTGACTTTGAGTGAGAGTTTCGCACAAGGCGATCGCCTTTGGGATATTACCGCTCTTTGCATAAACTACGACTAACCCTATCTGCGCTTGCAAAACAGTGTTGCTGTTGCCAGTTGCAGCTACTGCTTCTAGAGTCGCGATCGCGCTTTGGAAATCACCCTGCTTAATTGCGGATAATCCTGCCTCCAAAGATGGTTCAGGATGTGAAGGCATAAAAATTTTCTCACTCCGGTCTTTTTCAAAATACCCATTTATGAGCTTTTTCAAGCACCTTCGCTCGTAAATAGTTCGTGGGCGTTGCAGAATCACTGTATGAATCGCGCATAGACAAAGGAGCTGCTTCTCGTAGAGAAGGCGTAAAGGCACAAAGAATAATTCATACTCCAATTAAGCAACGCTAGTGAGTGATTGGTTGGTAGTTGTTGACTAAGCTGTCGCGCATTTAATTTGTATTAACTGGGCGGGCAGGATGCCCACCCTACAAGAATTGTCGCTAATTTGGGTATACAGATTACATAACTTTTAGCTTACTAACCACTAACAACTAACTATTTGAATCATTTATCGGTTGTTGTCCAGAAACGACTGGGGCAATAGCGCTCAATTTCAACTCTGGATGGTCTTCCTGCAATTGATGGCAATTCCATTCATTGCGGAATAGTAACACTGGACGTCCCATGCTATCTTTTACTGTTGTGCTATTGAATAAGCGTCCTATTTTGTTCAACACTTCCCATCCGCCCTCAACCCAACGGGCGACAGAGTAAGGCAACAATTCGAGCAGAGTTTCGACTCCATACTCGTTTTGCAACCGGAACTGTACCACTTCAAATTGCAATTGACCAACGGCTGCCAAAATTGGATCGCGTTTCGCTTCATCCACTGAGTACATAATTTGCACGGCTCCTTCTTCTCGCAACTCGGAAACACCTTTTTGGAATTGCTTGAATTTAGAAGGGTTGGGGTTACGGAGAACTGCAAACAACTCGGGCGAGAAATAAGGAATTCCCTCATATTCCAGCTTTTGACCAGTATAAATAGTATCGCCTATGGCAAAAACACCAGGATTGTTCAAACCGATGACATCACCGGCATAAGCGACATCTATTGATTCGCGTTCTTGAGCAAATAATTTTTGTGGGCGGGACAGGCGGATACTTTTGCCTGTGCGGGCGTGATTCACTGTCATATCTTTTTCAAATCTACCCGTACAGACGCGGACAAAAGCGACGCGATCGCGGTGCTTCGGATCCATGTTTGCTTGGAGTTTGAAGACAAATCCAGAAAAGTCCGGGTTAGTGGGGGGAATTTCACCAACAGTGCTGTTGTGGGGACCAGGTCTGAGGGCGTAGCCAAGGAAGTATTTGAGGAATAACTCTACCCCGAAGTTGGTCATCGCACTACCAAAGAAAACGGGTGTCATTTTGCCTTGATGGACCAATTCCAAATCTAATTCTGGTCCCACCCCTTCTAGGAGTTCTATATCGTTTTTCAGTTGGTAGTAGAGGTCTTGTTCTAAAAGTTCTTCTATTCTCGCATCGCCCAAATCAACCACTGTGTCCAGAGCTTCACGACTACCGTGGGCGCTTCTTTCAAACAGGTGAATTTGTTGTTCTTGGCGGTCATAGATCCCTTTGAAGCGATCGCCCATACCAATGGGCCAATTCACAGCATAGGTTTGCAACCCTAATTCTTGCTCAATCTCGTCCAACAGTTCCAAAGGTTCCCTTCCAGGACGGTCAAGTTTGTTCACAAATGTGAAGATGGGTATACCGCGCATCTTACACACTTCAAACAACTTCCGCGTCTGCGGTTCCAAACCTTTTGCCGCATCAATCAGCATCACGGCATTGTCTGCTGCTGCCAAGGTACGATAGGTATCTTCGCTAAAATCCTGGTGTCCAGGCGTATCTAACAAATTTATCTGACACTCCTGATATTCAAACTGCAACACTGTAGAGGTAATCGAAATACCTCGTTGTTGTTCCATTGCCATCCAGTCAGAGGTGGCTTTGCGCTGCGCCCGTCTTGCCTTCACTGCGCCAGCTTCATGAATTGCTCCTCCGTACAGCAGAAGCTTTTCTGTCAGTGTTGTTTTCCCAGCATCTGGGTGAGAAATAATCGCAAAGTTGCGACGATGATCAACTGCTTTATGCAATTCCGACTGTATTTCAGTAGACATACTGTGATTTGCTTGCTTGTAACTTAACTTAACTTAACTTTTTCCAACTTTAGCGAGTCTTTTAATCTTAAGATAACAATGCTCGTGATAGGGTCGTTATATAATAACCACGCTAAACTGAAGGAGAAAAAAAAAGAATGTACGATCCAGACAAACGGAAGATTCTATCAGCACTCAGTCATGGTGCAATCTTCTTGAGCGCTACTTTAGTGTCTGTAGGTCTACCCATAGCCATATTTTTTCTGTCTGAAGACACAGTTGTTAGGGAAAATGCTAAAGAGTCTATCAACTTCCACTTTAATGTATGGCTTTATGGAGCGATAGTGACAGCATTAAGTTGGATAACCTTAGGTTTGCTGTTACCGCTAGCAGGTCTATGGTTTCTAGTCCATTGGGGATTGACAATTTGGGCGATTTTCCATGTTCTTAACGATCCAGATAAACCCTTCCGCTATCCCTTCATTTTCCGGGTTTTTTAGTCATAAGTCACGCTTCATTAGCCTTTAGTCATTCATCAAAAAACTATCGGTTGATGAACTATTCATTCTGGACTAATTGCGCGCACATCACCATTAATTTTTAATGACGTCCAGATGTAGAATTTGAGGGAACTTTTAATATTTTTGCTTGGCAATATAGCTGTAAAATACAAAATTGCCCCACAGCGTCATAAGCATTAGGGCAGAAGAGCCACTTGCGTGTTCGTTTCCCGCGAGTCTCGCAAGTGGCGTGATAGTTAAGCGCTTTTTGTAGTGTGTCTAACTACATAGCGTTTTTATTCTGCGTTTGTGGCGCTTTGTTTTGTGTCCATTGTTTATTAAATTTACAAAAATTTATGTTTCCGACTCATCGCCCCCGCCGTTTGCGTACCCATCCACAACTGCGCCGAATGGTACGCGAAACTGTTTTAACCACAAATGATTTAATTTACCCTCTATTTGCTGTACCAGGTGAGGGAATTGCCAACGAAGTCAGATCTATGCCTGGTGTCTTCCAACTTTCAATAGACAAAATAGTGGAAGAGGCAAAAGAGGTGTACGACCTGGGAATTCCTGCCATTATTTTATTTGGCATTCCTGCAGATAAAGATGTGGATGCGACTGGCGCATGGCATGATTGCGGTATTGTCCAAAAAGCGGCGACCGCTGTTAAACAAGCAGTTCCTGATTTAATTGTGATTGCTGATACTTGTTTGTGCGAGTACACCAGTCATGGACACTGCGGTTATCTGCAAGTGGGTGACTTAAGCGGACGGGTTTTGAATGACCCAACCCTAGAATTACTGGGCAAAACAGCGGTTTCCCAGGCAAAAGCCGGGGCAGATATCATTGCGCCTTCCGGAATGATGGATGGATTTGTGCAAGCTATTCGCAGCGCTTTAGATGAAGCTGGATTCCAAGATACCCCGATTTTGTCGTATGCTGCGAAATATGCTTCGGCTTACTACGGTCCATTCCGCGATGCAGCAGACTCAGCCCCACAGTTTGGCGATCGCCGAACATACCAAATGGATCCTGGTAACGCCAAGGAAGCCCTTAAAGAAATTGCACTGGATATCACCGAAGGTGCTGATATGCTGATGGTGAAGCCAGCTTTGGCATACATGGATATTATCTGGCGCGTCAAGGAAGCGACCAACTTGCCTGTTGCTGCTTATAACGTTTCTGGTGAATATTCTATGGTTAAAGCCGCAGCTTTGAACGGCTGGATTGATGAACAGCGTGTGGTGATGGAAACTCTCATCGGCTTTAAACGCGCCGGCGCAGACTTGATTTTAACGTATCATGCTAAAGATGCGGCGCGCTGGTTGCAGTAGACGCTGATTGCTTCAAGTGCCAAATAATTAATTTTGGTAAGTTTGTTGATAATCTCACACCAAGCTGCAAAGGCGCAGAGCCAATCTAGGTGTCTTTGTGTCTGGGTATGAGATTATCCTCTACTTAAGAGATAAATTTGAGCGCCAAGACTTTTTGGCTGACACATAAAATTACACTATAAGACAGAGCCTGCTTCCCAAACGCTTGAAAAACACTAACTATTGGGGGTGAGGGCTATCGCCCGTTTGCCAGATACGTAAGTAATAGATTATAAAATAATATAGTTAAGAAATAATCCTCAGTTGGCTTTTTTACGTCAATTGATTTAATAAATAAGTACTATAGTTTTAGAAAGGGAGCATTGGGTATGGATATGCAAGTCCTGAGAGAGCGTGCGGGACTTAGCCGTGCAGAGGTTGCCTTCAGGCTTGCAATTAGTGAAACTAGTGTTCGCAACTGGGAAGCAGGGCGTACAGAGCCTACCATGACACCTAAAAAATATTTAGATGCATTGCGGCTGTTTAAATGTACACCAGAAGAACTGGCTGCTGCAAGCGAAAAATCTATAAATCAACGACATAAGCGTAAACCAGGAAGACCTAGAAGATTTCCGGAAAATCAGGCCAATCAACCTCCTCAAATGAATCAGGTGCCTCAGGTCAATCAAGTCAGCGATTCGCCAAGTTTGCACTTGAAAGAAGCTGGATATTAAGTTCAATTTATAGCCTGTTGCTAGCCCTCAGTTTTTCAGTTCCAAAGGACGAGTGACTTGGATAACTTGAGCCTGAAAAACTCGACCGCATCCCCCTACCTACTCGCTGAGTGATCTGCTTTCAAACAGTGGAGAAAAAGGGGGAAATTCCGGAGTGAAACACTATTGTGAAGGCGGCTGATCCTTAGTATACGACTCAGGCTTTGGACCAGCATTACGCACATTGATAACTTTATTAAGAACATCAAACCAAAAAGGCGCACCCATAGCAATAGCTAAACCACTCAAAAGCCAACCGCATAACATAGCGATAACCTTCCAAATTTTGCGCAAGACAGCGTTAGCAGTATTGCCTTGACTAGTACGCAATGGTTCAAGATCAAGTTGTTGACTGATGTTTTGCCATCCAATGGGTACAGAAGCATCCCCTAAAAGTTTCTGAATTTGCATTCTGGCATTTGGGTCATTAATATAATTAATTTGCTGACTGCTTGCACTTTGAGTAATGGCAGAGCGGATAGCCGAATCCTGCGATAGTCTCTTGAGAAGGTGAAATGTATCAGTGTTGGTTAATATAGCAATTGATATCCCAATTAAGATAGCAACTCCTTTAGCATTGCGCTTATAAACACCACTAGCCCGATCCATTGAACGGTCAAACCACGTTTCAACCTCTTTTTTAAACTGATTCATTTCTTCTTTGAGGCCGTCAATTTTTATCCTACTCCTGTCAGCAATCACACTAAGACTATTGATTAACTTATCAGGTACGTGATCAGGTAAACTTTTAACAAGATTTTGAAAATTTTGGTTTTGGTCAATTTCTCCATATATTGATTGAATTTTTTGGTAGCTTTCACTATTTTTATCATTAATACCTGTTTTCAATTCTTTGTAAGATGCTAATATCATGTGCAAGTTAGTTTGAGTCGTAGGATTTTTCACATACTCAATTAACTGGGGAATTTTTAAAGTTTCTAATAAAGTGATTGCAAATGTTTCGGAAGGGATATAGGAAGGAGCACTTTGTTTTTCTTTTGATACTTTTGAGTTAATGGTTTTAGTAACGTCTCGGAATCCCTTTTCTATTCCATCCTTTGCTTGTTGATTTAAGGTATTAATTATGGGATCTCCATAAAGTTCCTTTACCAACTCCACTGCCTTTTCGATTTCTTGTGACCCAGTTTGGCTACCACCTGCCATGAGCAATTCAATTGATTGTTTTAAATGTTTAGCTCTCCATTGTAGGACGGTAGAAATTAACTCCTGAATTTCAGAAGCTATCAAGCTCAAAGTTAAGTAAATAAAAACTAAGCCAAGAGCAATATCGAAAACAACAGGTAGATTCATGGATATACTCCAATCATTTTTTAAATGTTAGCTGTGTGACACTGAATTTTCCTGGTATTGTATAAGACATCTATTTCCAGAAGAATATTCCTTAATTAAAGTTTAAACACCGCAATTAACAAACGCTAATTTTAGGAATTTTTATGAAAAATTTTCCCGAACAAAATTATGTCATTGAAACGTGTTCTAGCTTATCACTTAGAACATTCCGGATTGAAAACAATTTGTCCTGGAGAAAGTCGATACACGCGTTGCGTTTCCACAATAAGGTCTGCTTTATACAAAGGACGTGATATCAGTCACTGCTTCATATACTAGGTAAAGTGCCAGTAGGAAAAGGCGAAAAACTACCAGAACCTGTGATCAGGGTGCCTCTGTTGTCCTCTGCACTTTTTACGGTTTATGACTATAGATGCAACTCGTGCAATTGCTCACCGTCTTGGAGAGCAGATGCGCGTTAAGATTCAAGAACAATAATCGCAATAAAGGTCAAATGGCAGAAACACTGTTCTTCAACGCTTTGCGGGAAGCCATTGATGAAGAAATGGCGCGTGACGCAACTGTATTCGTTCTTGGTGAAGACGTAGGGCACTACGGCGGTTCCTACAAAGTGACTAAAGACTTATACAAAAAATATGGCGAACTCCGACTTCTAGACACTCCTATTGCGGAAAACAGCTTTACAGGTTTAGCTGTTGGGGCAGCAATGACCGGGTTGCGACCAATCGTTGAAGGCATGAACATGGGCTTCTTGCTTCTTGCCTTTAACCAAATAGCGAACAACGCGGGTATGCTGCGCTATACTTCCGGCGGTAACTTTAAAATTCCAATGGTCATTCGCGGTCCTGGAGGTGTGGGAAGACAGCTGGGCGCAGAACACTCCCAGCGCCTAGAAGCATACTTCCAAGCTGTACCAGGGTTGAAAATTGTCGCCTGCTCTACTCCTTACAACGCCAAAGGATTGCTGAAATCCGCTATCCGTAATGATAACCCGGTGTTGTTTTTTGAACACGTTCTGCTTTACAACTTGAAAGAAGACCTACCAGAAGAAGAATACCTACTGCCTTTGGATAAAGCAGAAGTTGTGCGACGTGGAAAAGATGTCACAATATTGACATACTCCCGGATGAGGCATCATGTGATGCAAGCAGTAAAAACATTGGAAAAACAAGGTTATGACCCAGAAGTCATTGACCTGATATCACTCAAACCACTAGATTTTGATACAATAGGTGCATCCGTAAGAAAAACACATCAAGTGATTATCGTGGAAGAGGGCATGAGAACAGGAGGCATTGGAGCAGAATTGATTGCCTCTATCAATGAACGCTTGTTTGATGAATTGGATGCACCTGTACTGCGGCTTTCTTCCCAAGATATTCCCACGCCTTACAACGGTAATATGGAGAGATTGACGATTGTTCAACCAGAGCAAATTGTTGAAGCTGTGGAAAAAATGGTAGGTTTGCGCGTCTAGGACTGCAAAGTCGATAGTGGGTAGTCGTTAGTAGTTAGTCGTAAAGAATAACTAGCAACTAACAAATGTACAGACGCGACGCCAGTCGCCTGCGGAGGGAGACCCTCCTGCAGTGCTGGCTCGCCATGGCGCGTCTGTACAACTAACAACTCATCACTCAAAAGTCTTCCAAAGAGCGCTATCATAGCCTTTGTCGCAGCGAGTAAGGGTATGCAAAGACAGCGATCGCTATTAGCTTTGATTTTCATCTTGGTAATCGCCGCCATTACGGTGATTGCCACAATTCCTATACCTCTAGGGTTAGACTTGCGCGGAGGTTCACAGCTTACCATTCAGGTGAAAACCACACCAGAAATTCAACAAATTACCGAACGAGAATTGGATGCTGTCAAAAGCGTCGTCGAAGGTCGGATCAACGGTTTAGGCGTTTCTGAACCAGTCATCCAAACGGTAGGCACTGACAAAATTTTAGTACAGCTGCCCGGAGTTAATGACCCAGAGCAAGCAGAACGAGTCCTGGGAGGTACGGCAGAATTAGAGTTTCGCAAGCAAAAGCCAAATACAGAAACTCAAGTGTTTGCTCTTCAAGCATCCAGAGCAGAACTGAAGGCAAAGCAGGAACAATTGAGGAAGAGCAACGATAAAGCTGCTATAGAGAAAAATCAACAAGAATTGCAAAACAATACTAAAGCAATTGCGGAATTGTTTGAAAGCACAAACCCAGCACTTACAGGTAAATACCTCAAAGATGCCTACGGCGAACCAACATCAGGAAGTGACTGGCAAGTTGCTATTCGCTTCAATGATAAGGGCGGTGAAGTGTTTGCTGAACTGACGAAACAACTCGCCGGTACTGGACGTAGTATAGGTATTTTTCTGGACAACGAACTCATTAGTGCTCCCACCGTAGGACCACAATTTGCTACCACTGGTATTACTGGTGGTTCTGCTGTGATTACAGGTCTATTTACTGCACAACAAGCCAACGACTTAGGCGTGCAACTACGTGGTGGCGCGTTACCCGTACCAGTAGAAATTGGAGAAATCCGGACTGTTGGGGCGACATTGGGTAAAGATAGTATACAAAGCAGTATCTATGCCGGCATCGGTGGTCTGACTTTAGTATTAATATTTATGGTGGTGTACTATCGATTACCGGGACTGATTGCGGATATAGCTCTTGTGATTTACTCTCTCCTAACTTGGGCGAGCTTTGCTTTGTTAGGTGTTACCCTCACACTCCCAGGTATTGCTGGTTTCATCCTCAGTATTGGTATGGCGGTTGATGCTAACGTGCTCATTTTTGAGCGTACACGGGAAGAATTACGAGCAGGCAAATCTCTGTATCGTTCTGTAGAATCCGGTTTTTACCGAGCGTTTTCTAGTATTTTAGATAGCAACGTCACAACATGGATTGCCTGTGCGGCACTCTTCTGGCTCGGATCTGGGTTGGTGAAAGGCTTTGCTCTCACCTTAGCTTTGGGTGTGGCTGTCAGTATGTTTTCAGCAATCACCTGTAGTCGCACACTTATGTTTTTCGCAATTTCATTCCCTTCACTGCGCAAAACCGAACTTTTCTGTCCGAACCTGCCAGTAACGAATAAGGCAGAGGTGGCTCGATGAGACTTAGTATCAACAAATCAAGAGGACTTTGGTGGATTGTTTCCTCCGCGATTATCCTTGCCGGTATCATCTCAATGGTGATTTCTTGGCAACAAATTGGTGCTCCCCTGCGTCCCGGTTTGGATTTTATCGGTGGTACGCGCCTGCAGTTTGAACGAGATTGTACTAAACCAGGTAACTGCGACAAAGCGATTGATGTCAACGTCGTCCGGGAAGTAGCCAGAGCACAAGGGCTGGGTGATAGCAGTATCCAAGTTGTTGCCGATAAGGAGACAAGGAAAGAAAACGGTGTATTAATTCGGACAAAAACTTTAACTCCCCAACAGCGTACCCAATTGCAAAACGCTATCAGTGAGAAAATTGGCGCTTTTGACCCTCAGAAAAACCAAATTGACACGGTGGGTCCTAGCGTCGGGCAAGATCTGTTTAGGTCTGGTATCATCGCTTTGATCGTTTCCTTCATTGGCATTGTTGTCTACATGGCTTTTCGCTTCCAGTTAGACTATGCCCTTTTTGCGATTGTTGCTCTATTCCACGATATTTTCATCACGGTCGGGATTTTTTCGATTTTGGGTTTGACACTAGGGACAGAAGTAGATAGCCTCTTTATCGTCGCTCTGCTGACGATTACAGGTTTTTCGGTTAACGATACTGTGGTCATTTATGACCGCATTCGCGAAACTATCAAAACTAATCCTGAACGCCGCTTTGCCGATGTTGTAGATGATGCGGTAAACCAAACCCTAACACGGTCAATAAACACAACCTTAACCGTGTTGCTGACATTACTTGCGCTCTTCCTATTTGGAGGAGAAACACTGAAAAATTTTGCTTTAGCATTGATTATTGGCTTTGCAGCTGGGGCTTATTCCAGTATTTTTATCGCCAGCACTCTCCTTTCTTTGTGGCGAGAGCGCAATGGCGACTCGGTACTACCCAATCGCGCCGAATCAATAGATGCTTCAGTTGATAGTTAGTTATGAGTGATCACTTAGGAGTTAGGAGTTAAGAATAATAAATACTTCATTTTTTCCCCAATACTCGCGCCCGTCGCAAAGCGTCTCGTGAGGGATACGCTCTTTATCCCATTACCCCATCTCCCCCCTCCATCTCCTACCCACTTATGGCTCAACCAGAACAACCATCACCAAATAGCTGGTATCCTGACGAGAGCGATCCGTCTTTTGCTAAACAAGTACAAAAGCTGCACCACCTACAGGTATATAGCAGGTGGTTGTTTGTCGGTTTTTTGTGGCTAACTGTTGTGCCTGTTTGTGTGTGGGATTTACGTTCTGAAATTGCACTGTGGCGACAATACTTTACCTGGGTAGCTGTGCGATACGGGCTATACTATCATCCCTTGGCTACTCTTGGTCTATATTTTTGTCTGGGTATCACCCTTGCTGTTCTTATTTGGCAAAGTCGCAACACTTTACTAGGACTACCACAGCAGGAAAAGCAACGCCTAGAACAACAGATTTGTCGGATACGCCAGCAAGGACCAAGTCATCCTTTATGGAGATGGATTTGCAGTTAAATTAAAGTATTAATTTTTTTAAAGTTTGTCATTGAGACAATTGAGCCGCTATCTTGCAAAATCAGATTAAGGATAGGAAATATACTCCCGCATTTCGGTAAAATTCATGGATGATAGTCATACTCAGATTCGATTTAGCGATCGCAAGTCTGAAATCGATCTTTATCAGATCCAGCAGCTATTAAACGTTTCTGCTTTCTGGGCAAAAGGTCGCAGCATCGAAGATTTGGGCATAGCCATTGCCAACAGCGATCCTGTGATTACCGTTTGGGATGGAGAACGGCTGATTGGCTTTGCCAGAGCAACTTCAGATGGCATCTACCGCGCTAGTATTTGGGATGTTGCCATCGATCCAGAGTTCCGTGGTGTTGGATTGGGAAGCAAGTTGGTGGAAACCGTTTTGAGCCATCCCCGTATGAACCGCGTTGAGCGTGTCTACTTGATGACGACACACAAGCAGCGGTTCTACGAAAGGATTGGTTTCCAGGCTAATTCGACCAGCACAATGGTGCTATATAATCAACCTAACTTTAGTTCTCTTCCAACGGAAATTCAGCTTCAGGAATCACTCGGGGGATAGATATTTGTAGCCTCCTCACATCGTCGGCTTGTCCCTCAGTGGTGGGAAAGGGAACAATTTCCAACTTTCCCGCCATCACTTCCAAAAGAGTTTGATTGAGTAATAGCTTCATTCCAGGCATGAAAATGTCTTTTTTCCCATCAGCCTCAGGCATATTTTCTTGTGATGTGATAAAATCTATCGGCTCACTTTGGGGAGCCGCATCAGTTGGCACATCCAACCAAATGTGAACGCAATCACTTGTTTGGGAAACTTTGGCAGAAATACAGATACTACCTTCCTCCATCAGACCAATGCAACTTTCCACCAAATTTACTAAGACTTGTCGTAGCCAAAAAGGGTCTGCAAAGATATAAATTTCTGGGTCTGGTGGTATCACTTTGAAGGGAAAATTGCGGTTTTCCGCCAACATATAAGTTAAGTTGTGAACTTCCTGCAACAGTTCCGCTAGTTTTAAAGGCTGAATATTTAATTTGTTCGTACCATGTTCGATTCTGGCAACGCTAAGAATTTCATCAATCAGTTTTAGCAGCTTCAGCGCTCGCTCGTGAGCTTGAGCGATAAATTCTCGTTCTTCTTCTGGATTTTCACATAAGTTAGACAAAATTAACTGATGCAAGCCAATCAAACCATTCAAGGGCGATCGCAATACGTGAGTCGTCCGCGCCAAAAACCCTGCCTTGAACTGGCTGATTTCCCTTGCCATAAAATACGCTAGCTGCGTTTGCTTGATCTGTTGCAGGAGTGCCGATGTAGCCTCTTGTTCATTCACTGATGAGACTGTGGATGAGCTAGAAGACGCCTCCCGCCGCGCAAATAACCCACTCACACTCACCCCTAATGCTAGTCCTACTCCTAAATATACCCACTGACTCCAATTCATAATCTGGCAACAATCACGTTTTTAATAAACCATAGAGGCAGAAAACAAAGTTCCAGAGTTCCCATTTCACTCCTTTCTAACAGAGTCCTCCAATCCTGAATTTCTAGCTACAGGTAAAAATTCTTCTATTTCTGACCCAGTTTTAAGGTTGAAGAGAAAACTTTGGAATTGTTTACACACAGCACTTAGCCGGAACACAGCGATGTTCCTGACTCTTAGTACTCTTGATGATTCAGGAGCATCCATCTAATAAACCAAGCCTACTTAAGCAGGTTTAGTCTGGTGAACTCAGATTTGCCTGCCTCCAGATGCACCCTTTTATATGTTGATAAGCTCTTGCACATCTTGTTTGCACATTTGGTTAAGGGATAAAAAGTATAGGTTTAGATAAATTCACTACATCCTACACCCTTATCACAACCAAAAATACGCAATCTAAATGTGTTTTAGCTTAACAGTAAAGCGGTAAGCCTAACAAGCTTCTACTGAAGCTAAAGGATGTAGGACAAAACGGGAACTTTCATTCCCATCTAATGTCCATAATATGTATAAACAAACGTAGTTAAGTTGGGTTGGATGCCCTGCAGCGTTACCGAAGTATTGCTCAAAGTAGGGCAAAGATGGACAAGCGCCTCATCCACCTTAAAAATAGTGCCATTCAAGTAGACAACTCAAGTAGACAACAGACCTGTTTCGGCAAAGAGCATAGTTGCCCTAGGCAGTCGCCCCATACAGAAAATACTCTTTTATCTACTGAACCCAAGGCTTAAAGCTCTACCTTTATAGCACCTTGCCGTAAAATTTGCCAATTCTTTCCAGTCCATTTAACAACAGTGGAAGGGACACCAATTCCTCGTATCTCATCTTTAAGTTCCGTTGCCGCCAGAGTCAAAACATCCGGAAACTGTGCCGAAATTTCTGCCATCGTTTGTAAGGGGGGTTGACCTGATAAATTGGCACTGGTGGTTGCTAGAGGACCTGTTTGTGTCAAAATAGTTTGAGCAATCCTACAATCAGGCACTCGAATCCCTATTGTCATGGGGTGAGTCGGCTGACCCTTTTGGGTGTCTAAATCTCCATCAGGAATAGAAATTATCGCTTTTGGTACACTTGGTGAAGCAGGCAACACCAAAGTTAGCGCTCCTGGCCAATATTTCTTGACTAATCTGTGCCAAATTTCATACTCATTGTCATCGCCCGTGACAAAAGACCAGACTTCTTCCGCACTGGCTGCCATTAATATTAAGGGTTTATCGCGGCTCCGCTGCTTCGCTGCATAAATTAAGCCTCCTTGTTCTGGTAAAGCTGCCAGTGCGGGAACAGTATCTGTGGGAAAACTTATTAATTGACCAGCACGTACACCAGCCACAAGGGCGTCTAGGGAAACTTGCATGAAGAGAACTCAGAATTCAGAATATCTAATTATGAGTGGACAAAGGAATAAAATTTTCCCTCAGAATTTAGAATCGAGAACAAAAATTCCGCATTTCCCTAATCTTCTGAATTCTGAGTTTTGAGTTTTGAGTTCTTTGGTGGTTATATTACCTGTTTTTATATGCCAGGGCAAAGCGCTCAATACCAGCGAAATCTTGGTGAATCTCAATGTTGCAATAACTACCTTGATTTTGCAACATTTCTTGCACGGTATCTGCTTGTCCTGCCATCATCTCAATCAGCCACACCCCACCTGGTCGTAAATACGTGGGGGAAACTTCTACCAAATGGCGGATGCAATCCAAACCATCAGCACCCCCGTCTAAAGCGAGATGTGGTTCATGGTTAACGACTTCAAGTTGTAGGGTAGGTATGATGTTGGTGGGGATATAAGGCGGGTTAGACACCATTCCACTGAACTGACCCTTGAGCGATTCCAGAGGTTGCCACCAAGAACCTTGATAAAATCGAATGCGTTCGCCAAAACCTAGATTTTGGGCGTTTGCCATTGCAACCAGAAGCGCCTGGTGACTGTAATCAACAGCGTGAATGATTGCTTTCGTGAAAACATCTGCCAGTCCAATCGCGATCGCGCCACTACCAGTTCCCAAGTCAGCCCAGTGTCCTTGTTTTAAAGACGGATCTGTCCCACTTTCACTAGCAGCAACAGCTAAATCTATCAAGGACTCTGTTTCTGGTCTGGGAATCAAAACCGCGTTTGACACAGCAATTTTATAGTTTCGCCAGGGAGTCGCTCCCGCAACATATTGTACTGGCAAATGTTCATTTAATCGCCGCTGCCAGAGTTTGTCTAAATCTTCTAAAGATAACTCCAAAGCAAGCTGACCGCGGTGTTTAAATGATTCCAAACGCAATGCCAATCGGTCTAACCCAGCGACTTCTTGTAGTAACCAATCAACTTCAGCAGCTGAAATTCCAGTGGCGATCGCAGATTGAATTGCCGCGTTCCGCCACTGCCAAAGTTGCAAACCAGTTACTAACGACTGCTTATCCCTCATACCTCTACCCTAAGGGATAAAATTATTATTTTTTAGGAGCAGGTGCGGAAGGTTTGGCAGAGGGGGTTTGATTCGGAGCAGAGCTACCAGGCTTTGCATTATTTCGCTTGCTAATGACATACTCCATACTTTCGGTAGATGGCACTATGGATACTTGGCTTAGCCACGGATCATTTTTATCCCGCATAGTTTTAATAACTCCATCTATGTCCACAACCTGGATTTCAGCCTTGGGAACTTGTGCCTTGACTTGGTTCAACAAACCTTGAGCGTCTTTTTGGCTTAAAAACAGAGGAATAACTTCCTTATTGTCAGTTTTCCGTTTAACTGATACATACCCCTTGTCTGGCGACCTAACGATAAAAACAGGCACACTGGGGAACTGCTTAACTTCTTTACCACTTTGGCGCAGCAATGTCACCGCCCCGTCTAGATCCTGCTTTCCAGGGTTAAAAGCAAACACGAGGTTGTCTGGTTTCTTAGCATTTTCTCGAAGTCTTTGATAAATCATCCCCAAGGGTACAGGTGTCACTTGCAGGCTTTTTAACATTTCTGCCATTTTCGGGTCTTTGCCTTGCACATTCTGCAGTTGGGTGATAAAAGCCTGAGCGTCCTGCCCACTCATGAAAACATCTGTCACTGTGGCTTGCTTCTTTTGCGCGTTTTGTCCGTTTTGTCCATTTTGCCCATTGACAGTACGAGTTAGAGGTACACCTTGGTTGTTAGTAATCAAAAACACTGGTACTGGGTCTAATTTTTCTTTAATTTGTTGTTCTGTCAATGCGAGCACTGGAGCATTTAAGCTAAAAACCGTTGCCAGCAGAGTACTCCCAACTAAACTCAATGTTGTGCCCCAGCGAACTAATAAATTCATGATTTCTCCTCGCATCAATACATCTAAAATCAAGTCTGACAAATAGTTGGATTTGCACAGCACCAACTAGTCTTAGTTATAGTACCTTCTTTACCAATTGACTGTGCTGTTTTTGGTGTTTCAATTTCGCCTTACTAAAAATTGCACTCAGAGTGTAGATGCCTGCTGTATCTTAACAAGATCGGCGAGAAATCTTCTCTTTATCTAAGGCATCATCTGCCATTTTATTGGCTTTCTCAGCTATAGTTGACGACAAGAAATATGAAATTGTTCCTTCTACGGCTGCTGCAAAATGTCTCAAGATTTACAGATTTTTGCACTTTTGCGGTAACTCACTGCTTAAAAATCACTTTGGCTAATAGAGAATTATAAAAGTACAATGCAGCATCATTACAGCTTCCGGGAAAATATGCAATTCATGTGTCGATACACTTACAAATCAAACTAACAGTCCAAAAACAGCCAAATATTGACTTGTTTATTTGATTTTTTGATAACATTTCCAAAAAAAACTATATTCCTTTATGTGTCTATTCTTTAGTAATTTACATTACCAAATTGAGATGACAGTATTTGTAGACGCCCGACAGAGGCGACTGCGTGCTTCCTATACCCTGCAGGTACGCTTTGCGCTCAGCGAGATCCAAACTCATATTCAGAAGTCCTGTGCATCTGCCCTCTAGGTGTCTAGTGTCTGGGACAGGAGAAGGGCTTGTTGGAACTTACCAGCTATATTATGTAAAAAATCCTAGACCAGTAAATCGGTCTAGGATTTATTCATTAATATTTCTATATCGGGATGACAGGATTTGAACCTGCGGCATCCTGCTCCCAAAGCAGGCGCGCTACCAAGCTGCGCTACATCCCGATGACAGAAGCATTTACAACTAACCTTTACTTCTTTCTTACACTAATGGTCCTTGACTTGACTCACTTTTGTAAGTTTTTGGATTAGCTTTCTAATGGTACCACGCTTTTTACTTTTTGCCAACACCCTGCTTTGTCAAGCTTTGTGTAGCATATTCTCACCTACTGCAAGCAAGTAACAACCACTTGCCTATTTCAATTGGGAGTGATGGAAATAAAGGATTACCGCTTTTCGCTCTATGGCAAACAGCGTCTTAATAGTGAAACCTTAAAATCCTAGCTGAGTTTGTGGTAAAAGCTACTGTGTTTATTTAAAAATTAATGAGGATACCAAAACATACCTTTGATGCCTTCTGGGTCGGACATAAAACCCAAAGTCCGGTAAAAGTCTACAACATGGGGGTCAGCAAAAAGAGTAACATTGCTAATTTCTTCACTCCTAAGCTTTTTGAGTACATATTTCATGAGAGCCTTACCCAGTCCTTTACTTTGAAATTCCGGATGAATTACCACGTCCCAAATTGTGGCATTAAAGGCATGATCTGACGTCGCACGGGCAAAACCAATAAGTCGCCTTTTATTTCCTCGCACTTGCCACATAGAGGCTACGAGAAAACTATGCTCAATAGCTTTTTTCACTTTTCGCAGAGGACGACGCGACCAACCGACTGAATCACATAGTTCCTCTAGTTCATACAGATCGATATCTCGCTCCGTACTAAAAACTATGCGAGTTTCCTGCTGTTGAACTTCGCCAACACTATTAGAGCTTGAGTTACCCACAGTTTCCACTGCATACTCTTCTAAGGGTGTTGTTCTGGTTGTTGAGGTCGCTTCTGATGTACTAAACCAAGTTTTCCAAAAACCCATGCCAACGCGGTTCGGGTACTATAACTGAATTGGTTACTACTGACAAGAGTGCTGATTCACGGATCACCGAACTACTTACTTTTTATCCCCCTTACACAGACAGCTTTTTGTGTGTTTGCGGGATTCTGAATGACAGTAGTCAGCAAGAGTGTGTCTTACTCTAATCTCTTTCAACTTTAGCATTTTGTTGTAGAGCCAAGGAGAAATTAACTAAAACAGAAGTATTTGAAAGTGAATTGTGTATCACACTGTGATTTGCGACATAGGTTGTTGGGAAGATGAGGCGGGGATGAGGGAGATGAGGGAGAGTGGGAGAGCCAAGAGAAAATTTCTCCATTCGGGTATGCCTCCGGCACACCTATGGCTGACGCCACGGCTGAGTGCTAGCTCCGCCTGCGCAGGGAAACCCTCCAAAGGGGGCGGTCTCACCGTGTCTGGGTCTGAGCCAAGCTTCCCCTGCTTCCCCTACTGCCTGCCTGAACGGGGTACGATAAAAGTATGGCAACCATCGAAATCTTGGGCGTTCCACACGCATACGAGCTAACGGCTCCCACGGACTATCCCCACACCTTAGTTTTTATCCACGGATGGCTCAATAGCTGTGGATACTGGCAACCTGTGATTTCCCGGTTGTCAGATGATTTTCAGTGTCTTTCCTATGATTTGAGAGGTTTTGGAGAGTCCCAGTCGAAGCTAAAAACTGATTTTAGTCGAGAACAAAGTTATTTCAGCTTAAGTGATAAATCTAGTCGTGCGGTTGTTAATCCCTTTGATTCTCCTTATACTCCCGCTGCCTATGCTCACGATTTGGCAGATCTCCTGCAACAATTAAACGTTAAGAGTGCTTGGCTGGTTGGTCACTCTTTAGGAGGTACGATCGCTCTTTGGGCAGCAGCCCAAATGCCTGAATCTGTCAAAGGAGTGATTTGTATTAACTCTGGTGGTGGAATTTATCTTAAAGAAGCCTTTGAGCAGTTTCGCTCGGCGGGTCAGCGGTTTTTGCAACTTCGCCCGAAATGGCTTAGCCAAGTGCCTCTGATTGATTTACTGTTTACCAGAGCGAGTGTAGCACGCCCCTTGGAGCGCAATTGGGCGCGTCAGCGGGTGATTGATTTTGTTGTTGCAGATCCAGAAGCAGCTTTGGGAGCACTGCTAGATTCTACAACAGAAGAAGAAATTAACCGCTTGCCCCAACTCGTTTCTCAACTTAAGCAACCGATTTATTTCCTTGCAGGTGCGGAAGACAAGGTTATGGAACCCAAGTATGTGCGGCATTTAGCTAGCTTTCACCCTCTTTTTGGCTACTGTGGTGACAATTTTATCGAAATTCCTGATTGCGGACACCTAGCCATGTTAGAACAGCCGGATGCGGTTGCGACTCACATCCGCTCTCTGATTCTCCAGTACTACAAAGCAGAGGAGATGGGGGAGATGGGGGAGATGAGGGAGATGAGGGAGATGAGGGAGTAATATTCTCCTCATTCCTGTGCTCACCCTTGATACAACTGCATAACTTGGGTTAACGCTAGCCTAGACTGAACGCTGAGGGTGAGAGGGGAGGTATGACCTCTGTTGAGATGGTCAGCAGCAGCAGCGCCAATCATCGCGGCATTATCGGTGCAAAATTTTAGGGGGGGGAATAACACGCGTAGGTTGTGAGTTTCTGCTGTACGTTGTAACTGTTGTCTTAAACCACTGTTAGCTGCTACACCCCCACCAACAGCAATAGTGGAAAGACCGTAGTCTTGGGCACAAGCAATTGCCCTTTTAGTGAGCGAGCGTGCTACAGTTTCCTGAAAACTAGCCGCGACATCTGCCGTTGGCAAAGACTGCCCATCTTTTTCAAACTGCTGCACTAACCGCAGTACTGCCGTCTTTAACCCACTAAAACTGGCATCATATCGATGATATCCGCCACCTGGTAGGGAAATTTTCCCTTCTGGTAAGGTAAAGGCTTGGGGATTTCCCTCTTTTGCTAGCCTGTCAATCGCTGGTCCGCCGGGATAACCCAAATGCAATAAACGTGCCACTTTATCAAAGGCTTCACCAGCAGCATCATCACGAGTTTGACCTAGCGTTTCATAATTACCACAATCTTTAACGTAAATCAAGCTTGTGTGCCCACCGGAAACCAGTAAGCTAAGGAAAGGAGCCTCTAAGGTAGGCTCGCTCAAATAAGTTGCGTAAATGTGACCTTCAAGGTGATGAACTCCCAAAAATGGCTTGTTGTGTACCATTGCTAAGGTTTTGGCGGCAGTTAACCCAACCAACAGCGCCCCAACCAGTCCTGGAGCACAAGTAGCCGCAATACCATCAATGTTGCTCCAGTCTACCTGTGCTTGTTCCAAGGCTTGGGCGATCGCCTCATTTATGATTTCTAGATGCTGCCGGGATGCGACTTCCGGCACCACTCCACCATACTGCTGATGGACTGGAATTTGCGAGGCAATAATACTAGAACAAACTTGACGATTGTTAACAATTGCCACGGCGGTTTCATCACAGCTAGTTTCAATTGCCAAAACGGTTGTCATTGCTAAAAAAATGCTAATTTCTGAGTTTTGATAGAGTGAGTGTTGAGTGAGCGGTGCTAAGTTCTGAGTCAGAAGAATCTGGAATTGGTTTTGAACCGAAAAAGTACGTGAAAAACAGAAAAATTTTTACTCAAGATTCAGCACTGATGGTTCAGTACCCCCAAAGAGATGTTTGAGAAGCTTTAACTTTTATTTACTTCAACTTTACTCGGTTCACGGGCAAGAGATATGATGACTTGCTAGTTATGCAAATCAGAATTGTACAACCCGCCTCGTTTTGTACAAAAAACTTTTTGTTTCGTAATAAAAGGAAACAATTCCATGCGACGCTTGTTTGCTTTGATTTTAACGATTTGTCTTTGGTTCAACTTTGCCCCGCCTGCTCAAGCGCAGACTCCAGGGACAGGTCTTGTGCCTTGCAGCGAATCTCCTGCCTTCCAAGAACGGGTACAAGCTGCCCGTGCTACTAACTTTGACCCCGCTTCCGGGGAAAAACGATTTGAGCGTTATTCTCAGCAGCTGTGCGGTCCCGAAGGTCTACCTCATTTGATAGTGGATGGTCGTCTCAGCCATTTTGGTGACTTCACGATTCCTGGTATTCTCTTCCTCTATATCGCTGGTTGGATTGGTTGGTCAGGTCGCGCTTACCTGCAAAAAAATAAGCAAGAAGGCGGTGACGTAGAATGGAGGGAAGTTAAGATTGACGTGCCAAGAGCAGTGCAAATTGTGCTTTCAGGCGCAACTTGGCCTGTAGCCTCCCTGAGAGAATTGCTCTCGGGCGAATTAACAGCCAAGGATGAAGAAATTCCCATTTCCCCACGCTAGTGACGATTTTACATTGATAGATTTTAGATTGGAAGTAAGTGGTTAGTGGTTATTAGTTAGTGGTACTTTTTGACAAGCAACAACCCTTCGGGTATCTCCTGCGGAGACGCTGCGCGAACGCCAGTTTGCACACTCGGGGGAACCCCAACGCCAGTTACTTACGGAGGGAAACCCCTTCGGGTTCGCCAGTCGCCTGCGGAGGGAGACCCTCCTGCAGCGCTGGTCTCACCTCCTGCAGCACTGGCTCCGCAACGCACTGGCTCACTAACAACCTGCAGCTACTAACTAACAATCCCCAATCCAAAATCCGCTCATTCAATTGACTTATTTAGGAGAATGATCCATGCAGCAAAAGTTTTTCCTTCAATATCTTTCCCTCGCACCGGTTCTTGCTGTTGTTTCGGTGTCGGTTGCCTTCACAACCTGGGCTGTGTTTAACTACTTTTTACCCGACCTACTTTTTCATCCGATGCCATAAATTACGGGTAAAAGTTAAAAGTTAGGAATGTAGAATTATGAATTATGCATTAGGAATGATAAAAAATTTCATAATTCCTAATGCATAATTCATACTTTAAAACTCATAACTCATAACTCTACTTAAAATAGGTGGAAAAAATAGTAGTTTGAAAATTGTGATGCTGGGAACAGCGGGAAAATTTGATTTTTAAAAAAGCTAAATTAAATTTTATAAACTTCAAGATAAAAAATGAAATTTAGCTACGATTAACAATTATTATTAGTTTGAAAATAATGCCACGATTCTATCTAGAGGCAAACATAAAATATGGCAGATATAGCAACAGCAGTAGATGCATCAAAAAATCGCCCCAGTGACGCTAGAAATCGCGAAGTTGTCTTTCCAGAAGGGCGTGATCCGCAAGGCAGCAACCTGGAAACACCGATTAATGCTTCTCCCCTAGTCAAGTGGTACATTAATGCCTTGCCTGCCTATCGCCCAGGACACACACCTTTCAGACGAGGGCTAGAAGTTGGTATGGCTCATGGTTACTGGCTTTTTGGTCCATTCGCCAAATTGGGTCCCCTGCGCGATACGGCTAATGCCAACTTAGCTGGATTACTGGCAACCTTGAGCTTTGTTGTCATTCTGACAGGTTGCCTATCTCTATATGGCAATAGCAATCCCCCTCAACCACACGTTACTGTCACCACACCCAACCCTCCAGATGCTTTTAGATCCAAAGAAGGTTGGAACGGCTATGGCAGTGCTTTCTTAATTGGTGGTGTTGGTGGTGCAATCGTTGCTTACTTATTAACTAGCAATTGGCCTCTCATTCAAAATCTGTTTGGTTAATAAAGCCGCCGGAAAGCCCCAAGGAGGCTTTTCGCATCATAAAGTAGTGAATGAAGTCATGAGTGAGTATTTCAGCCTCGCTCCTTCACCCTTGAAACTTTCTTTGGTCATGACTGCAAAGTCTATGAGTTATTAGACCAAAGACAGATGATACAAAATAAAGGACGCAAAGAAAAGGTTGACATAGCTTTTTCTTGGCGTCCTTTACTTGTTCCTTGACCTCTAACAGGAGAATAACGAGCGAGTTTTACCTCTGTCAGATGGTAGAATGAACGTAGTACCTGGACACGGACTAAACTTTGCCTGAGCGTGAAAATCAAAGGATTTAGCTAACAACAGCAAGTTGCAGGCAAAAGAAACTAGCCTCGATAGTGGCTTGACCTACACACTAAAGGCAATTTGTATCGTCTAGGGAGTTAGAAACTGACCTAGTACGAACATAGCTACTAAAATAGCGAGTGCCTTCTCAAAGAATAATCATGGCTGTCTTCCTTTAGAAGTGTCAACCAAAGATAGCCGCTTCGATTGTATTTAGAGCAGTTTCAAAATCGTCATTCACGATTTTCAGATCAAATTCATCAGCGGCACTTATTTCTTCTTCAGCGCGGTGTAGGCGACGGGCGATCGCCTCTTGAGAATCTTGGGCGCGACCACGTATCCGTTTCTCTAATTCACTCATAGAAGGCGGCAAAATGAAAATGCTGAAGGCGCTAGGATAAGAAGCACGAATTTGTCGTGCCCCTTTTAGCTCAATTTCCAGCACAACGCACTTGCCAGAGCGAACTTGGTTAATGACGGCTTCCCGAGGAGTTCCGTAATAGTTACCAGCAAATTCTGCCCACTCCAGTAATTCGCCAGCAGCCACCAATTGTTCAAACTCTCTACGGCTTACGAAGTAATAATCTTTGCCGTCAATTTCCCCTGGGCGAGGAGAACGAGTCGTCACGGATACAGAATAATGCAATTCTGGATGACGCTGCACAAGCGATCGCATTAAAGTGCCTTTGCCAACTCCACTCGGGCCTGTCAAGATAATCAGCTTGCCCACAGGTGGGCATTCTTTAGTAGTAGCAGCACTTTTGGTAGATATAACTTGCATTATCCGCTTTTCGGAGTGAATTAATCAGTAGATACTATTTATTAGCCATGAGCCGAATGACTCCTGACTAAAAAAGTTTTGTAGTCTGGGTGACATAAAACCAGTTTAATTCACATCGTACTGCTGGTATAGTGCAAACAAAAGTGGGGGTATCAACCTACCTTTAGTCAATTATCCACAGCTTGATGATGATCGCGCGTAATGACAAAGCGATTCGCTACCGTTTCTGGCTGAATCGCCGAAAGAATAACGTGACTGGAATCAGTGATAATGACAGCCCTAGTGCGGCGACCGTAAGTTGCGTCGATCAGCTGACCGCGATCGCGTGCATCGGTAATGATCCGCTTAATTGGGGCAGACTCTGGACTGACAATGGCAACGACTCGGTTGGCAGACACGATGTTGCCAAAACCGATGTTGATTAACTGAATGTCCATAAAAAACTGACGCTAAACGCGGTGTGAGAAGCTTTCAAAGAATTATTTTCCATGTTATCCACAAAAAATAGGAGTTACAACGCTTATATTCACGCCTGTCCTCGTTTTTAACTAACAAATGCTTTTTTTAGCAATTTATTAGCCAACTTTCTTGAAAATCTACCCAAAGGTATAAGTAAAGCAAAGGTTAGTCAAGCAAAAAACTTGACATTAAATATTGGGAAGATACTCAATAGTCCAATAACTCAACTGTCGCGTTTGACTTGTAAGGATTGTCCTTTGTCATGAGTCATTTCTAAAAACACGCGTACAAAGGACTCATGATTCATGATGGTCTTAACGAAAAAATATCAATCTATAGCCATTCTTACTAGCATAAAATAGACGCAGCCCCTACAAACAATTTGTATTACACTCAATTGAGAACTGCTATAGAAGCGCATTGGCTTATTGACTGTTTCTCACCTGTTGCCATCTTTGTCGCAGTCGGTTCAAATCAGGAGCATGATTGCCATATCGCCAGCCAACATAAGCCTGACAAATTTCATCTATGACTTCAGCAGTTGCAAAGGAATAATGCTGATACGATACTTGAGCGTACTTTAGGGGGGTTTGTGCGGGATGTTTACCCAAACCTTTCTGATCCGTCCATTTCAGCATTTGTTGATAAAGTCTTTCCATTGGTGGTAATTTACTGAGTGCAAAGCTTGAGCGCCACTCTCGCCACTGTTCCCAGCCTATCCAACTTAAGAAAGCGAGTGCCGTCGCCAAAATCACACCAACCAATATACCTAGCCAGCCTTGAGAGAATAAAGAGAAAAACCAAGACAGGGCTGTTGCTATCCAACTAAATATTGCTCTAAACACATTATTCAGCAAACCTGTCACAGGAGAAGGCAACCACCCAGCTATCCAGTTCCAAAACTGGTGCAAAACGCCAAAAGTTTCAGTATCCTCAATTGAAGGAGGTATCAGGGGATGATTGGGAATGGGGTCAAAAGCAAACCAGCCGTATTTAGGGAAATAGACCTCTGTCATTGCATAAGCATCAGTGTTGCGGACAACGTACATTCCTGTAAATGGATTAAATTCTCCTGAACTAAACCCCGCTACCAACCGCGCTGGTATACCAATGGAGCGTAGCATCATTGTCAACGCTGTGGAGAAATGGTCTCGATAGCCTCCTTTGTACTTGAACAAGAAAGCTTCTACCAAATCTTCTTTGTCACCTAAATATCGCAAATCTGAAGGATTTTTGGGAATACTGTAGTGTTGCTTCAGGTACTGAGCTAAATAAAGAGCTTTTTCATACGCTGAATCAAGAGCTTTTTGTGAGTTGCCAACCCTTTCAGTGTTGTAGTTGGCTAAGATTTTTTCGGTGTGTTGCCTGAGTTTCTGAGCAATTTCAGGCGGTATTGGTAAATAATATTTTTCTATATTCTGTGGATACTTAGTTGAGGCTTTTCCCAACAAAGTACGATCGCGATACGGTACTTGTGAAATGACCGTATATGTTAGACCTTCAGATAATTCCACAGGCGATCGCAAAGAGCCTTCTGTATCCACAGCGATCATCGGTGTCGGGAAGTAAATTTCCTTGGGATAAGCCAAAGCTGGAACCAAGTTTGGCAAATTCGACACCACATTGTATGTTTGTACTATTTCTTGACTCTTCCCAAAGATAGGTGCTAAACTAAGGAAAATTTGGTATAATCAAGGCGAAGGGTTGAGGGTTTGCACCTGCTCGTTACGCGAAATTTCCCATCCTTGACCCGTATAGCGGTCAAATGCCAGTACTCGCCAGAAACCTGCGGCTTGCGATCGCACTCGCATGACGACTTTGGGTTTCATGACACCTCGCAGGTTTTGGTTCATGCGGCTATTGAAACCGTAATAAAAATTATCATTCAATAGCCCTGGTTCACCAGTTTGGTTTCCTTCTCCTCCATTAGTGTTACCACTGCCTTGATTTTTGCCATGACCTTGACGGGTATAACCGGGATTGATGATTCTGCTTCCTGTAAAATCTCTTTGAATGTTTATCGGAGAACTTACTGGAAACATTCGCACCTGATAGGCAGGAAACCGGGGCAAAACAGCAAAAATCCCCAGTCCCAATACTACAATCAGGGTAAAAAGTAAAAAGTAATAAGTAAAAAATTTTGAAGGGAAATTTTGATTTTTATCTTGTTCCCAGGCAAAGCCTGAGAACAATTTTAATGGCTGCAAGCCGAGGCGTGAACGGTACTCTAGAACGAGGGTTGGTAGGGCGATCGCTAAGAATAATAGCAGCAATGGGGCAAATGCTAAAGTTTGCGAGAGCGTAGCGGCAACACCCAGCAGAATCAACCCGATGACAATTGAGTATCCCAAGTCTTTGCGGCGAGGCATATCAAAACTGTGAAATACTTGGAGTTGAATTAATAACTCCGCTAAAGCCAGCCGCGTATCATTTAACTCGCCAAACAATCGCCCAAAAAAAGCCCCCAGTGCTGCTAACATTCCTATGGCGATACAGAACTTAACCGAGACATTGTGATTGTGGCGATGGTAGTAACTCCAAATCGCGCCCACCATTGATAGCGGTACTGACCAAAGACTGAATTGAGTCTCAGCAGCAGTATCCGTCGCCACAATTCCGACAATTACCAACGCTAGCACGAGCACCCGCAAGGCAATTGAATTTTCCACTTCCATTAACGGCGAATCCTGCATATTTTGCCGCCAGAAAACACTTGCAGGTAGACGCCAACCTATCCTGGATCTGTTAAACATTGCAAAGGAGAAAGCAGTCTATGGGTATTTTAGTCAAGCGATGATATGGACGCCACAGACACAAAGCGAGTCGGTGAAACCGAACTCGCAAGTGTCTCCCTCATAGCAGCTTTCTGTAGACGCCCTAATGACCGCTTGTTTAAAAATGGGTTATTTTTCCAAACCAGGATATTCATTTTATATCAATGGCATTTATCAACGTGGATTGCTAGCGATGGCTTGTTTTAATTACATTGTGGGAACAATCACAAACAAAAGCGGTCTTTGGTCTATTTCTTTTAACTCAACTTCCAGGGTATAAGTTTGGTTGGGTTGCGTGTCGTGTAATTCTACACTTAAGCATCCCGGACTCGACGAATCAGCGATCGCTTGCGAGGCATCTCCCTGGAGCTTCACAATCGCTTTAGAGGGCAACTCACTTTGAACTTTTAGCTTCGTCACTTGACCTTGAGTTTGGTATTCTACCTTGAGAGTAAGAACACCTGCACTCGTTAGCCATTGCCTTTCTACCACTGGATTGGTAGCTGAAATAGGCAGAGTCAGATTTTCTAGCAGCTGTTTTGCCGCTAGCAACGACAGCGCCATCTGTTGAGGGGGCTGTAAATCTGGGTACTCACTCTCTAGATTCGGCATTGTTTCTACATCCACAGAACGAGAGGGAGTTCTTAGCACCAATCCGGCTAAGTCGTTCAGTGTTTGAGAATCCTCAGGGAATAAGCTCTCCACGGCAGCAACGAGTTTTGCCCCTAACGGCAGTGAAGAGGCAACGATCGCTTGACACTTTTCCAGTAATTGCTGGAAAACTCTTTCCGGTAGTGGAATCGGCAGATTCAGCTTGGATTGCTGTGCCCCCCAGCCCCAAACCGGAACTAATTCAATCGATGGCTTGTCTAGACACTCGGGATACTCTATAAGTTGTGCTTCCCAAGGGAATAGCGGTGGATGGTTTTGAATTTGACTTTGTAACCGACGTTTAAGGACGGCTTGAAAACGTTCTTGCACAGTTGGAATTTCTCCCAGTCGAAAGGTTTGGGGTATAGATGCTAACTCAAAAGCGCCACCGTTTAGGGCGGCGACGATTTCATTAAGATTTTCTACCCCTTCATTTTCCTCACACTGAACCAAGTTTGGCTCATCTGTTTGGGCGTGCGCCAACAACCAAGCGAGTAACTGGTATTGTAAGGATTCTGAGTCACTATTCATGAGTAGATGCACCCGATCCGGACACTAAGGAGTTACGAATTTCCCAAGCTTGTTCCAGAATTTTAAACCACCGTTTTTGTAATTGTGCCATTGATAACCCTAAAGTTTTGGCAATTTTTTCATCCGGATGACCTTGTTGTTTCAACTGTAATAGAGACCGTTGTTTCTCGTCCAGCCCAGCTGCATACACTTCCCATTGTTGAGGAGTCAAGCCCAAATTTGTGTGTAAATCTGCTTCCAACCACTCGTGAACCAACTCCCAGCGATGTAATAAGGCAAAGCGGATGAGATGGTATTTAAAGCGCTGCTGCAAATAATCTCGCTGGCGAGGAGTTAACCCCAAAATCGACTCAATTTCCTGCGCTGATAAATCTTGGAGACGGAGGGCGAAGTAATCAGCACAGTCTGATTGTTGCCGCTCTTCCAGATAATTCATCAGTTCAGTAACGACGACAGAGCGTAAGGTATCTTCTTGGGGTTCTGGCTCTGGTTGTGTTGCCATTGCACTTCGCAATTGCTGCACCGCTGGATCTTCCCAAGAGCCATCGGCTTCGTTACCACTACCTTCTGCCGCCTGTTCTATGTCTACGCAAGTTTCCGGCGGTTGTTGTTGGGAGAATGTTTGCGCTCGGAGAATAATGAGCTGTTGTTGACGCCCTGGTAAGGGAATTCGGCGCTTGGCATAACGTTCTGTAAATGCCATGTATTCTGCTAATTCTAAAAGAGTTTTGGGACTATAGGTAGGGCCCAGTTGGTTCTCGCGTCGGCAGGCGTTTAATGCCTCTAGGTAAAAACTTTGCAGAAAATCTTCAATGACGACGAGCCGTCCTTGATAGCTCAATTGTCTTTGAGGAGGATTGATGTAGCGATAGATAATCGCACTCAAAGTACTGTGTAATTCTATTCTGCCTCGATTGGAACCCAACTCGTAATACCTGAGACATTGTTGCAACCGATGTCGGGCTAGGCTGATTGCAGAACTTTCGACTGCACCGGTCGCTTGGATGCGCTTGCTTTCATTGCAAATTCTATAAACTTCGGCAGCAATTCGTGTTGCCACATCGCGGCAATTTTGCTCCGAAGCTTTGGTTGATTGCTGAAGCTCCTTGAAAAGGAGTTGAAATATCGCCTCTACGCCGATAGAACTTACTCCCTGAATTGTTGTGGTTGCGGCTGAATTCATAGTCCAGTGTTTAGAAAGACCCTAACATACTTAAGTAGCACCTGATAACACTGTGGGTATTGGGTCAAGATTTTGCCTACAAGTCAAACGCGCCTAAATTGTGTGTTTAAGATTAGGCTGAATTTATTATTCCTAAATTTCGTTTGATTGTTTGCTCTTGATGGATGTTATTGCCTCTACCCAGTCATTAGTTTACAGGTCATTATGGATTTACAAGCACAAATTCAATTGCTGATCGACAATGCACCCCAAGATGGTGTTATACCGCAACTTGTGACAGCAATCGCTCCCGTCCTTAGCGCGATCGCTCAGAAATTACGCCATTCCCAGTACTATATTCTCCAAAATATGGAACAAAGCTGGGTTTTGACTACATTGAGCAATCGCGCGAATCCACAGTTGGAAAAGCGCGTAATTTATGCTTTTCCTACAATACAGGATGTCCCACTCAGATCATCTGCTGGGCTTGACCCTCAATTGGTAGCTGCACCCATCCCTGTGATTCATATTTTGTTCCAATTGGTAGCAATGGAACCCGTAGATAGTATAGTTTTTTTTGAAACTCCTCGCACTAATACTGACTCAATCGAAGTCCGACGAGCCGACCTGCAACACTTAATTCAACAACAGTTGCAGCAAAACCGACCAAAAAGAGAAATTCCTCCGGATATTGCATGAAGTGATCAGCTATGAGGGATTGGTGATGGGGGATTAAGAATTATTACTTAATCCTTCATCGCGGGTTCTTGTACCCTAAAAAAGCCTACTGAGGACGTAATCACCCATCTTAATCAAGCAAGCGCGAGATTCAGAGGGTGGGAGATCCGCAATATGCTCCACCGCTAGCTTCGCATGGTGAGCGGCTAACTCTTTTGCCCGCTCAATACTTTGACTGTCATGTATCAAGGATATGGCTTGCTCTAGGTCTCCTTCCTGGGCAAACTCTCTTTCTATCAGTACTTCTAAGTAAGTTTTTTCTTCTAGTGCAAATAAAACTGGCGCGGTCAGATTACCACTTTTTAAATCCGACCCTGCTGGCTTACCTAAAATTTCTACCGAACCTGTGAAATCTAAAATATCATCTATAATTTGGTATGCTAAACCAAGATGACGCCCGTAGCTATACAAATGTTCGGCTGTTTCTGGAGAAACTTCGCTCAGTAACCCGGCTGCTTTAGAGCTATTGGCAATTAAAGAGGCAGTTTTGTAATAACTCTTATTGAGGTAAGTCTCAATCGAGATGCTCGCATCGAAGCGGTTCAGTCCCTGCTGTATCTCCCCAGACGCCAAATCCATAATTACCTCCGACAGCAGTTTCACCACTTGCAAATTGTCCAAATTGGCTAAATACCAAGAAGATTGAGCAAAGAGAAAATCTCCTGCCAATATCGCTATTCTGTTGCCAAACAAACTGTGAACTGTGGGAACGCCGCGCCGCATCTCGGATTCATCCACCACATCGTCATGCACTAAGCTTGCCGTGTGAATCATTTCCGTAATCTCAGCTAAGCGTCGATGACGGGGCGTAATTTCTTGTTCGAGCATTGTCGCCCGCGAGATCAGGAGGACGATCGCCGGTCTTATGCGTTTTCCCCCAGATCCAAATAGGTGTTCGGCTGCTGCACAAAGAATAGGGTGACCATTTCCTACTAGCTGTGTCAAGTTGTCTGCTAGTATTTGCAGGTCGGCTTCCACTGGGGAAAAAAGGGAGGTGGCTGGGGTCATGGATGGGCAGACTCTGGCTTTATTTACGAAATTTTACATATCCTATACCCATTTTAAGATAACCCTGTGCCAGCGCAAAGTTTTCATGAGTCATTGATCATTAGTTTTCTTTCTTGATCACCCCTAACCAAATGCGTTACCGCAAAAACTGTCCAAAACCTAAAATTTTAGGTTTTGCGTGAAGATAGACAGGCATTGGATAATCTTCCCCACGAGTCATCGTCGAATCGGCTTTTTAGCAACTTTAGTAGTCTTTAGGACTTACGCATTGACAAAAAACATCATCCATGTGTACTAGGCAGCACAAGTCTTGGTGAGATTGTCCACAATGTACTCACGCACAACGAAAGTGAATAAATTTCTTTGCAATTCATACCAAT
>JAESFT010000226.1_pt1 | contig 53727 bp, 52 predicted proteins | sample 9269451 | NCBI WGS metagenome assembly JAESFT01 (sample SAMN14502557, study PRJNA617106) | algae metagenome | isolation source: Scytonema hyalinum WJT4-NPBG1 and co-occurring heterotrophs from well... | place: USA: Mojave Desert, Joshua Tree National Park, California | collected 2006-05-25
CCGAAGCCGTCTATGTCGAAATGGAAAATGAGCTTTCGGCAGAAGACGCCCAGCGCATCCTGCGCGAGGCGCCGGGCGTGATGCTGGTCGATAAGCGCGAGGATGGCGGCTACGTCACCCCGATCGAATGCGTCGGCGAGTTCGCCACCTATGTCAGCCGCGTCCGCGAGGACCCGACGGTCGAAAACGGCCTCGCCTTCTGGTGCGTCAGCGACAACCTGAGGAAAGGCGCCGCGCTCAACGCCGTCCAGATCGCAGAGCTGCTCGGCCGGCGGCACTTGCAGAAGGCGGCATGAGTCTGAGACACGGCCAACTCATATGGTGTAGTTGAGGGAAGTGGTTCAAAGCCGCTGACATGAGCAAGCGAACGATCTGGGGCATCCACATGCCCAGAGAGCATGGCCTTACACCCGTTCAGGACGGACATGTTGCGATCGGTTGGCACCAGCTCGGTGATTTAAGTCAGATCAAGCCAACGAGAGAGGCGTTCAAAGCGGCCTATGCACGCGCGTTCCCGAATGCCAAGCCAGGCGAGATCCCTGTCGGCGCGGGACTGCTCTATAGGTTCGCCGTAGAAATGCAGCCGGGCGACCTGGTGATCTTCCCTTCCAAGCCTGACCGCATGGTAAACATTGGAGTGGTCGACAGTCCATATATTTACGACGTGTCCAAACCGCTCAATCGGCCGAACATTCGGAGGGTGGCTTGGCTAAAGCATATTCCGCGTACGTCATTCTCGCAGAGCGCTCTGAACGAAATAGGATCAGCGCTGACGCTGTTTCAGGTCAGCTCCAACGCGGATGAATTTATCGCCGCATTGGAAGGTAGGTCGCTTGAGCCAGAAGCTCTCGATGAGGCAAGCGCCGAGCGTGTCGCGGAGCAGGTGGAGGAGTCCACCGCAGACTTTATAATCAAGCGTCTCAAGACTGCGCAAACCGCGTACCAGTTTGAACACTTCGTGGCGCATCTTCTGAAGTGCATGGGTTATTTCGCTCGAGTTACTCAGGCCTCAGGTGATGGCGGCGTGGACATAATCGCACATCGCGACGAACTCGGTTTCGAGCCACCTATCATCAAGGTTCAATGCAAGCAGATCACGAGCACAGTGGGCCGACCAGAAGTCCAGCAACTTCATGGCGCGATTGAGCACGGTGAGCACGGTCTCTTTGTCACGTTAGGCGGCTTCTCCGCAGATGCCCGAACGTTTGAGCGCACGAAGCCCAATCTGCGCCTGATAGATGGAGAGGCACTTATCGATCTCATTTATGGGCATTACCATCAGTTCGAGCCGCGGTATCAAATGCTACTCCCGCTCAAGCGTTCGTACACGCCCGGCACGGTGGTCGCGACGGACTGAGCCGCGGCAAGTTAGTTAAAGACGCTTGGTCCCGAGACACTCGCAGAGCCTAGACCAGTGCTCATCGTGGCGCAGACGACCTAGAGGCGTTCTGCTGCATAGTGTGGAGAGCTTACGCCGCCGCCTTGCGCCGCTCCGCCAGCTCCTGGTTGAGCATTTCGGCCAGCAGGAACGCCAGTTCCAGGCTCTGCGCAGCGTTGAGACGCGGGTCGCAGTGCGTGTGGTAGCGGTCGGCGAGGCTCTGTTCAGTCACGTCGACCGCGCCGCCGGTGCATTCGGTGACGTTCTGGCCGGTCATCTCGGCGTGAATGCCGCCGCCGAAGCTGCCTTCGGCGCGGTGGACGGCGAAGAAGCCGCGGACTTCAGCGAGGATGCGGTCGAAGGGGCGGGTCTTGTAGCCGTTCGCCGCCTTGACGACATTGCCGTGCATCGGGTCGCAGCTCCACACGACCGGATGCCCTTCGCGGGTGACCGCGCGGACCAGCTTGGGCAGACCGGCCTCGATCTTGTCATAGCCGTAGCGAGTGATGAGCGTGATCCGGCCGGCCTCGCGGCCTGGATTGAGCGTGTCCAAGAGCCGCAGCAGCGTGTCGGGCTCAAGGCTCGGGCCGCATTTGAGGCCGATCGGATTGCCGATGCCGCGCATGAATTCGACATGGGCCGAACCCTCGAAGCGCGTCCGGTCGCCGATCCACAGCATGTGCGCGCTGGTGTCGTACCAGTCGCCGGTGAGGCTATCCTGCCGGGTCAGCGCCTGCTCATACGGGAGGAGCAAGGCCTCGTGGCTGGTGTAGAAGGTGGTGCCCTTGAGCTGCGGCACCGTGTCCGGGTTGATGCCGCACGCGGCCATGAAGTCGAGCGCTTCGCCGATGCGGTCGGCGAGGTCGGTATATTTCTTCGTCCAAGGGCTGCGGCCCATGAAATCATGGGTCCAGCGATGGACCTGGTGCAGGTTGGCGTAACCGCCCTGCGCGAAGGCGCGCAGCAGGTTCTGGGTGGCGGCGGACTGGCTGTATGCCTTGATCATCCGCCGGGGATCGGGCGCGCGGCCTTCGGGCGTGAAGGCGATGTCGTTGACATTGTCGCCGCGATAGGAAGGGAGCGAGACGCCGTCCTGCTCTTCCAGGTCGGAGGAACGCGGCTTGGCGAACTGGCCCGCCATGCGGCCGACCTTCACCACCGGCAGCTTCGATGCGAAGGTCAGGACCACAGCCATCTGCAGGATCACGCGGAAGGTGTCGCGGATGTTGTTCGGGTGGAACTCCGCGAAGCTTTCCGCGCAGTCGCCCCCCTGGAGGAGGAAGGCCTTGCCCGCCGCAACCTCGGCCAGATCCGCCTTCAGCTCGCGCGCTTCGCCGGCAAAAACGAGAGGCGGGAAGTTGCGCAGCTCCGCCTCCGCCGCTTCCAATGCGGCGGGGTCGGGGTAGGTCGGGAGCTGGCGCGCTTCGTGGCGGCGCCAGCTGTCGGGAGTCCATTTCTGCGCCATAGTGCTCCGGCAATTGCGCGCCGCAGCATGGGATTGCAACAAAGAGAAACTGCCCGGGCCATAAAGATCAGGCGCCGGGTACCCCCAGCGTCTTTGCCGCCTGGACCAGTTCGGCGCGGGAGCCCGGATTGGCGGCAATGGCCTGTTGTAGGGCCTGGCTCGCCTCGCGGCTCTGGCCGAGCATCATGCGGCTGCGGATCAGCATCATCCAGCGATCGGGCTGTTTCGGATTGGCCTGGAGCTTGGCGGCGAGGCCGTCAACCATGCCGCGCACCATCTCCTCCTGCGTTCCGGGCGGCAGCTTCGAGGCAGCGGCCATTTGCTCGCGGCTCGGCCCTGGAATCCCGTTCAATGCCGCAGCGGGTCCGGTGGGAGCGGCCGGGCGGATAGCGGCCAGGCGGGCCTTGACGTCGATCTTCTCCTTCTCCGCGACCTGTTCGATCGTCTTGCGAACGTCGGCTTCCCAAGGCGCGCCGGCGGGGGTGTCCTTCAGGAGCGCCATCCAGGTGTCGATGGCCTCGGCATGCTTGCCCGCCATGTCTTGCTCGACGCCGATGAAATAGCGGGAGCGGGGGTCCTTCGGGTCCAGCGACAGCGCCTTTTTGAAGGCGGCGGATGCGTCCTTCGGCACATCGCCCGATCCGGCCAGGACCAAAGCCTCGCCAAGCGAGGACCAGTAATCGGCATTGTCGGGCTTGAGTTGGGTCGCCTTGCGATAGGCGGTCGCCGACTCCGCGAAGCGGCCGGTTTCGAAGAAGGACCAGCCGAGCATACGCCAGCCCTCGGCGTCGTTCGGATTGGCCTTGAGCTTCGCCTCAAGCGACGAAATCATCGCGTTGACGTCCGGCTGCGCGCTGGCCGAAGCGGAAGGCGCCGGTGCAGGCGCATCGGCGGCACGATTGCGCGACACGCCCACACCCACCGCGACGATCGCCAACGCCGCCGCCCCGAACAGCGCGATCCTGGCGGCCGGGACCTTCTGTGCGGCCGTCTTCTCAATCTCAACCATCAGCACTTCCGTCGTTTTTGTGGAGGCGGTCACTAGCGCGGCGGAACGGACTTGATAAGAAGGGGCGGGGCGCATGCTGGCCGACATCGGCGATAAGCCGGGCGGCAGCGGTTGGCGTTGAAGTGGGGGAATATCGTGTCGGACATTTTCCGGATCGCGATCGTCGGATCGGGACCTGCAGGCCTGAGCGCCGCCGGGCGCGCCGCGCAGCTGGGCCTCAGCCATGTGCTGCTCGAAAAGACGGACCATCTGTCGGACACCATCTACAAATATCAAAAGGGCAAGCATGTGATGGCGACGCCATCGCAGCTGGTCCTGCGCTCCGACCTCGATTTCGAGGCCGGCAAGCGCGAAAAGGTGCTCGGCACATGGGACGAGCAGACGGCTAAGCACGGCGTCAACGTGATGCTCAATGCCGAGGTAAAAGCGATCACCGGGCAGAAGGGTGACTTCACGATTCTCCTGACAAACGGCCAGGAAGTGAAGGCCGAGAACATCATCCTGGCGATCGGCACTCAGGGCAATCCAAACCTGCTGCGCGTGCCGGGCGTCGAGCAGGCGAACGTCCAGTACACGCTCGACGATCCGGGCGAGTATGTGGACGAGCATATCACCGTCATTGGCGCGGGCGATGCCGGGATTGAGAATGCGCTGGGCCTCGGCGCCGACCCCGAGCAGCGCAATAGCGTCACCATCATCAACCGCTCCGCCGATTTCTCGACGGCGAAGGACGCGAACATCAAGGCCTTGCTCGCCGCGCGCGACGCCGGACGCATCCAGGTGCTGACCGAAACAACGACCAACCGCTTCGAGCCGGGGCACATCGTGTTCGACACGCGCGATGGCGAGCTCAAAATCCGCTGCGACCGCGTGATCGCGCGGATGGGCTCGGCCCCGCCGCGCGCCTTCGTCGAGGGCTGTTGCGCGGAGTTCGAGGACAAGGAGGACCCGCGCAACCCCGGCAAGATGATGAAGGGGGTGAAGGCGGGCACGGGTGTCCAGTTCACCAGTGCCGACCGGGTCTCCTATCCCAAGCTGTCGCCGGTGTTCGAATCGACGGTTCCCGGCATCTTCGTGATCGGCGCGCTCGCCGGCTATCCGCTGATCAAGCACTGCATGAACCAGGGCTATGACGTCGTCGAGTTCATCAACGGCAACACCGACCTGAAGCCAGCCGATGAGCCCATCCTGGAAAAGAAGTTCGCGAGCCTGCCCAAGGGCCGCAGCGTTTCCGAGTGGCTGGAATTCCTGCGCACCAACGTCAGCATCCTGGAAGGCATGTCGCCGCTCCAGATGCGCGAGTTCATGCTCGATTCCGAAGTGAAGGCCTATGGCCCCGGCGAAATCATCTTCGAGCGCAACGAGCCGGGATCGTCGCTGTTCGGCATTGCCCAGGGCTCGGTGCTGGTCGAGGTCGATCCGAACAACTCGGCCATCACCGTGCCGATCGGCACCGGCGAGATTTTCGGCGAAGTCGGCCTGATCTCCGGCCGCCGCCGCGGGGCGACGGTGCGTGCGGGCGAGCCGGCGATCGTGGTCGAAATCCCGCGCACGGCTGCGCTGCGCCTGCAGAGCCAGGTGCCGGCGGCACGGGCGGCGATCGCACGAATTTCGACCGAGCGGCAGCTGCTGCAGCTGTTCAAGTCCGGCCTGAAGAAGGAAGACGTGGCGGAAGTCGCCGCGGCTGCGCAGGTGATGACGATCAAGGCCGGCGACGCGGTGATCACCGAAGGCGAGGAGGGGAACGACATCTTCGTCATTCGCTCCGGGTCGATGATCGTCGAGAAGACGGTCGGCGGAAAGCCGGTGTTCCTTTCCTATCTGCCGGCCGGGTCGTTCGTCGGCGAAATGGCGCTGATCGGCGGCGGCCGGCGCACCGCGACGGTGCGGGCCGCGATCAAGTCGGACGTGATCCGCCTGCCGGGCGAAGCCTTTGCGCGGCTGATGGAGCGCAACGCCGAACTGGCCGAGCGGGTGCGCCGCGACATGGCCTCACGCCAGGACCTGAACGCCTTCATCGAAGCGAAGAAGGACAGCTTCTCGGGCGTGGTCGACATGTATTCGGCAACCGCCAAGTTCCTGGTCGACAACGGCATCGGCGAAGCCACCGACGTGCTGCTGATCGACGAGAATCTGTGCGTCGGCTGCGACAACTGCGAAAAGGCCTGCGCCGACAGCCATGATGGGCTAAGCCGGCTCGATCGCGAGGCAGGCAAGACCTACGCGCATCTGCACGTGCCTACCTCTTGCCGGCATTGCGAGCATCCGCATTGCATGGCCGACTGCCCGCCCAACGCGATCCACCGCGGGCCGGACGGCGAAGTGTTCATCGACGACACCTGCATCGGCTGCGGCAATTGCCAGCGCAATTGCCCTTATGGCGTGATCCGGATGGACAAGGTTCCACCCAAGAAGCCGGGCTTGCTCAGCTGGCTGTTCCTGGGGCTCGGGCCGGGCCCCGGCGAGCCGAGCCACGAATGGTCATACAAGCACGCCAAGGGGGAGGCGCCGAAAAAGGCGATCAAGTGCGACATGTGCTCAGGGATCGAAGGCGGCCCGGCCTGTGTTCGCGCCTGCCCGACCGGCGCCGCGATCCGCGTCGCGCCGGAGGAATTCCTGACCATCGCGCGGCTGGAGAAGGCGTGATGCACATGCATGATCACCGCCCGGACCCGTTCGGCCTGAGCTTGTCGAAGGCCTGCTCTTTTCATTTCGAGCCCACAAGAAGAACAGGGCTTCGACAAGCTCAGCCAAGGCGGATCGGGGAAGCCGGAGGCTCACCATGCTGATGGTCAAGAACCCGGCGATGACCAGCAAGCGCGAGCGCTCGTCCACCCACGACGGGTTCCTGCGCTACCGGAACTTCCGCTGGGCTAAGATCGCCTCGATCCTCGCGCTGGTGGCGATCGTCGCCTATCTGATGATCGACGTGCAGCCGCGGCATAATGGCGGCAGCGCCTATGGCTATGTGCTGGGCACGATCGGCGCGCTGCTGATCTTGTGGCTGACGCTGCTGGGCGTACGCAAGCGGGCGATGACGCGCGGCCGTTGGTCGCTAAAGGCCTGGACCTCCGCGCATGTCTATCTCGGTCTCTCGCTGATCGTCATCGCGACGCTGCACACTGGCTTCCAGTTCGGCTGGAACGTTCACACCCTTGCCTATGCGCTGATGATGGTCGTGATCCTGTCGGGCATTTACGGCATCTCGATGTACGCTGCGCTGCCGCGCATGCTCAGCGACAATCGCGACATGATGACCGAAGCACAGATGCTCGATGCGCTGCGGTCGATGGACCGGCAGCTGCACGACGCCGCCCAGCCGCTCGAACAGCGCCACGCCGACCTCGTTCAGGCATCGCTGGACCAGGATGCGTTCGGTGGCGGCGTTTGGGCGCGGCTGACTGGCCGTTATCCGAACTGCGCGACGCGGGCAGCCCAGGCGGAGATCCGCCGCGAGACGGCCTATCGGCCCAATGTGGGAGACGACCCGCTGGAGAAGATCGACGCGCTGCTGACCCGCAAAGAGGCGATCCTCGCGCGCGTGCGGCGGCATTTGAAAATCAAGTCGTTGCTTGAAGTGTGGCTGTACATCCACGTGCCGGTCACCTTCGCGCTGATCGCCGCGCTGTCGGCGCACATCGTTTCAGTCTTCTTCTATTGGTAAAGGGCGGCCGGGGGGCATGAGCTTCATCATTCGTCAGGTCTCGCGGACCGCCGATGGCCGCGAGATCGTTCGTCCGACAACCGTTCAGGGGCTGCAGATCAGCGTCGGCCGCCTGACCGACAATGACGTGCATCTGGCGGACCTTGCTGTCGAGCCCAAGCATGCGGTCATTTCCGAGCCCGTGCCCGGGCGGCTGGTCGTCCAGTCGGTGTCGGGCCTCGGCTTCGGCTTTGATGGCCGAACCGTGATGCGTGCCGAGATCGAGCCGGCCACCAGTGGCGCCGAGCTGCGCTTCGGCAGCCATCGGCTGACCCTTGGCCAGGAAGACGGCGCGGTAACCATTACGGTCGAGCGCGTCGAGGCATTGTCGGACGCGTCCGAGGCGAAGGACCAGCAGACCGTCTTCACTCTCCGCGGGCTGATGCCGGGCAAACGGATCAGCGCCTATGCCTTTATCGGATTAGTGCTGGCGGCGTTCCTTGCCTGGCCGGTCTATACCTATGCCACTTATCGCGGCGAGAAGATCCGGCCGAACGGCTTCCACGCCGACAAGACCTGGACCTCGGGCAAGCTCAGCAAGGCGCATGCGGAGCTGGAGAATGACTGCCAGGCCTGCCACACCGACGCATTCGTGGCAGTCCGCGACAATGCCTGCGTCGCCTGCCACACCGACTCGCACGGGCAGAAGGCCGCGGGGCTGCAGCGAGTGGCAATGAGCGGCCCAGGACGTCCTGGCCCTGCGGCATACGACCATGCGCCGCTCGACAAAATGCTCGCCTCCCGCGGAGAGTCGGATTTCGGCGGCCGGATCAAGAGCTTCTTCAAGCGCACCTTCAACGTGCCGGAAGGGCGCTGCGTCGAATGCCACACTGAACATGAAGGCGCCGGGCCGATGCCGGCGACGCAGCAGCAATTCTGCGCCGACTGCCACAACGGGCTGGGGGGACGGCTGCAGTCGGCCGGCTTCAAGTCGAGCGTCGGCGATGCCACCGATTTCGGACTCAAGCATCCGCAGTTCCGACCGGTCGTCCTGGCCGGCTATGACGAAGCTAATCCGGTGCCCTTCGAGAAGCGGGACGCGCGTGCCGGCGGCAATCCGCTACTCGGCTGGAAGATGCAGCGGACCGTCCTCGACAAGCCGCTTCGAATGGAAAACGGCCTGAAATTCACCCACGCCCAGCATGTCTCGACCACTAACGGCGTCGCGCAGATGTGGCGGCGCGTCTCGCCTGGCCAGGGCGAAGGCATGGACTGCCAGGACTGCCACAAGACCGATCCGAGCGGCACGCGCTACCAGCCGGTGCGGATGGAGACGGCGTGCCAGGCCTGCCACAGCCTGGGCCTGCAGACGGTCGGCGGCACGGTCCGCCAGCTGCCGCATGGCCAGCCGGCACAGGTGATCGCCGACATCCGTGCCTTCTACGGCTCCAGCGGCAACTTCCGCGCGACCGGGCTGCCGATCGCGCGCTACACCCGCTCGCGGCCGGGCGAAGTGAATGCGGAACGGCGCTCGATCGATCTCGCCCGGGCAGCGGCGCTGATGCCGGGCCGGGGCGATTCGCTGATCCGCGCTACCTTCGCGCCGGGCGGAGTGTGCGGCGAGTGCCACAAGGTCAGCTTCACCGGCGGCGACGGCGTGCGAATCGCTCCCGTCGCCCAGCCGGTCCGCTATCTGCACAAGGGCTGGTTCGATCATCGGGCGCACGACAATCTGGACGTGCGAGGTGCGAACGGCAGCCGGCGCTATGGCTGCCGCGACTGCCATGTGGCCGAAAAGTCAAACAATGCCAGCGATTTGCTTCTTCCGGGCCTGGCTAACTGCCAATCCTGCCACACTGGCGAAAAAGGTGCGACCAATGCGCGGCTTGTGCGTTCCGGCACAGCCTCGGGCTGCGCGATGTGTCACGACTACCACGCCGACGAGGGAGCGCCCTGGGTGCTCAAGCGTGGGGGGAGAAAAGCGGCTCCGGCGAACCAGGTGGCAAGCCTCCAGGTTCGCTGGCGCTGAGGGGTAGGTTTAACCGCTGGTTTGCCTGTGCGCTGTTAGGGGCAGTGCCGGGTGAAGGGGAGCGGTTGGACCAGAACAGGCGAGTAGCATGCTCATCGCGCAGATCACGGATATCCATCTGGGGTTCGATCCGGACAACCCCAGCGAATTCAATCGTAAGCGGCTGGATCATGTCCTGAAGGTCCTGACCGCCATGCGGCCCATGCCCGATCTGCTGCTGGCGACTGGCGACCTTGTCGATCGCGGCGATCTGGCGAGCTACAAACGGCTGCGCAATGCGCTGAGCGTCTGCCCATTCCCCGTCTGGCCGTGCCTCGGCAACCACGATCTGCGGGAGACGTTCTGCGAGGCGTTCCCCGAAATCCCGGTCGTGGACGGCTTCGTCCAGTATGAAGTGAATGCGGGGCAGATCCGGTTCCTGATCCTCGATACGCTGGAGGAAGGGCGCCACGGCGGCGCCTTTTGCGAGACCCGCGCCCGCTGGCTGCGGGCACGCCTGGCGGAGCAGCAGGACCGCGACACGATCATCGTGATGCACCACCCGCCGGTCGATGTCGGCATCGAGTGGATGGCGACCGATCCCGAAGAGCCATGGGTCGAGCTCTTCTCCCAAACTATCGCCGGCCACCCCCAGGTGAAGGGCATCATCTGCGGACACCTCCACCGCCCGATCTGCGTTGCGTGGCGCGGAACCACCATCTCCATCTGCCCCTCGACGGCGCCGCAGGTCGCGCTCGATCTCGCCCCGATCGATCCCGACCGTCCGGACAATCGCGCGATGATCATCGCCGATCCGCCCGCCTATGCGCTGCACAAATGGAATGGGCGAGAGCTGGTCAGCCACTTCGACAATGCCGACGACCATGTGATGCTGGCCAAGTTCGACGCCAACATGCAACCGCTGGTGAAGGCGCTGCTGGCGGAGCGGCCCTCGCACCAGCGGGAAGAGAAGCGCTCAGCCGCTTAAGGCGGCGCGCGCTTTCGCAAGGCGCTCGACGGCGGCGTCGAGCGTGTCGTCCTGTTTGGCGAAGCAGAGGCGGACGATGTTCGTTACCGGGTCCTCCGCGTAAAAGGCGGAGACGGGAATGCCCGCGACGCCGAACTCCTTCACCAGTCGTTCGCAGAAGGTGACATCGTCTAACGCTATGCCTGAGGCGGTCAGGTCGATGTTGAGGAAATAGGTGCCTTGGCTCGGCAGCACCGCCCAGCCGGCGGCCCTAAGGCCCGCAGCCAGTCGGTCCCGCGAGCGGGCATAGCCGGCGCGCATCTGGTCGAAATAGCCACTGTCCTTGCCGAGACCATAGGCGGCGGCCGCCTGAAGATTGGGCGGCGTGGTGAAGGTCAGGAACTGGTGCGCGCGGGAGAGCGGCACCGCCAGTTCGGGCGCGGCGCACATCCACCCTGTCTTCCAGCCGGTCAGCGAGAAGATCTTGCCCGCCGAGCCGATCTTGACAGTGCGGTCCCGCAGCTGGGGCAGGTTCATCGGCGACAAATGCCTGCGCCCGTCGAAGATTAGATGCTCCCAAACCTCATCGCTGATCAGCACGGCGCCCGCGGCGATCACGCGATCGGCAAGCAGCGTCAGCTCGGCTTCGCTGATTAAGGTGGCGGCCGGGTTCAGCGGCGTGTTCAGGATCACGGCTTTGGTGCGATCGCTGAAGACGGCATTCAGCGCTTCGGCTGTGATCGTCCAGTTCGGCGGGGCGAGGCGTACGAGGCGGGGCACGCCGCCGGCGCGGCTCACCAACGGCAGATAGGCGTCGTAGAGCGGCTGGAAGAGCACCACTTCGTCGCCCGGCGAGACAAGCGCCAGGATCGCCGCCGCCAGCGCCTCGGTCGCGCCCGAGGTGACGATCACTTCGTCGGGGGTGAGGTCGAGACCTTGGTGCCGAGCATAATGAGCCGCCACAGCTTCCCGCAGCTCTGGCAAGCCGGTGGACGGAGGATATTGGTTGGAATGTTCGACCAGCGCACGGGCCGCGGCCTCGACCACGTCCTCGGGTCCGTTCGAGTCCGGAAAACCCTGGCCCAGGTTGATCGCGCCCGTCGCTCTCGCGCGCGCCGACATATGCTCGAAGATGGTGGTCGGCATCGCAGCGTAGAGCGGGTTCATCGAGGCTCCTCGCGCCCGGCTCCGTTCGGCGCGGGCTCGTTCAACCCCTTTTTCCCGGGCTTACCGAAAAAGGGAAGGGAGGGCTTCGACAGGTTCAGCCCGAACGGGTAGTAGTGCCGTGATGAACATCCTCGTGCTCTATGGCTCATACCGGCGCGACCGCGCGGGCATTCGGCTCGCGCGCTATGCGGTGGCCGAGTTGACGGCGCGCGGGCACAAGGTTGAACTGATCGATGCGCAGGCGGTTGGCCTGCCGATGCTTGACCGCATGTTCAAGGAATATGCGCCGGGCGAGGCGCCTTCTAACATGGCCAACTTGGCAGCGAAGATCAGGGCCGCCGAGGCCTTCGTGTTCGTCGTGGGCGAATATAATTGGGGCATGCAGCCGGGTCTGAAGAACCTGACCGACCATTATCTGGAGGAGTGGTTCTGGCGGCCCGCGGCGATCCTCAGCTACTCGGCCGGGCGCCTCGCTGGCGCGCGGTCGAGCCTGGTCTGGCACGGCACCTTGTCCGAAATGGGCATGGTCGTCATCTCCAGCACGATCGGCGTAGGCCAGATCGGGCAGGCGCTGGACGAGCAGGGCACGCCCACCGGGGATGGCGGCGCCGCGCTGGCGCGGGCCTTTCCGCGCTTCGCCGCTGACCTCGAATGGTGGGGCGAGGCGGCCCTGGCGCAGCGCGAGCGGCGGGCACCGCCTTACTGATGACGATTGAGGAAGTCGAAACTGCGCTGATCGCGATCGGGCGTTACTTTCAAGCCCGCGGCTGGGCGCCCGCGACTGCCGGCAATTACTCTGCGCGGCTGCAGGACGGCCGGATCGCGATTACCGTATCGGGGGCGCACAAGGGGCGGCTCACGTCGCGAGACATCATGGTGCTTGGTTCCGGTCATCCGGGCCGCCCTTCGGCGGAGACCGCCCTCCATCTCTCCATCTACCAGGCGTTCCCGGAGGCCGGCTGTGTGCTGCACAGCCATGGCGCGGTGTTGGTCGCGCTGAGCCGGGTGCTGGGCGACGAATGGGTTATCGAGGGGCATGAGCTCGCGAAGGCGCTGCCGGGCGTGACCAGTCACGATATCCGCATCAGCGTTCCGATCGTCGAGAACAGCCAGGACATGATCGAGATCGAAGCGGCGGTCATGCCACGGCTCGGCATCGTGCCGGCTTATCTGATCCGCGGGCATGGCATCTATGGCTGGGGACGCGACACTGCGGAGGCCGAGCGCGTGATCGAAGCGCTGGAATGGCTCGCCGAGGCCGAGTTGGCAGAAAGGAGCTTGCGGGCATGTCGCGACTGACCCTGTTCACCGAAGCCGGAGAGCGGCTGCGCGACACCGACAACGCCGCCGAGATCGCGAGTGCGCTCGGCACGATCGGCGTGCGCTTCGAACGCTGGCCGCTTGAGGCCTATGAGGATCGCGTGGCGGCGCTCCGTGGGGACGGGTACACGACGACCGACACGGTCAGCGTCTCGCCCGACCATCCGGAGCGGGATGCGATGCGGGCGAAGTTCCTGTCCGAGCACCGCCATGCCGAAGACGAAGTTCGCTTCTTTCTCGCCGGAGAAGGCCTGTTCACGCTGCGCGACGGCGGGCATGTTTACGCGGTGCTATGCACGGCGGGCGACATGATCTCGGTTCCGGCCGGCATGCGCCACTGGTTCGACATGGGCCCGCAGCCGAGCTTCACCGCGATGCGCTTCTTCCGCACGCCGAAAGGGTGGGTAGGGGACTTTACCGGCGACCCGATCGCCGACCGCTTTCCGCGCCACGCACCGGCATGATCAAGGCAATCCTGACCGATATCGAAGGCACCACCAGCAGCATCGCCTTCGTTACCGAGACGCTATTCCCTTACGCCCGGGCCCGCCTCCGCGATCATCTTCGGGACCACCCGGAGCAGGCGCAGGGCATACCCGGCGATACATTGGAGCGATGGATCGACGAGGATCGCAAGGAGCCGGTGCTGAAGGCCATTCAGGGGCGCATCTGGCGGCAGGGCTATGAACGCGGCGAGTTGAAGGGGCATATCTATCCCGACGCGGCTGCGGCGCTGCACCGGTGGCACGAGCAGGGACTGCGCCTGTTCGTCTACTCGTCCGGCTCAGTCGAGGCGCAGAAGCTCATCTTCGGACACAGCGAGGCAGGGGACCTTACGACCTTGTTCGAGGGCTATTTCGATCTGGGCGTTGGTTCGAAGCTCGAAACTGTATCCTACGTCCGCATCGCTGAAGAGATTGGCGAGAAGCCTTCCGCGATCCTGTTCCTGTCCGACAATCCGGCCGAGATCGCGGCAGCGCGCGAGGCCGGGCTGCAGGTCCAGCTGATCGACCGCGGCCGCGGCGACACGTTCGAAAGCATCTGCCATTGAAGCTCGAAGGCGAATGGGTGCGGTCGGTCGCCCGAACTGAGAGCGGCATTCTCATTCTGGATCAGCGCAAATTGCCCTGGAGCGTCGATTGGGTGGAACTTCGCTCCGCGGAGGAAGCGCATCGAGCGATCCGCGAGATGTGGACTCGGGGCGCGCCGCTGATCGGAGCCGTGGCCGCTTACGGCCTGGCGATGGCCCTGCAGGACGATCCGCTGCAGTTGGACGCAACCTATGCCCGGCTTGCAGAGGCCCGCCCGACGGCGATCAATTTGCGATGGGCTTTGGATCAAGTGCGCGATGCGGTTCGCAACCTGCCGCTTACCGAACGCGCGGAAGCGGCACTCCGGCGCGCCGATGCGCTGTGCGACGAAAATGTCGCGCTCAACCGCGCGATCGGCGAGCATGGGTTGGCGCTGCTCGAAGAACTGCACGCCCGCCATCCGAACCGGCCGCTGAACATCCTGACCCACTGCAATCCGGGGTGGCTGGCCACCGTCGATTACGGCACGGCGACTGCGCCCATCTACCTGGCCCATGACAAGGGCCTGCCGCTCCATGTTTGGGTCGATGAAACGCGGCCGCGCAATCAGGGCGCGTTGCTCACTGCCTTCGAACTCTCCGGCCACGGAGTGCCGCACAGCGTCATTGCGGACAATGTCGGGGGGCTGCTGATGCAGCGCGGCCAGGTCGATCTGGTGATTGTCGGCACCGATCGCGTCACCGCCAATGGCGATGTCTGCAACAAGATCGGCACCTATCTGAAGGCGCTCGCCGCGCACGACAATGGCGTGCCCTTTTATGTGGCGCTGCCCTACACGACCATCGACCGCTCTTTGGCCTCGGGCGATCTGGTGCGGATCGAGGAGCGGGACGCGGAGGAGCTGTCCTGGCTCACCGGCCCGACGCAAGCGGGCGAACTGGCAACCGTAATGGTCACCAGCTCGCCCGCCTATAATCCGGCTTTCGACGTTACGCCCGCCCGGCTGGTCACCGGCTATATCACCGAACAGGGCGTGACCGCGCGGATTTGATCAGCGCTTCAGCGGCCCGCCCATCGCGGTCTGAATGCGGCGGATTTCCTCAAGATGTCGCTGCACGATCGGGATAGCAGCCGCCGCAGCTGCCTTCAGCCCAGGATTGTCGCCTTGGGCGGCGAACGCCTGGTGCAGCGCCAGCGCCTCTTCATGCGCCATCACCTGCTGATCGACGTAGAGCCGCTCCATCTTGGCGTGACCTGCCTCGCGCAGATCCTTGAGCATCGCGGTGTGCTTCTGATTGGGTCCACCTGGGTTGCCGATGCTTGCCTGTTTCGCCGCAGCCATAACGGACGCGCTGGTGTTCGCATGATCCGTTACCATCATCTGCGCGAAGTTGCGCACGTCCGGATTGGACGCATGCTGCAAGGCCAGCTTGCTCGACTGGACTTCGTAAGTGTCGGACGACGCCGCCATCGCGACATAGGTGGCCGAGGAGACTCTCGCCGCGAGCGGCGGGGCGGAAGGCGCGGTCTGGGCTAGGGCGGGGGCGGCGCCCGCCAACAACGCTAAGGCGATGATGCTCTTCATGATTGGTCCTCCTGCTGTTCTTGGCGACCTCAACCCCTTGGGTGGGAGGGCGGTTCCGATTTGCGGGGAACGGCGGGCGGTGCCGGAGGGTTGTTGCAGCGACGCTTTACCCAAGAGGGAGATGAATCATGGCGACCGACGCTTCCGACCGTTCGACCAGCAAACAGCGCTCGACCGATCGCTCATCGCGCGAAGAGGGCGGCATTTTTTCCGGTGCGACCGGAGCGATGATCGGCGCGGCCGCGGCGGGTGTGGCCGTCGGTCTGATGGCCAATCTCGGCCGCAAGGCGGCGGTGCAGGCGCCGACCATGATGGCGGGCGATTGGGACCAGGCGCTCGCGGCCGAGCATGCCGCGACGCTGAAGCTGTTCGATGCGCTCCAGGCAACGACCGAGAAGAATACCACCAAGCGCTCGATGCTGCTGATGCAGCTAAAGCATGCGCTGGCCAAGCACGCGCTGCAGGAGGAGAATGCGATCTATCCGGCACTGCGTGACGCCGGGCAGAAGGAGCAGGCCGATCACCTCAACCACGATCACGGCTATGTGAAGCAGTTCCTCTACGATCTGGAGAATATGCCCAAGGAGTCGCCGGCTTTCCTGACCAAGGTGGCGGAGTTCCGCGCGGCGATCGAAGAACATGCCGGCGAGGAAGAGCGGACGATCTTTCCGGCGCTCAAGGCCAAGCTGAGCCCGGACAAGAACAAGGCGCTCACTGCGCTGATGAACAAGGAAGGTTTCAAGCTGGCTTGATGCCTCCGTTCGCTTCGAGCGAAGTCGAGAAGCGTATCTCGACTTCGCTCGATACGAACGGGAAAGGAGATTACCATGGACCTGAAAGGCAATCTGTCGACCGAGCATCAGTTGGCCGGTGACGCGAAGCGGCCAGACTCGGCCACGCTCGACAAGAACCGGACGCCCGAGGACGAAGGCAGCGACCGCGGCCAGCGGCCTTTCATTGCCGGCAATGGCGAAGTGCGCGGCTCCGGCGCGGGTGCCGGCGGCGGCAATCTGCGCGAGGATTATGACGATGAGCAGGCCTCTGGCGGTGGCGACCTGACCCGCGGGTCCGGTCAGGACGAGGAGCGGCGCCAGAATCATGAAGCGGTGCACAATGGCAATCGCCTAAGCGAAGCCGGCGCACATGACGGCGTGGAAGACCAGATCCACAAGGCAGTCGACAATCAAAGCAGCGTGTCGCCGGACGATTATCCCGAAAAGAACAGCATGGGTCATGCCGACAAGGGCTGACCCATTCGGTCCCTGGTTCAGCCTTGGGCTCGACATGTGGATGCTGGGGGCCGAGGCGTCGTCGGTGATCGCGCTTCGCACCCTGAAGCTGGCTGGGGGCGGAGCCGCGGCGCGTGCCGAGGCCGAGAGGATGGTCAGCGAGAAGTTCGCCGCGGCGATGACGCTGTCGCAGCAGGCAATGCTTGGCCAGCTTGGCACAAGCATACCGGACATAGGCGCTAAGGCGGTGGCGAGCTATCGCCGCAAGGTGCGGGCTAACCGCAAGAGGTTGAGCAGGGCCTAGGCGCAGTCGTCGACGCAGGAGTGGCGAAGCAGTGCAGCCACGCCTGCGGCGCGCTGGACTGCTTCGCTTATCTCAACATCGTGTCAGGCATAGACGATGCGACCCGCGCTGCGGCGGCGGCGCATGCTTGCGCCGATCAGGCCTAGACCGCCGATCATCATCGCCCAGGTTGCGGGTTCGGGCACCGCATTGGGGTTGTTACCCGGCGCCGGGATCGTCACCGAGCCCAGCGTGAACAGCGCTGTGTCGGCGCCGGTGGTCGGATCGTTCTTGGTCGTGCGGGCATAGAATCCGTCCGACGAAACGCCGCCAAAGACCGACCGCGCGGACAGGCCTTCAATGTCAAAGGCAAGAGTCGGCCCACCCGTCGTCCGGAAGCCGCTGCCGAAATAGGTGAACACAAGGTTCGTCTTCGTCGGGTCGTCGGTGAAGCCCGGCGTCAGCGGCGCGGCGCTGACCAGCTCCGTGCTGGCAACAAGAAGCGGCGACGAAGACCCGACCGACGGCGAGATATAACCGTCGAAATCGAAAATCACGAACCGGTCGCCATTACGCAGACCCTCATTGGCATTGAGGGTAGCCTGGTAGCGGAAGGTGTAGTTGCTCGGCCCATTGGTCTGCACGGACTGAAGCGTGAGAATGGCAGCAGTCGCCGGTGTGGCGGCAGCCAGGACCGCCGCGGCGGCCGCGAACAGATACTTCATGCGAGGAACTCCCCTGTCCCGAACCACAGCCCCAATCGTACCGGTTCGGCTGAGTCGCAGACTTACCAGATTAACCATGTTCTGGTAATGGCTTTCTCACTGATTTTATTAATCTTTTCATCCCCGAAACGAAGCACTCTGCTCACCCGCAGACCGCTACGCCTTGCGTCAACACAGTTCCGACATAGCAGGGCTTGCCGAGCACGGCGTCGAGGGCGGGCCTGTGGATCAGCAGATGGCTGGCGCCGAAGACGACCAGCACGGATTTGCCGGCGTTCAGATGATCGATGATCAGGCGGTGCAGATGCGCGTCGCGTGCCCTGGAAACGGCATAAGCGATGCGGTTCGTGGCGAACCTGCCATCCGCTAGCGGGCCGACTTCTTCCGTGTCGAAGTCCTGCCCGAGCGGTTTGCCGTTGAGGCGGCGATACCAGTCGGTCCAATCTTCGTGCGTCGCGAGCACCGAACCCGGGAGCTGGAGCGCCGTTCGCCTTTTCGCCAGTTCGGCTTCGACCAGCGGTTTCAATCGGACGTCGGCGGCGTCTGCGATCTTTCGCTCGCTGATCCACTGGGGGATGCTGCGCAGGACGTAGAAGCCGAGCAGGTCCGACTCCCGCAACTTGGCGGCTAGTACGCTCTGTTTCACAGCAAGATCATCGGGCTCGCCGCCGATCAGGTTGGCGGGCTCTTGCTGTGCGCCAACTACGGTCGGCACCGTCTCGCCTTCCTCGACGAAGCCGTCCGGCCGCGGCTTGCTCGACATCGCATAGTTCAGCACGGTAGGAGGATTGGCGCCCCGGGAGGTGGCAAAGCCTTCGGCGATCACAACCTCGAAACGGAAGGACGCATAAGCGTCGCGAATGAGCCGGAAGGTCAGGCTGTCGTCGCGATTCGCATGTTTGGCGGCGACAAAGACCAGCCGACGCGGCCCAATCTTGTAGACGGCGGCGAAGGCATCCTCCGGTTGACTGTCCCGCAGCGTCGTCGTCCAGGGGGCGAGCGCTTCCGGCACCGGGCGCAATGGGGCGGTGGCGCAGCCGGCGAGGAGGAGGAAGGCCGCGAGAGAGCGTCGCATGTGACTGGACCTCCGGGGTCAATGATCAACCAGGTGGTTATAGCAACCCCATGCTCCGCATGCTCGAATGGCCGCTTGCGCCGATGATGACATGGTCATGGACCTGGATTCCCAGACGCTTGCCGGCTTCGACGATGTCGCGCGTAACGGCGATGTCCTGTTTGGAGGGGCTCGGGTCGCCGCTCGGGTGGTTGTGGACCAGGATCAGGCTGGAGGCGTGCAGATCGATGGCGCGACGTATCACCTCGCGCGCATACATGGCCGCCTCGCTGGTGGTGCCTTCGCTGAACGCCTCGTTGCGGATCAGCCCGTTCTTGGCATCGAGGAACAGCACGCGGACCCGCTCGATCGGCAGCGCCGCCATGTCGGCGCGGAGATAGTCGAGCAGCGCGTTCCAGCTGCCGAGGATCGGCCGCGCCTTGATCTGGGCGGCAAGCAGGCGCAGGGCTGCGGCATTGACGATCTTCAGCGCCGCCACTGTCGTTTCCGAAAAGCCGGCGCGCTCGATCGCCTCGGCGTCGGCGGCGAACAACCCGCCGATGCCACCGAACTCGTTCAGCAAGCGTTTCGCGAGCGATTTGGTATCGCGGCGCGGAATGACGAGGGCGAGCAGATATTCGACGATCTCATGGTCGAGCAGCGCATCCGGGCCCTGCCGCAACAGCCGCTCGCGCAGACGCGCCCGGTGCCCGGCGCCTTCGTCTTCCCCCGCCATAGCCTTGGGGCTTAAAGCCAGTCATGGCTGAGGTCGAGATGGAAGCATTGGTGCGCCGCCGCCCGCGCGCACGGCGCATCGCGCTGGCGCTGCTGCTGGTGCTCGCCATGCTAATGCTCGGCCTGTGGCTGGCGCGCAAGCCGATCGCATCCAACTTCATAGACCGCGAACTGGCGCGGCGGGGCGTGCCGGCGCGTTATGAAGTGAAGCGGATCGGCCTTCGCACCCAGCGGCTGGAAGGCCTCAGCATCGGCAACCCGCGCGCGCCGGACCTGACCGCGGAATGGGTCGAGGTGGATCTGCGCCCAACCTTCGGCACGCCGGAAGTACGGGTGATCCGCGCCCATGGGGTGCGGTTGCGTGGACGGCTCGTGAACGGCCGGCTGCGGCTTGGGGCGGTGGACCGGCTGCTGCCTGCGCCGACGGGCAAGCCCTTCCGCTTGCCCGACCTGCCGGTGGCGGTCAGCGATACGCAGCTTGCCCTCACCACGCCAGCGGGCGCGGTGCGGCTGGCGCTGGAGGGGCGTGGCAATCTCGCCAACGGCTTCGCCGGTCGCTTTGTCGCGACTGCCCCCACCTTGAATGCCGGCGGTTGCACGATCGCGGGCGGGGGATTGCAGGGCAGGGTAACCACCAGCAATGCCCGCCCGCGTCTCGCCGGTCCGCTTCAAGCGCGCGAGTTGGACTGCGGAAGCGTGGAACTGGCCGGAGTGAGCGGCGCGGTCGATGCCACCTTGGAGCCGGGGCTCGATGGCTGGCGCGGCGATTTGGCGCTGGCGGCCAGACGCTCGCTCGCCGCCGGCTGGTCGGCGAGCAGAAGTCGGGCACAGATCGACTTTGCCGGTAACGCCGAGCGGACCTCGGGCATGCTGCGCCTTGCCGCCATTGCTCCGTCAGGTTCTGCTGGGTCGGCCGCCAGCGCAACGCTCGGAGGGCGTTACACGATAGAGAGCGCGCGGGCCGAGCGGCTGGACGAGGCTGGCACGCCCAGGGCCATGAGCATCCGCTTCGAAGGCGGGCTGTCGGCCTCGGCTGTGTCGCTGACCAATGCACCGCGTCTGGACGGCTTTGCCCGGAGCGTTGCGGGGACCCCACTCGAGCCCGTCGCTCAGGCGCTTGCGCGCGGAGCGGCAGGGCTGGGCCGTTCGGCGGAGCTCCGCGCCAGCCTGAGCGCTTCGATGCGCGGCAGCCAGGGCTCGGTTCGGATCGGCAGCGCTGCTCTCAACGGGAACCGCGCGGAGCTGCGCTTTGCCGGGCGCGAGGGGGTGCGCGTTCTGTGGCCCGGGAGCGGTCAGCCGCAGGTGGACGGACGCCTGACGCTGGCCGGCGCCGGCATGCCGCGCGTGACCGCCGACCTGAGGCAGAGCGCACCGGGCGCATCTTTATCAGGCGTTGCGACAATGGAGCCGTTCGCGGCGGGTGGTTCGCGGATTGCGCTGGCGCCCGTGCGGTTCGACGCAGGGCGCTTCTCGACCGTGATCAATGCAAGCGGGCCGCTGTTCGGTGGCAGGGTCGAAGGAGCGCGGCTTGCACTTCTGGGCCGACTCGGGTCGGGCGGTCTCGTGCTCAATCCCGGCTGTGCGCCGTTGGGCTTCCAACGCCTGGCGGTCTCAAGCCTGACCCTTGACCCGGCGGCACTCAGGCTCTGCCCTGTCGGCGGCGCGCTGGTCGCGAATGGCCGGATCGCCGGTATCGTCGAAGCTCCGCGGCTGCGCGGCACATTGGGACAGAGCCCGATCACCCTCGCCGCATCCCGGCTGCGCTTCGAGGGCAGTGAGTTCCGGATCGCCGACCTGAATGCTCGCCTTGGACGGGACGATCGGATCAGCAGGCTCGAGGTCGCGAGCCTGACGGGCAGGGCGAGCAACGGCGTCGGCGGCCGTTTTGCCGGGGCTTCGGGACAGGTCGGCAAGGTGCCGCTCCTGGTCAGCGACGCGAATGGCCGCTGGCGCTTCTCTGGCGGCGTGCTCGATGTGAGCGGCGCGCTGATGGTGTCGGACGAGCCGGACCCGGCGCGCTTTCGCCCGCTCGCCTCGCGCGACTTCGCGCTCCGCATCCGCGGCAATGACCTGGCGGCGAGCGGTCACTTGCAGGAGCCCGGCAGCGGCACGCGTGTCGCGGAGGTGCAGCTGCGGCACGACCTTGGCAGCGGCATCGGCAATGCGGACTTGAACGTGGACGCGATCCGCTTCACGCCCGAAGGCCTGCAGCCCGAGCAGCTGACACGGCTTACGCTGGGCGTAATCGCCGATGTGGACGGGACGCTTGCCGGACAGGGGCGCATTGCCTGGACGCCGGAGCGGGTCACCAGCACCGGTGACTTCCGAGTCCGCGCCGCCTCACTCGCGGCGCCGTTCGGGCCGGCGACCGGCATTTCGACCGACATCCGCTTCACCGACCTGCTGGGCCTCGAAACGGCGCCGGGCCAGACGGTCACCGTCGCCACCGTCAATCCCGGTATCCTGGTCGAGGAAGGCGTGGTCCGCTACCGGATCGCGCCCGGTTTCAAGCTACAGATCGAGGAAGGACGCTGGCCCTTTGCGGGCGGCGAACTGCTGCTACGCCCGACGCTGCTCGACTTCTCAGAGGACGCCGCGCGCGAGCTCGTCTTCGACATTCGCGGGCTCAATGCGGCGCGGTTCGTCAACAAGCTCGAATTCTCGAACGTCAACGCGACCGGCATATTCGACGGCACGCTGCCGATGGTCTTCGATGCGGACGGGGGGCGGATCGTCGGCGGCGCGCTCGCGTCCCGTCCTGGCGGCGGCACCTTGTCCTATATCGGCGAGGTTTCGAATGCGAACCTCGGCATCTGGGGCGGCATCGCCTTCGATGCGCTCAAGTCGATTGCCTATGAGAATATGACGATCGGGCTCAATGGCCGCATCGACGGCGAGATGGTTAGCCAAATCCGCTTCGCCGGAGTCAGCCGCGGCACGATCGAGCCGGTCGCGACGGGACTGATCGCTCGCGTCGGCGGGCAGCTTGCGCGCGAGCTCCAGCAAATTCCGTTCGTCTTCAACATCCGGATCACGGCGCCATTCCGCGGGCTGATCGCCATGTCGCGCAGCTTCAGCGACCCCTCTTTGCTCATCGGGGACCGGCTCGGCGCCGGCTTCGAAGCCGTTCAGCCCTCCGACAGCGGGAATAAGCGATGAAGGACATGATGTTGACGCGTGGGGCAGGGGATGCGAGCCATAGGGCCATGCGAAGCCTTTCGCTCCTCCCGATCCTGATCGCCGCCTCCGGATGCGTGCAAGTGAGCGCGCCCGAGCGGCCGATCGAGATCAACCTGAACGTCAACGTCAAACAAGAAGTGCTCGTTAGGCTGCAGCGTGATGCGCAGCAGCTGATCGAGGAGAACCCGGAGTTGTTTCCGCGATGACCAAGCGTGGCAAGATCATCATTGGCTTGAGTGGCCTGGCGCTGCTCGCCTGGGGCGGCGTGGCGCTGGCGCAGAGCGGGGCGGTGAGCGCGGCGATCGCCGCCGGCCAGGTCGGCGAACGGGCGGACGGCTATCTCGGCATTCGCGGTTCCGTCGGAGCGGACGTGCGCGCGGAGGTCGAGCAGATCAACATCAAGCGCCGCGCGCTCTACACCAGCCGGGCCCAGCAGCGCGGCGTGGCCGTCGAAGCCGTGGCAGCGGCGACCGCGTGCCAGGCGATGCAGCGGGTGGGCGTCGGCCATGCTTATAACAGCGGCGGCGGCTGGGCCGTCCGCGGCGCCGGCGATCCGGCGCCCAAGCCGGGCAATTGTCCCTAAACCTTCCGGCGTCATTGCGAGCGAAGCGAAGCAATCCAGGTAGACGTTGAGCCATTTGGATTGCCGCGTCGCTGCGCTCCTCGCAATGACGGGCACAGAAAAGGGCTCCGCTCTCACATGAGAACGGAGCCCTTGTTCGTTCCAGCGGCAGCGATCAGGCGGTCGCCTGTTCGCCTTCCGGAGCGGCGGTCGCAGCGGCGATGTCGCCGGGTTCCGCATTCGGGTCGAAGGCTTCGGTGAAGCCGGCCGCGTCCTTTTCGAACATCTCGGCCATCACGTCGACGCCCTGCGCCTGCAGCTCGGCTTCTTCCGGCGAGCGGGCAACGTTGACGGTGATCGTCACCGACACTTCCGGGTGCAGCGCGACCTTGACCGTGTTGACGCCGATCGCCTTGATCGGCTTGTCGAGCACGACCTGGTTCTTCTGGACCTTGACGCCGTCAGCCTCGAGCGCCTCGACGATGTCGCGGACGGAGACCGAGCCGTAGAGCTGGCCGGTGTTCGATGCCTGACGGATCAGGGTCACCGACTTGCCGTCGACATTCTTCGACGCCTTTTCGGCGTCGGCGCGGCGGTTCGCATTGTCCGCCTCAATCTGCGCGCGATTGGCTTCGAAGACCTTGCGGTTGGCTTCGTTGGCGCGGAGCGCCTTCTTGCGCGGCAGCAGGAAGTTGCGGGCAAAGCCCGGCTTCACGGAGACGACGTCGCCGATGCCGCCCAGCTTCTCGACGCGTTCAAGCAGAATAACGTCCATGAGGGCAGTTCCTTACTTCACAATATAGGGCAGGAGGCCAAGGTGCCGCGCACGCTTGATCGCCTGGGCGAGCTCGCGCTGCTTCTTGGCCGAGACCGCAGTGATGCGGCTGGGGACGATCTTGCCGCGCTCGGACACGAAGCCCTGTAGCAGACGGACGTCCTTGTAATCGATGCGCGGCGCGTCCTTCGCGGAGAAGGGGCAGCTCTTGCGGCGGCGGAAAAACGGGCGTGCCATGGTCTTAAGCTCCCATCATCTCGTCGCGGTCGTCGCGGCGCGGACGGCGCTCGCTGCGATCGCGGTCGCTCTTGCGCATCATCACCGACGGGCCGCCTTCGTGCTCGTCGACGCGGACGGTCATGTAGCGGATCACGTCTTCGTTGATCGCGGTCTGGCGCTCAAGCTCGGCGACAGCGCCGGCAGGCGCGTCGATGTCGAGCATCACGTAGTGCGCCTTGCGGTTCTTCGCGATCCGATAGGCGAGGTTGCGGAGGCCCCAGGTCTCGGTCTTCACGACCTTGCCCTGATTGTCCTCGATGATCTTGGTGGCGGCTTCCGCCAGCGCGTCCACTTGCGCCTGTGCCAGATCCTGGCGCGCAAGGAACACATGCTCGTAAAGAGCCATGGTCTTCCTTCATATGTTGGCCGATCGCTGACGCCGCCCCGTGCGGACGCCCCTCCGGCTGTCGTCTCAATGCAAACAGGGCGGAGAGACATGGCTCCCGCCCCGCGGCGGCGCCAATGCACGAAATTGGTCCGGAGCGCAAGCGCGCCCGAGCCGTTGTGAGCGCATGACCGATCCCAACCGTCCCCTGCGCCTCGGCTTTCCCGTCAAGGTGCTCGGCAAGCCCGGCCTGAAGAGTAACGACACACGGCGCTGGCAGAAGAACCCGCATCTGAAATGCTCGCTCGAGCATGTCAGCGAGATCCTCGACTATCTGCATAAGGAGCGGCTGGACATGTACCGGCTGTCGTCGGACCTCGCGCCTTACGCCACGCATCCCGATATGCCGCAGTTCCACTCCATGGTGGCCGAGAGCGATGCCGAGCTGCGGGCGTTCGGGGCGAAGGCGCGCGAATATGACGTCCGGCTGAGCTTCCATCCCTCGCAATATGTGCTGCTGAACAGCCCCGATCCGGCGCTGACGAAGAAGAGTATCTGGGACTTCGCGTCGCAGGCCGAGATGCTCGACCGCATGGGGTGCGGCGACGAAGCGGTGATGGTGACGCATGTCGGCGGCGTCTATGACGATCACGAGGCGAGCCGCGCCCGCTGGATCGAAGGCTGGGAGCAATGCCCGGACTTTGTGAGGCGCCGGCTGGTGCTGGAGAATGACGATCTCCGCTTTTCCGCCGCGGACGTGCTATGGATTCACGAACGCACCGGCGTGCGGCTGATCTTCGACTATCAGCATTTCTGGTGCCTCAATCCCGAGCGGCTTGATATGCGCGAGACGCTGGAGCGTTTCCTCGCGACCTGGCCGGAGGGCGTGCGGCCGAAGATCCACTTCTCCTCACCGCGCACCGAGATGCGCGAAGTGAAGCGGGCGATCACGCCGAAACAGCGTGCTGCCGCCAAAGCGGGGAAGAGTGCCGGCAAAAAAGGCGAGGTCACCAAGGCGCCGGTCAAGGCGGCGGCCCGAGTCAAGACGGTGCTGCTGCCACCGGTCTGGACCGGCCATAGCGACTTCACCAACCCGTTCGAGTTCGCGACCTTCATGCGCATGGCGGAAGGCTTTGAGTTCGACGTGATGATGGAGGGCAAGTCGAAGGACATCTCGATCCTGAAGCTCAGGCCCGACCTGCTCCGCTACGCGCCCGATGTGGCGGCGCGCTTCGGCATCCATGCCGAGGATGCGGCCGAGATCTTCGCCGACGAAGCCGCGCTCGACAAGGGCGTCAGCGCCGACGCGGAGCCTGACGTGGATGAGGGAGACATGGCGCTGGCGGCAGAGTAACTCATTGCCGCATCTGCGCCGCGGCTGCGCCTGAGTAGCCATATTTCTTGACTGACCCCCATCCAAGGACCGACGCTGCGGCTTCGTTTCTTGCGGATGAACATCATGACAAACACCCCGCCTCGCATCGTCGGCTTGACGACCTCCGTCTCCTTCACTTTGCAACAGGCGCTGGCCCAGCAGCTGATCGACAGCAGCATCCAGGTCGCTGATGATGAGAGCTATGCCGGCATGGTGCTGCACGTGTCCGGCTTTGGCGAATATGTACAGGTTAGACACGAAGGCACTGGGCCGGATCAAGTCGGCATTTCGGGCAACACAATCACATATGCGGGTGCCCAAGTCGCTCAGTTCGCAGGGGGAGTGGGAACCGATCTGGCGATAACATTCTCCACATCAGATCCCGCGATCCTGACACGCGTCATCGGCAACCTTCTGTTCTTTGCGCCGGCCGCACGTGATTCCACGCGCCTGATCCACTACACTCTTTACGACGGCAGCGGCGCCCGGTTCGATCAGGATGTTCGGTTGACTCTTGGCGCCGGAACCCAGCCCTCGCCTGAGAACGACACCCTTTACGGCAGCGCAGCGAATGACCACCTGAACGGCCTGGCGGGCGACGATCTGCTCTTCGGCTTCGAAGGCGACGATGTGCTGATCGGAGACACCGGCAAGGATGTCATGGACGGCGGAGCCGGGAGCGACGTCTTTTACGTTGATAACCCCTTGGACATCGTCACCGACCCGGTTGCAGCCGGTGTCGACCGCGTCGCGACTTCCGTCAGCTATGTTTTGCCGGGAGGGGCCGACATCGAAATCTTCGAGGCGATCGACTCGACATCGGTCGCTGCCATCGATCTTGGCGGAAACAATTACGGGCAGACGATCGTCGGCAATGCCGGCAACAACCTGATCAACGGCGGGGGCGGCGATGATCTTTTGGCCGGGCTGGGGGGCGACGACACGCTGATTGGCAGTCCTGGTGCCGATCTGATGTACGGCGGTGTGGGAAACGACGTCTACTTCGTGGATGCCACGGGTGATCGGGTATACGAGACAGTTGGGGAGGGACGAGACCGGGTCGCCGTTTCGATCAGCTATGCGCTGGAACCTCAGGCCTCAGTGGAAATCCTGGAGACAACAGCGCTTGCGGGGACGAGCTCCATCGATCTGAGGGGCAGCTCAGCCAGCCAAATGATCATCGGGAACAATGGCGCGAACCGCTTTGACGGAGGCGGCGGCAATGATTGGATGATCGGCGCTGGCGGTGACGACAGTTTCAACGGCACCTATTCGGCCTCTCGCTACGAGGGCGGCGCGGGAAACGACACCTATTTCATCTATGACGGATCGGATCTGGTGGTTGAGCTCGCTGGAGGGGGCGTTGACCGTGTGGCAGTACTTCAGAGCTACCACTTGGCTGCCGGCTCCGAAGTCGAAATATTGGAGACCCTTGATATCCAACGTCTCGATAAATTTTCCCTCATTGGTAATGAGTTCGGCCAGTTGATCATCGGCAACAGAGCCGACAATTTTCTGGACGGGAAGCTTGGTTCGGACCTTCTCGTCGGCGCCGGTACCGATAATGTTTTTAACGGTGGCGATCGCTTCGCCTTCACGACTGCGCTGGGTCCCGACAACATCGACAGAGTCGAGGACTTTTCCCACGACGTAGACACGATCGTGCTCGACGACGCGATCCTGAAGGACCTGAGCCCTGGCTCATTGGACCCAAACCGCTTCGTAACTGGCCCAGCGGCTACAGATGCGGATGATCGCCTAATCTATGAGCAATCGTCTGGGACATTGATGTTCGATGCGGATGGCACCGGCACGATCCCGCCGGTGACTATCGCCATTTTCACGGGCTCGCCTGTCATCAGCCCCAGCGATTTCTTGATAATCTGAACGGCAGAGGGTGGTGGAGCTGTCCCAGGATGAAACGGTGGAACGCGTGATCCTTTGCTGATTTGATCATCGCTTTACGGCAGAACAGACCCTCGCAATCGTCTCCGGGGTGAGGGGACGGGGGTGTCGTCAGGGGGTTATGAAAATGCGGGCTTATGTTCTCGGTGCTTTCGTCGGTGCCGTTTCCGTGGCGAGCGCCAGTGCGGCGTATGCAGCAATGCCGATCCCTGCTGTGTTCAACTTCACCGTCGGCAGCAATAGCAATGTCCAGGACGGCAATGCACGGATCTTCAGCGCCACGTCGCCAAACCTTGGCACTTTCAAGGTGCGCGCGACGGCCTGGAGCCTCGAAAAGATCGGCACAAACACCTTCGTGCGCGATTCCAAGCTCATGGTCTATGACGGTGGCCTGGGCGTAATCTCTGGCGACGACGGCAATGGCGACAATAACCGCCACACTATCGACAACAGCGTGCGCAAGGACTTTATTCTTTTGCAGTTCGATGCGCCCGTGCGGCTGCTGACCGCGACCTTCAACACCTACAGCGTGTTGGGCGGCACCAAAGATAGCGACGCGACCATCAAATATGGCTGGACGCAGAATCCTTGGAACAGCAGCATGGCCCCCTTCATCAACGACAAAAACGTATCGGTGCTGAACGCGCTTTTCGCCGGCTCCTATTCGTCGCTGACCAGCCTCACCGGCAACAACACCCGTAACATCAACATCCAGAACAAATGGGGCAATCTCTGGATGATCGGGTCCGACTGGACCAACGCGGACGGACGCATCGACGGCTTCAAGCTGACGAACCTCGCCGTCGTGCCGGAACCCGCCACCTGGGCGATGATGATCACCGGCTTCGGCTTTGTCGGCGCGGCGATGCGGCGGCGTAGCCCACAGGCTGTGACGGCTTGACACTAGGCCGGCACTTGATCGGGGACCCTAGTTTATGAAGCGGCTGATCTTGGCAGCCTGACCCGGGATCAGGAGCCCTTGTTCCACGCGCCCGGGCCGCTGTGCACGCGGACCGCCTCGGATATCGCTGAGCTTATACGACCAGTAGGTGAAATAGAGAGCGCCGGGATGATCCCGCGCCTCCCCCTCGAGGATCTGGAACGGCCCCGTATTGATCCGCCCCAGCTGTGGCACCAGGTTGATGTCCAGGCCTCCGCCCAAAGTATGCGGAATGGCGTGGCCGCGATGGACATAGGTATCCCCGCCTTTGGGGCTTTGTTTCTGCCGGCTGCTGTCTCGCTTATGGTCAACCCGCCCGCCGCTGACGCCCCAGGCGGCGATCAGCCGAGAGTCGGTAACGCTGAAAAGGTAGTTGGCCTTGTCAACCGTCGTCCAAACCGAGCCGCTCGGTGAGCCGAACGTGCTGTAGTCGTACAGCCACAAGTCGACGAGTTCCTTGACGATCGGCGACCAAGCCTTGTCGTCGGCCTGGGGAGGTAACTCTGCCAGCATCTCGTCAACGAAGCTATAGTCCGGCATTGCCTCTACTCTGCCGCGATCGCCAGCGGCTCCGACTGCGGGCCGCGGATGACCTTGCCAGGTCGGGCGGGCTGGAGTTCGCCGTTCCGAAACGTGACTTCGCCCGACTTCACCGTCGCAACATAGCCACGGGCCCTTTGCAGCAGCCGGCGGCCCCCGGCTGGCAAATCCCAGGCGAGGTACGGCTTTTCGAGCGCGAGCGTGTCCAGGTCGATCACGTTCAGGTCGGCGAGATAACCGGGGCGGACCAAGCCTCGATCGTGGAGGCCGTAAAGCAAAGCCGTATCGCGGCACTGGCGCCGGACGGCGAGTTCGAGCGGGATGGTGCCCCGCTTGCGGTCGCGCACCCAATGCTGGAGCAGGAAGGTGGGCGAAGCGGCATCGCAGATCGTGCCGCAATGGGCGCCGCCATCCGACAGCGAGATGACGATATCGTCGCGGTTCAACAGCAAGTCGCGAACGAAATCGAGATTGCCGTCCGCATAGTTCAACAACGGCAGATAGATGAAACCGTTGCCCTGGTCGGCCATCAGCAGGTCATAGGCAATCTCCGCCGGATCGCGGTCCTGAGCGGAGGCGAGGGCGGCAATGCTTTCTTCAGGTGCGGGCTCATAATCCGGTATGTCGCCGAGCGGGAACTGCATGCCCCAGCCGCCAGTCACGATCATCAGCAGTGGAGCGATGTCCGGATGCTCGGGTGGCAGGTTGGCTTCGCCGAGCAGCTGCGCCTTGACAGCGGGATCGGAGAGCCGGGCATATTGCTCCGGCCAAGGCAGCTCGGCGATGGCCTGCCAGCTCGGGCGCATGCGGAACGGGTGGACCGTGCCGCGCCAGTTCATGAGAATTCCGGTGCCGCGGAGCGAAATTTGCGCAACGACATTGGCGCCATTGTCATTCGCGCCGCGCGTCGACGCCATCTGCTCGGTCCAGTGCATCGCCTTCAGCGGCGACTGGAGCATGGCGAAGGTGACGGGTAGGCCGGTTTCCTTCGACAGCGCTTCCATCCAGCCGAACTCGTTCCATTCCGGCTGCAGGTCCGACGCCATTTCGAACACGCCATGGCCGACCCTCGCCATCGCCCGGCCGATGCCGATCAGCTCCTCAGCGGTGGCGGTGGTGCCCGGGACGAGTTCGCCGTCGATCGACTTATGGATAACGGTGCGGCTGGTCGAAAAGCCGAGGGCACCGGCGCGCAGCCCTTCCTCAACGATGCGCGACATCTCGGCGATCTCCGCCTCGGTCGGGATTTCGTTGCGTGCGCCGCGCTCACCCATCACATAGGCGCGCACGGCCCCATGCGGCACGTGGCAGCCGACATCGATGGTGCGCGGCAGCTTCTCGAGCGCCGCCATATAGTCTGGGAAGCTCTCCCAGTCCCAGCTCATGCCCTCTGCGAGAGCGGTGCCGGGAATGTCCTCGACGCCTTCCATCAGGCCGATCAGCCACTGGTGCCGATCTGGTCGCGCCGGCGCGAAGCCGACGCCGCAATTGCCCATCACGACAGTGGTGACGCCGTGCCAGGACGAAGGCGCCATCTCCGGATCCCAAGTGGCCTGGCCGTCATAATGGGTGTGGATGTCGACGAAGCCCGGGATGACGATCTTGCCCGCCGCATCGATCTCCTCGCGTCCAGCGGCGGAGACCGTGCCGACAACGCTGATCAACCCACCGTCGACCGCGACATCGGCCATGAACGGCTTGCCGCCCGACCCGTCCACCACCGTCCCGCCGCGAATGACCAGATCGTGCATGGCGCCTCTCCTTCTGTTTGACGGCACAGTATCACGGAGCGGCGGCGCGCGCTAAGACGCTACGTCATGACCGCGCAGACCGTTCGACTCGCCGCCACCGACATCGATCCCGACGATCACCTGTCGCTGCCGGGCTGGCTCTATCACGATCCTGAGTTCTTCCAGGCCGAAGTCGCGCGATTCCTGCGTGCCGCTCCTCAGGTGGTGTGCCATGTGAACGAGCTGGCGCGCCCCGGCGAGTGGCGGAGCCTGGAGTATCTGGGCGAGAGCGTAATCGTCGTGCGCTGCGAGGACGGCGAGGTGCGCGCCTTTGCCAATATATGCCGCCATCGGGGCTCACGGCTGGTCGATGGCGAGGCGGGCTGCGCTAAGAAGCTCGTCTGCCCTTATCATGCCTGGACCTATGACCTGGACGGCCGGCTGTCGGGCGTGCCGATGAAGAGCGAGTATCCGGGGCTCGATCAAGGCAAGCTGGGTCTGGTGCCGATCGCGATGGAGGTGTGGCGCGGCTTCCTCTTCGTGACGCTGGAGCCGGGCGCGCCCTCTGTGGCAAAGATGATGGCGCCCTACGAGCATGAGATTGCGCCCTATCGCTTCGAGGAGCTGCAGCCGATCGGCCGGGTGACGCTGCGCCCACGCGCGCTCAACTGGAAGACGATCGCCGATAACTATTCCGATGGCTTGCACATCCCGGTCGGGCACCCGGGACTGACGCGGTTGTTCGGCCGATCCTACGCGATCGAGGCCAATGAGCATGTTGATCGCATGTCCGGACTGCTGGTCGAGCGGCCGTCTGCCAATCCGAGCGAGCGCGCCTATCAGCGGCTCCTGCCGCGCGTCGATCACCTGCCCGAAGCACAGCAGCGGCTGTGGCTCTATTACAAGCTCTGGCCGAACGTTGCCTTCGACATCTACCCGGACCAGATCGATTTCATGCAGTTCCTGCCGACGAGCGCGACTACGACCACCATCCGCGAGATCAGCTATGCGCTGCCCGACGATCGCCGCGAGATGCGGGCGGCGCGCTACCTGAACTGGCGCATCAACCGGCAGGTCAATGCCGAGGATACCAGGCTGATCGAACGCGTTCAGGCCGGCATGGCTTCCCCGAGCTATGTCGCCGGGCCTTTGGGGACAAGCGAGGTTTGCCTGCGCAGCTTCGCCCGCAAGCTGCGCCGGTTGATCCCGGAAGCGCGGCTGCCGCACTCCCCGGCATCCGGCTGGAGCAAACGCCCGCCGCTTGCATCGGCGACCTGACCTTTCTACGCGCACCCCCTTCAACAAGGGGTCAGACATGCGCGCATTCATCTTTCCGGGACAGGGCAGCCAGGCGGTCGGCATGGGCCAGGCGCTGGCTGATGCGAGCGCCGCCGCGCGGGAGGTGTTCCAGGAGGTGGACGAAGCGCTCGGCCAGAGCCTGCTTCGCCTGATGTGCGAAGGACCCGCCGACGAGCTGACGCTGACCGAAAATGCGCAACCGGCGATCATGGCGAACGCGATTGCCACCCTGCGCGTGCTGGAACGCGAAGGCGGCCTGCGGCTGGCCGACAAGGCGGAGTTCGTCGCCGGCCACTCGCTCGGCGAATATACGGCGCTCTGCGCGGCCGAAGCGCTTGACCTGACCACCACCGCCAAGCTGCTGAAGCTGCGCGGCCAGGCCATGCAGGCGGCCGTGCCGGTCGGCGAGGGTGCGATGGCCGCGATCCTGAAGCTGGACTTCAGTCAGGTGGCGGAGATCGCAGAGCAGGCGGCGCAGGGCGAGGTGTGTACCGTCGCCAACGACAATGCGCCGGGCCAAGTCGTCATATCGGGCCACAAGGCCGCTATCGAGCGCGCCTCCGAACTGGTGAAGAGCGCGGGCGGCCGCGCCATGCCGCTGCCCGTCTCTGCCCCGTTCCATTGCCCGCTGATGAAGCCAGCCGCCGATGCGATGGAAGAAGCGCTCGGCAGGGCCGATCTCCGTGCTCCGCTTGTGCCGGTGTTCGCCAATGTAACGGCAGCGCCGGTCGCCGACCCAGGCGAGATCCGCCGGCTGCTTGCCGAGCAGGTCACCGGCACCGTCCGCTGGCGCGAAAGCGTGCTCGCCATGCAGGAAGCGGGCGTGCACCACTTCGTCGAGTTTGGCGGCAAGGTCCTGGCCCCCATGATCAAACGCATCGCACCGGACGCCGAGGCCGTGAGCGTCGTCAGCATGGACGAGTTGGAGCAAGTCTCGAAGGTCTTATGAGTTCGCGCAGAGACGCAGAGGCGCAGAGAGGCCGTACCGCTTGAAGGACATCGATCTGATCAGTGGCGATGTGGTCGATGCAGCCTTTCGGCTGCATCAGGAACTTGGCCCTGGTCTCCTTGAGAGCGTCTACGAGATTGTGCTGGCAGGCTGGCTTGAACGGCGTGGCTACCTTGTAGAGCGGCAAAAGCCCATCGACATCCAGTTCGACGGGTTGCGTTTCGACGGGGCCTTCAGAATCGACCTGTTGGTCGAGGGTCGTTTACTAGTGGAGGTAAAGTCGGTCGAGAAGCTGAACGCGGCGCATGCTAAACAACTCCTCACCTATCTTCGCCTGACCCGTCCCACCTGTCGGTCTGCTGATCAACCTCGGCGGCGCGATGCTGAAGGACAATATTAGGCGGCTTGTTAATGATCACCGCCCCTCTGCGTCTCCGCGTCTCTGCGCGAATCCAACTCAGGAGTAAGACATATGTTCGATCTGTCGGGAATGACCGCCCTCGTCACGGGGGCGTCCGGGGGCATCGGGTCAGCCATCGCGGAAGCCTTGGCAGGGCAGGGCGCCCGCGTCGCGCTTTCGGGCACGCGTGAGGAGGCGCTGCGCCAGGTTGCCGGGCGGGTCGGCGGGGAGGCAGTGGTGCTGCCTTGCAACCTGTCGGACGCCGCAGCTGTGGACGCGCTGGTGCCGCAGGCGGTGGAGGCGCTCGGCGGAAAGCTCGACATCCTCGTCAACAATGCCGGCGTGACGCGCGACAACCTCATCCTGCGGATGAAGGACGAGGAATGGGACCAGGTGATCCGGGTCAACCTTGAGGCTGCGTTCCGTCTTTGCCGCGCCGCCGCCAAGCCGATGATGAAGGCTCGCTTCGGGCGGATCGTCTCGATCACTTCGGTGGTCGGAGCGACCGGCAATCCGGGCCAAGCCAACTACGCCGCGTCCAAGGGCGCGCTCACGGCCATGTCCAAGGCACTGGCGCAGGAACTGGCCAGCCGCGGAATTACCGTCAACTGCGTTGCGCCCGGGTTCATCACCTCGCCGATGACCGACGCGCTTCCCGAGGCACAGAAGGAAGCACTGACCGGCCGCATCCCTGCCGGACGCCTGGGCGAAGGAGGCGATATTGGTGCGGCGGTGGCGTATCTCGCCAGCAAGGAAGCGAGCTACGTCACCGGCCAGACGCTGCACGTCAATGGCGGCATGGCGATGATCTAGCGGGCGGCGAGCCGCTCCTCGCCGACCAGGTCCGCAACCTCCGCCTGGTCGAGCACGCGGCCGTGCAGGCCCATCATTGTCTCGACCGGCAGTTTCCGGACCTTCAGCCAGGCGAGGAAGCTGCGCGAGGTGTCGTTGAGCGGATACTCGCCTGCGTTCACCAGATCGGCCTGGTAGAGCAGTTTCTGCTTCGGGAGATAGACGACGAGCATCTGCCGCGCGTGCGGATTGGGCCCGACATCATAAACTTCGACCCGATTGGTCGCATCCTCGAACACGCGCGAACCCTGCACCGCCAGCACGTTTGCGGGACGCGGCGCCCTGGCAAGAGTGTCCGGCGTGCTGGGATGGGTCTGGGCGATCCGCTCGATCAGCGGCTTGGCTTCGGCCGAAGCGACGATGGTCGCGCCCGCCGCCACATAGCCGCGGATCCCGCCGAGATGATCCTGGTGATGATGGCTCTGGACCAGATAGCGGACGGGCTTGCCCGGCGCGAGCTTTGCAATCTCGCCGATCAGCTTTTCGGATGTGGCCGTGTCGATCGGCGCCTCCGCCACCAGCACATGATCCGCGAAGGCGACCGCGAGGACATTGTACGACCATTGCGCCTTGGTGTCGGTGACGTTCTGGAGCAGCCACACATTGTCGCCCAGCGGCTTGGCCGAGAAAGGCGGTCGCCAGCTATAGTCGCCCTTCTGAGCACCGGCCGGTAGCGCCAGTTCGGTCGTGCTTGGACCCTGTTCATCGACGTGCTTGAGCGCGAGACGGCTCGCGACCGTGCCGAAGAGGACGGAGACCTGCCGTTCCTCCACCCCACTGGGCACGGCTACTCCGCCGATGCGGCGATAGGGGCCGAAGCGCACGCTGGCATAGCGATCGCCATGGACGCTCGGCGAGGGCTTGGTGTCATAGCCGGCGAGCAGCTTGGTGCGCGCGTCGAACAGCAGCTCGCCGCCCCTGCCGTTCGGATAGGCATAGGCAATCCGCACATGCTCATCCTTCTCCGGCAGCAACTGCAGCGAGGCCGCAGTCCGCGCGACGCGTGCCAGGGTTTCGTGCGGCAGCGCCATCTCGAGCCCGGGCACAGCACCGGGCAGGTCCTCGGCCGTGCCGGTCCGCCTGTCATAGGCGAACCCTTTGTCGGCCGTTTTTGCCGCGTGAGTCTGGAAGCGGAAATCGCCCGCGATCGCCGCATCGAGATCGGAGACGCTCGCATTGGCGCTATTGTCGACGGTAATCGATAGTCGCCGCGGATAAGGTTCAAAGCCGCCGGCGACGGCGAGCGACTGGCCAGGATCGATCGAACTCCCTTCGAAAACGATGCGCGCCTTGAGCGTCTTTGCGGCGTCGGCGCCGTGCGCCCGCTGCGCGGCTTCGATCAGGGCGAGCGCTTCCGGCTGCTTGACCGGCTCGGCGGCGTTCAGCGCAAGGGCGAGCGTCAGAAACATGCGGTGGGTCTCCTTTGGCGCGGCAGCTGCGGCTCAACCGGGAGACGAGCAACGCAGTCTCGACCAAGCGTCGGAGGTTCTCGACCAAAAAATGCTGTCGGGCGCCCGGTGCCCGCCGGAAGCGGAACCGACATCCGAGCTCGTCTGGGCTCGGCCCGTCGCTGGGAACCGGTAGATCATCCTTCGACCCGCTCCCGATGGCTGGTCTGGAAACCTTGGGCGACAAGCGAAGCAATGCGCTCTGCCACCACCTCCGGCGATTTCACGCTCATCGGGTCTTCGCCGGGAAAGGCGCGCTCGCGCATTTTGGTGCGGGTGGCGCCCGGGTCGAGTATCGCGACTTTCACTTTGCCAAGATTGCGCTGTTCCTCGGCATAGCTGAGCACGAGCGTCTCGAGTGCCGCCTTGGAGGCGCCATAGGCTCCCCAATAGGCCCGGGGACTGGCGCCGACGCTGGAGGTCAGGGCAATCAGCTTGCCGGGCGCGGCGGCGCGGAGCAGCGGGTCGAAGGCGGCGATCAGTGCGGCCTGGGCACCGACATTCAGCGTCAGGAGCTTGGCAAACTCCTTTGGATCGATCGCCGGAACCGGGCCGAGCGTGCCGAGCATGGCAGCGTTCAGCACCATCGCGTCGAGCTTGTTCCAGCGGCTGGAGACGGCTGTCGCCAGGCGACCGATGCTGTCGCCATCCATCAGATCCAGCGGCGCGATCGTTGCCGTGCCGCCGGCCTGGTGAATGCGCTCCTCGATCTTTTCCAGGTCGTTGGCGGTTCGCGCGGTCAGGATGACATGGGCGCCGGCACGGGCGAGCGCTTCGGCGGCGGCGGCGCCGATGCCGCGACTGGCGCCTGTGACGAGAGCGAGTTGGTCAGCGAGGGGACGGTCGGTCATGCGGACCCCTTAGCGGGGCGTGGGCGTGGGTCCAGCCTGAACCGGTCCGCCGGCGAGTGGCGCGTCGAGCTGCGAGTCTCCGCCCAGCGTCCGGTAGAGCTGGACCAGATTCTGCGCGCGACCGAGGCGCGTCGCCACCAGCTGTCGTTCGGCGGCGTAGAGGCTCCGCTGCGCGATCAGCGTCTGCAGGAACGGGTCGATGCCACCGCGGAAACGCGCTTCGCTGAGACGGTAGTTGTCTTCGGAAGCTGCGCGGTTGGCGCGCTGGGCGCGGAGTTCCTCGTCGATCGTGCCTCGCCGGGCGAGCGCGTCGGAGACTTCGCGGAAGGCTGTCTGGATCGTGCGCTGGTAAGTGGCCAGAGCGGCGTCCCGCTGCGCTTCTGTCACGCGGACATTCGCCCGGGCGGCGCCGCCCTGGAAGATGGAATAGCTGGCGCCCGGCGCAATTGACCAGTTGAACGCGTCGCCGGAAAAGAGCGAAGACAGAGTCGAACTTGCAAAGCCCAGGGCCGCGGTCAGGCTGAAGCGGGGGAAGAGAGCGGCGCGCGCGGCGCCGATCTGGGCATTGGCGGCCCGAAGCTGATACTCGGACTGGACCACGTCCGGACGCCGGAGCAGGATGGTTGAGTCGAGGCCGGCAGGGAGCTCGGCCACCCCCTCCTCTGCATCGCCAAGCGACCCTGGCAGCAATGCCGTGTCGATCGGAGCGCCGACGAGCAACTGCAGCAGGTTCACGTCCTGCGCGAGCGACGTGCGCGCCTGAGCCGCATCGGCTCGCGCCTGCTCCAGCACCTGTTCGGCCTGGCGCAGATCCGTGCGAGGGGCGATGCCTCCCTCCAGCCGCAGGCGCGTGAGGCGCACACTCTGTCTGGCGTTGGCGACGGTGCGCTCGGCAATGGCGAGCAGGTCGCGATCCGCGGCGTAGGTGAGCCAGGCCGCGGCGATGTCGCTCACCAGCAGGAGACGAACCGAGCGGGCTGCAGCTTCGGTGGCGAAATAGCGGTTGCGCGCAGCTTCGGTGAGCGAGGCGATGCGGCCGAAGAAATCGATCTCGTAATTGGAAAGGCCCAGTTGCGTGTTGAGGAAGAGCTGACGGCCGGATGCCGCACTGCCGACGCCAGTGCCAGCACCGTTGCCGCGGTCGGTCTCCGTTGCGCTGGCGCTTGCTACGATGTTCGGGAAGAAGGCGCCACGCTGCGCCCTGAACTGCTCGCGCGCCGCCGCGATGTTGGCGGCGGCGACGGCGAGGTCCCGATTGTTGACGAGCGCGGTTTCGATCAGCTGTTGCAGCCGCTGGTCCTGGAAGATGTCGCGATAGGTGACTGTGGGGAGCGCCGCTTCCGACTGGCGGAGATAGGCGTCCCCGGCGGGCCAGGAGAGGGGGATGGGCGGCTCGGGACGTTCGTAGCGCGGGCCGAGCGTGCAGGCAGAGAGGGCCAAACTTGCAGCCACACAAAGAAGGGAGGGCTTCGACAGGCTCAGCCCGGACGGTGTTGGGGTGGGGGGCATAGTAGTCACGCCTCCGCCGGCCGCTGCCGCCGCCGCTTCAGCCATTCGCGGCCATCGCGGACGCCGCGGCGGACGAGGACGAAGAAGAGCGGGATGTAGAAGATGGCGAGAATGGTCGCCGTCAGCATGCCGCCGATCACCGAAGTGCCGATCGCGACGCGGCTCTTGGCGCCGGCGCCGGTCGAGATGGCGAGCGGGAGCACGCCGAATATGAAGGCGAGGCTGGTCATCAGGATGGGGCGCAGCCGGATGCGCGCGGCCTCCAACGCTGCGTCAATGACGCGCTTGCCGGCCTTTTCCGCCTGCTCGGCGAACTCGATCATGAGGATCGCATTTTTGGCAGCGAGGCCCATGGTGGTCAGCAGGCCGATCTGCAGGAACACGTCGTTTTGGAGGCCGCGCAGCGTCACGGCAAACACCGCGCCGACAAGGCCGAGCGGGATCACCAGCAGCACCGCGACCGGGATCGACCAGCTTTCGTAAAGTGCGGCCAGGCAGAGGAAGACGACCAGCAACGACAGGCCGTAAAGGACCGGCGCCTGGCCGGATGACAGACGCTCTTGGTAAGAGAGCCCGCTCCAGGCGACCGAGACGCCGGGGATCTGCTGGGCCAGCTCCATCATCCGGTCCATCGCCTGGCCGGAGCTGGTGCCGGGCGCGGCCTGGCCCTGGATCTCGTAGGAGGGCACGCCGCCGAAACGGCCGAGCGATACGGGGCCGACCTGCCAACTCGTCTGGGCGAAGGAGGAGAAGGGCGCCATCTGTCCGTCGCGGCCGCGCACGAACCACTGGTACAGGTCTTCGGGCGCTGCGCGGTAAGGCGCATCGCCCTGCACGAAGACGCGCTTGACGCGGCCGCGGTCGATAAAATCGTTGACGTAGCGGCCGCCCCAGGCCGTGGAGAGGGTCTGGTTCACATCGGCCTGAGTGAGGCCGAGCACGAACAATTTCTGCTGGTCCAGGTCGACGCGCAGATTGGGCGTGTCCGGCAATTCGCTCTGGCGCACGCCGGTCAGCATCGGATCGTTGCTCGCCTCTTCGACCAGTCGATCGCGCGCCGCCTTGAACTCCTCGCGCGAAAGGCCGCCCGAGTTCAGCAGCTGCATCTGGAAGCCGCTCGACTGGCCGAGACCTCGGATAGCGGGCGGCACCAGCGCGAAGATCTGCGCGTCCCGCAGGCCGCCAAAGGCGCGGCCGATTCGCTCGGTGATGCCCTCAGCGCTATTCTCCTCTCCTTCGCGCTCTTCCCAATCGGCGAGATTGATGAAGGCGTTGCCGGCGTTCTGGCCCGAAGGACCGCCGCCGCCGCCGCCTGCGACGGTGAAGAGCACGTCGACATTCTTCGCCTCGGGCCCGCGCAGCAGATAATCTTCCACCTGCTGCTGCACCTGCTGGGTGCGGGCGAGCGTCGCGCCGGCCGGCAGACGAATCTGAGCCTGGGCGAAGCCCTGATCCTCGGTCGGCAGGAAGCTGGTCGGCAGGCGCAGGAACAGGGCAGCAAGCAGCACCACGGTCAGCGCGTAAATGCCCAGGAACAGCCATTTGCGGTCGATCACCCGGCGCGCCGCGTAAGTGTAGCGGTCGACCATTTTCGCGAAGCCGCGATTGAAGCCGTTGCGGGCGCGCTCAGTCCAGGCGGCCAGGCGCGGAAAACGCGTCGACGTGATGCGGCCATTATGCTTCGGCTTGAGCAAGGTGGCGGTAAGGGCAGGGCTCAGCACCAGTGCGACCACCACCGACAGCACCATTGCCGACACGATGGTGACGGAGAATTGGCGGTAGATCACGCCCGTCGAGCCGCCGAAAAAAGCCATGGGCAGGAACACGGCGGAGAGGACGAGGGCAATGGCGATCAGCGCCGTCGAGATCTCGCTCATCGACTGGATGGTCGCGTCGCGCGGGCTCATGTCCGGATTTTCCTCGAGCAGGCGCTCGACATTCTCCACGACCACGATCGCATCGTCGACGAGCAGCCCGATGGCGAGCACCAGGCCGAACAGGGTGAGCGTGTTGATCGAGAAACCGGCGACCGCGAACACTGCGAAGGTGCCGAGCAGCACCACCGGCACGGCGATCGTCGGGATCAAGGTCGCGCGCCAGCTCTGCAGGAACACGAACATAACGATCACGACCAGGATCACCGCTTCGATGAGGGTGATCACCACTTCCTCGATCGACAGCTTGATGAAGTCGGTCGCGTCGTTCGGAAAGGCGTAGGTGTAGCCGGGCGGAAAGTTGCGCGCGACGCGGGCCACCTCCGCCTTGACCAGTTCGGCAGTCGTGAGCGCGTCCGCGCCCGGCGCCGTCGAAATGGCGAAGCCGGCGCCTGGATGCCCGTTCACGCGGCTGACCGCGTTGTAATTCTCCGAGCCGAGTTCCACCCGGGCCACGTCGCCCAGGCGAACCGTGGCGCCGGCTTGCGTGGTCTTCAGGATGATTGCGCGGAACTGCTCCGGCGTCTGCAGCCGCGACTGCGACGTGACGGTCGCGTTCAGCATCTGCGTCTGCGGCATGGGTTGGCCGCCGATTTCGCCCGCAGTGATCTCGGTATTCTGCGCCTGGATTGCCTGGACCACATCGCCCGGCATCAGCTGGTAGGAAGCGAGCCGGGCCGGATCGAGCCAGACGCGCATCGCGTATTGAGAGCCGAACACGTTGGTGTCGCCGACGCCGGGCAAGCGGCTGATCGGGTCGCGCATGTTCGATTCGAGCCAGTCGGATACGTCCCGGTTCGTCGCGCGGTCGGTCTGGTCGTAGACGGCGACGATCATGAGGAAGTCGGGGTTCGACTTGGTGACGGTCAGGCCCTGCTGCTGCACCTGCTGGGGCAGACGCGGGAGAGCCTGCTGGACGCGATTTTGGACCTGCACTTGGGCGGTGTCGGGATCAGTGCCCTTCTCGAATGTAAGGCTGATATTGACGCCGCCGCGGGCGTTCGATGTGGAACTGAAATACAGGAGCCCGTCGATACCCGACAGCTGCTGTTCGATGATCTGCGTAACGCTGTTCTCGACCGTCTCGGCGTTCGCGCCGGGATAGTTGGCGCGGACGTTCACCTGCGGCGGAGCGACGTCGGGATATTGCGCGATCGGCAGCGAGAAGAGCGCGCCGAGGCCGAGCAGCATGATCAGGATCGCGATGACCCAGGCGAAGATCGGCCGGTCGATGAAGACGCGGGACATCAACTTCTCCCCTCCCCATCAGGGGATGGGAAGGGGGTGGGGCAGGCAGGAGAGATCAGGTGATTGAGGGTATGCCCCACCTCAACCCCTCCCCTGAAGGAGAGGGGCTCAGGTCGCGAACTCGTCACTTGCCCGCTCCGCCACGCCCACCAGGCGCAGAACGGTTCGGATCGATGCGCTGGGGAGCGCTGGCTGGCACGGGCCTGACCGGCTGGCCCGGGCGGGCGCGGCCCAGTCCTTGCGTGATCACCCGGTCGCCTGGGTTCAGTCCTGCGGTAACGACCCAGAAGGCGCCTTGCGTCCGTTCCGCCCGGACTGTCCGCATCTGCGCCTTGTTGCCGGGACCGACCACCAGCACCGTAGCATTGCCCTGCGGATCGCGGCTAACCGCCTGCTGCGGCACCAGGAAGGCGCGGGTGTCGACCGCTTGGGCGAAGACGGCGCGGACGAACATGCCCGGCAGCAGCAGCCCCTGCGGATTGGGAAAGCTGGCGCGCAGCGTTACCGTGCCGGTGCCAGGATCGACCACGACCTCGGAGAACTGGATGGTGCCGGTCAGGCCATAGTCGCTGCCATCCTCCAGCTTCAGCCGGACGGCCGCGCGGGCAGGCATGACGTTGCCCTGCGACAGCAGGCGGCGGAGCGCGAGCAGCTCGCTGGTCGATTGCTGGATGTCGACGAAGATGGGGTCGAGCTGCTGGATCGTGGCGAGCGGATCGGGCTGGTTGGCGGTGACCAGCGCGCCTTGGGTGAACAGCGAACGGCCGATGCGCCCGCTGATGGGGGCCGGCACTCGGGTGAAGCCGAGATTGACCTGCGCCGTGCGGAGCGCCGCGCGTTGTTGGTTCACCGCGGCCTGGGCCTGCCGCGCCTGGGCCGCGGCGTCGGTATACTCCTGCTGGCTGACCGCCTGCATCCGGGCGAGGGGGCGCAGCCGCTCCGCGCGGAGCCGGGCCGCTTCGGCCGTCGCTTCGGCCGCGGCAACATTGGCCTGGGCCTGGGCTTGTCCTGCTTCGGTCAGGCGAGGATCAATCTGGTACAGCGTCTGTCCAGCCCGGACATAGCTGCCTTCGGTGAAGAAGCGGCGCTGGATGACGCCGGAAATCTGCGGCCGCACTTCGGAAACGGCATAGGGTGTCGTGCGGCCTGCCAGCTCAGTCGTAATCGCCACCGATGTCGGCTGGACCACGACAAAGCCGACTTCCGGCGTGCCGCCTCGGCCGCCCGGACCACCTGGACCTTTCTTGGCGCTGTCCGCCTGATCGCTGCAAGCGGAGATCAGCAGCAGTGCAGAAAGCAGGAGGGTTGGCGCTGCTTTGTTGTTCATTCGGTAGCAGCTCGCAACGAGTCGAACACCGCTGTTCCGTTAACGGCTGCAGCGGGGAAGTCGATACTGCCAAAAGTCATGGGCCGACGTTCGTCGAACGGAGCCGACGTTCAGCCGTTTTCCGGTCTTCTGCGGATCAGCCCGATCGACACCAGCGACATGACCGGTTCGTCGTGCTGGTTGAAGACGGTCGTGCGCGCCCGATAGCTGCCCATATCCGGCCGGCTGCGCGACGGAGTTTTGTCGAGCACTTCGCTCTCGGCACGCAGCTTATCCCCGGGATAGACGGGCTTCAGCCAGCGCAACTCGTCGACACCAGGTGAGCCGAGCCCGGCCTGCTGGTTATTCGCCATATTGTCGACGATCATTCGCATCAGCATCGCGCATGTGTGCCACCCGGACGCGGAGAGCCGGCCGAAATACGTCTTGGCCGCAGCCTCGTCAGACAGGTGGAAGGGTTGCGGATCGTAGCGGGAGGCAAACTCGACCACTTCCTCACGCGTCACTTCATAGCCGCCGAAGCTGGACCTGGCGCCGATTTCGATATCTTCCCAGAATTGCACCAGCCACCTCCGTCTCTTCTCCCGCCGGTAGAGCAAGGCAAAAGGCGTTCGGCAAGATCGGCGGAGGGGCGGCCCGCGTTGGGAACCATTACGACCGCCCCTCCGCCTGCCGCTCGACAGTCGTGCAGGGTCGCTTGCTGCACAACCGGCGGAGGCCGAAAGCCGGCGTCCGCTCGAGCGGCATCAAGTCATGCGAGTGATTCGACCGTGGTCCTCCGCCGCGCAAAAGCTCCGGCCGCGGCGAAGCCTGCGATCATCATTGCCCAGCTTGCCGGCTCAGGCACCGGGTTGGAGTTTTGAAAGCTGAGCGAAATCACTTGGCTCAGCTGGTAGGGATCGGTGAGATTGCCGATTTCAATAAAGCCGGACAAACCCGTGAAGCTCACTTTGCCACTCGCGCCATTGAAGAACAGCGCCGACAGGCAGTTGCTGCAACCGACGCCGAAAGGACCAGTGCCAATCCCGGCAGGGTCGGCGAACTCGATCTCGCCACTGGTGGAAGGCGGAGTACCCGTCGTATCGCCTTCGAAGTTTAGCCCGATGAACTGCTCGCCGGAGCCCGGAACGACGAAGCGATCGTCGAGCGTAACCGTGAACTCGATCCGGTCGCCAGCAACCAACTCGGCCGGGAGCGGGTCGTTGGCATCGAGCACCAGCCGACCGGTGTCATAGATCCGGTTGAACGCCGGGAAGCTCGAATATTGTGTGTTCGCAACCGTGCCGCTGAACGACAATGTATACGTCGCCGAAGTGGCGGGTACAGCCATGGTCGTGGCGAGCATGGCCGCCACCGCATATCTCAACATGATGAGGTCACCCCTGTTTTACTCGAGCCTCTGAGGCTCACTTGCGATCATGGCCGAGGCGTTACCCCGACGGCATGGGGTGGGACCGGGCGGTTGCGGGCGTTAGCGGACATCGGTGTATCGGCGGGCGACCGGGACGGATACGCGCTCGCTGGTGCTTTCGGCAGCGTCGAGAAGCCTCGCCGCACCGGACCTGTCGCCGGAGGCGGCGCGCAGCATCGCCGCTTCGATGAAGCCCGAGCCGCTGCTTCGCTGCCCTGCCTCGGCATCTTCCGCGAGGGCGGACAGCATCGCCACACTGCCTTTCTCGGCCAGCAATCGTCTCGCCCTGCCGTAGCGGGCAAGCGCAGCTTCGTCGCCGCGAAGGCGCACCCATTCACTCAGTTCGTTGATAAACCCTTGGTGGTCGCCTCGCCTGAGCGCGACCCAAGCCAGCACCCGATGTGCGCTGACGAGTCCAGGCTGCACGTCGAGGACCATGTTCGCCAGCCGATCGGCTTCGGCCACTCGGCCGGCGAAGAGCAGGTCGAATGCCTGGTCAGCCAGCACTGCCGCATTTGATGGGTCGAGCGCCCTCGCACGAGTGAATGCAGCCTGAGCCTCGACATGGCGTCCGCTCGCCGAGAGCGCGTTCGCGTACCAGAGCTGGGTCTGCGCATTGTCGGGCTTCAGCTCGGCGGCGCGCGCGAAAGTTTCGAGCGCCTCTGGATCGCCATCGTGCCAGAAGCGGACGAATGCCAGCGCACGCAGCCCGGAGGCGGAGCGGCGATCGATGCGAAGCGCCGCCTCGGCGGCCTCGCGCGCGCGGGCATAAGCGACGTCATCAGGCATGGTGCCGAACTCGCGCATCAGCAGATAGCAATCGGCGAGCTTCGCCAGCGCCTCCGACCTGCCGGGATGTTCGCGCGCCAGCCGGGCGAAGATGGCTGCGGCCTCGGCGATGCCACGCGGAGTTCGGCCGTTCCACAGGAACACGCCGCGAAGATAAAGCTCGCGGGCGGCGGGGTGCTCTGCATAGGGCTCCGCCTCGGCACGGTCAGCCTTGGCGACAACATAGAGAGTGCCGGCGAGCGGCACGCCCAGGATCAGCGCCGCGGCGCCGGCGATCTCCCGCATCGACCGACGCTTGGACGGGGATGACGGCGCCGTCGCTGGATCTGGTCCGACGTCTTCGTCTACCGCGCCGGCGCCTTGCAGCCACTGCCGGAGCTCGTCCGGATCGGCCCAGATGCGCGGACGTTCGCCGCCAGGGATGCGGTGAATCGGCAGGCCGCGCGTCGCCTCCCAGCGCCGCACGGTCCGCTCGTCACGGTTCAGGAAGACCGCGATCGCTTTCCAGCCATCCAGGCGTTTCGAGGCCACCCCACCTCCACCCCATTTAGCCGGGCCTCTACCATGACGGGCGGCAGGGCGCCACGCTTCACGTCCGTACTTGGTCGAGCAGAGACGTGGATTGGCGGATGACAGTCGCGGCCGCGGCTGGCAAAGGCGCGGCGGTTTCGAAGCAATGAGGTCGAGATGCGGAAGCTGGCGAGTCTTGCGGTGCTGGCGCTGCTGTCTGCCTGCGCAACGGTGACCGAACGACGGGCCGCGCCGGTCGAGGTCAAGATCATCGCCTTCAACGATTTTCACGGCGCGCTTGAGCCACCAAAGTGGGCAATCAACGCCACCGCTCCGGACGGGAGCGCCGTTCGCGTACCTGCCGGTGGCGCCGCCTATCTCGCCTCCGCTGTCGCCCGGTTGAAGGCCGACAATCCGAACAACGTCGTAGTGGCGGCCGGCGACCTGATCAGCGCCTCGCCGTTCGTCTCCTCCCAGTTCCTCGACGAGCCGACGATCCTGGCGATGAACCTGATCGGCCTCGACCTGAACGCGGTCGGAAATCACGAGTTCGATCGCGGGCCTGACGAGCTGCTGCGTATGCAGAAGGGCGGGTGCGCCAGGCACACCAACCGGGAGCCGTGCCGGCTGGACAAGGAGTTTCCGGGTGCCCGCTTCAGCTTCCTGGCGGCCAATGTCCGCAAGCCGGACGGGTCGACTTTGCTGCCCGCGACCTCGATCCGGAGCTTTGGGCGCGGGCGGTCGGCGGTGCGGGTCGGCTTTATTGGCCTGACGCTCAAGGACACGCCGACTTTGGTGGTGCCGTCGAGCGTTGCCGGGCTAAGCTTCGAGGAAGAAGCCGGCACGATCAACGCGTTGGTCCCCAAGCTGCGCGCTGACGGAGCGGACGCGATCGTCGTCCTGATCCATCAGGGGCTCTATACCAAGACCGGCTACAACGACAAAAGCTGCGGCGGAGTAAGCGGCGATCTGCTGCCGATCCTGGCGAAGCTCGATCCTTCTATCGACGTTGTGGTCTCCGGCCACACGCATAGCGCCTATGTCTGCGACCATGGCACGATCGACCCGAGCCGGCCCTTCCTGGTCACCAGCACAGGGCGGAGCGGCACGGTCCTGACCGACATTCGCCTCGCCATCGATCCGGTAGCCGGCCGGGTGGTGTCGAAGCAGGCGGACAATCTAATTGTGCAGGGCGAGGCTTTCACCAACCCGTCCGGCACCGTGCCGCTCAATGCTGCGTTCCCGTCCTACCCGGCCGAGCCGCGCGTCCAGGCTCTAGTCTCGCGTTATGTCGCTGCCGCCAAGCCGATCGCCGAGCGCGTGGTTGGCCGGATGAGTGGCGAAGCGCTGCGCACCACCACGCTTTCCGGCGAGTCGGTGCTCGGCAACCTGATCGCCGATGTGCAGCGCAAGGCGACCGGAGCCGATATCGGTTTCATGAACAGCGCGGGCCTCCGGGCCGACCTGGTGCCGGGAGCGGATGGGAGCGTCAGATACGGCCAGCTCTATGCCGTACAGCCCTTCGGCAACGTGGTGCAGGTAAAGGGGCTGACCGGCAGCCAGATCCGCGCAGTACTGGAGCAGCAATTCGCTAGCGGCGCCAACACGGTCGAGCGCCCCATGATGCTGCTCGTGTCGGAGGGCTTCAGCTACAGCTACGATCTGCGGCGGCCGCAAGGGCAGCGCATCCTCGACATGCTGCTGAACGGCGCTCCGATCGCTGACGACAGGCTCTATCGCGTGGCGGTCAGCAACTTCCTAGCGACAGGCGGTGACAACTTCACCGTCTTTCGCGAAGGCACCGAGATCGCGCCGAACGGGCCTGAAGACATCGACGCGTTCGAAGCCTATGTGACCGCCGCCGGCACTCTGGCTCCGCCGCTGGCAAACCGCATCCGGCGGCTCGACGCGCAGCCTTAGACATTGAAGCGGAACAGCATCACGTCGCCGTCCTGCACCACATACTCCTTGCCTTCCTGGCGCAGCTTGCCGGCCTCTCGCGCACCGCTTTCGCCGCCGAGCTTCACATAATCGTCAAAGGCGATCGTCTCGGCGCGAATGAAGCCGCGCTCGAAGTCGGAATGGATCACGCCCGCCGCCTGGGGAGCCTTCGCGCCCTTGTGCACCGTCCAGGCGCGGGCTTCCTTCGGGCCGGCGGTGAAGAAGGTGATCAGGTCGAGCAGCGAATAGCCGGCGCGGATCACGCGCGCGAGGCCGGTCTCGCTTAAGCCAAGATCGGCCAGGAAGGCGGCGCGATCTTCCGCCTCCAGCGTCGCGATCTCGGCCTCGATCGCAGCGGAAACGACCACGGCCTCGGCGCCTTCGGCCTTGGCCTTCTCGAACACGCGGGCCGAGAGCGCATTACCCTCGGCGGCATCGCCCTCGTCCACGTTGCAGACATAGAGGACTGGCTTGGACGTCAGCATCTGCGCCTGCTCGAAATGGCGGCGCTCTTCCTCGTCCTTCGGGCTCGTCAGCCGGGCAGGCTTGCCGTCACGCAACAAGTCGAGCGCCTGGCCGAGCACCGAAGCGGCGATCTTCGATTCCTTGTCGCCCTGCTGACCCTTCTTGACCAAATTGGGCACGCGCTTTTCGAGGCTTTCCAGGTCGGCGAGCATCAATTCGGTCTCGACCGTCTCGGCGTCGGCGATCGGATCGACCTTGCCTTCGACATGCGTCACATCGCCATTCTCGAAGCAGCGGAGCACGTGCACCACGGCATCGACTTCGCGGATATTGCCGAGGAACTGGTTGCCGAGGCCCTCGCCCTTGGACGCCCCGCGCACCAGCCCGGCAATGTCGACAAAGGCGAGCTGCGTCTCGATCTTTTTTGCCGAGTTCGCGATCTTCGCCAGCTGGTCCAGCCGCGGATCGGGCACGGCCACCTGGCCGACATTCGGCTCGATCGTGCAGAACGGATAATTGGCCGCCTGCGCCGCCGCCGTCTCGGTCAGTGCATTGAACAAGGTGGACTTGCCGACATTCGGCAGCCCGACAATCCCGCAACGAAAACCCATTCCTAGTCCTTGGTGTCGACGCGCCAGGGCGGGAACCGGCGGTTCTGCCCAGCGTGATAGATGCAGATTTGATTGCCGAACGGATCGGCCAAGCGCGCCTCGCGCCAAAGCCAGCTTTGGTCAACCGGCTCTTGCGTCAACGTCAGGTCCAGCCTCGCCACAAATGCATCCACATCCTCGACTTCGAAATAGACGATGGTGGAGCCGCCGGTCTCCTTGGCCAACTCGATCGAGAAGGTTTCGCCGCTGGGCGTCTCGAAGCGAGCGTAGTGCGGCGGCGCGTAAACGATCTGCCGCAGGCCCAGCTTGGTGTAGAAGCTGACGGCGGCGTCATAGTCTTGAACGCCGACCGTGACCTGGTTGAGCTTCATGCCATTCTCCTACCAGCGATAGTTGAAGCTGATGCTGATCCGCTCGGCCTTGGCTGTGCTGGGCAGCACTTCGTGGCGGAGCCAGCTTTCCCAGAGCAGGATCGTGCCGGGCCTGGGTTCGACAGTAACGAAGCTGCGCAAGGGATCGGGTGCGTCCTCTGCCCGCGGCGGGGCGGCCATCAGCAGGGGCAGGCGGGGATCCTCGAAACGGATCGCGCCCCCGCCTAGCGGAGTCTCGACGTAGACAGTGCCCGAGACGACGCTGTGCGGGTGGATGTGGCCGCTATGCGCGCCGCCCGGCTTCAGGACGTTGACCCAGATGCTGTCGAGCTTGAGCTTGCGGCCGGCCAGATCAAAGGCGCAGGCCTTGGCGAAAGCGACGACGTGCTTGTCGAGCAGGCGGGCGAGGTCGGAAAAGCGCGGATCGCGGCGCGGAAGATCGTTCAGCGACGCGTAGGAGGTGTAGCCGCGATAGCCCTTCTCTTTCGACCAAGCGCGGCCGGCACGGTCCTCGGCAGCGAGCATGCGCACGGCATCCGCGAGTTCGTCGAGGAGCGCCGGTTCGCCGAGTTCGGCTTGGTAGAGCGGGGTGGTAAAGAGGGAGCGCACTATCACGCTTCCCCCTTATCCGTTCGCTTCGAGCGAAGTCGAGAAGCGTGTCTCGACTTCGGCTCGACACGAACGGGTTAGGAAGGCTGCAGCCGCAACGCCACATCGTTCATGAACCGCGCGTCGTCGCCTTTGGCCAGCCACTCAGCCTCCGCCGCAACGGCGCCGAGCAGATCCGTCAGCGGCTCGATCTCTGCCTTGGCGAAGTTGCCGAGGACGTGGCCGGTTACCCGGTCCTTGTGGCCAGGGTGGCCGATGCCAAGCCGGACGCGGCGGAAATCCGGGCCGAGATGCGCGTCCAGCGAGCGGATGCCGTTATGGCCCGCAGTGCCGCCGCCGATCCGGACCTTGACCTTGAAGGGGGCGAGGTCGAGCTCGTCATAGAAGGCGGTCACGTCGCCGGGATTGAGCTTGTAGAAGCGCATTGCTTCACCGGCGGCCCGGCCGCTTTCGTTCATGAATGTGGCGGGCTTCAGCAGCAGGATCTTCTCGCCGCCGATGCGGCCTTCCTGCGCCCAGCCCTGAAAGGCGCGCTTGGGTGGCGCGAAATCATGGACCTCGGCGATGGCATCAACCGCCATGAAGCCGATATTGTGCCGGTGCATCGCATACTGCGCGCCCGGATTGCCGAGGCCAACCCAGATTTGCATCGAGAAAGCACGTCATGCTGAACTTGTTTCAGCACAAGGCATCCATCTGCGGAGAGACGGACGCCTTATGCCGAAACAAGTTCGGCATGACGCTTATATCAGGCGCCTTCGCCTTCGGCCGGGGTTTCGTTGTCGCCTTCGGACGACTTCAGGCCCGACGGGGCGACGATGGTCGCGATGGTGAAGTCACGGTCGGTGATCGCGGACTTGGAACCCTGCGGCAGGGTCACATGGCTCAAGTGGATGGAGTCGCCGACATCGAAGCCCTTCAGGTCGATGACGATCTCGTCCGGGATCTCGGCTGCGTCGCAGACCAGCGACAGCTCGTGGCGGACGATGTTGAGCACGCCGCCGCGCTTCAGGCCGGGAGAGGCTTCTTCATTCTCGAAGCGCACCGGCACTTCGACGGTCACGGTCGAATGCTCGCCGATGCGCAGGAAATCGACATGGAGCGGACGATCGGTGACCGGGTGGAACTGCACGTCCTTGGGTAGGGTGCGAGTGCCGTTGATCATCACGACCGAGTTCATGAAGTGGCCGGTCATGAGCGCCTTCATCAGCTCGCGTTCCTCGAGGTGAATACCCTCGGGTGCTTCGTTGTTTCCGTAAATGACGGCGGGTACGCGGCCTTGACGGCGGATAGCACGGGAGGCTCCCTTGCCAGCCCGTTCGCGCACCTCGGCCGACAGCGTCAGCGTCTCGCTCATCGCATGTCTCCAAGTAGCAGGTCAGGTTCAGTTGCTCCGCCACGCCTCCAGGGATGACCATGACGGAAGCGCGGGCGCATAGACGCGGTCGGCTGCAAAAGCAACTATTGCACCCGCTGTACCTTGAGCCGCTGCTTCTGGAGCAGGTCGATGACCGAGCCTTTGCCGGCGAGGTGGCCGGCCCCCACAGCGACGAAGACGGTGCCGGGCTTGTCCATCCGCGCCTTCAGCCACTGTGCCCAGTTTGCGTTGCGCTCGTCGATCAGTACCTTGGCGATCTCCGGGGCCTTTTTTAGTTCATCGTCGAAGGTGCGGGCGATAGCGCCGGTGTCGCCGCTGCTCCAGGCGCGGACCATCTTCTGGAAGTCCGCCTTGGCGGAGCTCGCATCGTCAAGCATGCTGACGAGCAGCTTGCGCTGCGTCTCTTCAGGCATACGGTCGAAATAGCCGAGCTGCTGGGCCGTGGTCTCGAGGCCGGACACCGGCTTGCCGCCGATGCTGGAGCGCAACGTCGTCTCGACGCCCGCGTCCGCCGAGGCGCCCATGTCCGTGTACATGGAGGCGCCCAGGGTGATCGCGACCGCCCAGGTCTCCATCGCATTCAGGGCCTTAAGCGGCAGGCCCTTCTTGGTGATGAGCGCTTCCAGCTGGGCCCGCTTCTCCGCCGGCACGCGGTCGAGCACGGGTGGCAGCCCGGGCGACTGGGCCATTTTGCGATAGGTCTCGGCGATGGCTGCCTTGTCGCCCTGATCGGCGATCTCGAGCACCAGCTCGTCAGCGCTGGCGAGCGTGTGTTCAAAGCGCGGGGTGCGCCACTTCAGGTCCGACGGCAGGACATGGACCGTACCGAACAGATAGATGGTCGTGTCCGGATCGGAGAGCTTCCACATGGCCGGTTTTGCGGGCGGCGCGGCGGGCGCGGCGCTCCCGCACGCAGACAGAGACAGGGCGAGGAGAAGGGAGGCAAGGATACGCATGGAGCGCGCTTATCGCCGCAACCATGAACGGAGGGCAACCGTTAGCGGCTGATCGCGCCCTTGCAGCCTTGGACGTCTGGCCGCGGCGCGTAATATGACGGGGTGCCACGGTGCGCGCGAACCGTACACGTCTCCGCGCGCTTGATCAGTTCGGGACGCAGGCCGGCCGGGATGCCGGGCTGCCGGGCTAGTTGCCGATAAAGGGCTTCACGCCATTCGATCTCGTTCATGCCCACCTTCCTGTGGCGGGTCCAAACGAACGGATTGCGTTCGGGATGCTTTCGTTTCGGCTGCGGTGAGAAAAAATGTTTGCCGAAGCGCTACTTGGCTCGTCTGGCGGTCGTGATAACGACGGGCTCAGCAAGATACTGGCCTTTCATCACGCCCTCGCCCTTGTTCGGGTCGGTGGGTGCGGCAAGGAGGGACTTCACCAGGTCCATGCCTTCGACGACCCGGCCAAAGGCGGCGAAACCGGAGTCGCCGCCCGGCTGCGCGTCGAGCGAAGACGTGTCGCCGACGACGATGAAAAAGTCGCCGGCGCCGGTGCCAGGCGCCGCGCGGGCGAGAGAGATGGTGCCGCTCTTGTGGCTGAGACCCGTCTTGCTCGTGGGCTCGTGCGCCACCGGAGGCAAGGTGCGCTTCGGGTCGTTGCGCGTGCCGAACTGGATCAGGCCGTAATCGGCGGCATTGGGCGCTTTGGCGGCGCGGTAGAAGGCGGCTCCGTCGAGCCTCTTCTGGTCGACATAGCGGAGGAAATTGGCCGTGGTCAGAGGCGCGCGGCTTTTCTCGAGTTCGAGCACCACCGGACCCTGGGTGGTGGTTAGAGTGACCTTAACGGTTTCGGGCGCCGGCGCGGCGGGCGGCGGGGCTTCCTGTCCGAGGGCGAGGGCGGCGAGCAGGGCGAACATCTTCATATCCCTGCCATATAGCGGCACCGCGGCGCTGGCGCGACCTTCTTGAACCAGCCTTCTGCCACCTCATATTGCTTCAGACCCGCGCAAGCGGTCCACAGCTCAAATGGTTAAGCCGGGAACAGCCCGGCACATTCGGCATTGTGGTTTCAGGAGCGGTGGCTAACATAGCCCCTGCTAGCGAGGGCCTGCGCTGAGCGGGCCGAGGGATGATGGAATGACGAAATTGAGCGGCGGGGACTCCAAGAGCACGCTCTACTGCTCCTTCTGCGGCAAGTCGCAGCACGAGGTGCGCAAGCTGATCGCGGGCCCGACCGTGTTCATCTGCGACGAATGCGTGGAGCTGTGCAACGACATCATCCGCGAGGAGACCAAGTCGGCGCTCGTGTCCAAGAAGGACGGCGGCGTGCCGACCCCGCAGGAAATCTGCGACGTTCTCGACGATTATGTGATCGGGCAGAAGCAGGCCAAGCGCGTCCTCTCGGTGGCGGTGCACAACCATTATAAGCGCCTGGCGCATGGCCAGAAGGGCGCGGATGTCGAGCTCGCCAAGTCGAACATCCTGCTGGTCGGGCCGACCGGCTGCGGCAAGACTTTGCTCGCGCAGACGCTCGCTCGCATCCTCGATGTCCCCTTCACCATGGCGGATGCGACGACGCTGACCGAGGCCGGTTATGTCGGCGAGGATGTCGAGAACATCATCCTGAAGCTGCTTCAGGCTTCCGACTATAATGTTGAGCGGGCGCAG
>JAESFT010000227.1_pt1 | contig 53442 bp, 45 predicted proteins | sample 9269451 | NCBI WGS metagenome assembly JAESFT01 (sample SAMN14502557, study PRJNA617106) | algae metagenome | isolation source: Scytonema hyalinum WJT4-NPBG1 and co-occurring heterotrophs from well... | place: USA: Mojave Desert, Joshua Tree National Park, California | collected 2006-05-25
TTTTTCTCTCGCTTTCCCCCAATAATCCCCCCAAATAATTCCTAAACCCTTTTTTTGGGCTTTATGAGTAAAAGCTTTATCAAACCGTTGACACCATTTCTCAAAACACGGAGGCATCGCTGCGGGGCTTGTCTCTTTCATGGGATGTGCCTTTGATGTGAAAGCTTTGCTAGTAAAGCATTATACTCTGTTTTTCTTTCTTTTTTTGTTTAAGTCCCGATAGAGAATACAGAATCGAGAGTTCAAATGGGGATATAAACGTTTAAGCCGCAGTCTGAAAACTTTTCAGATTACGGCTTTTCATTGTTTGAAGAATCAATGACAAGAAACTTTTATTTAACAAAGAAGACAGAACAAGCAAGAATGCTTCCAGTAGACACTACCCTTGTTTGCCTAAACTTGCTCAAACAAGAATGGGTTTTCCTAGCTAGATGGAAAACCTATTCCACTGATAACTGCTTTACATTACTAGATTAACTACAAGCCAGTAACCAACAAGCACAAGAAAAACGCTCAGCCACAAAATTGGTCTGTTCATATGCAGATGTTTTAGACTAGATTTTTATTGCTTTAGCGAATATACGCTGTAAGAATTAGGCAATAATTAATAACTTTTCCTCGGCTCTCTTAGCCTTTATGGTATGAGAAGCGAAGTCTATATCACTATTGCCGATTTTTTATCAAAGTTTCATCAAACAGTACCAGCCTCCGCAGGACTTCTAGCCTTTGGTTTTGGCTGATCAGCCACAATATGCTCTGTGGATAAAACTATTTTAGCGATATCAGCAGCATTTTGCAGGGAGAAACGATGTTATTGGTATTAATAATACAAGTTTGAAAATTATCCAAAAAGGTTATTGACAAGGTTGTAAATAATAAAAAAACACCTTTTTTATATTCCTATTGTTCTATTCCTTAGGAAGTATAAATAATAGATCTGGCAATATCTATTATTGGGAGTGCTCTACAATCATTCCAGAGACTGAAAAAAAACACTTTAAATTTTATTATGATCAAATATTTTTTGTAATTTTTAGAAAATAACTTCCCTACTTAAGATAGAAAGACAATCTTTAAATAAACAGAATAAAGTCCTTATTAAATTCTTACTCAGGTTTGTCTGCCAACTTAGCTCTCATTGGGTTGAGTAGCTGGAAATCATTCATTAGTGAGAAAGTCCGCAGTTTGAATTTAAAACTTAACTTTTTAGACTTTTTAGGAGGTTTTTGATGCGAATTGCCCAAGTTGCTCCACTCTGGGAGAGAGTACCACCTCCAGCTTATGGTGGTATAGAGCTAGTCGTTGGACTTTTAACCGATGAATTAGTAAGACGCGGACACGAAGTCACGCTATTTGCATCAGGAGATTCCATCAGTTTGGCAAAGCTTGAATCAGTTCATCCCTGTGCCCTACGACTTGATCGGACTGTGAAAGAACACAGCGTATACGATATGCTGAACTTAACAAGAGTGTATGAGCAAGCTGAAGAGTTTGATATTATTCACTCCCACATCGGGTTCCCTGCATTGACCTACGCCAAGCTAGTAAAAACACCCACAGTTCACACGTTGCATGGAATTTTTACTCCTGACAACGAAAAGATGTTTAAACATGCAAAAAACCAACCTTACGTCAGTATTTCCGATGCACAGCGAGAACAAAGGTTAGGGCTGAACTGTGTAGCAACAGTCTACAACGGGATTGATGTCAACAGCTATAAATTTTATGCCCAACCTGAAGAACCACCATATCTAGCATTTCTGGGTCGGATTTCTCCAGAGAAAGGAACGCACTTGGCGATAGAAATTGCTAAAAAAGCAGGCTGGCGCTTGAAGATGGCGGGTAAGGTAGATGTCGTTGATGTGGAATACTATGAAAATGAAATCAAGCCTCTGATTGATGGCAAGCAAATTGAATATTTGGGTGAAGCGAATCATGAGCAAAAAAATGCATTAATGGGCGGCGCGGTAGCAACCCTATTCCCTATTACCTGGCGAGAACCCTTTGGGTTGGTGATGGTTGAATCAATGGCATCTGGTACCCCTGTGATTGCGATGAACCTCGGATCTACACAAGAGATCATTGCCCACGGGAAAACAGGTTTTCTCTGCAACAGCGTTGAAGAATGTGTGAGTGCTATTAGCAAGGTTGCTGAACTAGATCGCTTTGCTTGTCGGGAGAATGTCTGGAACCGTTTCAGCGTTCAGAATATGACTGATGGCTATGAAGCAGTTTATCAAAAGATTCTGGCTGAACGGTTTGCTCGGAATAACGGACATTTCCGCAAGCCAGTTCTTTTAAGTAACAGCTCGATTTAGGGGATTGCAAGTAATGTATCTTTTGCCATAGGTTTTCAAAGTGACGTACTCTACCTGCTAAACCTGGTATGGGGTGTAGAGTACGTCATTTTATTTATGGATGAACAGTGCAGAATGCAGCGATCGCCCCGCCGACACCCTCTCAACTACGAGCGATCGCACAAAGTGCCCGCCAGAGGCAACTCGCCTACCCCGTCCTCCGCCTAAATCTTAAGTTTGCTCGGCATAGCCTTGCAAGTTTTCTGGCTCAAATTGACGCAGAATGCGAGTTGCCTGACGGATCAATTCTTCTGTGCCTTTGACGACAATTAGATACTTACCTGCGTTAAGGCGGTTCCGGTAAGGTAGAGCATCCCCACTCCCCACGCTTAAACCAACTCCACCGCCGACAAAGTACGCACCCAAAGCACCAGAAGCGGCTCCCAACAGTCCACCAATCGCGTGATTGCCAAGATTGCCAATGGGAAATATTTCAATTCCCGTCAAAACGTTGAAAGCGTAACCAGCAACAAAACCAAAGGGAATAAGCCAAGATGACAAACTAGTCATGCCTTTTTTCGCTTGCTGGTTTGGGTCAATAAACCCAAACTCATCAGCACTTTTGTACCCCGTGCCTAAAATGTCAATTTGCTGAGTGGGTAAGCCTTCTTTTTCTAGGGCAGTGTAAGCTTCTTCTGCCTTTAATCGGTCTGGTAGAACTGCAACAAGATAATTCATAGCATTATTCTGAGTCATGTTGTCATTGTTAAGTCAAAAAAGTCTTTTGCTCACTTTCATAACCATCAAATAAAGTGAGCCTACTAACCATAAACTTAAGTATCCAAGCAGTAGAAAACGTCAATCTTCAGATTGAGATAAAACTAGAACAGTTCTCTGTCTTTGCTTATTTCCAATAGAAATGTCATTTTTCATACTAGTCCTAGCTTTTGCCATAGAACTAGTAACTATCGAATAGACAGCAAGGTTAATGCTGATTATGTTTTGCTAATATCCAGAGAGCAAACCGCTCCAACCCCACTAGCGAAGCAGTGATTCCCACAGCTAAACCAAATAGAACTAAGTTACTTTCGTTACCAGCACGTAAAGCAAAACTCAGAGATGTGGAGACAGCAGGAGGATGCACTACGTCAAGCACAATCATCAGGACAATTGTGATCGACATTGCAATTCCGCCAGATATATACCCAGAACCAAAGATTGAGCACATTATTAAACCGATGGTGGCTGCCATCATTTGGGAGAGAACCAACGTTCGCGCCGTGTTTGTGCCGTGCTGTGGATCAAGGTAAATCAGAAACGCACTTGAAGCGAGCGATGCAAACAGCAAGTGCTGCCGACTCAGCACTTCGACGAGAGCCAGCACAGTTAGTATTAACACCGTTGGCGCTGTTGCCAATGCGAGCTCACCCTTGAGATCCAGCCTACTTCGGAGCGATCGATTTGCGCCCTCTAAGGGTTTTAAGCTGGAAAAGTTTTGATTCATATCTCTATCTCAGTACGTTCCTGTTCTGGTAAACGCCTTTGCTCTCCCTCCCTGATTTCGCGCTCTAAGAAATAATTCAGCAGAGTTCGCAAAAGAACAATTGCTCCCAGGTTTAGAATATCCTGGCGAGTAGGCGCAACTGCCGTACGCAGGATGTCACTGGCAACTGTAAATTCTAATCCCAACGCCAAGACTCGTCCCAATTTTAAGCGGATCAATTCAGTGGAATCATAATGATGTGTCCTGCGGGAAAACAATTGCCGGACATAGCTCACAATTCCACGAAAAACCGCACCACCAATAACAACTGCAGCGGCAATTTCTGCCCCAACTGCTAAGTAACCAACAATCACCTTTAGCCATGATTCCAAAGGACTTTCCAACACTGCTGCTTGGTCAGTTCGTCCCACATTGAGACTCAACAGTAGAACCAGACCAAAGATTAATCCCAGGGGTAGCAGAATGTCAGCTAGAGAATCATGTCTCGTTTCTCGTTTCATGTCAGCTTGGTTTTGCTTGACTCAGTGTAAGGCTTTGCTGCAATTGCTTCTTCCCTCATTTGAAGGAAGAATTTATTATTGACAAAGTGCATATCGAGTGAATCTTTAATTAGGTCAAGGTTAATTTATCCCCACTTGGCGATCAATGTGTTGCAAGTTATAGCGGTTTTCATTTGCATGGAATACACCAAATTGTAGGGGCGTTCGCTCGCGAACGCCCCTACAAATCTATTGTGTTCAATCAAAAATCGCTATAAATACCGCTCTTGACGCTTGCGTGTACAAGAGCGGCTTTTGGTGTCTACCGTATCGAGGCTTTTGCAAGCTAATGTTTCAGCACCAGCCGATACCGTGCTTTCCCACTCTGTAGCCGTTCTAATGCCTCGTTCACCTGATCGAACTTAAAGGTTTCGATGACTGGCTCAATTTTGTGTCGAGCAACAAAATCGAGCATTTGGGCAACCGTGGCAGGGCTTCCAAGCGGGCTACCAGAAATTGACTTCTGAGCCGCTATTAATGGGAAAACAAGGCTGGAAACGGGGTTAGGAACCACCCCAACAAAGTGTAGTCGTCCTTTTGGACGTAGCAAGGAAATGTAAGTACTCCAATCTAAATCAGCGTTAACGGTTGAGAGAATTAGATCGAAGGAATTTTCCACTGATTTAAGTGCATTTGGGTCGCGGGAATTGATGAAGTGATTCGCACCAAGTTCTCTTGCTTCCGCTTCCTTATCAGGGCTAGTGGAGAATGCAGTCACATCACAACCCCAAGCATGAAGAAACTTCAATGCCATATGACCTAATCCACCGATACCAATCACACCAACACGGTTAGTTGGTTTGACATCAAACTGCACTATCGGATTAAAAACTGTGATGCCACCGCAAAATAATGGTCCAGCACTCACAGGGTCAATGTCAGAAGGTAAAGGCACAACCCAAGCCTCATGAGCGCGTACCTTGTCGGCAAAGCCTCCATGCCGAGCAACGATAGTACCCTCGGCTGTCAAGCAGAGATTATGGCTGCCGGACATACACCACTCGCAAGTCATACACGATCGCGAATACCAACCCAGTCCAACTCGCTGCCCCACTTGGAGTTTTTTCACGGCATCACCAACCGCTGCGATCGTGCCAACCACTTCATGTCCTGGAACAATGGGATACTGAGTCATTCCCCAATCGTTCTTGAGCATACTGAGGTCGCTATGGCAAATCCCACAGTATTCAACATCAATCTCCACATTCTCACTGCCAAGCGGTCCTAGATCGTATTCAAAGGGTTTGAGTTCTTCGCCGGGTTGAAAAGCTGCATAGGCGCGAACCATAGAAATGACCTCAGGTGATGATGTTAAATTTTTTCCAAGTTGTTATTGTAAAGTTCGCTCATTGTGTATGAAGCTTTTTATATCTAACCTGATATAAAACTTTGCAATCCTATCCAAATTTTTAAAGATTATTGCGAAATTTTTCTCTTAATGGTGAAGGGGGATGTTGAAGTTTCAACCTAACTGCCGTCGAAACTGACGAATACTCAAGGTCATTAGCACTGTCGCAAAAACTAGTAAAATCAACACTTGATGCCACAGCGTCTCGATACCGACTCCTTTAAGCAAAATCCCACGACAAACTTCGATAAAGTAACGTAAGGGGTCGAGATAAGTGAGCCATTGCACGAAGGTGGGCATCGAGGAAATCGGGGTAGTGGCTCCACATAAAAGAGTCAGGGGCGGGTTGACAAAGAATGCTGTTAACTGTGTCTGCTGTTCGCTTTTTGAGTAGGAAGCAATCAAGATGCCGATACTGATACCTACCCAGAAGTAAAGCACAGCAATCATTAGGAACACAAGTAAATTACCCCGCAGTGGCACACCAAAGGCTAGCCTTGCTATAACAAGAGCAATCAGAACATCAACGGTAAGCAGAACAACTAACGGACACACCTTAGCAAGAATGACTTCTGTGTTGGAGGCTGGAGTCATAATCAGTTGCTCAATAGTTCCCGCTTCTTTTTCCCGTACCACCAATGATGCTGCGGCTTGAGAACCGATGACTGTAAGCAAAATTCCAAAGACCCCTGACACTATAAACCAGGAAGTTTCCAACCCAGGATTGTAGAATACTGAAGTCTGAACCTGCACCTGATTACGCTGTAGAGCTACAGCATCGCCACGCTTGTTTCTATGACGCAAGTTGTAGTCAGTGACTAACTGGCTAATGTAACTAGAAGCAATACTTGCCGTGTTTGCATCTACAGCATCATACAGCGCCTGCACTTCGACTGTACGTCTTTTGGCAATGTCATCAGCAAATTCTGGCGGAATAGAAATACCGACTGTCAACGAACCTTTCGCCAAATCGGCAATCATATCCTCTTGATTAAGATAGTACCGACTAATGACAAATGCATCGGTCTGATTGAATATTTCCACAAACTCACGCGAGGCACTACTTTTGCTATAGTCAGTAATTCCAACTTTCAGGTTTTGGAAATCTGGACTGAGAGCAAAGCCAAACAACATTAAAAAGACAGTGGGTGGTACCAGCAATTGAATCACTAACTGACGGTTACGCAATATCTGAGCGAATTCTTTTTGAAAGAGCGCCCAAAAGCGGCTACCTAAAAGGGTGTCTATTAAATTTGAAAACATACTAAATATACGGGTTTGCAACCCGGAGTAAGGTAGAAAAAGAAATAATGAACCAGAGATGGACACAGATGGACACAGATAAATAATTACTTCATTCAATTCAGTGGCGCTATAATTTTGAACTTTGAATTTTGAATTTTGAATTATTTAAGACCCCAATTGCATCTTCTGCAATTTACGCCAAGCCAAGAAGAAAAATAAGCTTGCAAGCAGTGTTAAAGCAAATACCTGAAACCAGATTCCCAACCAACCTACGCCGCGAACATAGGCATCGCGAGTTAGTTCAATGTAGTATCGAGCTGGAATAATATTGGAAACCCAACGGATGCCAATAGGAATATTAGCTATCGGGTAGATGAAGCCGGATAATTGCAGTGACAGCAAAAAGGCGGTGAAGGCTACTGCTTGGATTGCAGCACTCTGTACTTTGGTATTGCAGCCCAGAAAAATACCCCAAAATACACCGCAAGCAATGTAAAGTATTGAACTGAGAATTATGGGTGTGGGATCGCCAACAAATCTCAAACCGAAGAACAGCCATGCTTCTAAATGGACAAACAACACCTCCGCCATACCCACCAACCAAAATGCTGCTGCTTTACCTAGCAAATACTCAGTACCTGTTAAGCTAGATGCATAAACTTGGAGGATAGTCCCTTGTTCATACTCTTTTGCTGTAGCCAAGCCAGCCAGAAGTGGAGGAAACAGGGTGACAGTAATTGCAATAGCCCCAGGACCAATGTATTTTAAAGTTTCTAAGCCGGGGTTATACCACAGCCGAGACTGGAGCTTGACAAGCAGATGACTACTACCGCGCAGATTTTCTACAAAAGCATTGGTGGTTGCTTTGGCATAGCCTCTGACAATATTGGCAGTGTTAGCATCGGTACCATCTACCAAGATTTGCACTTCGGCTGCACGTCCACTCCGTTTTAAGTCGCGTGAAAACTCTGGAGGGATAATTAAACCTGCTGCTACTGAGCCTTTATCTAGTAGTCGCGGCACATTAACCTGTGGTCCAGAAGCAACTATATTGAACTTATTGGTGCGCTCAAAGGTGGCAATATACTCGCGGCTAGTCGGTGTCAAGTCTAAATCTTGAATGGCAAAGTTAATTTTGTTTACTTCTAGGGATACTGCAAAACCAAACAGCAGTAGCAGTATTAACGGCAACAAGAGTGCTAGTGTTAGGGTTAGGCGATCGCGTCCCAGTTGCGTTAGTTCTTTAACAGTCTGAGCAAAGATGCGTTTCGGTTTCATACCAAGTCCTCATTGCTGAGTGATGAAAAAGTTAAAATGTTTTTGACTTTTGACTCTTGAGTCTTGACTCCTGACTTCTGAGTGTTGACTTTTGAATGCGTGAATTTTGACTTTCTTAGTCTGTCGGCACATCTAAACCCCGCTGTCGCGCCTGTTCTACCACACTAATGAACACGTCTTCCAGCGAAAACTCCATCTGTCGGTGGCTTTCCACTTTTATCCCAGCTTCAACGAGCCAATTTTCGACTTGGGGAATCTGCGTGCGCGGCTCGTCTAGAATGGTATGCAGACGCGAACCGAAAATTGACACGCGCCTGCGCTCCAACTTCTGCTTGAGTAGATCCGCAGCCTTTTGCACCTGCTCACACTCCCATTCCACCAATTGTCCTGGCTGCTCTTGTTTGACTTGACGCGGTGTCCCTTGAGCTACGAGTTCCCCGGCTACCATGAATCCCAAGCGGTGACACTGTTCGGCTTCTTCTAGATAATGGGTAGTTACCAGTATTGCCATACCTTCACCGGCAAACTGGTTGATCCAACGCCAAAATTCTCTTCTTGCAAGCGGATCAACACCAGAAGTTGGCTCGTCAAGAAACAAAACTTTCGGTTCGTGCATCACTGCTGCGCCAAAAGCAACGCGCTGCTTCCAACCTCCTGGTAAGTCCGCAGTTAGTCTATCCTCTTGACCTAGTAAATCACTCATCTGGAGTACCCAGTTTTTCTTGGCTCGTCGATGACGGCGAGGTATACCATAAACACCGCAGTAAAACTCCAGGTTCTGTCCTATCGTCAGGTCATCGTATAGGGTAAACTTTTGTGACATATAGCCGATTTTCTGACGCACTTCGGCACTGCGTAATTGACCCGTTTCCCCTGCCAAGCTCACTTTGCCAGAGCTTGCTGGCAGCAAGCCACAAACCATTTTGATGACGGTTGTCTTTCCGGCACCATTCGCCCCCAAAAGACCAAAAACTTCACCATATTTAATGTCTAAATTGATATTTTTAACTGCGTGGAAATTACCAAAAACTTTATTCAAATTTTCTGCGCCAATGGCTGTTCCCTGAGATTTTTCTCGATGGAAAATTCGCGGATAATTACCAGTAGAACTTTCGCCTTTGAGTTCCCGCAACCGGGCGACAAAGGTGTTCTCTAGAGTTGGGGTATCAATAGCAAGATTTTCAACCGGAATCTGTTGCTGCTGCAAGACGCGCTCAATTCTGTGACTGGTTTCTTTAGGCTGCGCTGTAAGTACATCTAGGCGATCGCCAAAACGTTGCACATCTTGCGCCAAATCTCGTAAATCAACGTTATTCTTGAGAATATCTGCAGCTTTGTCTAATTGCGCCACAGGCATATAAAGTTCTAACCGTTGCACGCCCAAGCTCGCTTTTACTTTAGCAGGTGTGTCGCATTGCTGAATTTTGCCCTCATACATCAAAGCAATCCGCGAACAGCGTTCTGCTTCATCTAGGTAGGGCGTAGCAACGACTGTTGTCATCCCTTCACTTACAGCCAAATCTGCTAAAATATCCCAAAACTCCCGACGCGATACCGGATCTACACCCGTTGTCGGCTCATCCAATAACAAAATTTTCGGCTGGTGAATCAGCGCACAGCACAAAGCGAGTTTTTGCTTCATTCCCCCAGAGAGGCGTCCGGCTAGACGTTCTTTAAACTGTGCCAAGTCCAGCAGTTGTAGGTAGTGTTCGCTCCGCATTTTAAAAGCCCCTTCACTGACCTCACGTAAACCTGCGGCATAACGCAAATTTTCCCAAATGCTCAGATCCAGGTAAAGACTAAAGCGCTGGGTGAGGTAGCCCATTTGCAGGCGCACATCCCTAGGCTGGGAACCTAACACTTCGACGATACCGCTTGTTTGTGGCATGACTCCTGAGAGAATTTGAAATGTGGTGGTTTTGCCTGCCCCATCAGGTCCAATTAGCCCAAAAATCTCACCTTGATAGATGTCTAAGTTGATACCTGCTACGGCTTCAGTTTGTTTGTTGTAGCGGTGTTGTAAGTCCCGGATGGAGATGACGGGGGAGTTGGTGCGTTTTTGTGGAGTGTTGGTCTGGAGAGTTGCTCTCATAATTTATGAACCGCAGAGACACAAAGGACACAGAGGAGAGAATTAGTTTTAGAATTTCCACGGAAGGGAAAACTGAGTAGAAGCACGTTTTTGCTGTGTTTCTGGTACAAGGATTCGACCGTCAGCGGGCATTCCTGGTTTTGCTAAACCTTGGGAATTTTTCAGGCTGAGTTCTACTCCAAATACTTGTGTTACCCTGTCTTTTTTAAAATAAGTATTTTCTGGGGTGTAACTCGCTTTGGGGTCTATGCGAGTGACTGTTGCCTGTAGCGGTTGCTTGGGATAACTATCTAAGTACACTAAACTAGACTGACCAATTCTGACTTTGCCGATTTCTCCTTCCGGGATAAAGCCACGTAGGTAAAGATTGTCAAGATTCACTATCGTTAACAGTGGCGCACCAGCTGCAACGACTTCGCCTGCTTCTACAGAACGGGTGATGACATTACCAGCGAGGGGGCTTTTAATTACCAAGTAATTTAAGTTTGCTTGAGTCTGCGCTTGTGTGGCTTCGGCATCGCGGACTTCCTGCTGGGAGACTGATACATCGGTACGGGCTTGGGCTATTTGTTTTTCAACTTGTAATGCCGCTGCGGCGCGAATTGGTGGATTGCTGAGAGTGGCTTGGGCTTGGGTTAGGGTTCCTTGAGCAGACTGAACCTGCTGCTGAGCAGCAGCAACGCGGGCAACACCAACACCCAATGCAGCATTATCCTCATCCCGCCGCTGGGCTGACACAGCACCTTCGGCATACAAGGAACTGGTGCGTCGTTGTTTTGCCTGTGCCAGTTTCAAGTTTGCCTGAGCCTCCAATAACTGCGATCGAGCAGCAGCTAAAGCATTCTCTGCCTGCACGACTCGACCTTTACTTTCTTGATTCGCTTGTTGGGTGGTGAGATTAGCTTGCTGTAGCTGTGCTTGCAGTACGGGTAACTGCTGGCGGGCGCGTTCTAACCTCTCCTGTGCTGCACGTACGCGGGCGGTGGCTCCTTGTAGTTGGGCACGTAATTCGGAGTCGTCTATTTGCACTAACAGTTGATCTGGCTTAACCATATCTCCTTCCCTGACGGCTACGTTGGCAATTCGACCACCGATTTTGGCAGAGACATCGGTTTCATACCCTTCAATACGTCCACTTAAAAACAGACCATCAGGCTCAGGCTGATAAAAAAATACACGATAACCTCCGTAGCCTATGGAGGTTAGGAGAGCGATCGCCCCTAAAATCAGCACTGGTTTAGGAATGCGTCGTCGCGGCTTCTGCGGTGACGGCTGGGGCTTGGAGGGTTGCTTTAGGTCGTTTTCAGCAATGCTGGGAGCCTGTTTAGAGTCATGGGTAAGGTTGGGCTGCGTTTGTGTCATAACGACTCCGTGGGTAGTGATGAACTTCTAGAAACTTCAAGTTGATTGATTGATTAATCAACTTTGATCTAAAAAAAATTTGGCTTTAAGCTTGGTTGTAGCCGTTTTCATTTAAGTCAAACACACCTTGCGGCATAGAATGTGGTATTACATCTGCGGTAGTAGCAAACTGTCTGTATGAATCTTTATCAGGGATTAAAACCATGCCTTGCAGGAAAATCTCGACGGCAGTTGCTACCATCGTATCAGAGCTAATCTGTTGAGCATCGGGTTGTTGGAATACTTCACGCGTGAGTATATACGCAATAAATGGACCGACAAAACAGCGAGCTGCTGCTGCTGGATTCATAGGTTTCATGACTCCAACTGACATTTGCTTTGCCAGATAGCGAGTTAAGAAAGAAATAGAACGACTCGGTCCAATTTTGTTAATCATCTCGGCAACTGCAGGCTGCCGAAAGGCTTCACCCAACAGCAGCTTCATCAGCGCGATAGATGTCGGGTTTTCCGATACTTTGAGAAAAGCTTTACCAAAAATGGTGAGGGCATCCTGCGGTGGTTTGCTCATTATGTCCTCCTCACTGTGGATCAGCAATTGCAGCACTGGTAGGCGTTGCTCAACCACTTGCTCAAACAAGTCGCTTTTATCCTTAAAGTAGTGATATATCAACCCAGGTGAGCCAATCCCCGCTGCTGCTGCAATATCTTTGTTGGTCGCCTTCTCGAAGCCCTTGCTAGCAAAGACTTGTAATGCACCGTCAATAATCTGCTGTCGCCGATCTTCAAAGTCTTGTTCGTCGCGTGGAGGCATATTTGTTGATTGATTGGTCAATCAAAATTTAACATGATTAGTCATGGGTGTATATGCAAATGAAAAAAACCTTAGCATATAATAATATTAAGAACCCTAAGTAATTCCGTGAAGTGAACTTACATCCCTACACCAAAATTGTTCAAAACTAGCAACCTTCTGGGGAATGATTTTGGGAGCGGTGCGCTCTGCAAGTCAAATTCCTCCTTTGTGGTGGCTCCCTTTGTCGAGATGTTGGTCTATATTTTAGCTAAACATGACACGTAGATTGAGCGTAATATCGTTCAAACAGATTTAATACGCTCAATATTAAAGTTGTTTTTAACAAAAACACCATAAAAGCTTTTTCCACTCTATAACTATTTACTTTTGACTATGAAATCTCGCTTTTCTAAATTGCGTAAAAGTCTTGCCTTCTTTCTTGCTGGCTTAGGTACTGCTGTAGGTGTGGGATTAGTGACTCCTACGCCAGTAGGTGCGGTTCCCTGGGCTGAGTTACTTTTTAATGGCGTTCAGCTGTTGCAACTGTCTAATTTGTCAACACAGCAAAAAGTCGAACTGGGTAGCCAGATTCACCAACAGGTACGCAGTAATTATAGACTCGGCACCAATGATAATGTTACCCGGGTGGGTCAAAGGTTAGCTCAAGCGAGTGACTGTTCTCAAACTCCTTTTAAATTTTATGTAGTTCAAGACCGAAACATTAATGCCTTCGCAACCACAGGCGGCTACGTTTACGTGCACACAGGGTTGCTTAATGCGGTAGATAATGAAGACCAATTAGCGGCGGTTATGGGTCACGAAATAGGTCACATTTGCAACGACGACGTCATCAAGAAGCTCAGACAAGCGCAACTCGCTCAAGGTGCAGCCTCTGTGGCTGGTTTAGACAGAAGTACTGTGGCTGCCGCAGCTTATAAACTAGCTGTAGACCTACCTAATAGCCGGGATGCTGAATACAACGCTGATGACAAAGGACTGCGGTATATGCAACGGGCTGGTTATAACCCTAATGCCATGCCTGCATTTTTAAGCAAATTGGTAAAGCAGTCTTCTTCACCGTCGTTTTTAAGTAGCCACCCAGGAGCGCGAGAGCGGATTTCTATTTTACAAAGAAAAATTGCCGCTGGTCGGTAAAGGATGCAAGAAACCTGAGTTGTCTATAAACCCGGGTTTCTAAGTTTCAGTCCGCAACCGAGGAAAAAGTTTTAGAGCGTTGTCGCGTTCAATCAATTGCCTATCATTGTTATTAAAGCCGTCATAAGTAGCCAGTTCTTGAATGCTTTTCTCAATGAAATGCTCTTGCATATAGGGGTAGTCGCTGCCAAACAGAATTTGCGTAGGCTCGACCAATTCTTGCAGGAAACGCAAAGCGTGAGGTATTGCTGATATAGCTGTGTCGTAATAAAGCCGCTTGAGATAAGCGATCGCTCCTTGCGGGGCGCGTTCTCCCAATTGCGGTATGATTTCTGGGGCGATGGCAAACCGTTGAGCCAAGTAAGGCACCGTACCACCAGCATGCGCCACAATAATTGAGATATCTGGATAGCGCTCTAGCGTTCCGTTGTAAATTAAATTTGCGACTGCCCGTGTCGTGTCAAAGACAAACTCGACTATAAACGGAGGCAGGTTGAGCTTTGGTACATCGCTTCCCGGCGGTGTTGTTGGGTGAAGCAAGACTGTTGCCTTTCTACGGTGAAGTTCCGCAAAAACCTCATCAAACGCCGAATCTCTCAGATACTGGTCGCCGTAGCTTGCAAGCAAAATCACGCCATCGAGTTGTAGTGTGTCCAGCGCATAGGTCATTTCTTCCAACGTTGCGTCCACCTAAAAGAATGCGGGAGCGCGGGAGCTGAGTCCTGACGGACACGGACTCGCGTTCGTCTTTTTAAAGCGAAGAGGAAGCGCGACACGGGCAGTTTTAACTGCCTTCAAGACTTCTTGCCCAAACCTCTATCGTTTCGCTACTAAGTTGAGTTTGTTTGATTCAACTCAGTATAAGACGGTTGACAACCGGATATCTAAGAGATATGGCAGAACATCTTAGAGAATCCCCGTCTCTTTAGAGCGGGGAGCGTCAAAACGTCGCGGGTTGTCGCTGATCAAGCGGGCAGAAATCTCGTTGCAGCGCCGCGCTAAACCACGGGCAAAATTAATATCACCGAAGTATACGCCTGGTGACGAAATGGACGTTATCGCGGTGGCAATACCTTGATTGTCCATCAGGGCAAGTGCAACGTCTAGACTCCAAGTAAGTAAAGACGCGCCACCAGAATTACTGGCACCGATACTGTCAAGCGCCTGAACGTATTCCTTTGGTAAGATGTGATGGTGAACGTCGATGCGGTACGGTTCCATTAGCTTTTTGTCGTCTATGATTGACGCAGCAAATGCTCTATCACATTTTAAAGTAATAGCTCAAGTCGAAAGTCTCTTCTTCCTCTAGGTCGAGCAGCAAGTGAGTTTAGAAGCACCGTTAGAAAGAATTCTCTTGCTGGTGAAAGCAGGGAGTATGATTCCAATGGAGGAAGGTAAGCAACTCATTCTCCATATTTATCCACCTGTGGAGGGAAGCAGCGAGGCAATTCTCTACTCTGATGCGAATGATGGGTATGGGGAATCGAGGCTGGATAAGTTTCGTATGGTGTGCTCAGAGAATAATCTAGAAATAACTTGGGAAGAACACGGAGAATATCCTTTCCCATACACGGGTGTGCAACTGCATCTGCATGGTATGAAGTTACAGCAAGCCTGGGTGGATGATGCAGAGGTTGCTTGTCAGGAGCAAATTATGGAGTGCGATCGCCCTCTAAGCGGGCGCTTTGCGCCATCGCGCCTTGCGCGGCTCCCTATGCCTACGGCACGGCTGCGCCGAACGGGAGCATCGCGTAAGCCTGGCGGCACCGGAGGACTCAGCGGGCACTCCGTGCGATCGCCCCGAAGGGGTGGGTGCTCTGCGCCATCGCTTTCATAAGCTTCGCATTCAGTCAGAGTTTGCTGACATTCTACCTTAATGATGAATCCCCCTAAATTAAGAGTGCGATTGTAAAAAACATCTATCAAAAATAAAAACCCTCTGCATTAGCAGAGGTCATCATGAGTATAATTCTGATATCTTGCACCTACCCGTACAAACCACGGTTAACCAAAAAGCGTAGAAATCAAGTTACATTTTATTATCGACTTTTTCTCGAAAATAAAGCACTTTACGCTTAGTCCTTAGTGCTTAAATGCGGTAACACTTTAGTACACTCTTCGAGCTAGCTTATAGTACAAGAAAATAGCAATCATTGCACCCAATACAGCAACTAACAAACCGGGAATACTAAAACTTGCTGCAGTTAACGTAAAGCTTCCGGTTTCTAAAAGGTTAACCAAAGTTCCTCCAAGGATAGCACCAACAATTCCCAGGAACATTGTGCCAAGAATGCCGCCTCCTTGGTAGCCAGGATAGATCGCCTTTGCAATAGCACCTGCAAGTAAACCCAAGACGACCCAAGCTAGAATGCTCATTGTTTTACTCCCATTGCGGTATTGAACGATGCAAAGCGTTTAAAGTACTTAAAACAACTTTTATCTTGCTTCTAATTTACTCGCATCCGTCGGCTTAACATAACTGTCTAGAGAAAGAAGGGCGCTCTTGCTCAAGTTAGATTAGACAATAAAGGATAGCTGCCTCAAAAGACAAAAAGACAATGCACTCAGTCAAGAAACGACATCACCCCTGTTTCGTGACTCTCACAATCTTTTTCTTTTTTTGGCAAATAAAGTCATATCCTTTTTTAACAAATTACAAAGGACACAGACTAAAGAGAAATCAGAGAAAATTACAAATTATTTAGGTTTACTATATTTCACGTAAAAAATGAGTTATTTAACCTAAATTAACTTTACATATTTCACCTCAATGCTAAAAAAATATTTTTGAATCAATTATCAGCACATCTATATCTAATAGTTTGTTATCTCATTTTATTTGAATTCCATGTCATTTTATTTGAATTCCATGTCAACGAAATGTATTCCTACAAAATGATGTTGATATATATTTTAATTTATAAAAAAATATATGTTTTGATAAATTTATGTTTAATCGGAGATTTTTTTCTCTAAACAACGTATAATCATGATAACGTTTATGGTAGAAACGCAATATAACCCTAATTTTTCAGCAGGCGAGCATAGCCAAATAATGTTGTTAAGTGTTTGCATAACTTGCAATGGAACATATAAAAGCGCATTTGTGCTTGTAGCTAGTAGGAGTCACTTCTATAAAGAGGTTGACTTAAATCACCTTACAGGTTAAATTCTTAACAAATCTACATCAGTCTGCCTAATCCACGAATTGCCTCAAACATTTTGTTATGTCGGGGTAATTTTGGAGCGGAGGAACCAAGTTTGGGGCTAATCTCACAAAAGAGGAAAGAATGAAAAATAAAGAATGAAAAAAGACAAAATTACTCTAGTTTTTTCTTCTGTCTTTTTTTTTCTTCTTCTCTCTCCCGCAGAAGGACATCTCTCAGTCCTAGCCCGTCAGCTAACTTCGTCGGCATTGGGAGGAGACTGAACGAGCAGCATTCTTACGAGTAATGCCTTGTTCTCGTCAGTGTCCTTGGCTGGTATCTGTGCGCTTCGTTGTACCTGCCCTCGACCATGAGAAAAGGGTTCTAGTGCCTTCTCTTTTGGTAGCTGAGGCAGGAAAATTGCCATATGGTGAAGTTCAACTATGTTACCGACCAAAAAACATCGCATAGCTCTGATTTCTGTTGATGGAGATCCGGCTGCAGAAATCGGACAGGAAGAGGCTGGGGGACAAAATGTCTATGTGCGTCAAGTAGGTTTTGCCCTTGCTGCACAGGGTTGGCAAGTGGATATGTTCACTCGCCGAAGTAGTCGTGAGCAAGCTGCGATAGTACAACATGAACCATTATGTCGCACTATCCGCTTGAAGGCTGGACCTGCTGCGTTCATAGGGCGATATGACTTATTTGACCATATGCCTGAATTCATCGCAGAGTTCAAAGCATTCCAGCAGGAGCAAGGATTTCAGTACCCTCTGATTCATACCAACTACTGGTTGTCCTCTTGGGCGGGTATGGAACTGAAAAAGCAGCAACCGTTGATTCAGTTGCATACTTACCACTCTTTGGGAGCAGTCAAGTACAGTGCTATTTCTGATATCCCAGCAATTGGTAGCAAGCGACTAGCCGTTGAAAAAGCCTGTCTGGAAACTGTGGATCGAGTCGTTGCAACGAGTCCTCAAGAACAGGAACATATGCGAAGACTCGTTTCCACCCAAGGGCAAATAGAAGTCATTCCTTGTGGTACTGATGTCGATAAGTTTGGGTCAATTCAAAGGTCTGCAGCACGGCAGAAATTAGGAATTGCACCTGATGCCAAGATGGTTCTCTACGTCGGTCGTTTTGATCGGCGCAAGGGAATTGAGACACTCGTGCGAGCTATTGGAAAGTCGAGTTTGCGCTGTTCAGCTAACCTACAACTCGTTATTGGTGGTGGCTATCGTCCAGGTCACAGCGATGGAATTGAGCGCGATCGCATCGCCGGGATCGTCGCTGAACTTGGATTGGAAAATTGCACAACCTTTCCAGGTCGCCTAGATGATTCTGTTCTCCCCTTCTACTATGCAGCCGCAGATGTCTGTGTTGTACCGAGTCACTATGAACCTTTTGGTTTAGTTGCGATTGAAGCAATGGCTAGTCGGACTCCAGTCGTAGCTAGTGATGTTGGGGGGTTACAGTTTACAGTCGTACCTGAAGTGACTGGGTTACTTGTTCCCCCTAAAGATGAAGCCGCTTTTGCCGATGCTATTGACCGCATTCTGATCAACCCAACTTGGCGAGATCAATTAGGTGAAGCTGGTCGCCAACGTGTAGAAATCGCCTTCAGTTGGCATAGTGTCGCATCCCGATTGACTCAGATCTACACACATCTACTGGCTCAAACCATGCCCTCAATAGAGAGCAAACCTCAAGTTGCAGCTTAATTTCTACACCTTTGACAGCGTTGTGTGTGTAGGGGCAAGAACAACTTTGCACCCATACCAAGTGCTGGTTGGAAAATGCTCCGGACTTAGCACTGCGAATACAGCACTAGTAAAAAGAGCAATTCTGTCTAATGGCTATGCCGAGTGACAGAAACGCGCACAAACAGCAAAAAACAAGCCAATGAATCTCTCACATCAGGGAGTTATGAATATGCTGAATATCGGAGATTACGTACGGCATCAAATCACTGGACAAATAGGTCAAGTGATCGGTTATGGACATCAAATACTGCAGGGAGTCTATCTAACTACCCTAAAAGTACGAGCCAGCAACTGTCAGGGAATTGATAATCAAAGCAGATTTATTGAGGATGTGTATTCTGAATGGGTGCTAGCAGAGCCAACAGAAAGCGGGGTGGCACTGCAAGCTTGAGACTTATTGAATTAAGCGTTGAGAATAAATGAGATTCTCCAATCCTTTCTTTTAAAGGAGTTCAAAGGAGCATCTGTAGCCACCATTTGTTGAAACAATATGACTAGCTGCTGTCTTACAGCAGCTAAGTACTGCATTTTCCAACCACTTATCGAACCTAGTGACACATCTAAAATTGTCTGAATCTCTTCGTATAAGTAACCTTGATAAACCAGCTTAACTGCCAACGCTTTCCTTACCTCACGGGCTTCTGGACGAAGAGCGATAAATTCTTGCAATTCGGCGATCGCGTCCTCTAGATTCTGGTTTCTCATTGTTCGCTGTTAGACAGATGTACCTCTCCGTATTATCTCGTAGTCTTTTTCAAAAATCAAATCGGATTCCTATATGTCAAAAGTGTGATTACGTGTAAATGGAAATTATACTCACCAACAGAGTCAGCTTAAATCTTCTCCCTAATACTTACAGCTTTGAATTAGACGGTGTAACTTATAACGCTAATGAGTATTTTGATAATCTCCAAGAAATGCTTGAACATGCGGTTGAGGAAATCTGTCTCGAACATATGAGACGATCAAGTGATGAAGAACATGAAGAATTGATTCAAGCATTAGATTCTATGCTTCAAAGATACACACAAAGGTATGATTTGTGACTCCGCTGCGGGAATAAGGAACTCTTAAACTGTTCCCCGCTCTTGAGTTCTCTATTCCCTTGTCAGATGAGAAATAACTTGATAAACCTAACCAGAGAAAGACGATTCACAGTCTTTAATCTTCATAACATCTATGTAACTTAACTTTAACCAGGATTAATCAATCTGGAAACTTATCGCTCATCACATCTCCAATTCTCAAAAGACCTAGTGGTTACAGGCGGGAGATGTGATACATCTATGCAGGTACAGGCATTTGTATATAAGCAAGGAAAACATTATGCGGTTTAATCTGACTTTGCTTTGGGTAACTTTATCATTTGTGGTTGTGGGAGCGATTATGCTGCTTCTCCAACCTGCGATTGATTTTCACTAAATAGGTTGGTTTTTGGCTCATGCAAACAATTCCATCCCAACAAAATACATCTTCTTCTGAATCTAAACCTTATAAGCTGGAAGACTGGCAGGGAGCTAATTGCTCCCTTAATCAAGAGTATGACTATTGGATTGAGGATGTCGAGGGAGAAATTCCAACCAATGTTAACGGTACACTGTTTCGCAACGGTCCTGGTCTACTAGATATCTTCGGTCGGGAAATTCATCACCCTTTCGATGGAGATGGTATGGTTTGTGCTGTCTCCTTCTCCAACGGACGCGCTCATTTCCGCAATCGCTTTGTTCGTACAGAAGGCTACTGTGCAGAACAGAAAGCAGGTCGGATGGTCTACCGGGGTGTGTTTGGAACCGAAAAACCAGGAGGCTGGCTGGCAAACGCCTTCGACTTAAGAAAGAAGAACGTTGCCAACACCAATATTATCTACTGGGGCGACAAACTGCTAGCTCTATGGGAAGCTTCCCATCCCTATCGTCTTGACCCCAACACGTTAGAAACTTTGGGGATCGAAACTCTGGACGGCGTTCTGCACAAAGACTCGCCCTTTGCCGCTCATCCAATGATAGATCCTGGTGATCAAAATCGGGAACCGCGTCTAGTCACTTTCGCCATCAAACCTGGCCCGATCACAACCATCACAGTTTATGAGTTGAACCAGGCTGGTAAGGTAGTGCAACAACACGACCATAAAATTCCAGGTTTTGCCTTCATCCATGACTTTGCGATTACACCAAACTATTGCCTATTCTTTCAAAATCCAGTTTCCTTCAATCCTCTACCGTACGTGCTTGGCTTTCGGGGAGCAGCGGAGTGCATCAAGTTTCATGGCGATCGCCCCACTAAAATTTGGCTCATCCCTCGCGACCCCTCTCAAGAAGTTCAAGTTATCGAAACAGATCCCTGTTTTGTTTTCCACCATGCCAACGCCTTTGAGCAGGGCGATGAGTTGATTGTTGATTCAGTTTGCTACGAAACTTTTCCAGGCATTGACCACAATCTAAATTACCAGGAAATTGACTTTGATACTCGACCTCCTGCACAGCTGTGGCGTTTTCACCTCAACTTGAAAACGAAAACAGCACAACGAGATTTACTTGTTGAGCGTTCGTGTGAGTTTCCGTTTATTCATCCTGATCGGATTGGTAAACCACATCAGTGCATATTCTTAGCAGCTGCTCACCAACCACAAGGCGATGCACCCCAGCAAGCGATTATTAAAGTTGATCCCGAATTTGGTGAACAACAATTTTGGAGTGTTGCACCTAAAGGTTTCCTTGGCGAACCTGTGTTTGTGCCTCGACCAGGCAGTACTCAAGAAGATGATGGGTGGGTGCTAACATTAGTCTACGATGCAGAGCACAATCGAACTGATATCGTTATTTTGGATGGAACTTGTTTGGAAAAAGGGGCGATCGCTCGTCTGCACTTAAAGCACCATATTCCCTACGGATTGCATGGGAGCTTTGCAAAGGAAACAATGAAGTCTGAAGTATGAAGAATAAAAAAACTATAGTTTATTCTTCTCATTTTTACCTTCGTCTCATACTTCACAATTCAGGCTTTAGAAGTTATGGGTAGAAAAGCCGTTTTGTTGATCATCTGGATAGGATTTGTCGCCTACACTATATGGTTGGCTCCACTCGATCAACCAGACACATGGTCTTTAGGAGGGAAGCTGTTGACACTCCAGTGGGGAAAGCTTAACGCCGTCATCCCAGCTATATTCTGCCTGATGGGTATTTGGCCCATGATTTATGCTTGCCTAATGTTTGCTGATGGCAGAATGCAAAACTTTCGTGCTTGGCCCTATTTCATTGGGTCAAACTTCACAGGTGTCATCTGTCTTTTGCCGTATTTAATTTTTCGTCAATCTCATCAACAATTCTTTGGAAAAAAGGATAAGTTACTGGAAATTCTTGATCGGCGCTCAACAGGAGTTTCTCTTGTGATTGGTACAATTTGCATACTAGCTTATGCAGCAATTGCTGGAAATTGGCAAGATTACGTTCAGCAATTTCAGACTCAGCAATTTGTTCACCTCATCAGTATCGACTTCTGTTTGATGTGCTTGATATTTCCCATAACTTCACTATTCGATGATGATATGGCACGAAGAGGTCTTAAAGACCCTCGTATTTTTTGGTCAGTTGCGCTCTTACCCTTGTTTGGTCCATTATTATATCTTTGCTTGCGTCCACCTCTACCAGAGACAGATGCACAAGAATTATTCGCTTAACAAACTAAGAATCTGTTGTGCAGCACGCTGACCACTACGAATCGCACCCTCCATATAACCACGATACTCCACAGGGGCAGTATGCTCGCCAGCAAAGAAAACCCGACCAGCGCTTTGCGTTAAATATGGGTCAAAGCGATGCAAGTCTCCCGGTCTAAAATAGCAGTAGGCACCTCGCGCCCATTCATCAGCACTCCAGTCATAGGAACGAGAGGTGATAATTCCGGGTGCATCAGGATAGATAGTATTTAGTGCTGCCACTGCTAACTCACCAGCGCGCTCAGATAGCTTTAAACTGCGAGTACCCCCACTAAAACAGGAAAGAATTTTTTCCGTCCCCATCTGAGCGAAAGTCGGCTCCCAGATAGCCTGGTAATCACCCTCAAGCAAGACAATTCCAAAGTTTGGCTTTGACCAAAAGCGGTGTGGGTATTGCAGTAAGGTCTTGACTACACCACCGTAAGGTAAGCTGGAAATAGCCTCTCGCTGTGCGTCAACAAGTGGTGCTTCTATCGGAATGTGACGCAGCACGCTCCAAGGAATCGTCACTATCACGCTGTCAGCCACAACCTCAACTAAACCGCTTGCTGTCTCAACATTGACACTCACAGTCTCATCTGTTTGGTGGATACGACGCACGGGAGTGCCAATGTGAACTCGCTCTTCCAGATGTTGAACTAAGGCATCCACCAGACGCGAAATACCGCCACGAACTCGCATATTGCAGCCTGTGTTGCCGCTCGCTGCAAGATAAGCAAAGAAACCTATACCAATCAACTCTGGGTCGGTTGCAAATAGTGAAGAAGCTAGCCAACGGGCAATTCGATGGGCAAAGGGCGCAATTGAGTGCGTATCCAACCACTGATCTAAGGTCTGTTGCGGGTCTTTTTGCTCTTCAAGCAGGCTTTCGAGCTTTGCATAGAAATTATCTAAAGCATTGCTTTGTTCCTCTGTGAGGGACATACGGTTGCGAAGACTTCCCTCTATAAACCAGTAAAGGTCGTCAGGAAATTTGCTCGCAGGGTCAAGTTGGATACCGAACTCGGCTGCATAAGTCATTAGCGCAGTGTGGTTATCGTCCACAAACTCGGCACCTAACTCGCCGTATTGTCCTGCACCTAGTTCAACGGTATAAGCCCGACCACCAACACGCTCACGCGCCTCAAAAACCTGGACATCCAAGCCTGCGCGTACCAATTCGTAAGCTGCACTTAGCCCTGCTAGTCCTGCACCAATGATAATAGTTTGATGTGACACCGCTTAACTCCCGAAAAACATCAATCAAAACTAACTTATCGTGATATTTGGATCTGCATTTTAATTCATTCTCTAAGTAGACTGAGAAAACTAACACAACCCTCCATTAGTCAGAGGAAAGGAAATTTATAAGTTTTTAATATTAGTGCATAAGACTAATAAAGATTAAGGAAAAACTCAGAACCCAAGAGCCAAAATTCAACATGAAAAGGGTAGGCAAGGAAGGATGCGCTTTTATACTTAAAAACTCATTCCTTTAAAAACGAAAAAGGAGCGCAACACTATGGTATTTCAAAACCGAAAGGCAGCAGGTCAATTTTTGGCTAAAGAGTTGGCAGGTTATGCTAACCGCCAAGATGTGCTGGTGTTAGCGCTCCCAAGGGGCGGTGTCCCCGTCGCTTTTGAAGTTGCTAAAGCATTAAATGCCCCTTTAGACGTTTTTGTGGTATGCAAACTGGGTGTACCCGAACAACAAGAACTCGCAATGGGAGCTATTGCTTCTGGTGGAGTGCGAGTATTAAATGAGAATATTGTGCGATCGCTTGGTGTATCCGAGGCAGCTATTAACCAGGTGGCGGCGAAAGAACAACAGGAACTAGAGCGACGGGAACGCCTTTATCGTGGCGATCGCCCCGTCCCAACATTACACGGCCGTACTGTGATTTTAGTAGATGATGGTTTAGCGACGGGTGCAACTATGCGTGCGGCTTTGGGAGCGTTGCAGCAACAAAAACCCGCCAAGATCATAGTTGCCGTACCAGTTTCTGCATCCGAAACTTGTCAAGAATTTCAATCCAAAGTAGATGAAGTTGTTTGCGCAGCGACGCCAAGTCCCTTCTACAGTGTTGGATTGTGGTACGAAGAGTTTCCGCAAACAACCGATGAAGAAGTCCGGGATCTGCTAGACAAGGCTGCAAACAGCCAACAGACAACAGCGATCGGCGCATAGATGAATGTCATTTCCACTCAAACCTTGATACAGGTGTGAAGCCGCCGCCGCTTGTATACAAAGAAAATTCAGAAAGCAAAAATCACGCATTACATTATGAAAGTTGCACCAGAAATTACTTATCGCAATGTAGACAAAACTGATGCTCTTGATAATTTAGTCAGCGAAAAAATTGGCAAGCTTGAGCAAGTTTGCGACTACATTAGTAGCTGCCACATTGCAATAGAAAAGATACACGATCGCCCGCGGACTGGTTCTCCCTACCGAGTGCGGATTGATATCACCGTACCACCTGGGCACGAACTTGTAGCAGAAAGCAACCCATCAGACACCAACCAGTATGCACCAGTGGATGCAGTGATTCGAGATGCATTTAAAGCAGCTGTTCAGCAACTAAGAAAACTAGCCAAGCGCCAGCAAGAAAGTGATAAAGCCAAAACTCACGATGACGCCCAAGAGACTATAGCACTTGTCACAAAGCTATTTCCAGACAGAGGATATGGTTTTATCAAAACCATAGATGACGCTCAGGAAATCTACTTCCACCGCAATAGCGTTCTCCATGACGACTTTGACCGCATAGAAATTGGTACGGGTGTCCGTTTTTCCGTAGAGGAGGGTGAAGAAGGTCCTCAGGCAACGACAGTTCACATTGTCAATAAGCCAGGTGCTAGCGTCGGCAAGTCGGAGCAAACCCTAATCGAGCCGCCGCTGGGTTGGAGAGAATAGGCGATTGGAGAGCGCTGATTCTTATGATTAGACCACAAATCGTCGGGTGTTCCTTGCCTCTAAAAGCCTATATGATAGACGTTTGAGATATTGGTGAGCAATCCCCACCCAAAAGAAAACCCCTGTAAAAGTGCTGAGTGCTGAGTCGTTTTTGCTCAGCACTCAGCACTTTTACCAATTTGAAAAATGATTGCGACAGATGGAGCGCCTAAAAGCTTATCCAATAACTCTTTCACAATCCAAAATCTAAAATCTAAAATCCAAAATGGTATAATTTACGCTCCTGACAGCGACAAATGATTCTCCCCTGCTCAAGAACTCTCCCTTCCAAGGTACTTGACAAAATTACCAGCTTCATTATATTCTTTTCATAAGAGAAATCCGTGTGCTCATACTTACTCATATTTAGAAATTTCTAACGCCACGTAAACGGAAACACAAAATTTTTTTCATCTGTATTTGCCTATGCAACGACTGCAAGCAGATGGATATAGATTTATGTGTAGATATACATATCTGTATAAAAATAGCTCATGTTTAGAGCCAACTTTGGACAAGATGCGATACATGGCTCACTATGCAAATTTGTCAAAATCCCGGTTGCTCCAATCCCTTCAGCGCTGATAGCAATATATTTTGTACCAGTTGTGGACAAAGCAACTTTGGTAAACTCTTGAGGAGCCGCTATCGTGTATTAAGATTATTAGGCGAAGGCGGGTTTAGCAGAACATATGCGGCTCAAGACGTTGATAGACTAGATGCTCCTTGTGTCATCAAGCAATTCTTCCCACAAGTTCAGGGAACTTCAGAACGTACGAAAGCAGCAGAATTGTTTAAGGAAGAGGCAAAGCGACTTTATGAACTGGGAGAAAATCACTGGCAAATTCCCAGATTACTTGCTTACTTTGAACAAGGTTCTAGCCTCTATTTGGTACAAGAGTTTATTCAAGGGCAAACTCTGTTACAAGAACTTCAGCAACAAGCCTTTGGTGAAGAGCAAATTCGAGAACTTTTAGCTGATTTGTTACCGGTTCTCCAATTTATTCACGAGCGTAACGTTATTCATCGAGATATTAAACCAGAAAACATTATCCGTCGTCAAAGTGATAGCAAACTCGTTTTGATTGACTTTGGTGGTGCCAAGCAGGTGACGCAAACCAGTTTATCAAGACAAGCTACGGTGCTTTATACAATCGGTTATGCACCTAGCGAGCAAATGGCTGGATTTGCATGTCAAGCGAGTGATTTGTACGCCTTAGGAGTCACTTGTGTACGTCTTCTCACGCACTGTTTGCCCCTACAAGATCCTCATGGACAAATTCATGATAGCCTTTACGATCCTATGAACGGTAAATGGTCGTGGCGAGAAAATTTACAGCAAAAAGGGGTTACCCTGAGCGATGATCTAGGGCAAATTCTGGATAAGTTGCTGAAACATTTGGCAAAAGAAAGGTATCAATCAGCAACAGAAGTTTTGCAAGATTTGAATGCAACAAAATTTTTTGCACAACCCATTTTGGCGATTTCCGAACCGGAATCACCGCCTCAAGAACAGAAAGTAACAACGTCAGTTCCCGAACTAGAAGCGTTCTTAGGATTCCACTCCTTACAGACTTTTGAATTTGAGGTAGTAACAGTAGACGGACAAGGTAACGAAATCAGCCGTGACTGTCAGAGTACAAAGTTTTATGGAGAAAATTTAGGTAATGAAGTCACGCTGGAAATGGTAGCGATTCCTGGCGGTACTTTTATGATGGGTTCTACAGATTATGAAGGGGATGGTGACGAACGTCCACAACACGAAGTGACTATCAAACCTTTTTTTGTGGGAAAGTTTCCCATCACCCAAGCACAATGGAAAGCGGTAGCAGCTTTACCCAAAGTCAAACAATCTTTGAACCCTTATCCATCCAAATTCAAAGGTGCAAATCGACCAGTTGAAAATGTTTCTTGGCACGAAGCGGTAGAATTTTGTGCAAGGCTGTTTGCAAAAACTGGACGGCACTATCGCTTACCCAGTGAAGCGGAATGGGAGTATGCTTGTCGTGCTGGAACGACGACACCCTTCCACTTTGGCGAAACAGTTACCGCTGAATTAGCAAACTGTGGTGAAAGTGAGACTCACAGTTACGAACAAAAAGCTAAATACCGAAAAGAAACAACACCTGTAGGTAGTTTTCAGGTGGCAAACGCCTTTGGCTTATATGATATGCATGGGTTAGTCTGGGAGTGGTGTGCTGACTCTTGGCACAAAAATTACGATGGCGCACCCACAGATGGATCAGTTTGGGAAGTTGGCGGCGATAATAATCGTCGGGTGCTTCGCGGTGGTTCTTGGAGTTTCAGTTCTGTGCTTTGCCGTAGCGCCAGTCGTAGCTGGAATGAACCTGATGGCGGACTGAGGATATGCGGCTTCCGAGTTGTAGCAAGTTGGTCATTTTGACAGCACTGTTCAAGGATGGAGAAAAACTATGCCCATCCCCCGTTTAAGCAGTGTTTTCCTTACTAGCATCTGCGCCAAATTGGTACGTGATGTCGTATTTCTCAGCTTCCTTTGCTATCCTTAACGAGGAATCAAAACCGCACTGTGTTCTGGTTGAGAATCCTCGAAGATTGCTCCTCGTAGAATCAGGTCATACTTCATAGGTTCAGAAATTCCTGAATTATTTCCAAATAGTGTTTCGTTAACATTGGCACTACTTAGGTTGGCATCTTTCAGGTTAGCACCTTTGAGATTGGCACCGCTTAGGTTGGCTACCATCAGGTTAGCATCATTCAGGTTGGCATATTTTAAATCAGCATCACTCAAGTTGGTACTACTGAGATTGGCACCACTTAAGTTAGCAACAATCAGGATGGCATCACTTAGGTTAGCACCATTGAGCTTGGCACCTCTGAGGTTAGCACCATTGAGGTTAGCACCATTGAGGTTGGCACCATTGAGGTTGGCATCACTTAGGTTAGCACCATTGAGATTGGCATCACTTAGGTTAGCACCATTGAGATTGGCATCACTTAAGTTGGCACTAATCAGGTTAGCATCACTCAAATCTGCAAGAGTCAGGTTTCGACCTTTAGCTCCATAAGTGATAATTTCTTGGACTAGATGAGATTTATCATCAAATTTCATATTATCTAGAAGTTACGCATTGTCAAAAAATGATTATGTGAATTGAGTCAAATCTTGACTTTTAACTATTATTCAGATGCATGACTTTATCTCAATTAGAATCTTTTTCTTAAGAATATGTATAAAAAGTAAGGAAGTGGAAAGGGTTTTGTAAATTTTTTGAACAAAAACCCGTGAAGTTTGCAGTTTAGTTAATGCACATCATCCTCTATTTGTACAGTGCGTAAGTCCTATTGTTGTTCAAATCTGAAGTCTTGCTAGTTACAAAACGAACATCTTTGACGGGAATACCCAATAGCTTATGAGACTTACACATTAACAATAAGCTGATTATGCAGATAGGAGAGCTTTTCTTCTATATTCTTATTAGGTGTAAGCAAGATCAACTTATGCACTTAGCGGCTAGTCCTTAGAGCTGACGAATTGCCGTAGCGTGTCCGTTAGGACAAGGCTAGAACGCCAAAGAGGGTTTTAAAAAGCTCCGCCCATAAACCAAAAAACAAGGGCGGGCATTTTGCCCACCCCATAGGAGTTATCCTTTTACTGTGCAACGCCCTTAAACCAGTTTCAGATCTGGATACTCTGCTAACACATCATCAGAGGTGAGGGTATCGCCAGAAGCTTGGGGAGTCCAAAGAACTTCCATAGCAAGCAGTTGCTCCCCAGGGATGCTACCAAATTGACGTAGAGCTTGACGTAAGTCGTCAGCGCTGTTAACTTCTGGTAGCTGGTATTTACCTAGAGTCGCAGCTAGTAATGTGACGATAATGTATTCGCCAGGTCCTTCAGTAATCAGACGGGTTGGGTTGTCTAATTCACCAGCAGCAGGTAAAGCATCTTTGGGAGTGGCTGCTTTGAGCTGGTTATTGAAGTTAGAAAGAGTTTCTTCAGAGAATTTGCTGCGTTCTGCAAGTGATAAACGGTTGAATTGAGTTTCAGCTGCATTTAAACGCGCTTGTTGGGTACCACCACCTGCATACACCCAGTATTCGGGATGGCGTAGCAAAGCGAGGCTTGCTTCTTGCAGGATTTCTGCTCTACCTTCTGGTGAGTTGGTATCAGCAGTTTCAGCAATGCGGTTGAGTTCGGTTTGCAAGCCACGGGCGCTCGCTAACAAGCCCACTTGCAAACGAGTTACGGAAACATTAGGGTTGCTGCTGTAGCCCACTTCACTGTCACCAGAAGCGTCACCAGAAGCGACGCGACGGAAAGTTTGCAACAGGAAGTTGGCGATCGCAATAAAAACTAAGATGCCCAGTAAACCGCCGAATCCTCCCCCAATACCCCAAAAAGGAAGCAGGAACGGAAATCCAAAACCACCGCCATAAGGAGGAGCGTAGTATCCTCCACCGTAACCGCCACCGGGAGGTGCATAGGTGCGAGGAGACGAGTAAGGACGGCTTGAGGGAACTCTGAAGGAACCACCGCCAATTCTACCCCCACTGGCGGCTAGAGCCCCATCACTATGACCAAATGCCAATGTAAAAACAAGGCATAGGAGGAACAGGGATTTTAAGAGGGGTTTGATAGCTTGTTGTAATTTTTTACCCATGACACAGTCGGTTGAAAAACAGTATTGGTTATCTTTCATCTCCCAATGCACAAATGAGTGTTGTGCTTGGTCAATGACGCCAGCCCATAGCCCCACAGAGTGGTTGATTGGCAGTAGCTCTTTAACAGGCTACATTTCAAATGTATCGTCTCTGATGTTGGACACGCAGCAGGCTTTGGGGGGATTTCTGGAGTAGATAACCGTACCTCATCAGCAATTGAATTTTTCAAATTTTCATCAAACTTTAAATTCGCGATTGCCAGTTTCCGCAATTGTTTTGCCAAATTCCTGCGTCCATAAGTATACACACCGGAGAAACCAGTTTTATGGTTACATATTATACAAATGCCTTTTTTTTCTTAGTCCTTTTTTTGACTTATTTTTTATTTTCTCAAAATAATTTATCATAGCTTTTTTATATTTTTTAATATAATAAAAATATTTTTTTAAAGTTCTGTATACAGCTTAACAATATTTATATATTTTACAGAAAAAAGTTAATTTAAAGATTTTTTCAAAAAAGATAATTAAGAAAGATAGCTTTTTGGCATTTTGGCATAATATTTTGAGTGGTATTCAGATATCCTACTAACAGCAGCCAGACTTAAAAATTTCAACAGGAGTCATTTGAAGTATGAAGTATGAAGTATAATTTTTTTTAGCATAGCCTGCACTTAAGTTATGCTGGTAAGTATATACATCTTTAAAACTTCAGCTTTTGTTCATCAGCTTTTGTTCATCTACTTTTGATAGCTTCATTTTTCAAAAATCAAGGTGTTAAGTTGAGAAAATTCTGGTATTGAAAAACTGAATTGAAACATTAAAAATTGAATTTTTCCCAAAAAGATAAGCATCTTAGCTGTTCCATCATTGAGGAAAGTAAAGGAATTAATAATTAAAAATTTATCATTCAAAGTGAGCCTGTCAATTCAACGACGAATGGCTCATGTTTGGTAAATTTTGTGTTTCAGGATATTAAGTATTTCTTAGCTCCTAAAACCTGGAACAAAATTGTTTTCATTTCTTCAATTGATTGAGAAGTAGAAATTACAAAGCTCACCAAAGTTTATGTATGTAGGTTTTTTATGCTGTTTTGACCTTTTTTGAATTCAAAGTTCAAAGTTCAAAAATTAAGAATCTTTTTTTGAATTGATTAATTCTGGATACAAGCCCCCACCATAATCTTTGATTTGGTGGTCAACAAGATAGTGGCGCTTCCTTGCTCCCACTAAGTTAATTTTTAATTTTTAATTTTGAATTTTGAATTTGAGCGAAGCGAGTGACGTTTAGCTATCAAAATGTCTGATGGAAAATATTTCACGTATCAGAGCAACGACCCGAGACAAAACTGCGTCATATCCGGACATCCTAGTTATATCTCGTAGCTTCCAACCAAAAGAGGGTGGAATTGAAGAATATATCTATAATCGCTGCTTGCAAGACCCAGAGCGAGTCATAGTTTTAGCGGCTAGTTGCTCGGGAGATAAACTATTTGACAGAGCGCAAAAGTTTCCGGTATACCGCTGGCCCATTTCTCAATTCTGGCGTGGTAGTTTTTTGGGAAGTATGCTGCAAGCTTTTCTGAATACGGTTTGGTCATGTCTGCTTGCAATCAAGCTCTATTTTCGCTATCACTATCGCTATATTGAATGGGGTCACGGCTACCATTTTCTTTCTGTTTTGGTATTAAGTTATCTTCTACCTATTCGCTTTTTTATTTACCTGCACGGAAAGGATATTTTTGAGCCGTCACGCAACCCCGTATTGCGTTCTCTATTTGAATTCACCCTCAGACGAGCCGAAGGAATTGTTTGTAACAGTTCCTTGACTCGGGATGAGCTGATTACCCATTTCCAAGTTGAGACGCCGACCTATGTGATTAACCCTGTTGTTAGAGTAGAAAAATTTGGTGTTTCGGCTCATCAAGATGATCTGGATGATTTACGTGTCCGGGTGCGGAGTGGATATAACATTCCGGAAACAGCAGTCGTCATTCTCTCAGTCGGACGACTCGTCAAGCGTAAAGGTTTTGATCGCGTGATTGAGAATTTAACACTCCTGCTGACTCTAGGAATGGATGTTCACTATATACTGTGTGGGCAAGGTTCTGATGAGTCTGCGCTGAGAAATCTAGCCAATCGCTTGCGGGTACAGAAGCGGGTTCATTTTGCTGGGTATGTACCTGAGGGGGAATTAGCCGGATACTATGCAGCATGTGACATACTTGCAATGCTGAGTTTGGGAAACAAGAAAGCCTTGATGGGAGGTTTTGGAATCGTTTGTTTAGAAGCGGGTTATTTTGGGAAACCTGTGATTGCATCTCGCTTGGGGAGTGTAGTAGATACAGTTCAGCATGAAGAAAATGGCATACTCGTGAATCCCAATTCTGGCTATGAGGTTTTTCATGCTTTCAAGCGGTTGTGTCAAGACCAAAAGCTGCGCGAACAACTCGGTCGTAAAGGAAAACAATTAGCTAAACGCAAAACCTTACATCGGTCGATTTACATTCCTGATGGCTACTCATGTTTATTGACTTAACCACCACCAACGATGGTGACTATTTCCAAGCGATCGCCCTGCTGTACTTCTGTTCCTGACCAAAACTGACGGTGTAAAATTTCGCCGTTATACTCTACCGCCACCAAGCGGGGATTGAAACCCAATTGTTGGAGTAAGTCGGGTAAAGGTGTTTGGGGTAAGCAGGAACGAGTTTCCCCATTGATAACAAGTGTAATCCTATCAGACATAAGACATACCAGATTCTGGTTTCATGCGACTTATTAGCTGTGAGAGGAAAAATTGTGTCACCAGGGTAGGTTGATCGGCTTGCATCAGACTACGCACCACCGCCACACGGTTTGCTCCGGCGTTGATCACGTCATTAATGTTATTAGGATCGATTCCCCCAATGGCAAACCAAGGTATGGAACAATTTTTAGCCGCATAGCTGACGTATTCTAAGCCAGCTGCTGCTTTTCCTTCTTTTGTAGGAGTTTGATAAACTGGTCCCACACCAACATAATCTGCACCTTCAGCGATCGCTGCTTGCATTTCTTGCGAGTTTGTGGTAGAACGACCGATCAAACGGTGAGGACCAAGTAATTGTCGGGCAATAGAAATGGGCAAATCTTGTTGTCCCAAATGCACTCCATCAGCATCTACCGCTAGAGCGACATCCACCCGATCATTCATAATAAAAATAGCGCCGTAGGCGTGGCATAGTTGCCGCAGTTTTTTAGCTTGTTCTAGACGCACAGTATCATCGGCTATTTTGTCGCGATACTGTACCAGCGTTAATCCTCCTTTCAGGGCTGCTTCCACAGTTTCCACCAACCTTTCATTTGGGGAGGTGACAAGATACAGGCGCGATCGCGATAGCAGTTGCTGCCGATGATTTCCCATCAAATCACTTTCCAGGGTATAAATGCGATAACGCATCTGCTTAAAAGCTTTCCCCATGTTTGGGTTGTAAAGCTTGCTGTATTCTTCCAGCACCCGCAAAGCTTCTTGCACTCGGCAGAAGTTAGCTTGCAACAACGATTTGATGTTCGTACGTTGTTCTTCCTGAGGATGGGTTAAGTCAGTCCCAGGATCGCCTGGTGTATTCCGTGCCGCCCGCAATTCTGTGGTATGCCAACGAGCTATCTCTTGTCGCTCTTTTTTGCATTGGGCAGCTAACTGGGCGTTGTTCAACCCAAAGCGACACCATTCCTCAATGATTCGCAAGCCCTCACGAGCACGATCTAAATTTGCATCTAAAATGCGGTAAACAACTTGCTGGATTTGCTCTGTTTGGCTGTATGGCTCGACCATTACAACAACCCCATTAGTGCTTTCATCGTAACAGCCAGCCTGTTTCATATTGACACTGTTCTTCGCATCTCTATTGATTCTTAACTAACTTAACTTTGTATCAAAAAGAGCGAACAGGTCAATATCTGAGTAACCTGATCCACATACTTACGTCTACAAAAGTATAAAAGTTTTTTTGGTAGAAGGAGTGTAGTAAAAGTGATTCACCACCACGTTTTTCCTAAGTCTTATTGGGCAAAGGATTTACCAGTAAAGCTAATTGCCAACGGTCACAAACCATATTCATTCCTCAGTGTAGCAATATTATCAGTGTTTCGTTTTTTCGTTTTGTGTTTCACCACTGGCATGGGAGTGGCATACATGGCAATGCTTGGGGCAAGCTTTGATGCCGCCATTGCTCAAATGCCCGCAACAACAGATAGAGGGCAGATCGGTGCCAAAACAATGTCTCAGGTTAACGTGCTTTTTGTCAACCCAAGTGCTGGGGATGACAAGGTAGGCAATGGTGGTGAAGGCACTCCTTTTAAAACCATCACCCAGGCGCTACAAGTCGCTGGTCCCAACACAGTCATTATGCTCTCAAGCGGCACTTACACCGACGGAACTGGAGAGAGTTTTCCTTTGAGACTCAAACCGAATGTTTCCATTCAAGGGGACTCTCGCACTAAAGGACGTGGTATTGTGATCCAAGGAGGAGGTGCTTACCTCAGTCGCACCTTTGGCGGTCAAAACGTCACCATTGTAGGCGCAAACCAAGCGAAGTTGACTGGCGTAACGGTGACTAATCCCAACCCTCGTGGTTACGGTTTATGGATTGAATACAGCAATCCAGTCATTGTGGAAAATACCTTTATTGGCAGTACCCAAGATGGAATAGCTGTGACTGGCAACAGTGCGCCCACCATTAGCAGTAATTTCTTTTATCAAAATGGGGCGAATGGAATCACAATTTCCGGGAATTCTCGACCGGAAGTGCGGAAAAACGTGTTTCAAGAAACGGGCTTTGGCATTAATATTACCCAAAATGCTCAGCCGATAGTGGTTGGCAATTCTGTTCAATACAACAGAAGTGGCATTGTGGTACAAGCGAATGCTCGCCCAATACTACGGAACAATCTCATTCAAGGCAGCAAAGAAGATGGCTTAGTAGCTATTTCTCAAGCGATCCCCAATTTAGGCATTGCCTCTGAACCAGGCGGTAATCAGTTTCGCAACAATGCTCGTTACGACATTAACGCCAGCGCTGCCAAACAAATCTTTCCTGCTTTTGGCAACACTCTTGCCAACAACCGCATCAATGGCAAGGTGGATTTGGCTGGGACAACAGCAGTAGCCGAGGCGGGAATGGGGGGACTCAGCGCAGAGAACCCGAGGATACAGGAACGCGGGAATTCTTTAGCAAATCTCAGCGCGTCAACAGCAGCGTCAGGGCGTCTCCCCCTAAGCGCATCTTCGAGCAACGCTTCTGGACGATTGAACAATCAATTGCAGCCATTATTACCGATCAATTCACCCCTGAGAGCAACTGCTGTCAATCAAAAACAATCTCCTCTCAATTCTGGCTTGCCAACTCCTAATAGCTTGACAAGGAGTCGGCAAGTTGCCCCAACTGCAAGGTCAATTCAACCACCAGCAAATACATCCAATACATCACAGCAAGCGAATTACGTACGTATTTCTCCTAATACCGTAGAATTCACTGCACCCCAAGCGGCAGCTAACACCGTTGATGCGGGAACACAACAAAGCCCAGAGGCAATGAATTTAGAACAAATGGCTCCGCGTCCTCCCCTCTCGGTATCTGGGCGTCAAGTCCGACAACAAAATGTAACTTCCTATGACCAAGTCGCAGCAGTAGCCGTACAAAGAGCGTATCAAGGACAGTCGTCATTGCCAACACTAGAAGCTGCACCCGTCGGTAATGCAGCTCTTTTGCCCGTTCCCAATTCCAATATCCCTTTGGGCAATACTGGCAATATGCGAAAACAACCAGTCGCTCAAAGTTCTTCGACGACTGCGTATGTCGGTAGTCCATCCGCATCGCCTGCTGGGGAAAGTCAAATCAATTTACGTTACCGAGTCGTAGTTGAAGTACAAAATGAAAAGGATCAAGACTTAGTCAAGTTCCTTGCTCCTGGTGCTTTTCGCACTGTCTGGCGTGGTAAGGGAGTGATGCAAGTCGGTGTCTTCAGCACTCGCTATAACGCTGATAACGTCATAAAAATACTTAATAACAACGGTTTAAAAGCTGTGGTTGAGCCAGTAAATTAAAAGGGATTCGGTATAGGGGACTGGGTACTGGGAAGAGATTAGACCTCTTGCAAAAATGCTTGAATTGTCATGTTGAGCGGAGCGAAACATAGGCGTGGAGATTCCTCGCTACACTGCGTTTCGTATGCGCTAAGGCGCACGCTACGCGTTCACGTAGTGTGCGCTTGCGCTTACAGAATGACATTCACGTTTTTTGACTTTTGCAAGAAGTCTAAGAGGATGTTTTAAAAGGGTCTTTTGGTGTCATGCTGAACGCAGCGCAGCGGAGTGAAGCATCTCAGTACGTGCCTAAAACTCTAGATTCTTCGCTCCACTCCGTTCCGCTCAGAATGACAACTTTATACCTTCTTTGACTTTTAAAACATCCTCTAATGGAATCGCTCACAAGCAGCTTTCAACCAATTGCTAATGGTAGGCGGCAGTATGTAATACTAAGTTGCAGTCATAGAGACAAGTTGTCATGCTGAGCGTAACGCTAGTGAAGCGTAAGCGCAAAGCGCAGGCTCCGCCAACGCGCAACGTGTCCCTTTAGGACTCAGCATCTTGCGAGATTCTTCCCTATGCCTGCGGCACGCTACGCGAACGGTCAGAATGACATGTTTGAACGCAACTTGGTATAAAACGTAAAAGCCTTAAGCCCCTCCTAAAATGATTTTGGATCAGCTTGAAAGCAGTTCTTGCATCTGCTCTTTCAAATCCCGAATATTGTCATCATTTGGGGCGATATCTAATGATCGGTTAAATGACACCAATGCTGTTTGGTAACACTGGAGGGCTTGATCATCATGAGATAAGTCTTTAAGTAAGTTACTCAAGTTCCGTAGCGCAAGCCCCTTATTGTTGTGAGCATTCACGTAATTGGGAGCAAGTGTCAGAGCAGTATCGTGGGATGCAATAGCTTGCTCGTACGTAGTCAGTGCTTGTGTGTGCTGCGATAACCTCGACTGTAGGGATGCCAAATTTTTTAGCGCATTCCCCTTGTTGTTGTGAGTATAGACCTGATTGGGAGCAAGTGTCAGAGCAGTATCGTAGGATGCAATGGCTTGCTCGTACGTAGTCAGTGCTTGTGTGTGCTGCGATAAGCTCGACTGTAGGGATGCCAAATTTTGTAGCGCATTCCCCTTGTTGTTATGAGTATAGACGTAATTGGGAGCAAGTGTCAGAGCAGTATCGTGGGATGCAATAGCTTGCTCGTACGTAGTCAGTGCTTGTGTGTGCTGCGATAACCTCGACTGTAGGGATGCCAAACTTCCTAGCGCATTCCCCTTGTTGTTGTGAGTATAGACCTGATTGGGAGCAAGTGTCAGAGCAGTATCGTAGGATGCAATGGCTTGCTCGTACGTAGTGAGTGCTTGTGTGTGCTGGGATAACCTCGACTGTAGGGATGCCAAACTTCCTAGCGCATTCCCTTTGTTGTTATGAGTATAGACGTGATTGGGAGCAAGTGTCAGAGCGGTATCGTAGGATGCAATGGCTTGCTCGTACGTAGTGAGTGCTTGTGTGTGCTGCGATAACCTCGACTGTAGGGATGCCAAACTTCCTAGCGCATTCCCTTTGTTGTTGTGAGTATAGACGTGATTGGGAGCAAGTGTTAGAGCAGTATCGTGGGATGCAATAGCTTGCTCGTAGGTAGTGAGTGCTTGTGTGTGCTGCGATAACCTCGACTGTAGGGATGCCAAATTTTCTAGCGCAATCCCCTTGTTGTTGTGAGCATACACGTGATTGGGAGCAAGTGTCAGAGCGGTATCGTAAGATGCAATGGCTTGCTCGTACGTAGAGAGTGCTTGTGTGTGCTGCGATAACCTCGACTGTAGGGATGCCAAACTTTGTAGCGCATTCCCTTTGTTGAGGTGAGTTACAGTATCATCGGGAGTCAGGCGCAGTTGTAGCTCGTAAGCAGCGATCGCTTCCAAATATTCCTGTTCTGCTTCTTGATATTGAGACAATGTGACAAAATAATCACCTTCAGCACGTGAAACTCTTCCTAACTGAAGATTGCTTTGAATTATTAACTCGTTTCTAACTTCTAATAAACTGCGACATTGCTCATAGCGACTCTGCTTTAAAGCTTCCTCAAACTTTTCTACCCACTTATTGACACCCCGTTGCCAATCTAAGCGATTAGCATGATAAATCGCTTCTGGCACTTCTCCAAGCTGGCGGTAGTACGTTTCTAACTCCGTATGTGCCTGCTGATGAATTGTTTTTATTTCTTCCTGATTTGATTCGTAATCTAAGCGTCGAACCAAATCATGGATACGATACCAATTCTGACCCCGTTGCTGCGCCTCCCATACAAAGGAGAACTCTGTAAGAATATCGAAAGCGGGCTTGACAGTGTCAAAGCGTAATTTCTGACCCAAGTATTCATAAATTGAAAAATTGAATGCTCGACAAGCACTCAGGGCGTGAACGGCATAAGCAATTTTTCGATCTACGTAACTGAGCAAGCGGTTAATGAGTTGAGACGCTTTCTCCTCAAAGCTGGTTGTTAAATCAAACGTAGGAAGCACTTGAGATGGTGCAGAAAGCAGTACGACATCGGCACATAAACCCAGTAAAAAGGGATGTACCTGACCTGAAGCATCTAGCGAGTAGTTAATAATATTTTGTCTTTGAGTTGCATCCTCAATTCCTGCTAATTGTAAATACTTATTAGCGTCAGTCGGTGAAAGATGATAAACAGAGTGAGCATCAAGGCAATCTTGAGGAATGGGAAATTTATGAGATTTATCCCATTTCGGTAATTCTCTTCCGGCAACGACTGTTACTATGCCAGATGAGAGTTCCAACTCTGTAAGAAAATGCCGTAACCATTCATCTTCAGCAAAATAGCGCTCACCTTGAAGAACACCTCGTTCCTCCACACCCCAAAATGCCTCATGAGTATCAAAAACCAGGACTATTCTTTCTGGTGCATTTGGTTGAGACATCGCCGCATTTAAATCTTGTGCCAGCAGTTGTGGCAATTCAAAAATTAACTCCCTGTCTACATCCATCTCTTGAATCGCTTGGACATCTTCCTGCTTCAGTCCTCGCTGTTGTAAGAACAAGAGAAATTTTTCACCCAAATGTTTAGAAAAAAGACCTAAGACTGCTTTACCAATAGCACCCCAAGAGGTGTCACTCAAAGCATTACCAATTTCAACTAAAAAGTCGATTTCTTCTTGAGGAAACAGTTCTTTGAGCTTTTCTGCTGAAAGCTTACCTTTTTGTTTCAAATACCAAACACAAGCGAAGTCAAATAGGGGAAAGCGCAAAGAGTAACCCAATTCTTGAGCTTTAGAGGAGATATTACGGCGCAGCATCAGTAACCCATAAAAGGGGTCTTGGGGTTGCTCCTCACCAGGTAGTCTTAACCCAAAGTCGTGTAATACCGCTGGCACTTTAATAAAGTCCCAATCGTCAGCTTTTTGAGTAATGTATTCTGCTACCTCAACATCAGTTTTGGGTTTGAGTTCTTCCTGCCAAATATCCGACCGGAAACGCTTGCAACATTTTGTTAATAAAAATTTCAATAAAAGTGATTTCCCATTTCCACCATCACCGTGAAAAAACAAGATTTTTTCTGGAGATGGGTCATCATTGATATATGTCGCAAAGATGCGGACTAATCCTTCACGGTTGGTAAATAATTCTAATGCGCGGTTCCCTTCAGTGATAGAGCGTTTTCGGTTATTAAGACTCATGTCAACTGTGGAATATAGGTCAGTTTTCTGGAATTTCAGTTATCTCCTAGCCTCCACACCTCCACACGTTCTCCTTTGACCGAAAGACTTAAGTGATACTTTAGCAATAGCTATTGTCATTTCCTATTTCTTCTGAAACGGAAGTGCGTAGACGTCCAGGGATCAGCTTGCCCGAAGGGAGTCGCTTTTCATTAGAAATTGCTTTGAGCTTTGATGTAAATGACTCTGAAAGAGCGCTTGTTTCTGGAGTAAACTGCCCAATGGGTGGATTGTTGGTAGCGACTGGGAGAAGATCATCCTTTTCTTGGTTTGCAGGTGGGGAGTGGGAAGTGGGGTGTGAGGGAGATGGGGGAGATGGGGGAGATGGGGAAGATGAGGAAGAGATTCTAATGCTTGAATTTTGTGTGCCCTGGGGGTAAGAAGGGGATATTATGAATTTTGAATTGATTTCTCCTCCTTGTGCCCGTGTCTCCATAGGATCTGGGGGGAGTGCGGGAACTGAGGTGAGGTTCTGTGGAAATTTGCTGCAAATCAGGCGTTCAAATTCCATGTTGAAATGAAAAATCGCCTGTCCCCGCCGCTGCCAACATATTAGAATTTGTTGCACCGAAATCGCTTTGTAGCGACCTTGATACAGTGCCTCAATCACTGCCAAGTGTAGCCAGTTTCCTGGATATTGCTTTTGCCAAAGGTCAACTAGCTCATTGGCGCTATAGCCACTGAGGTCGAAAGTATAGTGAATTAGTAGGGTTATTGCCAAGTCGGCAGAGGTGTCCAAGGCTGGTGTGAACATCTGGGTCTCAGCTTCTGGCAATAGGCGTAAATCCTGCTCCCATCCCATACAGCCTATCGTGTTTTTAGCTACAGTTTTGTTTGCCAAGTGTTTCTAAGTATATAAGCGAAGTGCCTTTCATTTTACTTTTCACGCAGTAGAAGAGGAAACGATATAGGGCGAATTTATATTGGGCGCAAGCGCCGAATCTGTGGAGATTCGCCCGATCGCCACTAATGCTTGATAAACCATAGCAGCTGCTTCTCCTTGTGTCGCTTCTCGATTTGGCTGGAGTTGTTTAGGATCTGGATAATTCACGATAATTTTGTTTTGGGTGGCGGTGGCAACTGCGGTGCGGGCATACTCGGGGATCGTATTGCGATCGCTGTAGCTCACTAAAGTATTATCCGCTGCTTTGAGTGCCAATCCATTTACCAAAGAGACGATGACTTGTAATCGTAGAACATTTTGCCCAGGGCGGAAGGTGCGATCGCTAAATCCCCCAACAAAGCCACCCCGCGCCGCGATTTGAATCGCATCATAAGCCCAAAAATCCTTTGGTACGTCCGTAAAATCAGGTGCGGGGTATTTGGGAATGGGGTTAAAGCAAGCCGCAACCAAAGCCGCGTATTGGGCGCGAGTTATCGGTTTGTCTGGCTCAAAGGTACCATCAGCAAAACCGTGAGTTAAACCCATGCTGATTAATGCCTGGATAAATGGTTCTGCCCAGTGTTCTGCAACTTCAGTATCAGAAATCGTATTTACTGCTACTGCTTGGGTAGTGTCCTTTGTTGCTCTGAGCAATTTTACTAAGCCCTTTATTTGGGCAGAATTCAACTGGTTACCTACGGAAATCAACTGGACAGAGGTCGTATTTTGGACATCAAACTGCCCGTTATTCCGAAAAATGTTACCAGCAGGATCTTGAGTGCTGCCGAGATCAGGAGCGGCGTTACCATTGACTAATAGCCCGTTTTGAATATTGTTTTCGATGAGATTATGACGCACTACAGGTCGGGCAGTTCGTGAGAGGGCGATCGCGTGTCTATTTTCTGATACCGTGTTATTTGCAACCAAAGGGGCAGCAAAGTCACTAATACCTATTCCCAAAACATTTTTTTGCAAAACATTCCGCAGCACTTCCCCTTTGCTATTGCGTGCCATGACTAACCCACCAAGACCGTTTTGGACAAACACGTTGTCCTGAATCAGTGGTTTGGCACTACCGCTGACAAACACTCCCTCCCGACCGCATTTGATAAACGTGTTGTTCGCTAAAGTTGGTGAGGCTGGCTCCTCAAACTGCTGTGCTGTTGATTCAATCCAGACGCCAGTGCCTTTTTCCATAGGATTTATGACAGTGACGCCCAACAGTTGAGCATCATCTAGTAATAGTAGTGTAATCTTTTGTACACCAAAACTTTCGCTTTTATACTCTCCACTTCCGGAAATCACAATGCCTTGACCTTTGGTTGCTTCGTGACCTACTACGATCACGCTCGCTGAAATGACCAGTGGAAAAACCTCTCCACTAGCAGTGGTGTAAGTTCCAGGTGCGAGCTGAATAATTTTAGGTGTTGTGGTTCCGTTGAGGGCACGGCTGAGAGTTTTGTAGGGGTTTAACCATGTCCCAGTATTGGCATCATTCCCAATAGCAGGGTTGACGTAAAGAGTGGGTGTGGCAACGAGGGTAGAGTTAACCATTTAATTGAATAGACAAATTTTAAATAATGACAATAATTATGAACGCTAGTTGCTCTAAGCACTCAGAACTATTGCGGGGGATTGAACACGGAAAAAAGCTTGCTTATAACCATTTTCCTCATATTCGAGTCTGTAGGAGAAGGAAAAACAAACAATACCACACTCAGCACTCGGTAGGGGCGCGGTAGTCGCTGCACCTGTGAACACTCAGGACTGTTTTGGTGATTTATCATGGTTTGATACATTATCATTTGCAATTCATGCAATTCAAATAAAGCGGATGATTTCAGTTGAGCATCTAAGTAAAATATACGGTTCTACCCAAGGAATTACTGATGTCACGTTCAACGTAGAACCAGGAGAGATTTTGGGGTTTTTGGGACCGAATGGCGCTGGCAAAACCACAACCATGCGGATTTTAGCCGGTTACCTACCAGCAACAAGTGGTACGGCTCGGATTGCGGGCTTTGACGTCCATGAAAATTCTCTGTTGGTGCGTCAACGGATTGGTTATTTACCAGAGACACCGCCGTTGTATCCAGAGATGACGGTGGAGGGATTTTTGTATTTTGTGGCGCGGATTAAGGGAGTAAGAGCAGGCGATCGCACGAGCAAGGTAGCAGCAGCTATAGAACGCTGTAATTTACAAGACAAGCGCCACGTGATTATTCGCAAACTTTCTAAAGGATATCGCCAGAGAGTTGGTATTGCCCAAGCGATCGTCCACGATCCACCAGCCATCATTTTGGATGAACCCACAGTCGGACTTGATCCCCGGCAAATTATTGAGGTGCGAAATTTAATTAAAAGCCTTGCTGGGAGCCACACAATCATTCTTTCCACCCACATTTTGCCAGAAGTGAGCATGACCTGTAGCCGCGTGGCAATCATCAATCGTGGCAGAGTCGTAGCGACAGATACCCCTGAAAATCTCTTAACCCAGTTGACAAAAGGTTCAGGATATGAAATAGAAATTGAGGGAGAAGCTGCTCTAGCTAAACAGGTTCTGCAAAATGTACCAGGCGTGAGTTTGGTCGAATCAATTCCTGCTGTGGGAATGCACACTCATAGCGCCTTTAGGGAAAACCGAGGTTACCTGCGGGTGATATCGCAACCGGGAATGGAACCAGGAGGAGATATTGCAACGGCGTTGATACGTGGAGGATTTGGTTTACATGAAATGCGGCGTGTTAGCGCTACTCTGGAAGATGTCTTTTTGCAACTAACAACAGAAGAAAAGAACTTGGAGACTGAGACAGAAATAGCAGAAGCCAACGAAGGAGAAGCTGCCTAAATGGGTGTAGTACTGGGTAATATTATTGCCATTTATCGCCGAGAGTTACAGAGCTATTTTGTATCGCCTTTGGCATATGCAATTGCCGCCGTTTTTTGGTTTCTATCTGGGTTATTCTTCGTGCTCATTTTGATGGGACCAGAAGGCATTTTGCAAACAGTGGCTGCATTAGATTTACAAGGGCAACAATTTGGAGTGCCAGTTCCACCAATAGATGTACCTTACGAATTTGTTAGGGCATTTTTGGATCGCCTGGGGTGGTTGTTGTTGTTTTTGCTGCCAATACTCTCGATGGGACTTTATGCCGAAGAACGCAAACGCGGCACTTTGGAACTTTTAGCCACATCACCAGTCACAAACTGGGCGGTAGCTGTCGGGAAATTATTAGGAGTGTTGACATTTTTCATCACAATGGTGATGCCTATGCTGGCATTAGAAGCTGTTGCTTTGAGTGGCTCAAATCCACCAATGCCGCCAGCCATTCCCTTACTAGGGCATTTGGCATTAATCTTACTAGCAGCAGCAATTTTGTCTTTGGGAATGTTCATTTCCTCTTTGACAGACAGTACAATCTTGTCTGCCGTCCTCACATTCGCATTAGTTTTATTACTGTTGTTCGTTGATTTAATTGCCAAAAATATTGGTGGTTCTGTAGGAGAAGCCTTGAGTCATCTCTCGTTACTGAAACATTACAATACCTTAGTTCAAGGTATTTTCGATACCAGCAGCCTGATGTTATTTGCTAGTTACATCATTTTAGGCATCTTTCTCACAGCTCAATCAATTGATGCACTCCGCTTCCAACGTTCATAGACATTTATTATTAGTCATTAGCAGACAAAAATAGACCTCTTGTAAAAGTCAATGTTTTGGAAAATGGAACCACAGATGGACACAGATAGACACAGATGATTTATCTGCGTTTATCTGCGGTTATAAATAGCTTAAAACAAGATTTATGCGAGAAATATAATGACTAATGACAAAGATGTAGAGACGCTTCAAACAGGGCGTCTCTACAATGACTCATAACTAATGACTCATAAAATGAAGACTATCGCTAAAAAGACACCTTGGAAATTTTTGTTTTGGTTTGGTCCGTTTCTAGTTGCTGCGGGCTTAACAGCTGGTTTGGTATCAAATAATTGGGGAGTAATCCCATTAGGATTGATAATTTTAGGTTCTGTGATTATTGGGTTGTGGCTGTTATGGCAAAACAAGCAGAGTCACTGGTGGGGACAACGTTCCACCCAAGCTGGTACTAATGCCTTAGTTGCGACTGTGGCAGTTTTGGCGATTTTAGGATTAATTAACTTCTTAGGGACTCGCTACCATACGCGAATTGACTTAACAGAAACTAAGTTGTTTACTCTTGCTCCCCAGTCACGGGAATTGGTGCGTTCCTTACAAGTACCAGCAAAGGTATGGCTATTTGACCTCAATCAAGACCCTGTAGACCGGGACTTGCTGGAAAATTATCATCGGCAAAGCTCAAAGTTTAATTTTGAGTACGTAGATCCGCAAGCTAGACCAGGACTTGCTCGCAAGTTTGGCGTTAAAGACTATGGAGAAGTTTACTTGGAATCTGGCGATAGACGGCAGTTGGTTCAGGTGGTCGGTCCCCAAGAACGCCTATCGGAAGTGAAGTTAACGAATCGCCTGCAACAAATCAGCAGCTTAGGTACAGCTAAAGTTTACTTTCTTCAAGGTCACGGGGAACACCAACTTTCAAACGGAGAGGGTGCAATATCGCAAGCAGTTCAGGCATTAAATGACAAAAATTACACCACCTCTCCCTTGAATCTGGCAGAAAAGCCTAGTGTTCCTCAAGATGCTGCTGTTGTCGTCGTTGCAGGTCCCAAAAGAGCGCTATTTGAAACTGAGATAAAAGCACTGCGGGACTACCTGAATCGAGGTGGCAATTTACTGCTGATGATTGATCCAAATACCGACCCCAAAGTTGAGAGTTTACTTGGCGAGTGGGGTGTGAAGTTAGATAATCGTTTGGCAGTTGATGCCTCTGGAAGTGTTGGGCTTGGTCCTGCGGCACCTTTAGTGACTCAATATGGAAAACACCCGATAACCAAAGATTTTGGCAATGGCATTTCTTTTTATCCCTTAGCACGACCGGTTGACACAACCCCAGTCGCTGGGATTGAGGTGACTCCCTTGTTGCTGACCAAACCTTATCCGAATAGCTGGGCAGAAAGTGACCAGGAAAGCGAAAACTTGCAGTTTAATCCCGAAAGCGATCGCAAAGGTCCACTGACATTGGGCGTAGCATTAACAAGGAAACCATCAGCCCAATCTGAAACCAAATCTAACCCTACACCCACACCTACAGCTCCAGCAACCACTCAAACCCCAGCTAGTCCCACTCCCAGCGCCAAACCCACTACACTCCCAGCACCCACAGCAAAAACTGAGAGCAAACCTAGCCCCACTCCCAGCGCCAAACCCACTACACTCCCAGCACCCACAGCAAAAACCGAGAGCAAAGCTAGCCCCACTCCCAGCGCCAAACCCACTGCACTCCCAGCAGCAGGGGTAACGACTCAAACTAAGGCTAGTCCCACTCCCTCATCTCCCCCCACTCCCTCATCTCCTTCCGCTGAGTCACGGATGGTAGTATTTGGAAATTCAGATTTCGCCATCAATGGCTTGTTTGATAAGCAGCTCAATGGAGATGTATTCCTCAACTCAGTCACTTGGTTGAGTCAGCAGGATCAGCAACCCCTTTCGATTAGCCCTAAGGAAGCCAAAGACCGTCGCATCAACCTAACAGCAGCACAAGCGAATCTTTTAGAGTTGTCGTCTCTGTTAGTTTTACCCATGATAGGGTTGGTGGCAGCGGTTCTTCTCTGGTGGCTACGAAGGTAGACAAATTATGAATTATAAATTATGAATTATGAAAACTTTTATCATTCATAATTCATAACTCCTCTTTCTTAACTCATCTATGAAGCTACAAAAAACGACTTTAATTTTGATACTGCTAGCGTTGGGTTTAGGTGGTTTTGTTTACTTCTATGAAATTAAAGGTACGCCTCAGCGAGAGGAAATAAAGGAGAACAAGCAGCAAATTTTCTCCTTTAAAGAGGACGATGTGCAGTCTTTGACTGTCAAAACTAAAAATCAGACTCTAAATTTGGAACGTAGTGGCAAGTCTGATGGAAGCAAGTGGGAGATAAAATCTCCTGAAATCGCACCAGCAAGTAACGCTATTGTAGGTTATTTGATGAATTTGCTCGTAGAAGGAAAGAGTGAGCGGATGATATCCATCCCAGCTAACGAGCTTACAGAATTTAGTTTAGATCAGCCTCAAGCAACGATTGATATAAAACTCAAGAATCAGAAAACACATCAGTTGATTTTAGGTAAGCCTGACTTTAACCGCCGTTTCATGTATGCTCAAGCTGACCCTCCCGCAAAACCAGATGGAAATGTTAATGTCCTGTTAGTATCTACAGATTTTGAAAATGCTGTCAATCGAGAACTGTCAGAGTGGAAACAACTCCAACCTATAAATGATAGTGTGAAGCCTACCCCCAATGCTGATAAACCTACTCCAGCAAACAGCAAATAGCAGCTTTATTTTGATGTAGCCCGATGGCACAATCATTTTTTACTTGATATCAGTCGTCATGGCTGCCAACTTTACGTTGCTTTATGATTAAATCGATGACGTTCTTGTGCTTTTTATGGAACTTAAGTAGTTCCAAATAAGCAAAAGGAACAACTATAGGCCATAAAATAGTACCTATGACCAAAATGACAATAGAAAATAAGCGCAGATCTGAATCCATCTCTTCATCTGCTAGAAAAAATACTAGCCATTCATTGAAGAAACAGCAAGCCATTATCAAGTAAACTATAATTGCTAAATTAACGATCAATATTGGTGCCATGATATGGTTGTAAATAAAACTAAGCCAGGCAGTACACTTGCCTCATGTTTGTCGCAATACCCTGGTACATATATACAAATCTTATCTGATCTTATCTGAATTATCTCTGTATAGTATGTCTTCTACGATACTTCTTAATTTCTAGGAACGTCTGGCTTAAAGTACTATCCAAGTTTATTCTATACAAAATAAAATTGTGTGTGATTTTTACTCTCGTTTCTCCAATTAGCACTTAGCTATAGCTGCTCAACGTTTCAAGGTTAAAAAAACAAATTGTCAAAATTATTACCATTATAATAACGATTAAGCGGCTGTACAGATACTCTACCTCAAAACTTTCAGAGCTATAGATTTGTGGAAGCAGCCAGTGTAGTGATTTCACGCAACATTAATGCTACTGAGTGTAAGTGATTAATTCAAAAAATCACTGACACTCACTTATGCTTTTTGGTTAAAGGTAGCTATCTTAAATTATTTTCTATAGAATAAATACAATTTATGTAAATTTAAAAATTAAACAATATTTTTTATTAACTCAATTCCATTGAAAATTTATTCATTTTCAATGAAATTGAGTGTCAAATTCAGAAGTTCTTTTATCAAGGAAAGTGTATAAAATGACTTGGTATAAATAATTTTACTTAAAAGTCGTTGTCTAAAGTATCCTTAGTCATTGAATGTATCCATGACAAGTCCAACAGCAACATTGCTAATTTCCTGTCCCGATCAAAGAGGGTTGGTCGCAAAAATTGCCAATTTCATCTACGCTAATGGTGGTAATATTATTCATGCAGATCAGCATACAGACTTTGCAGCAGGATTATTTCTTACCCGCATTGAATGGCAGTTAGATGAGTTTAATTTGCCGCGTGACTTAATTGCACCAGCATTTAATGCCATTGCTCAACCATTGCAAGCCAAATGGGAATTGCATTTTTCCGATACTGTGCGGCGCATTGCGATTTGGGTGAGTCGTCAAGACCATTGTCTATTTGACTTGATTTGGCGACAACGTGCAAAAGAATTTACTGCTGAGATTCCTTTGATTATCAGCAATCATCCTGATTTAAAAGTGGTAGCAGAGCAGTTTGGTATCGAGTATTACCACGTTCCTATCACAAGAGAAAACAAACAAGAACAAGAAGCTAAGCAACTGGAATTGCTACAGCAGTACAAAATAGATTTAGTTGTATTGGCAAAATATATGCAAATTCTGAGTGGAGAATTTATTGCCAAATTTCCACAAGTGATTAATATTCATCATTCATTTTTACCAGCTTTTGTTGGGGCAAATCCTTATCACAAAGCTTTTGAACGTGGTGTGAAAATTATCGGTGCAACCTCTCATTATGTGACTGATAATTTAGATGCAGGACCAATTATTGAGCAAGATGTGGCGCGAGTCAGTCACCGCGATGAAGTTGAGGATTTGATTAGAAAAGGTAAGGATTTGGAGAGAGTTGTATTAGCAAGGGCAGTGCGTTTGCACTTGCAGAATCGTGTATTGGTGTATGGCAATAGGACAGTAGTGTTTGAATGAACTTGACACAAAGACACGGAGACACCAGGACGCGGGGATAAAAAAGTCGCCCACGAGGGACGAGGTTTCAACCTTCCTTGAGAAAAGATTCCGCCCACGTAGACGGAACGCTTTCGGTGCAGCTGCGGTGGAGGTTTAGCCACTCGCTCCCACTGCTAATGACCAAAAAAGAAAAGGCTTCGCGGCTCGACTGAGCGTTCGACTGAGCTCACGCCGAAGTCTTCGCCGAACGTCCGTGAGCTCAGCGGCTCGAGTGAGCCTTCGCCGAACTCCGAACGGATATAAGCCCCCAACTTATGGTATAGAGAATAAAAAATGCGGAGCAACTTTATTCAAGCCCCTGGATTCATCCGTCGGGTCTTCAATTTTGAATTTTGAATTTTGAATTTTGAATTCGCCGTTCGCGTAGCGTGCCCGGAGGGCTTAGGGGCTGACTCCTCTCGGTGTCGCCGTGTCTCCCCATGTGAGTGTCCTGTTCGTAAACTTGGTGTGTTTGTGCCTCTAACTAATCAGAAGGTAGGGAATTTTCAGCTAACGGTTGCGTTTTTCCTTCTATTTTTTCGGAGTTACTAATTCTAGTGTTTTCCAAAACATGAGGCACCCAAGGTAAAGCGACAAAAATTACCCCTAAAACGACTAAAAATACAGAAATTCCAAAAATTTGGTCACGAGGAATTTCGAGGACACCGCGTAAAATAACTTCTCGCAAAGCAGAAACAATGGTAATTTCCACTGCTGCTCCTACGGATATTTGTTGTACTTGCAAGTAATCAAGTAACAAGCGAAATAACTCTACCAAAATCAAAATGAACAAGATATCAGATGTTACTTGTCGTAAATCCAATGGATGCAAAAAAGAGGAGAACATATCTCCCAGTCGTATAAGCATCACACAGAATAAACCAAGGCATAGAGAAATAATGATAAAGTCTTGAAAAATCTCCAGGTTACGTACAATTCTATCTCGCTGGAACAAATTGTTTAACCCTGTAATCAGCCGTTTTGGCATGGTATCTCCGGACAGTGTAGGTTCGTCCAGATCCATGATAAGCAATTTAAAATTTAAAATCCAAAACGACAAAATTTGGTTTTGATAGTCATTTCAGTAAATAAACTGAGTCAAGGACAAAAAAATATCATCTCTAGGAATTAAACGAGTATAAAAACTAAAAAGCCTGCTTAAGCAGACTTTGTTTGTATAGCTTTATCCTTTTCATATGCGAGCATTACACGAACACTATTTACTACCAAAAAGTGCAAATAATTCTTCATCAGTAGGTTCAAGTTTGGAAACACCATTCAATTCATGCCGAAGCTGAGAAATTGATTCATATATTTGCTTGCGAGCGCGGTTCGTGTTACCTAATGGTTGATGTTCTGGTAAGGAATGCCACGGATTGTAAGATAGATTCTCACAAAACTCCATTTGTTCGCGAGAGTCAAATTTTTGAGGAGGAACTTTGATAGTAGCGACTTTGTGAAAAGGAGATTTCCATTCAACAGATGAATCTTCAATAGGCATTTTTTCAGCGTCTGTTTGAAACTGAATCAAAAAATCAAAACTAGATCCTTTACTGTTTAAATGCTCGACCATTGCCTCACGGAGATAGTTGGGAGACTTAGAAACTTGCCTACCCGTAATATTCTCAGCAGAGGGTTTTGCCGAAAATTTAATTGCTCTATCACCAAATTTGTACGGCGTCATGCTCCAATATTGAATTTCCAGAGGACTGACAATCTTTTTACTCTGAATTGACCTGGCAATTATCAATTCTTGCAAACGCCATTTCAATGGATTGAAACCAGGCAAGAAAAATTTTAATGGTATAGTACCCTTTGCTGCTCTAATAGCAGCAAAAAACTCAACGTAATCTTGGAGATTGCGTATGAGAAATACAGGATGGTTGACCAAAATAAAGTCTTGAGTGTTCTTTTCGTCTTCAACCAGCTTCTCGCCTTCCACACCCAAGAGTTTCACTGCCATACCTCGACCATCACCTTTTGTATCAGGTTGGGCTGCATTTCCTGAAGCGTTGGAAAAGCGAATACACGCAGTAAACATCTTTCCTGGTTCTTTGAAAACGCCAACTTTCATTTCTTCCGGTAAGTTGGTTTCAACAATAAATTCCCCTTTAACACAACCATGATGTTTAGCGTGAGCATCTCGTCGGGCTGGGCGATCGCCAGCTTGATAGTTTTGCTCAATCTGCTGTCTGGTCATTTGTTCAATGGCTTCGATAGCAGACGCCTCGTCTGGTGTTGGATATTCCCTACCAAGTTCTAATTTGCCTTTTTGAGTTTGCATAGATCAGTTTTGGGTAGTGGGGAAGAGAAATTCGTATTTTGCACCGAGTCGTCTATCAATTTTGATTTGAAGGGTTCGTAGTAAGCGCTGTCTTCGCTAAAGCGCTTACTACAACAAAAGAAAAAAGGCAAAAGATATAATTTCTCTTTTGACTTTTGACTTTTTATTTACCTTGGGTCAAGGTTACTTTAAAGCGCTTGTCTGTTTGGGGAATATTGCGATGTAGGACATCCGAAAGATTTGAAGTCGTCTGAATAATTTCCATACCAATTGGTGAAAAAGTTTTTTCGTTGAAAATATTTTCAGCCAACAGGGGGTTCGTTAATGCTTGCGAAAAAGCATCGATGCCTACCAGTCTCCCAATTAAGGCACCTACAGCAGAGTTCTCGCGCGTATCTTCAGCGAAGAGTCCTACGTAGAATTCAATGTTGTCTACATGACCGTATAAACGTTTCAGCAGTTTTTGAGCTTCTACATTACCAGTAATCTGGTCGAAATCGGTGACTCGTGGAAACTGACACAATTCGCGGTAATCATTGTAGCTTGCTAAGCGTGCATCCCTACCCTGTTGGATGCTCTTTAAATCTGTATCAATTAGGAAGGGTGCCGTGTTAAAAATACCTATTTCTCCAGCTGCTTGATTGGAAGCGTCCTCAAACAAGCGTCCCAAACCCCTACTAGTGACCATTTCCGTGTTCCATTGTGTCTCGGTTATGGGTATTTTCTGGCTATCCAAATAAACTTCATTTGGTACTAGACTGTGCCATCGATATAACAAATTAAACTCCAGAGTCATCCAATTTTGCCGATACCACTTTTCATTTGTAAAAGATAATGGCTCGACAAAGAATTTGAAGTTGTAGGGGGCAATATGATTAATATATTCTTCAAGAACAATTTTAATTAACAAAACAATGACAATATTTCTTGCTGTTTGAAAGAGTCGCTCGTCATCCCAACCACTATAATGAGCCGCTAGAACATCACATATGCGATTGTGTTCTCTTAAAAAAAGAGTGTTCATCATTACGTAGCCAATTTGCACATTGCCCCTCTCCTTACCCATTGCAAACAGCTTTTCTTTTTTAGCTGGCTCTAGTTCAGATTTAGGTAGAACTTCATCGGGAGATTTGAACAGAGATTTGAATTCTTCTTTAACAACTCCGTTCTCAAAATAATAGGGGCAATATTCCTCGCCATTAATCATCTGACTCTTGAACTTACCACCTTGGTGTGACCTCAGGATGTCCGTCATTTTTTTGTTTAACCCATACAAGGGACTGACATCAATTTCATGGTTTGAGGTGTTTTTTAAATTATTGGTGCGGTCAGTTCTTAAAAATCCATCCGTAAACCATTGGGCAAAATACGGAAACAAAAGAGTGGATTTAGAAGACAAAATTGTATCGCCTTTTCTTAAGAACAACTCCTTGAGTTCTTCAAGCGAAGGCAGTTTGTTCTCATCTACATTCACAGGTGGTAAATGACGCCCACTCCAAGTTCTATCAGTTAAGGAATCCCAAGATGTGTATTCCGCTAATGTGCTTAAAGGATAGGGGCGGGTTTTGCTTTTATATATTGCACTATTAATCAGGAATTTGTTAATCCGCCGCTTAAGAGAGTTATTGCTTTGGGCAATATTCCAGAACCCTTGAAAATGAGTTAAAACGTAAGACTCTAACTGATTCCTGAACCCGTCCTTAACAGTACTTCTGCCTTCTTTCATAACGGTATCCCTATGATTTTGGTGTCTGATTTTAGGCTCAAGCTAATTTTCAATAAAAATTTAAATATTTCGTTTTTAGGTAATAGCAATAACAAGTCAGCTAACTAGACTAAAAATAGTTAATAGAAACTTTTAGTCGGCTAGCACTTGCATTGTAAAAACTTAGAAATTTGTTTAGCAGTACCCCAAAGGGTACTCTTGAAAAACATGATTTAATAGAGTAAATATATTCAAAGAAAAAAGAAACTATCCGGAAATCTAAGAAAATTTTTAGCTGCGTAGTTATAAGTAAAATCACCTAAATAAAATCTTCAAAAACCCGGTTTCTTTATGAAACAGACGAGTTTCCTAACCATCGGATAAGCTGTTGTGCCGTGCCGTTTGCACAATTTGGGCGGGCTGGACAGCCCACCCCACAAGAATTTGATTAAAAGATGATGTGCAAATTGTAGGATTTTCAGCTTATTAGATGGCGATCGCCTAGTAGTTCACCACAGAGATTTTGACAGGTGTCCAGGTTACTGAGAAACTAGTTGAAAATCTCGGTATTCACAAATGGCAGAAAAATACATCGTTAACCTCACACAAGAGGAATATTCATCACT
>JAESFT010000228.1_pt1 | contig 53236 bp, 30 predicted proteins | sample 9269451 | NCBI WGS metagenome assembly JAESFT01 (sample SAMN14502557, study PRJNA617106) | algae metagenome | isolation source: Scytonema hyalinum WJT4-NPBG1 and co-occurring heterotrophs from well... | place: USA: Mojave Desert, Joshua Tree National Park, California | collected 2006-05-25
AAGGGGAGCCGCTTACCCTCCCCTTTGATCACGCCCTGATCATCAAGACCGCCGTCGATCGGCTTCGCGCCAAGCTCGACTGGTCTGACGTCGCCTTTGCTCTGCTGCCAGAAGAGTTCACGCTTCGTGAGCTGCAGCACGTCCACGAGGTCATTCGTGGCAGGCAGCTCAACAAGCCATCTTTCCGCACGCGCATGCTGACGGCGGGTCGGCTGCAGCCGACCGGCCGCCGTGAGGTCGGTGGCGCCTATCGCCCGGCTGAACTCTACCGCGTGAAGGAGCGCCCATGACCGGCACCAGCCTCTCGCACCCGCTCCAGATCGCCACGGTCGATGCTGGCCCCGGCATGGGCCGGATTGGCGTCACCTTCTGCCCGGGCAAAAAGCAGCCAGGGGCCATGACTGGCGCATGGGACCGGGACTTGGGCCTTGATCTTGATGCGGTCACGGACTGGGGCGCGGTCACACTGGTCAGCCTGATCGAGGATCACGAGATGCGCTCGCTCAGGGTTGAGGCGCTCGGTGATGAAGTCCGCGCCCGGCACATGGACTGGGTGCACCTGCCGATCCGGGACGTGTCCACGCCCTGTTCGAAGTTTGAGCAAAGCTGGGTGACGGTCGGCGAGGGCTTGCGTGCACGGCTGCGCGCCGGCTTCGACATCGTCGTGCATTGCAAGGGTGGCCTGGGCCGTGCTGGCACCATCGCTGCCCGGCTGCTCGCTGAGCTGGGCGCAGACCCCGGCAAGGCGATCGACGCCGTGCGCGAAGTCCGAAATGGCGCGCTGGAGACGCCGGGCCAGGTGCGCCATGTGCTGACGCTTAAGGCCTTGCCAGAGTTGCAGCCCGATGCCTCCGACAGCGCCATTCGCGACCGCGCTGTCGGCGCCCTGCTTGGGCTGGCGGTGGGCGATGCCGTCGGCACAACGCTGGAGTTTTGCAGCCGCGATTCTTACGAGCCTCTGACCGATTTGGTCGGCGGCGGCCCGTTTCGCCTGAAGCCGGGTGAGTGGACCGACGACACGGCCATGGCCATGGCGCTCGCCGACTCGCTCGCCGCAAATCCCGACCTGGACGAGCATGATCTGATGACCCGCTTTGTCGACTGGCACGAGCGTGGGACATATTCCTGTACCGGCCGCTGCTTTGATATCGGCATCACTACACGCCAGGCGCTGGGCCGCTTCAAGGCGAGCGGCGATCCCATTGCCGGTTCGACCGATCCCTATAGCGCCGGCAATGGCTCGCTGATGCGCCTCGCGCCGGTGGCGCTCGCGCATTGGCGCAATCGGCAGAAGCTCGCCGCGATCGCTGCCCGCCAGAGTGCGACCACGCACGCGGCGCCCGAGGCGGTCAGTGCCTGCGCGATCTTTGCCGACATGCTTGCCGACGCGATTTCAGGCGCGCCCCGCTCACACGTGCTTCGGAGCCGCAGCGAGGGCGTCGGCAAGGTCCGCGAAGTGATGAAGGGAAGCTGGCGCGGCAAGCCGCGACAGGATGTCAAATCGTCTGGCTATGTGATCCACGCGCTGGAAGCGGCGATCTGGTCGGTAGCGCGCACGGCTGATTTCCGCTCAGCCGTGCTCCTCGCCGCCAATCTGGGCGACGATGCCGACACCACCGCTGCCATTGCTGGCCAGCTTGGTGGCGCGCTCTATGGCAAGCGCGGCATTCCGGCGGATTGGCTGGAGAAGCTTGCCTGGCGCGCGCGCATAGAGGCCATCGCGGATCAGCTCGCCCAGTGAGGGCCAGGGGCGCCTCCCCTGTCCCACATCAGACCAGCAGTCCGTCCCACTTTCCCAGCCCGGACCTGCCAATCGAGCAGCTCCGAGCCTTATGGTTGGAGCGGTTCGGCAAGCCCGCTCCGCGCGCCTTTTCGCGCGTGCTCCTGGCGCGCGCTGTCGCCTGGAAGATGCAGGTCAACGCCAACCGCGACATCTCGGCCACGACCAAGCGGGAGATGGAGCGGCTGGTCGCGCACAGCCGCGCCAAGCGCCTGGGCAAGGTTACGGACCTGCCCGTGCCACCAGCGCTCCGCCTGGTACCCGGCGCACAGCTTGTGAAAGTGTGGCGCGGCGACACTTATGTTGTCGACGTCCTCACCGAGGGTTTTCGCTGGCAAGGCTCGACCTACCGTTCGCTCTCTGCGCTCGCTTACGCGATCACCGGCACCAAGTGGAACGGCATGATCTTTTTCGGGCTGCGTGAGCGCGCGGAGGTTGAGCGCAAGCGCCTCGCCGGCGGCAGAATGGCGAGCGCTTCGCCAAGTGGCAGCAAAGACATGGCGAAGGCCTCGCCAAACCAGCACCAAAAGGCGTGCCGTGCCTGAGCCGGTCCGCTGCGCCATCTACACCCGCAAGTCGAGCGATGAAGGGCTGGAGCAGGAGTTCAACTCGCTCCACGCGCAGCGCGAGGCGTGCGAAGCCTATGTCCTGTCGCAAAAGCATGAAGGCTGGCAGTTGCTGCCCGATGCCTATGATGATGGCGGCGTCTCCGGCGGTACGCTCGACCGACCGGGCCTGAAGGCGCTGCTCGCTCAAGTCGAAGCAGGCCGGGTCGACACGATCGTCGTTTACAAGGTCGATCGCCTGACGCGCAGCCTTGCTGACTTTGCCAAGTTGGTTGAGCTGTTCGACAAGAAGAGCGTCTCGTTCGTTAGCGTCACCCAGGCCTTCAACACCACGACCAGCATGGGCCGGCTGACACTCAACGTGCTGCTCTCCTTTGCGCAGTTCGAGCGCGAAGTGACGGGCGAGCGCATCCGCGACAAGATCGCGGCGTCCAAGGCCAAGGGCATGTGGATGGGCGGCCGCCCGCCGCTCGGCTATGACCCCAAGGACCGCAGCCTGGTCGTGAACGAAGCCGAGGCCGCGCAGGTACGCACGCTCTTTTCAGCCTATCTGGAGCTGAAGACGGTGGATGCGCTGGTCAGCTTTGCCGATAAGCGAGGCATCGTCAGCAAGCGCTGGACGGGCGGCAACGGCCAGGAGCTTGGCGGCATGATGCTGCTTCGCGGCGCGCTGTATCACATCCTCGCCAACCCGGTTTACATCGGCGAGATCAGCCACCGCGGCAAACGCCATCCGGGGCTGCATCAGCCGATTGTCGACGCCAAGCTCTTCGCCAAGGTGCAGGCGCTGCTGGCCGAGAATCGCCGCAGGAGGAAGCTCGGCAAACAGGCCGCTGAGACCAGCCTGCTCGCAGGCCTGGTATTCGATCGTGCCGGCGAGCGGCTGACGCCGACCCACACCAGCAGAAATGGGAGGCGCTATCGCTATTATGCGTCGAACGCCCTTCGCCTGCGCATTCCGGCAACCTTGCTTGAGCAGGTCGTGATCGGCACCCTGACCAAGCAGGTCAGCAGTCCTGAAATCATGGCGCCGCTGCTCGTCCCTGACGGTGGCTCGCTCCACGATCTTCTCGCGCTGCATGGTGAGCGAGCCGCGCAGCTCCTTGGCGACAAGCCGCGTGCAGCCCTGCTGGACCTAGTCGAGCGCGTGGTGATCGGGGTCGACCAGGTCGCGATCACCCTGAAGCCACTCGCGAACGAGGGCGCGATCAAGCTCAGCACGGCCGCCAATTTTACACGGCGCAATCGCCATCTGTCAGTAGTCGGCGTGTCGACGATCCAGAAGACGAGCCCATCCGTATTGGCGATGTTTGCCAAAGGCCGGATCTGGTTTGAAGAGCTCGCCGCAGGCACGTACCCATCGATTGACGCGCTCGCCAAGGCTGAGGGCGTGACCGGATCCTATGTCGGCCGGCTGATGAACCTTGCTTTTGCTGATGCGGCGATCGTCGATGATGTGTTCGAAGGCCGGTTGTTACTCTCGGACACCGCGCCAGAGTTGAAAGACAAGCTTCCGCTGCCATGTGCATGGGAAGCTCAGCGCGCGGCAATTAGTTGACGCACGGTCGGCAAAGTTTACGCACGACATCTTGCAAGGGGGATGCGCGTGGCGGACGAGAGTAGCAGCTTGAACACTATTGAGCTGGCAACCGAGTTGACGATTGCCTGGCTCAACAACCCCAACAACCGCGTGTCGGCCGACGAAGTCCCTGCGTTTCTCCAGCGCATGCACACGACGCTCAACGGATTAGAGACCGGTCAGTCAGAACAAGGTCATACGGCTGATGATAGCGAGGATCACAAGCCGGCCGTGACCGTCCGCAAATCCCTGGGCTCGCCCGATCACATCCTGTCGATGATTGACGGCAAGCCGTACAAGACGCTGCGGCGGCATTTGTCGCGCCACGGGCTGACCCCGGAGCAGTATCGTGAACGCTATAACCTGAAGCCCGATTACCCGATGGTGGCGCCCAACTATTCGGAACACCGCCGCGCCATGGCGCACAAGATCGGCCTGGGCGCACGGGGTCGCGACGCACGGGCAGCCGCTTCCGATGGTGATGCAGCAGCCAAGCCGCAGCAGGCGGCGCGGGCCGCTCAGGGAGATGACGCAAAGCCTAAGCGTGCCTCCCGTAAGCCGCGAACGGCCACCGAATAACGCCAGCGCCCTGCCGATGCCGATCGGTGACATCGTCGTGAGGTAGGGCTGGTTCTTCGGGACTGGCCCCGCATCATTCTCCGTGTTGATGACGGTGGTGAGTGGCAGCTCGACCTGCGCCTTCGACACGGATTGCCTCTTGGGCGCCGCGTACGCGTGCGGGGCAAGCGGAGCGACTTCAACATAATCGACGTGGATGAGCTGAAGCTGCTCTGATCAGGAGCAGCGACGCCGTCCCCAATAATGATCCCAGCGCGCGACCGTGCCGCTCCTCAACATTGCGCAGGAGAGATCGCCTATCCCCTGCGCCGAGCACCAGGCGGCGGCCCGGGCTCCGCCAGCCGAGCCATTCGACTGACATCGAAGCACAGCTTCGAGGGACTGACGTCGAGCCAGGCTTGTCATGTAAGTTGGACCCGGCGCCGAGATGGCTGACCTCCAGAACTCGTCGCAAGGCCAGCGCTCGCCGCCTGACACGGCATCGAGGTCTGCGAGCGCGAAGCGCAGGCTGAAGCTGCGCACGCTGTCGACCTTGCTCTCGGCCGCCTCATCAAGCGCCACCAGAGCCTTAAACTTCAGATGCTCGCCCGAGAATCGCATCTCGCGCTGATCGCACAATCTAGAACAGAACAGGTACATTTTGCTGTCCTATTTCCACAGCTTTGTGCTTCAGACTGAGCTTGCGAGGCACGAGTCGGATGATCGAGTTTCTGGAGAAAATGCTCTTCGTGATGCCAGGGCTGCTGCTTGGTTGGGCTGCCGTCAGGCGCGCCGAGGCGTTAGTGATCTGGGCAAAGCGTCGGTCGCCACCGAGCGAGTACCTGACTGAGAAGCGCCGCCGGCCGTTACGGTCTATCGTCGAACAATCCAATATACTATCTTTTCATAAGGCCGAGCCCCTCCATCCTCGCTCCGAACTGCCTGTAGCGGAACAGAGCTCTCTCTATGTGGATCGGCAAGACGTAGTTGAAGTCGTCAACCTGATCCTGCTGGTGGAGCAGCGCTTTTTGCACCAGCTGGAGGTGCTCGCGGATAGGATTATGCTCAATCGAGACCCGCGGATGGACTAGCTTGATCACTATCCCTTTGCGGAAAACCTTCCCACGCAGGATGGGCACATAAGATCCATGAGGATATTGCGTCCAGAGTTGGTGGCTCCCCTTGGATTTCTGAACATACGAGTAAAGAGAGTTGGTACGGCCAAAGTCTGCCTCGTGCTTCAAGACTATTCTGTCCGGGATTTCAAAGGCGATGGGATCGAGTTGCAGACGTTTCAACGCCATCTGCACGACCTGATCCAAGGGCTCGTTAAAAAGTTCGTCCTTCGTCAACGCCCGGTGGAGCCGCGCAGGCGTACTCGCCAGCAGCTTCGATAGCGCCCACTTGTTCTTCAAAAGCCAGTTGCCGACAAACATCGCGATCTAGGTGCAAGTGAAACGGGTCCACCCTGATAGATATCAATCATGCAGGGGGGCAAGATGGTCGCGCGCGGCCGGGGACGCCATCGGCTAAGTTGCGCCCAAAGCGGCCGATGTACGCAGCTATTGAAAGCGTCAGCTCTGCATCCAACAGCGGCTATTCACCAGGTAGCCGCATTAAACGCTCAGGCGAGTTCGGCCGCAAGGAATTCGAAGGAGACATGAAGAGTCCGATTGGGACGCGTGGAAATGCTCGCACCTCGTTAAGGGTGGGTGCGGCCAAGGAGCGACGCTTGGCTCTGGCCAAACGGTCGCTGCAGGCATATATACCGCCCGTTATGGAATCATCTCGTGCCATCGGCAGAGGGCGGCCTCGCGAGTTTTGCGTCGATCAGGCGCTGGCGATGGCTCTGCGCGTGTTCTGGAGCAAGGGCTATGAGGGCGCGTCGATGGCGGACCTCACCGAGGCGATGGGGATCACCAAGCCCAGCCTGTACGCCGCCTTCGGCAACAAGGAGCAGCTTTTCGTCAAGGCGCTCGACCTCTATGAGCGCGAAAAGCTCGACTATGTCGGCAAGGCGCTCGAGCAGCCGACCGCCCGCAAAGTCGCAGAGCATCTGCTGCGAGGCGCGCTCGAGAACCAGACCAGCAGCTGCGAACCTCGCGGCTGCCTGGGCGTCATCAGCTCGGTCGCGTGCGGCGCCGAAGCGGAGTCGATCCGGCAGTTTGTCTTGGCCCGCGGAGCCTCTGCGCGGCGCGCCTTGGTGGAGCGCTTCAAGCGCGCGAAGGAAGAAGGCGACCTGCCGGCGGATGTCGATCCCGAGGGGCTGACCAGCCTTCTCTACGCCATCCTTCAAGGGATGGCGGTGCAGGCGGGCGCGGGCGCATCTTGCGAAGAGCTGGAGCGGTTGATTGCCACGAGCCTGTCGATGTGGCCGAGCGCCTAAAGCTCAGCTTTCTGTCCGCCAGCAAAATTCCGCACCAGAAACAGACCGGACGGTATAAAAAGCTCTTGAACAGCAGCTGAACTGTTTATATACCAGTCGGTATAGAGCAGCGGCAACGACGCTGCCCCTTAGGGAGGATGCGGACTGTAGCGGTGCACGCCGCGTCGGGTCCGCACTCGCAAATCAATGGCCGAAGGCCGCGAACGCATGCGCTTCCGCGATTGGAGGTGGCTTGCCTGGCGTCCGGCAGGTCCAAGGGAGGAAGAACATGGCCTATGTGAATTTCGCCGATACCGCTCCAGCTCTCCTCTTCCATGCCAAGCCAGCTGCCCGCCATGGGGAACAGGCGGGTTTCAGTGGGCTCGAATGGTCGGTGGTGGCCCTGGCTAGGCGCGATTCACTGAATTCGCTGCGCGCCCCGGGGCGGATCGCGAAGGCAATGGCAGCGGTGTTCGGCAGCAAGTCGCAAAACGCGATTGCCGATCCCAGGCTGGAGGCGCTGCGGCGCATGGCTGTGTATGGCTGGCACCGCGGCTTCGCCGTGCCGGAAGGGGAGATGGAGCGCTTCTTCGAAGCAGGCTTTTCCCCGCGTCAGCTGGAACTTCTTCTCACCAACATCGGCCGCGATCGCGCGGCGCGTGGCCGGAGGGCCTGACCGTCATGAACATGATCACCCACATCAAGGCCGAGGAGCCGCACCTCAGCGACGCCTCCCCTCATCCTTCCGCCGCAAGGCGATGGCGTCGGGCGGCTTTCGGCGGCCTTCCGGCGGCTGCCCTGCTCGCCGGCCTCGTCATCGCCAACAGCGAGACGGCGCCGCCGCCGCCACCGCCCGTGCCCACAGTAACCGTGGCCGCTCCGCTCGTGCGGCAGGTCACCGAATGGGACGATTATGTTGGCCGCTTCGAAGCAAGCCAGACCGTTGAGGTGCGGCCGCGCGTCTCGGGTCAGATCACCGGCATCCATTTTGCCGACGGCCAGGTGGTGCGGCGCGGACAGTTGCTGTTCACCATCGATCCGCGCCCGTTTGCAGCCGCCTTGGCAGAGGCGCGCGCCGGGCTCGCCAGCGCGCAGAGTGACTTGAGCCTCGCGCGGGCCGACTTGTCGCGGGCCGAAAGCCTGATCGCCGACCAAGCCGTGTCGCGGAGCGAAGTCGATCGGCTGCGGGCCCGGGTGCAGGCGGCGTCGGCGGCAGTCGCGGCGGCTCAGGCGCGGGTGCGCTCGCGTGCGTTGGACCTGGAGTTCACGCGGATCCGCGCCCCGATCGGCGGCCGCGCATCGGATCGCCGGGTCGATGCCGGCAATCTGGTTGCGGCTGGTGATGCGGGCTCGCTGCTGACGACCGTCAATGCGCTCGACCCCATCCACTTCAGCTTCGACGTCTCCGAAGCGCTGTTCCTGAAAACCAAACGCGAACGGAGCAATGGTGGCGTGGCCGAAATCCGTCTGCAGGACGAAAGCGAATATCGCTGGAAGGGCCGGCTGGACTTCACCGATAATGGCATCGATCCGCGCTCCGGCTCGATCCGTGGCCGCGCGGTTCTGTCCAATCCCGACCTGTTCCTGACCCCAGGCATGTTCGGCAATATGCGGCTGGGCTCTGGCGGGACCGTCCAGGCGTTGCTGGTGCCGGATGCTGCGGTGCGCACCGACCAGGCTCGCAAGGTCGTCTACGTGGTCGCCAAGGATGGCTCCGTTGCCGCAAAGCCGGTGGCGGCAGGCCCGCTCGTCGATGGCCTGCGCGTGATCCGCGCGGGCCTGACCGCTACGGACCGGGTTGTCATCGCCGGCACCCACTTGGCGCAGTCCGGAGGCAAGGTCCAGGTGCGCATCGGCAAGGTTCAGCCGATCCACACACAGGTCGGGCCGCCCATCACGGCACCTGCCGCCGCCCAGGCCACGCTCGCCCCTTGAACCGGGCGGGGCTCGGCCCCGCCCGCCACATTCAAACCTCTTGAACGGGGAGCAGGCTGGTGCGCCTCTCACGCTTCTTCATCACGCGTCCGATCTTCGCCGCCGTGCTAGCGATCATCATCACCATCGTCGGGGCGGTCGCCTATGTGGGCCTGCCAATCTCACAATATCCGGACATCGTCCCGCCGACCGTGACCGTCTCCGCCACATATCCAGGCGCGTCCGCGGAGACCGTGGCGGATACGGTCGCCGCGCCGATCGAGCAGGAGATCAACGGCGTCGACGACATGCTTTACCAGACATCGCAGTCGACCGGCGACGGGCGAGTGACGATCACCGTGACTTTCAAGCTCGGCACCGACCTCGATACTGCGCAGGTGCTGGTTCAGAACCGCGTTGCCCTGGCCGAGCCACGGCTGCCGGAAGAAGTCCGGCGCCAAGGCGTGGTCGTGCGCAAGACCTCGCCGTCCTGGCTGATGGCGGTCAACGTGCTTTCGCCCGATGGTTCGCTCGACCGCGCCTATGTATCCAACTATGTTCGCACCCAAGTTCGTGACCGGCTGACCCGGGTCGACGGGATTGGCGACGTGCAGGTGTTCGGCACGCGCGATTATTCGATGCGGGTCTGGATCGATCCGAACCGTGCCGCTGCTCTTGACCTGACTGCGGGCGAGATCGTCAGCGCCTTGCGCGCGCAGAACGTGCAGGTGGCGGCGGGCACCATCGGGCAGCCTCCTTACAGCAACGGCGCTGCGCATCAGCTGAACGTCGAGACCCAGGGCCGTTTCACCACGCCAGAGCAGTTCGCGAACATCATCGTGCGCGCCGATCCCACCGGCGCGATCATCCGGGTGTCCGACGTGGCACGGGTGGAGCTCGGTGCCGACGACTACGGCGTCAACGCCTATCTTTCGGGCCGGGAGTCGGTGATCCTGGGCATTACGCAGCGGCCCGGGACCAATGCGCTGGCTGCCGAGCAGGGCGTTCTGCGCGAGTTGAAGGCCGCCTCGGCCAGCTTCCCCAAGGGGCTTGAATATCGCGTTATCTGGAATCCGACCCAGTTCATCAGCGAGTCGATGAAGGAAGTGCAGAAGACGCTGCTCGAGGCGATGGTGCTGGTCGTCCTCGTGATCCTCGTCTTCCTGCAGAGCTGGCGAGCCGCAATCATCCCGATCGTCGCCATCCCTGTTTCGCTGATCGGTACCTTTGCGATGCTGGCGGCGCTCGGCTATTCGCTAAACACCCTCTCCATGTTTGGCTTGGTGCTGGCGATCGGCATTGTCGTCGACGACGCGATCGTCGTGGTCGAAAATGTCGAGCGCAACCTCGAAGAAGGTTTGTCGCCACTGGAAGCAGCGCGCAAGTCGATGGACGAAGTTTCGACCGCTTTGGTCGCCATCGTGCTGGTGCTGTGCGCGGTGTTCGTGCCGACGACGTTCCTGACGGGCATTTCGGGCCAGTTCTACCGCCAGTTCGCCGTCACCATTGCCACGGCGACGGTCATCTCGCTGGTGCTGTCGCTAACCCTCTCACCGGCACTCGCGGCGATGCTGCTCCGGCCGAAACATGGCGGTGAAAGCCGCGGTTGGCGCGGCATGCTCGCGATTGCGGGCGAGCGGTTCAATGGCGGCTTCGACCGGATGTCGCGCTGGTATGCGGAGCTGACCCGCACGCTCGTCCAGCGGCCGAAGCGCGTGCTGCTGGGCTATGGCGGGCTGATCGCTGCGACCGCGGCGCTCTTTTGGGTCACGCCGACCGGCTTCATCCCGGCGCAGGACCAGAGCTATGCGCTCGCCGCCGTGCAGCTGCCGCCTGGCAGCTCGATCGATCAGACTGATCGCGTGCTGAAACAGATGGTCAATCGGTTGCTGAAGGTGCCGGGCACCCAGGCCGCGGTCATGTTTGCGGGCTTCGACGGAGCCTCAGGCACCCAAGCGTCCAATGCAGGTGCCGCCTACATCACCTTCAAGCCGTTCGAAGATCGGCCGAATGGGGGACGCTCGGAAGCGGAGATCGTCGCCGGCATGCGCGCTGCAGTGGCTGACATGAACGAAGGCCTGGTCTTCGTCATTCCGCCGCCCGTCATTCAGGGCATCGGCAATGGCGGCGGCTATCGGATGATGGTGCAGGACCGTAACGGCGCGGGCTTTGCGGCACTTGGCGATGCCGCCTTTCAGCTGATCGGCCAGGCGAACCAGACGACGGGGCTGACTCAGGTCTATACGGTCTTCAACGCCTCAACACCGCGCCTCTATGCCAATATCGATCGCAACAAGGCCGACATGCTGGGGGTCCCAGCCTCCCGCGTGTTTGAGACGTTGTCGGTCTATCTGGGCTCGGCCTATGTGAACGACTTCAACCTGCTCGGCCGCACCTTCCGGGTCACCGCGCAGGCCGAGGCCTCCTTCCGCGACGACGCGACGGACATCGCCAATCTGAAGACGCGCTCGAACGCCGGCGGCATGGTGCCAATCGGATCCATCGCCACCTTCGAGGATCGGACAGGCCCATATCGGGTGACCCGGTTCAACCTCTTTCCGGCGGTCGAGATCGACGGCGAGACGGCGCCGGGCTTTGCTACCAGTCAGTCGATGGCAGCGATGGAAGGCTTGGCGGCGAAGCTGCCGGCAGGCTTCACCGGCGAATGGACCGACCTGGCCTTTCAACAGAAGGCCGCGGGCAATGTCGCCGCCATTGCCTTTGGCATGGCCGTAATCTTCGTCTTCCTCGTGCTGGCGGCCCAGTTCGAGAGCCTGGTGCTGCCGTTTGCGATCATCCTGATTGTGCCGATGACGCTCCTGGCGGCGATCGCGGGCGTCAACATGCGGGGCTTGGACAACAACATCTTGACCCAGATCGGCCTCATCGTGCTGATCGGCCTGGCGGCCAAGAACGCGATCCTGATCGTCGAGTTTGCCAAGCAGGCGGAGGATCGTGGCGCCTCGCTGATCGACGCCGCGGTCGAGGCAGCGGCGAGCCGGTTGCGGCCGATTCTGATGACCAGCCTCGCCTTCATCTTGGGCGTCGTGCCGCTGATGCTGGCCGGTGGGCCGGGCTGGGAGCTGCGTCAGGCGCTCGGCACAGCGGTGTTCTTCGGCATGCTGGGCGTGACGATCTTCGGCCTCGTCTTCACCCCTACCTTTTACGTCGTCAGCCGCGGCCTGGGCGAGCGCTTCGCCCGCCGCCGCGGTCATCCGGATCCGGGCTCGCCTGCCCTGCTGCCGGCCTAATGAGGAGCAATAAGATGCGCGTTCTTGCTGCCGTGTCCGCGCTTGCGCTGAGCGCCTGCACCGTCGGGCCCCATTACACCGCGCCCCTTCCGTCAGCGTCCGCTGCCGGCCCATTCGTCGCCGGTGGCGGGCGGGCCGTCAGCGCGGTGCCGGCTCGGGAAGGCGAGTGGTGGAAGCTCTACCATGACGAGGTGCTCGACGGGCTGGTCGCCGACGCCTTGCGCGCCAACACCGATCTGAGGGTTGCCGTCGCCCGGCTGGAACGCGCGCGCGCGAGCTTGCGCGAGGTTCGCGCCGATCGCACGCCGCAGGTCGGGATCGGCGGATCGGCACAATATGGGCGTCTTCCCGCCGGCCAGAACTTCGCGGCAAGCGGCGGTGGCCGCGACAATTGGTTCGTCGATGTCGGCCTTGACGTTGCCTATGAAGTCGACCTGCTCGGCCGCATCAACCGCGATGTCGAAGCCGCCCGGAGCGACGTGGAAGCAGCGACGAAGGACATGGAGGCTGTCCGGGTCGCCGTTGTGGCCGAAACGACGAGGGCCTATGCCGATGCGGTTTCATCGGCCGAGCGCATCGCCGTCGCCGAACGCATCGTCGGCTTGCTGGACCGCTCGTTGACCCTGATGCGCAAGCGCGAAGCGGCGGGGCTCGCGACACCTCTGGATAGCGCCCGGATCGCGGCACTGCGGGATCAACGCCAGGCCGAGATCCCGACCCTTGCCGCTGAACGGGACTCTGCTCTGTTCCGGCTGTCCACGCTGACTGGAAGGGCACCTGCCGAACTTCCGGCCGAAGCGGGGCTCCGCCGCACGACCCTGCGCCTTGAGCAGCCGATCCCGATCGGCGACGGCGCCGCCCTGCTCGCCCGGCGTCCCGACGTGCGGGCAGCGGAGCGGCGGCTGGCGTCGGCGACCGCGCGGATCGGCGTGGCGACCGCCGACCTTTACCCACGCGTCAGCCTGGGTGGCAGCGTCGGCTCGACCGGTGTCGGGTTGGGCAATGTGTTCGGCGTTGGTCCGCTCACCTGGCTGTTAGGGCCGCTGCTGAACTGGTCGGTGAACCAAACCCCGGCCCGCGCCCGCATCGCGGGGGCGGAGGCCGAAAGCCGCGTCGCGCTGGCACAGTTCGACGGCGCCGTGCTGACGGCGCTTGAGGAGACGGAAACCGCGCTCGCCACCTATCAGCGCCTGCTGGAACGCCGCTCCGCGCTCGAAAGCGCTCGCGCCGCGGCGCAAGTGGCAGCGCGCATCAGCCGGGCTCGCCAGCGAGAAGGGCAGATCGACTCTCTTGAACTGCTCGACGCAGAACGCACGCTTGCCGATGCCGAGGCGCAGGTCGCGACCGCCGACGCGATGATCTCCCGCGCGCAGGTAAACCTGTTCCGCGCCCTCGGCGGCGGCTGGAATGGCGCGCAGGATCAGGCAGTTTCTTGAGCGACTTGCAAAGAAGGAGGCCAAGCGATGATTGACGCTTCAACCTATGTGCCGCCAAAAGTCTGGACGTGGAATAAGGAGAATGGCGGGCAGTTCGCATCCGTCAACCGCCCCATCGCCGGGCCGACGCACGAACGCGAACTGCCAGTAGGCCAGCACCCATTGCAGCTCTATTCGCAGGGTACGCCGAACGGCATCAAGGTCACGATCATGCTGGAGGAGCTGCTCGCGCTCGGCCATTCCGGTGCCGAGTATGACGCCTGGCTGATCCGGATTGGCGAGGGAGATCAGTTCGGCTCCGGGTTCGTGGACATCAACCCAAATTCCAAGATCCCTGCGCTGGTTGACCGCAGTGGGCGGGAGCCGATCCGGGTCTTCGAGTCCGGATCAATCCTCCTGTACCTAGCGGAGAAGTTCGGCGCCTTGCTGCCGGCGTCGGTCAAGGAGCGGACGGAATCGCTGTCGTGGCTGTTCTGGCAGATGGGCAGCGCACCCTATCTCGGCGGTGGCTTCGGCCATTTCTATGTCTATGCGCCGATCAAGATCGAGTACGCCATCGACCGCTTCACGATGGAAGCCAAGCGCCAGCTGGACGTGCTCAACCGCCAGCTTGCCGATCATCGCTTTGTCGCGGGCGACGAATATTGCATCGCCGACATCGCGATCTGGTCGTGGTACGGACAGGTCGTGCTCGGCGATGCATACAACGCGGCCGAGTTCTTATCCGTGACAGATTATCCTCGCGTGTTGCGGTGGGCGGAAGAGATTGCCTCCCGGCCCGCCGTGCAGCGGGGGCGCATCGTCAATCGAACCGCGGGCGAGCTGCAGTTACTCGAGCGCCATAAACCGGCCGATATCGACCAGGCACTTGCCCCGTTGGTCATTTCAGTATGAGCTGCGAGCGCTGCTGAGGTGCCATCTTACTGATCTTCAGAGGCCTAGCGAGTAACTCTGACCGATTGGCGCTCAGAGTTGGTCGTCCCGCAGGACGCCCAAGTGCTACGCTGCTGTTCCGTCAAGCAGCATATCGCTTACGTAGCGCGAGGCGGACTGCCAGCGAGTTTGAGAAACTTCCTCAATGCATTAAGTCGATCTTCGCGAGCCCGAGCGCCCACGTAGGCGGTCGGCAAAGCATCGAAAGCGTGAAATGCACCAGGATAAACATGAAGCTCGGTAGGTATGCCGGCTCTGATCAGCCGCCGCGCGTACTCAATGTTCTCGTCGACGAAGAGATCGAGTGCGCCTGTCATGATGAACGTCGGAGGCAAACCGGACAGGTCGGTTGCTCGCGCTGGAGCGGCATAGGCAGAGACGCCGCTACCACCCGGCTCGTCCCCGAGGAGCGCCGTCCAACTGAAGAGGTTATTTGGCGGCGTCCATAGAAACTCGCCGGCGAAGGGATGGGGATCTGCGATGCAGGTGCGGTCGTCGAGCATAGGATAGGTGAGCAGCTGAAAGGTGACTTGGTATTCGCCTCGATCGCGTACCAGCAGCGCCAGCGCCGCTGCCAGACCGCCACCAGCGCTTTCGCCCATAAGGCCGATCCTGCCGACGTCGACGTTCAGTTCGCCGGCGTGGTTGAAGGTCCAGGCGAGGCCGGCGTAGCAATCCTCGATATTGCCCGGAAATGACGTTTCCGGTGCAAGCCGATAATCAACCGACACGATGACGCAGCCGAGTTGTTCGGAAATCGGCCGGTGCACAAACTCAAGAATGCCTGCCGATCCGCTCACATAGCCGCCGCCATGCATGTGGTAGATGCAGGGAAAGGGACCGGCGCCGGGCGGCGTGTAGATTACAAGCGGGACATCGGCCGCGCCCCCCGGACCGGCTATTGTCGTGTCACGCCGTATTACGGCGTTGGGCACGACCGGCGGCAACGGGAGGGCCGTCTCGCGCGACCGCAGGGCCGGCAATGTCTCGGCACTGAGCGCCACCTGCGGCAGCAGATCGAGCATCGGCAGCAGCTCTGGATCGACCAGATGGCGGCTCGTCATAGACCCAGCCGATAGTCAAAGCTCGTCCCGTCGCGGCGGTGGACGCGCTGCAGAAGCGCCGTCGCGGTTTTACCCAGCAGCGGAAAATCGCAGCCGCTCACCGGCTCCCGCAGCAACTCCGCGAGCAGCGCCGCGCGTTGCGGCGACAGCTCGTCGAGCTTGTCGCTGGTCATCAGCAATCCCCCTGCATAGGCAGCGAAGCGGGCGAGCAGCTCGACCTGATCGTCGCTGAGTTCGTGAAAGCGGTCGCGGAGTAGCACGCAATCCGGGTCTGCCTGCCACAATATACCCGACGCGTGATTTCGCGTGACCTGATCGCGGAGCAGGCTCTCCGCGGAATAATCGCCAGTCCAAGTGACGCCGACATCGCGCCCGATCCGCACGGCGTCGACATAGCCCACCGACGCCCAGAGCGGGCAGCCGCAGCCGAGCCACAGCGCGTCGCCAATCTCGTCGCGGATCAAGGCCGCCATGCGCCTCCAGATCTCGATGCGGCTCAGCCCAGGCTGGTGCCAGACCGCGCGGTCGGGCCCATGCTCGCTGCCGAACAGCATGAAATCGGTCTTGAAATAGTCCGCGCCCCAGTCCCGCGCCCAAGTGCGGAAGACTTGACGGATATATGCCTCAGCCTCCGGGTGGGTCGCGTCGAGAATGTAATATTCCTCGCTCCTTTTGTGCCACCGGAACTCGCCATAAAAAGTCATCTGCGCGAGTGGGCCGCCGGTCGCGCGGTCCTTGATCACCCAGTCCGGATGTTCGCGAAAGAGCCGGCTGCGATTGCCGACCATGAAGGGCGCGATCCACAGGCCGGGCGTGAAGCCGGCGGCGCGGACATCATCGAGCAGCGGCTTCATCCCGCGCGGAAATTGTGGCCGCACGTCCAGCCAGTCGCCCATTTCCGGTGTGAAGCCGTCGTCTATCTGGAAGATTTCGAGCGGCACCTGATGTTCGTCGCGATAAGTGCCGGCGGCGCGCAGATGCTCGAGGATGTTCGCCTCATCGATCGCCGCGTAGAGATTATACCAGCTGCACCAGCCCGTGATCCGCCGCGCCGGCACACGCGGTGGCAGCGGGCTCTCGGCCGCCACCACGCCTGCCCAGTCGCGCAACGCCTGCTCCACGTCCGGCCCGGCGAACAGCAGCAGCGGCTCCATAGCGACCGCGCCGTCATGAGGCACGCGGTCCCAGAGGGTCTCCAGCGAGATGGTCGGCGCGTCCGCCGTGCCGCCAAAGCGGAAGCGGCTCTGAAATCGGTCATGCCGTGTAAAGCCGAGCACGACCGTGCCTTCGCCGCTGGCCGGTAGCAGGGCGGTGGCGGCATAGCCCAGCGTCGGGCTTTTCAGGGGCGGGCCATCCCCGGCCGGCGTGCCCGGCTCGACGAAGAAGCTACCGTCCCAGCTTTGGTAGCCGTGGCGCAAATAGCGGCCAAGGCCCTGCACCTGCTCGAAGCGGATGCCGATGCTGTCGATCTCGCGCGCGGGATCGAGGCCCGTCACCTTGACCAGCAGCCGCAGCCGATCGCCGTCACGCTCAATGCCGAAGGCGAACTGTGCCTGCGCCGGCTCACCATCGAGCAGCGGTACGATGCCGCCAAGCCTGATGCCGAGACTTTCGAACGCCTGCCCGTCAAATCGCATCCGCAATCCTCAGCTCGCGTCTCTCATCGGCCGAACGCACCGCGGCAAGCGCCAGCCGCAAGGTGGCGGCACCCTCCGCGATCGGCACCAGCGGCGGGCGATCGTCGCGGATCGCGGCAGCCAAGTCGGCGAGCTGCGCCACGAAGGGGTCACAACCCGAACTCCAGCATTCCTCCTTCACTTCGGGCGCGGTGCGCTTGAAGGCGGCATTGTTCCAGTCGCTGAAATGCGCAGTCGCCCGTTTCGCGAACAAAGACCAGCCTTTCACCCATTGCCCCGGAACCGCGATATTGTTGGCGGTCAGGCTGGCCAGCCGCCCATCGTCCCAGCCGAAGATGATCGCGGACACGTCCTGCACGTCATAGTCGGGCGTTTCGCGGTGGAAGAGGTTGGCAGTGCGCGAATAGACCGTGTCCGGCTCGCCCATGAACAGCCGGACCAGGTCGATGATGTGGATCAGCTGTTCGAGCACCTGACCGCCCGACTGCTCGCGCACACGCCACCAAGGCGCGTGCAGCGCATTGCAGTGGTAGATGCCCGTCATCAGCCCGACGGGCCCGGTATCCTCCGCCGTCCAGCGCCGCACGGCTTCGCCCTGCCGGTACATGAAGCCGACCGCCGCCTTCACGCCCGCCGCGCTCTCCACCAGCGCATCGGCTGTCGCCATATCGAGGGCGATTGGCTTCTCCACCAGCAGGTGAACGCCAGCCTTGGCCGCCACCATGCTCTCGCCGGCGCGGGAATAGGGCGGGGCGGTGTCGATAAGCAGGTCGATGCCGAAATCCAGCATGTCCTCGACGCACGTGAACGGCTTGCCGGCATGCTGATCGGTGAAGGCGCGCACCCGCTCAATATTCCGGCCGGACACGGCGAGCAGCGTCATCTGCTCGGGCAGTTTTGCGACGGCGCCTGCATGCCGCGCGGCGATCCCGCCATTGCCCAATATACCGACGCGCAGTGTCATGACTGGAAGCTCAGCACCGCCTGGAGCATGCCTGCCTCACCTTTGTCGAGTCGCTCGAACATGGCCGGTGCATCCTCGAACTTCGCCTCGTGGGTGATCAGCGGCATCAGATCGAGCACGCCGCGATGCTGCAGCTCGATCGCCGTGCGCCACAGCCGGGGCTTGGACCAGCGATGGCTGGCCTCGGGCGCGACGCCGCTAATCTGGCTGCAGATCAGCTGGATGCGATTATGATGGAACTCCTCGCCAAGCCGCACGCCCGAAAGCTCGCCCTGGAAAAACCCCATCGCTACGACTCGCGAGGCATAGGCGGCGGCGCGGATCGCCTCGGCGAGCGCGGGCGCCGCGCCGGACACTTCGATGCAGCTGTCCGCCCCCTTGCCGCCGGTCATTTCTTTAATGCGCTCCGCCGCGCCTTCGGGCTCCATTCCCATCCAGGCGCCAAGCTTCACCGCGGTTTCCCGCCGTAGCGGATCGGGGTCCAGCGCGATCACTTGCGCCCCGGACTGCGCGGCCGCCTGCACGACGATTTGTCCGGGCACACCCAGGCCGAACACCGCCACCAGATCACCGATGCGGATGTTCGCATCGTGCACGCCGTTGAGCGCCACCGCCCCAATGTGGCTGAAAATGCCGATGCGCGGGTCGGCGCCCTTGGGCATCAGCCGCTCGCGGGCGTAGTCCGCAGGCGCGACAAAATGGGTGCGATGGTTCCACGTGCCGTATACACGCGCGCCGACTGGCAGATCGGCGACGCTCGTTTCGACGATCTCACCCACTTCTTCATAGCCAAGATGGCGCACCGGATAGGGCCAGCTGGGATTCTGGTCGGCCATGAACAGCCGCAATGCCTCGTCGAAGCGCCGATGCATGAACGGGTTGGTGCCGCGATATTGCGACAGCTCGGTTCCCGCACTGATCCCGGAATATAACGTGCGGATCAGCACCTCGCCGCGGCCAAGCTGCGGCAGATCCAGCGGCTCGAACGCGAGCGCGCGCGGCGCCTTCAGGATCAGGGCGGACGGAGTCATGCGTGGGCGAGTTTCTCGTTGGCGATGACGGCGCGGCGGGTCACGGCGGTCATCGACAGGATAATGACGACCGCGACCACATAGGCGGCCGCCATCGACGTCATGCCGGCGGCAAGCCCAAAGCTGCCGCTCATCCAGGCGATAATCAGCGGCGACAGACCGGCTCCGAAAAAGCCGATCATCGTCATCAGCCCGACCGCCGTGGCGCGGGCGTGGGGCGGCACTACATCGTGCATAGAGGCATAGATGCAGCCATCGAAAATGCCCTTGCCGATCGAGGTCAGCAGCAGCACCAGCCCGACCATTCCCGCCGTCGTCGCCCAGAGCAGTGGCACCAGCAGCACGGCCGCCAGCGCAAGGCCCAACGCTAGCGTATAGAACCGTCCGACCGGCGTCCGCTTTGCCCAATAGTCGCCGAGCAACCCGCTGAACGGCACGGTCAGGAAGCCGGCGATCTGGATCGTGGCCGCGCCGACCAGCGCCGACCCGCCAAGGTTCAGCCCTAGCGCGTCATGCACGAAGGTTGGTGCCCACACAGTCACGCCTGTGGACGCGCCGTTCGCAAGGAAGAACACCACGCACAGCATCAACGCCGGCGGGATGCGCAGCACGGTGCCAAGCGGCGCGCGCGGCGGCTTCTCGGGCTGTGGCGCGCGCGGCGGCGCGTCGAGCAGGAACTTGAACAGGATCGCGGCGACGACGAAGCCGATCCCGCCAAAGATCAGGAAGGGCGCCTGCCAGCCCAGCGCATCGGCCATATAGCCGGCGGCGAGCGCGCCCATGCCGGCCCCGGCGAACACCGCGGTCTGGTGCAGGGACAGCGCGCGGCCGCGCATTTCCGGCCGGTGCCAATCGCTGATCAGCGCCGTTGCGGTGGGGTAATAGGTCGCCTCGCCCATCGCCACGAGCGCACGAAGGCCGAGCAGCATCGCGAACCCTGTGGAAAGGGAGACGAGGCCCGTCGCCACGCTCCAGAATAGCAGGCCGTAGATGATCACGCGCGACCGCCGCGACTTGTCGCCCAGGCTGCCCGACAAGAAGGCACAGACGGCATAGACCCAGAAGAAGACCGAGTTGAGCAGCGCCAACTTTGTTGCGGTCAGGCCGAATTCGGTCTTCAGCTGCGGCATGACGGTAAACAGGATGGATCGGTCGGCCGCATTCAGGAAAGCGACCATCCACAACAGGCCGATCAGCAGCCACGGATAACGGGACGAAGCGGTCATGAGCGGCCCTCGATCAGCACAGCGCGAAAATCGTTGACGTTGGTGCCGGTTGGGCCGGTGATTACGAGGTCGCCGAGCGCGCGGAAAAACAGATAGGCATTGTTCTCCGCCAAATGCCGGGCGGGGTCGAGGCCGAGTTTGCGGGCGCGCGCGAGCGTGTCAGGGCCGACGATTGCGCCCGCTGCGTCTTCGGTGCCGTCGATGCCATCGGTATCGCAAGCCAGGGCCCAGATGCCGGGCGCGCCATCCAGGGCAATGGCGAGGCCTAGCGCATACTCCATGTTCCGACCGCCGCGACCCTTGTTGTTTACAACGGTCACGGTGGTCTCGCCGCCAGACAGGATGAGGCGCGGCTTGCCGTCGGACGCAAGGCGGCGAGCGAGGGCGGCATGGCTTGCGCCCAGGTGGCGCGCCTCGGCCTGCAGCTGGTCGCCCAAGGAGGAGACGGTGAAGCCGAGTGCACCGCCAGCCGCCGCAGCCGCGGCAAGGGCATCGCGCGCGCGGGCGATCACGCGTACTTCGCCGCCGGCTAGGCCGAGGCTGTCGGCGGAGGGCGTCTCATTCGCTTCGTCCTGCAGCGCCTTCGCGATCGGACGCGGCGGATCGATGCGGTATTTGGCGATGATGTCCCGCGCCATTTGCAGCGTGGTCGCGTCGGCAACCGTCGGTCCCGAAGAAACGAAGGACGGGTCGTCGCCGGGCACGTCGGAAATGATCCAGGTTGTGACCTGGGCCGACCCGGCCGCGACGGCGAGCCGCCCGCCCTTGATCCGCGACAGATGCTTCCGGACGCAGTTGATTTCGGAAATGGTTGCGCCGGATCGGAGCAGCAACTTGGTGACGCCCTGCTTGTCGGCCAGGCTCAAGCCCTCGGTCGGCGCAGCGAGCAGGGCGGAACCGCCGCCCGACAGCAGCAGCAGGAGCTGGTCGCCTGCATGAAGCGAGCGAGCGATCTCCAGCGCGCGGTCGGCGGCGCGCAGGCTGTTCTCATCGGGATAGGGGTGGCCGGCTTCGATGAGTTCGATGCCCGGCCAGTTCAGGCCGGAAGGCGCATGGCCGTGGCGGGTAACGATCAGGCCTTCGACAGGGCGCCGGGCGCGTTCGCGCGCCACCCGCATCATATCGGCGGCCGCCTTGCCGACCGCTACCACGACGAGCCGTCCGTGCGGCGCACCGGGCATGGCGCGCGGCATCGTCACTTCGGCGGACACCGCCTGCAGCGCGCTCTCGAACAAGGTGCGCAACACGTGCAGCGCATCCTGCTCGCGTGCATCCGTCATGGCGCCAAAAGTGGCGATCGGCCCCTCCTACCTGCTTTTCGGCTCTGCGGCCGCTCCGGCGCAAGCTGAACGTAGGCTCAGGTCCGGCATAGGGGCGATTTCCGGAACCGATTGTTTCACGATGTGCAACGTCAGTGAATTTCCCACGACAGAGTTGGCCGTAGTTTCTCGACCAGAAAGTCGATCAGCGTGCGGACGCGGACCGGCACGGCTTTGGGGTCGGCGAACAGGGCAAAAAAACTCATGTCGGAGGTGCGCCAGCCCGGCAGCACCTCCACCAGCCGGCCGGCCGCCAAGTCGTGCTTGCACAAAAAAGCAGGCAGATTGGCAATGCCAAGGCCGGACAGCGCCGCATCCCGCAGGAACATGAGATCGTTGCAGACGAGCTTGGCAGTGAACTCGACCGTCACTTCTTCATGGTCGCGGTGCAGCGTCCAACCATGACGGCGGTCGAGCGTGCCGTTGGCCAGCAAATCAAAGCGAGGTAGCTCGACATGGTTTTGCGGCGTGCCCTTGCGCTCGAAATATTCCGGCGCGCCGAACGCCCCACAGCCGGTGGTGCCAAGCTTGATCGCGACCAGCCCTGAGTCTGCGAGCGGCCCGACGGCTAGCGCCACGTCGAAGCCGCCGCGCAGCAGCCCGATCGCGTCGTCGGTCAGAACGCTCACTAGCCGCACATCGGGATACAGATCCATGAACTCGGGCAGCAACGGGCAGACCAGTTCCTGGCCGAGCACATAAGGAATGGCGATACGCACGACCCCTTGCGGGTGCCTTGCACGGCTTTGCAGCGCCCGTTCGCCGTCGCGCAGCACTCCGATCGAACGCAAACAATATTCGAAGAACAGAGCGCCATCCTCCGTTACGGTGACGGCGCGGGTGCTACGGTGCAGGAGCTGGATGCCGAGATGGTCCTCCAGCCGACTGACGCGCCGGCTAACGGTTGACTTGGGCATGCCGAGCACCCGGCCAGCCTTGGTCAGGCTCTCCGTCTCAACCACTTTGGTGAAGACCATCAGGTCGCCCAGATCCAGCATCGCCGCCATCCCGTGCCGAAGGTGGATCGTTCCACCCATGACAACAGATTGTTGCTGCATCGCGGGCTTTCGTTCAAGCGAGTGACGCGTGACCCTTAGCGCAAGCTTGGCCGCGCCTTCGCGCGCAGGACCGGCAGCGGCGTCAAGCGGGCGCCGGTTAGTGGGAGGGCACGAGATGAAGAACCGTCACAGCCATATCGTTCGCGCAGCCTTGCTCGCATCTGCCTTGATCCCGGCCGCGGCCTGGGCGCAGGAATCGCAAACTCCGCCGGCAGGGCCGAATGCGACAGCGGAAGGCCCGTCCAGCAGTGCCGAGGAAACGGACATCATCGTCACCGGCACCAGCGTGGCACGTGCTGCCTTCGACACGCCGTTATCCGTACAGGCGCTCGACGAAGGCACGCTGGCCCGAACGCAGGCTGCCGGCAATGCCGACATCCTGAATACCATTCCGACGATCAAGGCGGACGGCGGCGGCGGCGAGGTCGCGGCTAACGTGTTTGTGCGCGGTCTTCCGTCTGGCGGACAATATCAGTTCACGCCGCTGATGTATGACGGCATTCCGGTGCTCAGCACCTTCGGCCTCAACTCGTCTGCCTTCGACGTTTATTATCGCAATGATCTCGGCATCGAGCGGCTGGAGTTCGTGCGCGGCGGCGTCTCGAACCTGTTCGGGCCGGGGTCGGTCGCCGGCCTGATCAACTTCATCTCGAAGCACGGCACGGCCGACTTCGGCGGCGTCGCGCAGATCGAGGTTGCCGAGCGCAACCGCGTGCGCGGCGATCTGGCGGTGAGCGGACCGATCGGGCCCAACACTTTCTACTCGCTGTCTGGCTATTACCGGTATGACGAAGGCACGCTGCGCACCAACTTGAAGACAAAGGGCTATCAGCTTCGCGGCAACCTGCGCCACGAATGGGGCGACGGGTCCGGTCACGTCACCCTTTACGGCCAGTGGATCGACGATCAGGTCCAGTTCTTCCTGCCCATTCCGCTCAACGGCACCACTCGTAAGCGGACGCCAGGCAACGACGGGCGCAAGGTCAATTCGGTCCAGAACCGGTTCGATACCAATCTCTTGAGCTTCAATACGCCAGACGGCCTGTTCACCAGCGACATCAATCAGGGCGTGAAGACCACCGGCGGTCAGATTGCGCTCGCGTTCGAGAAGCAGTTCGACGGTGATTGGGGCATCAACGGCCGTTTAAAATACTCCAAGTACGACCACAAATTTGGGCTGTGGGCTGACGGCGACGGCGTGATCAACGTGCCGGAGACGCTGCAGAGCTTCCTGACGGCTCGCAGTCTCGGCAACATCGCCAATGCGAGCTTTACCTTCGTGGGCGGCGGCGCCGTTCCGGCCGGCTCGCTGCTGTTCGCCAATCGCTTCACCGACCGCGACCGCGACATGGACGATTTCACCGGCGAGTTGAACCTCACGAAAAAGCTCACCACTGGCAGCCTCGACCACACGTTGACGCTCGGCGCCTTCTACGGCAATGCGGATGCTGAGGATGTGAACGTCACCACGACCTATCTGGCCGAGTTCAACAACAGGCCTCGCCTGGTGAACCTCGTAACGACGGATCCAGTTTCGGGGGCGCAGACCATCCGGTCTCGCAACGGCCTGCTGAACGCGGGAGCCGGCTATGTGAACAATCGCCACCAGGTCGAGCGCTATGCCGCCTATTTCGCCGACCAGATGGAAGGCGAGCGGATCGTCTTCGATATCGGCGGGCGCATCGAGCATTTCAAAGGGGATATCAGCCGGGAACGCACCGCCACGGTTGTGACGGACGCGACCACTCCCAATCTGTCGGGCGCACTGCGCGACGTCGTCTGGGGTAATGGCCTGTTCACCACCGGCAAGGTCGACACGACCGAGTGGGCGGCGGCGGCAGGCTTGCTGTTCAAGGCCACACCGGAACTGAACTTCTACATCAACGGCTCGCGCGGTTACTTTTTTCCAGAGGTGCGGTCCGTCACCTTCAACGCGCTCTTCCAGCCGCAAAGCTTCAAGGCAGAGATCATCAAGCAGCTCGAGTTCGGCGCCAAGTATAATAACGGTCCGTTCGAGCTGTCCGGCGCCTTCTTTTACACCAAGCTCGATAATCGCCGGCAGGTGCTGTTCGTCAACGATGGCGCCGGCGGCTTCACCGAGCGGGTAAACCTGGTGTCCACCAAATCGTACGGGCTCGAGTTCACGGCCAATATCGAGCTCGTGCGGTATCTGCGCTTTGCCGGCAATCTGACCATCCAGGACGCGGAATATACCGCCTTCGACACCACGCCAGCCTTCGTTGGCAACGATCTCGAGCGGCAGCCGGAAATCCTCTACAATGCGGGCCTTTATTATGACAACGATGCCCTCGACGCGTCGCTCTTCACCAACTTCACTGGGCACAACTTCACGGCGGCGAACAACGCGATCGAACTCAAGGGCTGGAACGTCGTCAACTTCGACGCGGGCTACAAGATCGATCTGGGCGGCGACCGGAAGGTTCGGATAGGCGTCAACGTCTTCAACCTGCTCGACGAGGACGCAGTAACCGAAGGGTCGCCGCGCCAGGACATCAACCAGACGGTCGGCGGCGCCTATTTCGTCGGCCGGCCGGTGCTGCCGCGGCGCATCACGGCGCGAGTGACGTTCAACTTCTAGGCTCCCCACTGTCCGGGCGCGGTGTTCCCTTGCGCCGCGCCCGGCTCTTTTTGGCTGAATCGATGGACTTGGACAGCAACGCCCGCGCAATCCTGACCGGCAACGATCGCGGCGGCTACACCGTACCGAACGGCCGGGTTTACCCGTTCCAGTGGAACTGGGATTCCGCTTTCGTGGCAATGGGCTTCGACTGTTTCGATCCGGACCGGGCCTGGACGGAGATCGAGACGCTGTTCCGCGCCCAGTGGGACGATGGCTTTCTGCCCCATATCGTCTTCTGGCAGGACGATGCAGGCTATTTCCCCGGCCCGTCGGTCTGGGGAACGAACCGGCAGCCGATGACGTCCGGCATCACCCAGCCGCCGGTCGCCGCCTCGATGGTCCGCAAGCTCTGGGACAATGCCGTGGCGCGTGAAGAGGCGGACGGGTTTCGCGGGCGCTTGGAGGCGCTCTTCCCCAAGCTGATGGCCTGGCACCGCTGGTTCCGCGATGTGCGCGATCCGGACGGACGCGGCGTGGTGATCGCGACGCACCCCTGGGAAACGGGCCGGGACAATTCGCCCGAATGGGATGTACCGGGCGAACCGATCGACGTGTCTAGCGTGGGCGACTATGTCCGCCGCGACACCAGTCATCTCGACTCGAAGATGCGGCCGACCAAGCTCGAATATGACCGCTATCTGGCGCTGGTCCAGTTCGGGCGTGCCAAGGGCTGGGACCAAGCGGAGATTGCCCGCACCAATCCCTTCCAGGTCGCGGACATCGGCATGTCGATGATCCTGCTCCGAGCGCACCGGGACCTGCTGGCGCTCGCCGCCGAACTGGGGCGCCATGACGACGCGCGCGAGTTGCAGGAAATGATCGCGCGCGCCGAAGCCGGGATCGACTGGTTGTGGGACGATGACAGGCACTGCTGGTCATCGCGCGACCGGCTGACCGGGCGATTTTCGGGCTTCGTCACCAGCGCTTCGTTCCTGAGCTTCTACGCAGGGCTGCATGATCCTCTGAAGGACGCGGCGATGCTCACGCATTTCGAGCGGATCGGGGCGAAGGTCCCCTACCTCATGCCCAGTCTCGATCCCGACGATTCCGGATTCCAGATGATCCGCTATTGGCGCGGCCCGGTCTGGGCGGTGGTCAACTATATGATCGGGACCGGCCTGGCAGAGTGCGGCTATGACGCCCAGGCGCAGCGAGTGCGCCGCGACACCGCCGAACTGATGCGGCGCAACGGGCTATACGAGGCCTATAGCCCGGTCGACGGCACCGGCAGTGGCGGCGACGACTTTTCCTGGACCGCGGCCATTTGGCTCGCCTGGGCGCGGGACGCGGCCTGATGCTCAGTGCCGACCAGAAAGCCTTTTACGACGCGAATGGCTATCTGCTGATCACGGGCTTCATCGGGGCAGAGGAAGCCGCACAGTTGCGCGCCGAAGTGCACGCCATTGCCGCGCGCCAGGGCCCCACCAATGCAACCTGGTCGAGTGTGGCCGACCAGGGCACGGTGCTCGAGCATTCGCACGACGTGCAGTTCCGTTCCGCTGCCTTCACGCGACTGCTGGTTGATCCGCGGTTGACGGGCGTGTTCACCAGCCTGATCGGGCCCAACGTCCAGCTTCACCACAACAAGATGTTCATCAAGCCGCCCGAGCGCGGCTCGCCTTTCCCCATGCACCAGGATTATGGCTATTTTCCGCACCGCGGCACGTCCATGACCGCGGTCATCCTGCACCTCGACGACGCACCCAATGCAAAGGGGTGCGTGCGCCTCTATCCGGGCTCGCACAAGCTTGGCCCGCAAGAGGCGATCGGCCAGGATCACACCGTGGACCCGGATCGTTTTCCCCTCGACTCGGCGTTGCCGATCGAAGCGAAGGCGGGCGACCTGCTCGTCTTCAACTATCTGACGGTCCATGGCTCCGGCCTTAATGTCTCGGAGGAGCCGCGAACGACCTGGCTGGCGCAGGTGCGCGACCCGGAGGACGAGCCGATCTCCGAACAGCACCAGTCGCGCGGCCAGGGCATGATGCTGGCCGGCATCGATCCGCGCACCGTCCCCTTCCAGTTCGCCTGGCAATCGACGGCGTGATTGGCTTCAGCCGGATGCCGCAGAGTATCCGGCGAAGGCGGGCCTATGATCTATTCCTCACTTGGCAGCTGAGTTTTGCGTCCGACAGGTAAGCGCGCCAAGCTGGCCGCAATTGAAGGTCGGCAATGGGGTCTGAAGCGGACGTCTGCATCGCACCGTCTGATTGGCGGCTATGGGCGCAAAGCGGACAACGGCAGCTGTTGGTGAACTACGCGCCGTTAACGGCTGCTCACATTCGGCCGGTTGAGCGTCCGCTTAGACTCTCATCTTCGAGCGGTGGGTGGTAAGGCTTTCCGGTCCACTCAGAAGATAGATACTTTGCATCTGAGGTATGTAGGCCTTCAGAGCCGGATGTTCACGGCGATGCGATTGCTACATCACAGCGCCCGAGCATCGGCCGTAAAGGCGCCTTCGTCGCGTTACATCCGTTACAAGCGATTGTCTTTGACAGCTTTTCTTTGAGCGACCATTCAGGTCAGAGTCGCGGGCGTCGAGTCTGGCTGCGTTAGTCGGGAACCGACGGCTCGGCTGCTTGGTGCAGGTGCGGCGTTTTGCAACAGGGGGTTGCGACATGAGCGTAGGCCGGATGGCAGGCAACGTGCGCGGTGTAAGGGCATTCCGCTTCGCCCGATCTGCGCTTCTGCTCTCGTGCTTCGCCGCAGGTATTGGCCTGACCGGGCGAGCTGAGGCTGCAATCGTAGAGGCGTGCCACGACGAAAGTACGGGCACACCCGCAAACGAGATCTTGAGCACAATCATCAGCGCTGCAAGTGCGGAACTGAGCAGCAGTGCTCCGGATCGGGGTGATCGCGCCCTCAAACACCTGGCCGAAGTGACACTCGGTCAGGCAGCAGCACAGCCATCGCCATTGATGGCCGAGGCTTGCTACACTGCCGGCCGCGCCATGCGGATTGCGCAACAAGGCTCTGCGCGTGAAGCCAAGTTGCTGCTGGTGTCTTCCTATCGCCGTGCGCAACGGATGGGGAATGTCAGCTTGGCCGGAAAGGCTGCGCTGGAACTCGGCATGACCACAGCCGCCGAGGGTGTTGTCGGCGCAACCGGCGGCGTTCGGGCCGGGCAGGATGACGCCGACCAGGCTGCCCGTGCTGAAATGGAAGCATGCGCGCCGCGCGTGGTCGAGGTCGCCGACCAAGCGGCCGACTTCCTCACCGCTGCGACCGCGCTCGAATGTGCCGCCGCCACCGCGATGGTTGCCAGAGACGACTTGACCGCATCCATCTCCAACTTGAGGCTGGCGCGGCTGGAGTTGGACTTCGGCGGACGGAACCCCAGCGTCGCCGAGCTGCTGCGGGACGATGCCAGGGATCGCCTCTTCCAATCCCTTGCCGCGGCGCTGCGCATTCAGGATCGCGCGGATGGAGCGGAAGTCGCGTTGCGTGCGACGGAAACGCTGGTCGCGATGCGAACGGTCGATGCTCGAGTTGCGGACGCTCTTGAACGGCTCAAGGCCTCGACCCAAACCATTCCGGGGCTCGAAGCCTATCGCCTGGCAATGGCATCGCGGCTGGCGGGACTTCAAGGCCGTCCTTCTGAACAGCGCCGTCTAATCTCCCAGGCCGTGTTTACCGAGAGCCAGCAATCTCAGCCATTACGCCTCGCGACCTGGTATCTGGACATGGCCAAGACCGAGCCGGCCCGGCGCGCCGACCATGTCGGATCGGCCTATCGCGCGCTGGAAAGTGTGCGCCCGCTGATGCCACAGTTTGATCCCTACACGCAGGAATCGACCTTCCAGCTGCGGATGCGCGACGTTTTCGAAGCGGCTGCCGAGGTGGCGCTGGCGAGAGATGTCAACGATGCCAGCGCGATTGACCGCGCCCAGCAGATCATCGAGCGCTATCGCCAGGCCGAGCTCCAGAATGTCTTCGGCAGCGAATGTGTGCCGAGCCGTGATCCCCTGCGCCCCGCTGCGCTCAAGCCCGGCGAGATCATCCTTTATCCGGTCCTGCTGCCTGATCGCGTCGAGCTGATCTATGCGACGGCGGGCGCCGAAGGGTTCAGGCGCTTGGTCTCGCCGGTCAGCAGCAATCGCCGGGAGGTGCAGGAACTGGTCGAGGCCTTCGTCAGGGCCAGCAGTACCGGCAATGACGGATGGCAGGCCCCAGGCCGGCGTCTGCACGACCTTCTGATCAAGCCTGTGCTGGCGCAAGCCGGCGGCGCGCAGACGCTGATCATCGTGCCGGATGGACCTCTTCGTGCCCTGCCATTCTCCGCGCTGCAGGACGCCTCCGGGCGCTTCCTGGTCGAGCAGGCGCAGGTGGTGACCGCCCCGGCGCTCGGCTATTCCGAGCCAGGCAACCCCGCGAAGAAGGCGCCGGCAATCCTGGCGCTCTCGCTGGCCAAGGAGGTGAAGCTCCCGGCCGGCGATTTCCCTAGGCTCGAGGGAACCGTCGAGGAAGCGAAGGCGGCGGCGGGCACGACCGGCACACTCATCCCGGACTTCACCAAGCGCGACCTGGTGCAGGCGCTTTCCGGCCGTTCGTTCGACGTGTTGCACCTGTCAACCCATGCCAGCTTCAACGGGCGAGCGGATCGCGCCTTCATCGTTGCGAACGGCGAGGCGATCCAGCTGGGTGAGCTTCGCGATCTCGTCGCGGACAATCAGGTGAGGGGGCAAGAACTTTATCTTCTCGTGCTTGCTGCCTGCGAGACCGCCGTCGGCGATGATCAGGCCAGCATGGGACTTGCGGGCGCCGCCGTGCAGGCCGGCGCCGAAAGCGCGGTCGCATCGCTGTGGCAGGTCAACGACCTTGGCACGGCGAAGCTGATGCAATCCTTCTATGATCGGCTGCGGCAGGGCCGGCCCAAGGCGGAGGCGCTGCGATCCGCGCAGCTTTCGCTGATCCAGTCCGGCGCCGATTACGCGAATCCCGCGATCTGGTCGGCCTTCATTCTGATTGGAGGATGGCGATGAGCCCGCGTCTGCTTCGCTTGAGTGCGGCGCTGCTCGCCGGCAGCGCGCCGGTCGTGCCGCTTTCCGCGCAGGCAACGAGCGTGGTGGCCGATACCGGAACCTTGGGGCTTGGAACAAACGCCGTGAAAAGCGGCAACATCGTCCAGATCACCGGCGGCACCACTGCGGGCGCGAACCTGTTCCACAGCTTCAGCCGCTTTGACCTTGCGGCAGCGGACACCGCGCGCTGGGCCGCGACGCCGGCACAGGCGAGCGCGATCCGCAACGTGGTCAACCGGGTCACGGGCGGACTCCCGTCCAACATTTCGGGAACGCTGGACGCCAGTTCCTTCGCGAATGCCGACTTCTATTTTCTCAATCCGGCTGGCACCATCTTCCGCGCCGGCGCCCAGCTGAATATCCCCAACGCCGTCTATTTCTCCAGCGCGAGCGAGCTGCGCTTCGCCTCTGGCGGCGTGTTCACCGTAACTACGCCAAGCGGGGCTAGCCTCTCGATCGACGCGCCGGAGAAATTCGGCTTCGTCGGCACGCGCAGCGACATCAATCTTGCGAACGTTACGTCCAATTTCGCCCGAACACCCGCGGCGCTGCATCTGAGCGGCAGGAACATCAATACGTCCGCGGCGAGTGTTGAGACATTGCGGCTCGACCTGGTGGCCACGGGCACCGGAGATATTGCCGCTGACCTTGCCGACCCGCTGAGTACGGCAGCGGCCGGCAACATCACGCTGACGAATACGACGCTGTTCAGCCCTTCGTCCGCCAGTGCGGCTAGCCGGGTGCGCATCGCCGCGGGTGGGGTCAATCTGCCGAATGGAGACATCCGGGTTGCCGGCAGCGCCACGGCTCCCGCCGGAACGCTTACGGGCAAGATGGCATCTCTGTCGATGTCCTCCGGTGCCCAAATCGGGACCGAAGCGCGTGGAGTAAGCGGCGGCGCGGTCGACCTGACCGTCAGCGGCGCCATTTCGATGGGTGGCGCCTCAGTCATCTATTCGCGCGCCGTCGGGGCGGGCGACGCCGGCGCAGTTTCGATCAAGGCTGGGTTGATGACGATGACGGGCTCCTCGTTCGTCGACGGGCGCAACCAAATCGGCTCGACCGGCGCCGCCGCCGACATTTCGATTGACGTGGCCGGCCTGCTCACCATCAGGGGCAGTTCGCGGATCACGGGCACGACGGTCAACAATGCGCGCGGCGGCGATGTGTTCGTGCGTGCGGACCAGATATCCGGCCTGGAGTCGGCGCGGATCGAGAGCTCGACCGCATCGAGCGGGTCAGGCGTCGCCGGCGATCTGTCGGTGCAGGCGAATGAGATCAGGCTGCGCGGCGGCAGCCAGATTGCCAGCCAGGTGCTGGGTGCAGGCCGCGGCGGCTCACTCGACATACAGGCGGGCACGATCGATATCGCAGACACCAACTCGGGCCTGTTCGCCAATTGCTTCGGCGCCCTTTGCGCAGGCGATGCTGGTGACATCAAGATCACGTCTACAAGTCTGATCGCGGCTAACAATTCCCGAATCGCCACCAACACCTTCACCACGGGCAAGGCAGGCGACATCACCATCAAGTCGAACTTCATCCGCGTGACGTCAGACGCCTCGATCAAGGCCGAGGGCAGCACCACCGCCGATGGGCTGATCGCGTCCGGCCTCGCCGGCACCGTGCGCGTGAAGGCGGGTGAGGTCGTCCTCGACAATGGTCAGTTGCTCTCCTCCGCATTCGGCTCCGGAGACGCAGGCTCGGTGATCCTTACAGCCGACAGCGTAAGCGTCGGCGGCAGCAGGGGCGGCATCTCGTCCAGCACTTTCGGGCGGGGAGTAGGTGGCGACGTTCTGATCAACGCCGGCAGCCTGACTGTCGAGCGCGGCGCCTTTGTCGGCGCCCAGTCCGTTGCGGGCGTCACAGGCTCCGGAGATGCCGGCCGCGTCTCGATCGAACTTGCCGATGCGCTGGCGATGCGGACCAATGGCCGTATCGGCACCTCGGCATTCGGCGGATCCGGACGTGCGGGATCCGTCAGCATCACCGCGCCGCGCATGTCGATGGAAAGCGGATCGCAGGTCCAGGCAGTCGTCAACAATGCCGGCGCGGGCGGCAGCATCGACGTGAATGTCGGCAGCCTGGCCGCCGATCGCAGTTTGATTACCTCCTCGGCCGAGGCGGGCTCGTCAGCCCCGGCCGGTGACGTCAAGGTCGTGGCAACAGAGCTGAGCCTGACGAACGGAGCGGCGCTGCGCAGCACCACGGGCGGCAGCGGCCAGGCCGGACGCGTTCGTGTCGATGCCGGGTCGCTCAGCCTGGCTGGGGGGAGCCAGATCAGTTCGCATGCCGAAAAGACGGCGAGCGGCACGGCCGGTCTCGTCGACGTCACAGGTGGCACGGCAATGCTGGACGGTGCCGGGACGTTGATCACGTCCTCGACGCAGGGCAGCGGCGATGCGGGCGGCGTTGCCGTCAAGCTGACCGGACTGACCGTGCAGAATGGCGCTGCGATCACAACCGACGCGGAGGCTGGATCGGGGGGCAATGCGGGCCAGGTTTCGGTCGAAGTCCCAATCGTCGCAGTGGCAAGCGGCGGACGAATTTCCTCCTCGACGTTCGCCTCGGGACTGGCCGGGCGTGTCACGATTGTCGGGGACCAGATCACGGCCGATGGCGGATCGATCGCTTCGGCAGCACAGGCCGGGTCCAGCGGCTCTGCCGGCAATGTCGAGTTGCGCGGCGATCGGGTGGTGGTCAGCAATGGCGGGGCCATTTCGTCCCAGACGCTCGGCAGCGGCGACGCCGGCTCGGTGACCATCACTGCGCCGGAGGTGCAACTTCTGTCGGCCGGTCTCGTGACGTCACGTGCGGGTGCCGGAAGCACAGGCGCGGCAGGCGGCGTGACCATCGTCGCTACGGACTTGCAGCTCCATGGCGGCGCGCAGGCGACCTCGTCCACAGCGGGCCCCGGCAAGGCCGGGAACGTCTCGCTGCAAGGCGCGACGATCACTCTGACTGGCGGCGCGCGCGCCAGTGCCGAGGCCGCTGCGGGATCGAGCGGAGCGGCCGGTCAGGTGGTCGTGCTGGCCCGCGATACGCTGCGCCTCACCGACGCGGCGCAGCTTTCCTCCGCTACGGCGGGGTCGGGGGCGGCGGGAGGTGTCACTGTCAACGGCGGTAACGTGATCGTGGACAGCGCAGCGTCGATCAACTCACTGGCGGCGCCCGGGTCGACCGGTTCCGCAGGCGGCGTGCTGGTCAATGTTACAGGTAAGGTGACGGTGGCCGGAGCCGGTACCATCACCTCAGACACGTTCGGACCGGGCAAGGCGGGCGACGTCACCGTCAAGGCTGCGGCGCTGGAGGCGCGGAGCCAGGGCCGCATCTCGTCCAACTCGGATGCATGCGCCAACGCCAGCTGCCTCGCCACCGGCGACGCGGGCAATGTCGTCGTAACGGTCGGCTCCGCCACTATGACAGGCGGGCTCATAGGCTCTTCGACCGCGGGCAGCGGGAATGCGGGAGCGATCACTCTAACGGCCGACTCGCTCCTGCTCGAGCAAGGTTCGTTGGTCTCGACCTCTACGGCTGGTTCGGGGATCGGCGGTCAGATAAAGGTGGGCGGCTCATCCATTCGCGTCCTTGGGGCGTCGCGGATCAGTTCCCGCGCCGAGGCCGGGTCCAGCGGCACTGCCGGTCGCGTCGAACTGGCGGGCGGCATCGTCGAGATCAGGGGAACCGATAGTCTGGTCACCTCCTCGACCCGTGGAGCCGGGGCGGCCGGCGGTGCCCTGGTGACCGGTTCGGACCTTGTGGTCGCAGACGGCGCAGGCATCACCGCCGACGCGGAGGCGGGTTCCTCCGGCGCGGCCGGTAGGGTCGACGTGAATGTGGCAAAGCTCAGCCTTGGTTCGGCAGGGCAAATCTCCTCCTCCACCTTCGCCGCGGGCGCGGCCGGCCAGGTGAAGGTGGCGGCGAACACGATCGAGAATGTCGGGGGCTCGATCGCATCCGCGGCCGAAGCAGGGTCGAGCGGCGATGCCGGTAATGTCGAAGTGAGCACGCCCACTTTGCTGCTGGCGGAGGGCGGCTCCGTGTCGTCTCAGACGCGCGGTTCCGGAAGTGCCGGCTTGGTTCGTCTGACCGCTACCAACGCCATCATCCGGAGCAACTCGACCGTTACGTCCCGCGCCGACATCGGCAGCAGCGGTGCAGCGGGCAATGTCGAGATCGTCAGCGACCAGCTGCAGGTTCGCGACGGCAGCGCGGTCACGTCCTCGACCATGGGGTTGGGCTCCGCCGGCAGCGTGGCGATCCATGCCGCCGATGTGCTGCTGGACTCGTTCGGAGTCGTCTCCGCGGAAGCGGAAGCAGGATCGACCGGCGCGGCCGGACAGGTGCTGATCGATGCCAGCCGATCTCTTACGGTCAGCAAGCTCGGCCAGGTCACGTCCGCGACGTTCGGCGCAGGGCCTGCGGGCGGCGTGATCGTCCGCGGCGGCAGCGTCCTCGTCGAGACCGGCGGCTCTATCAACTCGCTCGCCGGGCCAGGCTCGACCGGGGCCGCGGGCGACGTGCTCGTGCAGGTGTCGGGCGCGGTAGACCTGCGCAGCCTCGGCGCGATCGGGTCCGATACCTTCGGCCCGGGCGCTGCGGGCGACGTGACGGTGCGCAGCGCCTCGCTGACCGTTCAGGAGGGCGGGCAAGTGTCCTCCAACTCGGCCGTCTGCCCCGATGGCAGCTGCGTCGGCAGCGGCGATGCCGGCAGCGTGACCGTGGAGACGAGCGGTCCGGTGCGCGTGCTGATCCAGGGTCTGATCGCCACGTCGACGGAGACGGAAGGGAATGGCGGCAACGTTTCGATCAAGGCGGCCAGGGTGGAGGCGGCGACCGGCGGAGCGATCCGCTCCGAAGCGTCCGCGAGCGGCGATGCCGGCAGCGTCCGGATCGAGGCGGCCGAACTTTCGCTGGCGAGTGCAGGCGAAGTGAGCACCAGCACGTTCGGCACCGGCGCAGCCGGACAGGTCGTTGTTCGGGTCGCAGATTTGAAGAATTCCGGCGGAAATCTCGCGTCCAGCGCCGGCACGGCCGGGGGCCGTTCCGGCAATATCGACATTGCGTCGACGACGACCGTGATCGACGGCGGCGGCAAGGTTCAGACATCCTCTGCCAGCCAAGCCCCGGCCGGATCCATCCTCCTGGCCACGCGCACGCTGGACGTCATCGGCGCAGGCAGCGAGATCGCCAGCGAAAACAGCTTCGTCGAACGGAGCGGCGCTGCCGTTTCCGCCGCGGCGGAGCCGACGGGCTCCGCGGGTTCCATCACCATCGTCGGCGCGGAGTTGATCCGCCTGCTCGATGGCGGCAGCATCAACACCAACTCGGTTTCGGGTCCCGCCGGCGATATCGACATCCAGATGCCGGCAGATGGACTTATCCTGCTGTCGGGAGCGGAGCGGTCGGGGGTGATCACCACTTCATCGGGTCCGGGGACGGGCGGGCGGATCAGTATCGCAGCGCCGTTCGCGATCATCTCGGATGGCGGCGACATCCTGGCACTGGGTCAGCAGGGGGGCGCCAACGTGCAGATCACATCCGATTTCTTCATCCGCTCCGCCGATCGGGTGAACCGGCTTTCCGTCGCCGGTTCGCTGGTGGTCGACAGCACCGTGCAGGATGTGAGCAGCGGCACCACGGTCCGGGAGTTGAACATCATGGACGCCTCGCGCGTGCTGCGCGGCCAGTGCGCGAGCGTGCGACGGTCGCGTGATACCAGCCAGCTTGCGGTCCAGGCACTCGGGCCCTATTCGCTGGCCGCACCGGACCTCCAACGCGGAACGATCGGCGGCGCACCCGGAGCATGCCATTGATCGCGGCAAGCCGGGCCCTCGCAGCCGCCCCGCTCGCGCTGATCGCCGCGGCGCCCGTTTGGGCCCAGGATGCGCCGGAGGCGAGCATCGTCGCCTTGAACGATGTCGCAGTGACGGCCGTGCCCGCCGATCTTGGAGCAGCACCGCGCACCCGCCGCTCCGCGCAACCGCAGAACGGTCAGCCGCTGCAACTGCGCTATGGCCCCGGCGAGCCAATCGATCCGGCTTGGGTCCGGGGGCATTTCGAGCGCGCCGGGCTGATCGGCCGACCGGCGTCGAACGCTGCGCTGGTGGACATGGTCCAGATCATCAACGCAGCGATTCTGCGTGATGGGTTGATCAACACCGGCGTTGTCATCGAGCCGCAGCCGGCACTGGAGAATGGCGGCACGCTGCGGCTCCGGCTCGTCTATGGCCGGCTGGGCAGTGCGGACGGGGCTTCTCCGCCGATCGTGATCAACTGGGGCGGGAAGGGATCGCGTGGCCTGTCGGACGCCTTCGTCGCCGCCGAGATGCGCTCGGCCGCCCGCACACCCGTCGACGCGGTCGCCATCGAACGCGACTTTCGTTTGCTGTCGGATCACCCGGCCGTCCGCACAGTCCGCGCCGATCTGAAGGCGCTGAACGCTCCCGGCGAGGCTCAGCTGGCCTTGTCCGTCGAGGCGGCGCCCCGGTACGACCTCTACGTCACGGTCGCCAACAACCGCTCGCCATCAGTGGGCGGCGAACGTGCGGCGCTGGGCGGCAGCATGCGCAACCTGCTGGCGAGCACCGACCTGTTCTCGTTCGAGGGCGGACGGACAAGCGGTGTCACCGACGCGGTGGTCAGCTATTCGGCGCCCCTGATCGACTATGATTTGCGGTTGAACGTTCGCGCCGGCCTGAACAATGCCGCAGTGATCGACCCGGAATTGCTCGCCCTCGACATTTCGGCGCGCGATCGCTTCGTCGAGGCCGGAATTAGCTACCAGTTCTGGGAACGTCCGCTGACGCCGGTCGAAGGCGGGCGTTGGACATCGGCGCGCGCGCTTAGCGCCGGTCTGACCTTCCTGCATCGCCGGACGCGCACCTTTTTGTTCGGCAAACCCTTCTCCTTCACGCCCGGATCGGTGCGGGGGCGGGCGGAGTATAGCGCCTTGCGCGGCTCGATCGAATTCGTCGACCGCGGCCCCTCTCAGGCGATCACTCTGTCGCTGATCGGCACACTGGGTCTGGAAGGCACGCGCAGCGACGTGCCCGGCCTGCCGCAGCCGGACGAGAACTTCACGGCGGCCGCCCTGCAGCTCAATTACGCGCGCCGGCTGACACCCGACCGGCTGGAGCTGCGCGGACGACTGACGGTGCAGTGGACGAGCGACTTGCTCTATACCGCCGAACGCTTCTCAGTCGGAGGCTCGAACAGCGTGCGCGGCTATCGTGAGAATCTGATCCTGAGCGACCGCGGTGCCGTGGCCTCGGTGGAACTCGCGCAACCTTTCAGTCTGAGCGGGCGGAGCGCTGGGCGGAGCGATGTCGATCTGGGCTCCTTTAGCGCCTCGCTGTTCGCGGACGCGGCCTATGTCGACAATGTCGGTGCCGCCGACCCTTCTCCCAGGTGGATTACCGGCATCGGCGCGTCCTTGCTGTGGACACCCTCCGAGGCGCTCACCGCCCGCATCATCTATGGCGAAGCCTTGAAGTCGGTGCCCGTCGTCGGTCGACGGGACCTGCAGGACAAAGGTGTCCAGTTCATGGTGACAGTGCGGCCACTCTACCTGCTCGGCTATCGGTGAGGCACTCGGAGCAGGCTGTCGACGTCTGCTATGCCTGTCGCGCTTGGCCAGGCGGGCCGCTTCTCTCAACCAGGCAAGATTACCAATCAAGGCGGAGGTCCTTCTGCCGCCGATCGTCCCGTTAGCGTTACTTTCGAAGGCACACTCACCGGAGCGCGGCTGGCGCGGGTGATTGGAAAAGGCAGCTCGGCCGAAACACACCATCTCGTGCACGGCACCCGGTCCAAAGTGATACTCTGCCTCTGAGTGTTTCGAGCGCTGAGCTGTAGGCCTGAGCGCTCCCTGCTCGATGTCCGCTATGGGTCGGTTTCGGACGTCCAGGCCGGCCGCACACCTCATGTCCGCTAAGGGTGGGAAGCGGACATTTAGCCGCCTCGCTTTTGAACGTGCTGGCGTAATCGCATGTGCCAACGCTACCCGTATCGCCACAGGCGTCCTTGCCGCCCCCCCAATAGCAACTAGCCGATCTACGAGCCTGACAAGGTCTGCTGTCACCGGAACAGTCCCATAACGCAGCGCTGAGTCGTGCACCAGGAGTGCAGGCGCTCAACGCTGCAGCAGCGGCCGTTCGGCGTCGCCGACAATGGCAAAGGCGGCCCAGTAATAGGGGTGCGACGTGTTCGCATCCTGCATCAACTGGACCTGCGCCGCCCGCAACGCCTCGCCGGCGGGCGTGCCGCCCGCTGCACTGAACAGCCCCGTGATCAGTCGCTTGGTCGCATCGTAATCGTCCGGCACCGGCCAATGGCTGGCAATGACCGCGCGCGCGCCGGCGCCGACAAACGCGCGGACCAGACCGTCCAGCGCATAATTGCCGCCGGTGGCGACGCCTGCTTCCCGGGTGGCGCTGACGGTCGCCATGCCCGCCGTGTCGCATGCCGACAGGATCACCCAATCCGCATCGATCTTCAGGTCATAAACTTCCTTGAAGCTGAGCAGACCGTCCGACCCCGGCCCGCCGAACGAGGTCAGCAGCGCCGGACGGGCGGGGCACTCCGGTCGCGGCGCCGTCACCAGTCCGTGCGTCGCAAAGTGCAGCACGCGATAGTCGCGCAGGTCGGGCCGGCCGACGATGTTTGTGTCGGCAAAGTCGGCACCGGTCAGCACCGCCGCCTGTTGCGTGCCGAGCGCCGCGCGCGCGAACTGCAACTCCGCCGCCGAGATTGGCTTGTTCCAGGTCTCGAGCGGCCAATCGCACGGATCGTTCGAAGCGGGCGTGCTGGTCGACAGGAAGGAAGCGGCAGTGAAGGGCGGCGCGTTCTCGCCCAACCCGAGATATGCGCGCTTGCCCGTCGAAGGAGCGACTTGCCGCACATCGGCGAAGGAGCGAGCCGACACGGCCGTGGTGACTTCTCGGTCCTTGCCCAGCCAGGCAACACCGCGCATGTCGAACTTGTCGGCATTGGCAGCCGCGATCCGGTTCAGATAGGCATCCACGCCGCCCTGTTCCGCCACCAGCAATGTCACCGGCAGCTGAAGCAGGGGACCATCCGGCTCGAAGATCAGGTGCTTGACGCCGGTCAGCCCGTCGGCGCCGATCGGATCGAACAAGGTCGCATAGAGCCGGCGGGCGCGCACCACGTCGAACGGCGTGGTAACGAGTTCGCCATTGTCGAGCTTCACGATGCTGTCGCGCAGCCTGGCCACAGTGTCGCCGAGTTGCGCGGCATTGGCGGCAATCCTGACGGCACGGCTCCGCTCCGGCGTCGCGAACACCGCATAGGCATCCTGGCCGACTAGCCGCAGCTGGTAATAGGCCTCTCCAGGCTTCAGCGTTTTCTGCAGCTCCGCAAGCGTGAGAGTCTGGGGTGAAAGGACACGGTAGCGCGAGTATTTGCTGAGGCGGGATTGAAGCGCAGTCTGGTCTCGCTCAAGGTTCTTCAGCCGCTCGCGCGCGGTTGCGAGCGCAATGGCAGCCTCGCTGCCCTCGTCCGGAGTTGCGGCAGCCATGTTCGCGACTTCGGCCGTCTGCCTGACCACTTCGCGCGACTGATTGACCGCCTCGCGGAACAGCATCGCCGCCTCGTCATCGCCCTCCGACAGTTCGCGGGCGAGGACAGCCTGGGTCTGCGCGACGCCCGGCCGCACGAATACCTGGTTGGCGGCGAACATTGCGGATGCGGCGTTGGGGTCATTGGCGGATCGCGCGGCGAGAAGTCGAAAATAGGGAGCGAGCGTGTCCCGCATCGCCGCTGCCGCACCGGGCACTCGCTCGCTCTCGGTAATCACGGCGGCATAGAGCGCGACAGCCTCGTCTTCGCGGCCGGCCCGCCCGTAAAAGGCTGCCAGTCGTGCCTTGGCCTGAAGCAGGGCGGCCGATTGCGGATAGCTCTCCTCGAGCAGCGTCACCGCCCGACCAAGCGCCGCCGCGGCCGCAGCAGCGTCGCCGCCCATCTCGCGCACGATCCCGGTCTCGCCCGCGATTTCGGAGCGCATGAAGGCGGTGGAAGCGACCCGGCCCTGCCGCACGCTCGCTAGCGCCGTCTCCGCCTGGGCGAATGCACGGAGCGCGTCGGCATAGCGCGCCTGCAGGCGCAGCGCGATGCCCTCGATCTGCTGCTTCTGGGCATCGAGGATCTGGGCCCGCTCATAAGGCTGGAGCCGGCTGTCCAGCCCCGCCGTGCGGTTGAGGGCGGCGTTGGCGCGGTTGATCTCCTGCGCCAGACGCGGCGTGATCTCAGCCGCGCTCAGCGCATCGGCCGCATAGCGGTCCACATCGGCCACCGGACGTTGCAGTTCTTCGAGAGCCTTGGCGGGTCTCTTCTGGTTGATCTGGTGCAGCGCGCGGAAGTTGCGGAGCAGGCGCCCGGCGATCGGGTCGGCGGCGGCTCCGCGTCCTTCGGCCTGCTCGAATGCTGCCGTCGCCGCAGGGAATTGGCCGAGGTTCGACTGTTGCAGGCCCTGGTTAACCAGATATTCGGTCAGCCGGGGCGCCTCGCCCATTCCCGCCGTGCGCTCGTACAAGGTTTGGAAGAACTCGGCCGCTTCGGCATAGCTGCCTTCGTTGTTGCGGGCATAGCCCTGCTGCAGCGCCCCTTCCGGATCGAGGGCACCGGCCTGCACGCGAGCAAAAGCGGCGGGATCCCCGGCAGCCGTGACAGCCACCTGCACTTCGCCGGTGACCGGCCGGTCAGTGGCAATGCTGGCAAGCCCCAGCTTCAGCGCGGAATCATAGCCGGCCAAGCCTTCGGCGGCGTAGAGCGTTTTGCCGCGGACCAGAGTATAGGTGCGGTAGCGGAGCTTGTCCTCGCCTTCGCATTCCACGACCTGTGCTCCGGCAAGGCCCGGCATATCGGCTGCCTGTGCGGCATCGCAGCGGCGACCGGCGGATGCGAGCCGGGCTCCGTCGTCGCCCTTCAGCGCGTAGAGCGAGCCCACCGGCGCCGCGGCATCCCGGCACACGATCGCATAGCCACGGTCGAACATGTCCTTCAGCTTCGCGTCCATCGGGCGGAGCTGTGCCGTGCAGCTCACTCCCGAACTGCCGATGCGGAAGGATTCCCGAATGCTGAGCGGCTCGCTCGGCGCAGCCGTCAGGGGGCCTGCGAGGATGGCGGCGCCGCCCAAGGTGAGGAGTTTCGACCGGATCACTGTTCGTCTCCCTGCGACGGCTCTTCGGATGCAGGCGTTTCCCACAGGCTGGGATTCCCGCCGCCGCTGACCGGATCGGTGACGATCTGGTCCGGAACCAACGGTGCGGTATCGACTGCCGTGACGAGGTTGATGGTCGGCAGCTTGGTAACCTCAGCAGGGTCGTTCTCGGACGGACCGACAGGGGTTAGGACCTGCGCCTCGAAGAAGTCCGGAATCTGGACGAGAACCGGGGCAAGTTCCTCAGTCGGCTCTTCGGGCTCCGGCTCGAACACGACGCAGCTGTCGCCTGTTACGAGACAGCCATTGATGGTGGAGCTTGGCACGAGGCGGATCGCGCCCTCTCCGGCAGCCAAGGTGATCAGGCCGCGTGCGCCGGGGCCGTCATTGCCTTGGACGCGGCCATAGATGACCAGGTCGAGATTGCCGGAACCGGTGCGGTTGCGCACCACCATCGACTGGCCGGCGTCGAAGCCGCCAAATTGCGTCGCCGTGCCGCTATTCTGGATCACGGCAAGGTCGCGCGCGGTCAGCTCCAGGCGCCCAGCGCGGACAAAGCCTTCGGGACGTGGCGTTTCGGCGGGCGCCGCCAGCGCCTGGTCGCGTCCCGCGAAGTTCGGGTTGGACTGGAGCTGCTCGGCGATGCTGGAGTTTGTCACGACGATATTGTTCGCCGTTAGCCTGAGCGTTCCGGCGGGATCGCTTGAACCCGTGATCGTCACGCTGCCACCCGCGTCGGTCAACACGGCCAGCCGGTCACCAGCTTCGAACGACACGCTGTTGGTCGAGCTCGCATTCTGCACCGCGAAGGCACCGTTCACCACTATGTTGCCGGCGCTGCGGATCGTCAGATTGGGCACCGACGACGCCTGAAGCGTGGCGGACCGTACCGTCACGAGGTTGGAGGCTTCGATTGTCACATTGGCGGCCCTGAGCCCCTGCGCCTCGGCACCGCTGATCGAATAGCTGCTCTCGAACTCGGAACCGCCGAAGCTGATGGTGCGGCCCGGCGTGGCGAGCAAGGCAAGCTGGTTGGTGTTGGCTCCACCGAGGCGGGCACCGTTTGTCAGAGCCAGATCCGCGGAAGTCAGCTTGATGTTCGGCGCGCTCACATCGCCGCTGAAGCTGATCACCGAGTCGCTGGACAGCACAAGGTCCATGCTGCTCGACACGCCTCCGAGCGACAGCGAACCGCCGCTGTCTAGCAGCAGCCGCTCGGACGCGGAGATGGTGCCGGTGCTGATCCCGCCGCTCGCCGCCAGCGCGATATTAGCTGCGGACACCGATCCGCTGAGGTTGATCTGCCCTGCCAGGCGCACGGGCGTCGCGGTCGCAAGCGTTGCCGGATCGAAATTGGTGCCGAAATCGTCGATGCTCTCCAGACCGGCGAATGCAGGATCGCTGTCGAGCACACTCACATTGGACACGAACAGGTTCCTGCCGGCGCTCACGCCCGTGGCGGTGACGTTGGACGTGGCAAGGACCAACAGGCTTTCCTCCGCCTGCAGGCTCCCGACGGTCAAGCTGCCTTGCTCGGACGCGATACCGACCGAGGTGAGGCCGCTCACATTGCCCAAGGCGATGCTGCCGGCCGCGCCGATCCCGATCAGGAATGCATCGCCGCTGGTGTCGATCCCCGAATAGAAGTCGCCAGTCGTCACATTGCCTGCGGCGATGCTCCCCAGGCTGCGGATGCCGATCGTTTCGGCCTTCAGATTGCCGGTCGCGATCTGGCCCGTGCCCAGATTGCTCAAGTCGATCGTCGCGCCCGCAATGTTGCCGGTCAGGAGCTGCCCGCCTGAGAAGACCTCGACATCACCGGAGACCGATCCCTGGTTGCCCAGCGCAGCCGTCAGGTTGCCGGCCGCAATGGCCCCATCGCTGACGATGAAGATGCTGTCGCCCGCGCTGATCTGACCCGTCTGCACCGAAAGATCGCCGATCAGCGATGCAGAGGAAGCTGTGGTGACGCTGCCGGTCGCAAGGATGCCCGCGGCCTGAAGGAAGACGTTGCCGAACTGGTCCGCATCGATGCCGGCGAAGAAGTTGCCTTGGTCCACAGTACCGAGCGTGACGTTGCCGCCGCCAAGCACACTGATCGACTCGCCCTTGATATTGCTGGCGACGACGCCGGCGGTCGCGAGGCCATCCTGATTGTCTCTGATGTCGACAAAGACACCCTGCACAGCCCCGACCGTGACCCCTTGCGTGCCTTCGACCGACACATCGCCGAGGATGAAATTGGGATCGCCTGTCCCCGCGCTCAGGTCCCCCGCAGTGACGGTAGCCTCCGAGCTGAGGAGAATGCTGTCGCCAGCGGTGACGTTCTTGACCTGCAGCGTACCGACGCTCAGTAGATCGACGGTTCCCCCGGCGGCGATGTTTCCGACTTCGATCCGACCCTGCGCATCGACCCGGATCGAGCCTGTCAGGTTGTAATCGGTCTGGGTGACGAAATCGCCACCGAAGCTCGCAAAGAAGTCGCTGTGGACGTCGAACAGGCCGGGCGTCGTGCCGACTGGCGGCGGCGTCAGCGATCCAGTGGCGCTCAGCGACAGGCTGTCGGTGCGCACCACGCCATTGTCGACGATGGCGAGGTTCAGGTCCCCAACCACCGAAATGTTGAGCCCGGTTGCGACGTCGAGCACCCCATTGTCGACGCGGAGAAAATTGTCCGAACCCACGGCCGGCGCATTGTCGCCGGTGGCGAACATATCGAGACTGCCGAGCGTCGCATCCGCCTTGCTGACCTGAACCTGCACGAAGCCGGCGGTGGTTACGCCCGGCGTGCTGCCGAACCCCGGGAGGGCGCTGGCGCTACCGGTATAGGAATTTGCCGTCAGCGACCCGCGTTCGGTCCGATTGAACCGGTTGGTGGCGAGCAGCGAGATGCGGCCTGCGGTTGCCGCACCGCCCGCGCCCTGGGTCGTCCCGTCGCCCCCCGCGCCGCCGAACGCACCCGCGTTCAGGGACACGTTCCCGGCAGTCACCGGAGCCCCTCGGGAAAGGAGCCCGGCGCCGCCAGCAGTTCCCGCTCCGCCCGCGCCACCAGCGGCGCCGCTGCCATCGCCGCCCTGGCCACCCAGGCCGATGCCGATGATGGTCACGTCCCCGAATTGGGCCGAGCCGCTGTTCCCGGGCGTCGCAGGTCCGCTGACCGTGCCGACATTGATGCCGGACCCGCCGATGCCGGCGCCGCCCTGACCGCCGACGCCACCGGCGCCACCGTCACCGCCCGTTCCGCCTTCGCCTTGCGCGAACAGGATCAGCGTGTCGATCTTGAGCGTGCCGCTGCCCGCCTGCCCCACTGTCTGGCCCGCACCGCCGGTGCCGATGCCGCCGGCGCCTCCCGCGCTGCCGCTAGGACCGTCGCCGCCATCTCCTCCGGTTCCGCTCACGTCGATCGCGACGGTTCCGAGCTGGATCGAACTGGCTGCGCCGACCGGCACGCCGAAGCGTCCGCCGGAATCGCTGATCACGAACACCGTGCCGCCGGTGCCGTCGCCGCCGGCTCCGCTCACCGCGCTTCCGAAGGTCGCAAAGCCACCTTCGCCGGCTGCTTCGAGCGAGACGGTCGCCGCAGCGGTGATGGACCCGCCTGCCGCGAAGATCTCCGCGTCCCCACCAATGCCGGCGCCGCCTTTGGTCGCGCCCGAGCCGCCGAACCCGCCTGCCACCATGTCGACGGCATCGGTGATGGTCACGGTGCCACCGGTAACGGCCAGGAAGGCGCCGCTGTCGAACACATTGTTGTTCGGATCCGAAGGCCTGCCGCCGCTGCCCTTGCCGCCGGTTCCCCCGGCGAAGTTGCCGCCATCACCGCCATAGCCGCTCGCATCCAGCCGGACGAAGCCTCCAACCATCGCCTTGCTGCTGCTGGGCCCTCCGAAAGTCCCGAACCGCGCTTCGCCGCCAATCCCCTCTCCGCCCACGCCGTTGCCCGACAGGGCGTTGCCGCCGACACCGTCGGTGAAGATGTCGACATCGCCTCCGACCGTCAGCACACCGCCTTCCGCCTGAGCGCGAGCACTGCCGCCTTCTCCCTTGCCGCCGATGCCGCCGCTCGCCGCGCTGGAGTCACCTCCGCGGGCATTCGCGTCGAGATAGAGCTCGAACCCGTTCGTCTCGACCGACCCGCGGGCGACCAGTTCGGCCAGTCCGCCGAGCGCGGTGCCGCCGGACAGGTCGCCGCCGCCTGTGTTGTTGCCGGCAGAGGCCGTAGCGGTGATAGACATTCCGCCGGTGGTGCGCACCGTGCCGCCACTCTCCACCACTATCACGGCCTTGCCCGCGATTGCGTCGCCGCCGTCGGCGCCGCTGGCGATGACGAAACCATTATTGGCGTTCGCGCCTAGGAAGATCTCTGCGGCTTCGAGCAGGCCGCTCCCGATGGTCGCGAAAGCGTTGCCCGCAGTCCCCGTGCCGCCCGTCACACTCCCTGCGCTGGTGCCGGAGCCGACTCCGCCGGAAAACGCCGAACTGGACAGAGTGAAGCGGTCTGCCAGCTTTATCTGGCTGTTGCCGTTGGAAGTGAAGGTGACCGGCGAGGCCGTTGCCGCGCCGCCCGAGCCAGACAGGCCGGTACCGGATTTGCCCTGCCCGCCCTGACCGCCAAAGGCATTGCCATCCAGGGTGATCGACCGGCCGTTGATCATTGCGCCGGACGCGGCATTGAAGCTGACGCCCGGGCCCGGCAGACCCGCGCCGCCGGCTCCCCCCGGAGACGTAGGACTGGAGCCGGTGCCGCCGCCCCCGCCCGCAGCGGTCGCGATGAAGCGTGCGTCACCATTTGCGAAGCTCAGCGAGCCGCCGACGACGCTGGCCTGGATCTTGCCGGCTGTCGCGGAGCCGCCGGCCCCGCTGGCGCTCCCGAAGCCGCCGCTTCCGCTCGCCAGCAACTGCAGCGAGGCGGGAGTGGAAAGCGAGGTGCCCGGATTGACGTTCAGCCGCGCCGTGCCGCCGATGCCGGAACCGCCGGAAAAGCTGCCGCCGCTTCCGCCCTGTCCTCCGCCACCATCCGCGCGCAGGTCGGCGCTGTTCAGCATGATCGAAGTGGTCGCGCCTCCCGTCGTCGCCGAGAGATCGATGGCAGCCGTCCCGCCGGTGCCGTTGCCCGCAGCGCCCGTGCCGGTGCTAAAGGCGTCGCCTTGCGCGGACAGAAACGTGTCCTTCGCCGTGATCGAGCCGCCGCCTGCTCCCGCAAAGAGGCGCGCGAGGCCACCGATGCCGCTTGCCCCGCCCGAGCCGCTGCCATGCGCGTCGACAAAGGCGTTGTTCGTGATCGAGATCGTGCCGTCGTCGACCACCAGCAGTGCCTGCCCGCCAGTACCGCTGTTGCCGAAGCCGAAGCCGGTGGCACGGGCGTTGAGATCGGCGCTCTTCAGCGACAGCGTGCCGCCATTCGTCGCCAGGATCTGCGCCTTGCCACCTAGGGTGGTCGCGCCCGAGGAAGGCCCAATGCCGATCGCGTTCAGGTTCACCGTCTGGGCGGTGATGGAGGAGCCGGCACCATTTGCCTGGAAAAAGGCGTGGCCGCCGGTGTCGACATCGAAGCCGACCGGGAAGCCGCGGCCCGGGTAGCTCGACGCGTAGATATCCAGCTGATCCTGGAAGGTCATCACGCCGCCATTGTTGGCAAGCACGTTCGCCTGGCCCGGCGCGGTGCCGAAGGCGTTCACCACCACCCGCTTGGTGGCGGTGAACGGCGTGCTCGAACTGTTCGTCAGGCTCGCGATCTTGCCGGAATAGAGATACGCCTCTTCAAGGAAGCCGGTCAGCACATTGGCGTTGGTGGAGACGACATTGGTGTCGCCGCTTGCCTGAGCGATCAAGGTCGAGGTGATCTTCGATCCCGCGGAGTTGCCGCCCGCGAGGCTGATTGTTGCACTCAGCGCGGAGTCCGGCAGCGTGTCCACTCGGTTCTCGACATTGCCGAACCCGTTAGTGGACAAGCTTCCGCCCGCCTGGAGATATATGGCGCCGTTCTCGACGCCGGCCGAGCCCGCCACGTCGAAGCCGAGGTCGCCGCTCGGCGCCACCAGCATGGTGATTGCCGTGTTCTTCGGCACTGCGACCATGAAGATGCCCTGCAGATCGCCGCTACCGGTGCTTGCGGGACCCGTGGTCGAGCCTTGGTGGATCAGCGGAAATCCGGTCGGCCCGTCGGAGCCTACCGTCACCGCGACGTCGAACAGGCCCTGCGAGAAGGTCAGGTTCGCCTCCTCCGCCGCCACATAGGCCGCCGAGCCATTGACGCGCACGGTGCCATTCTGCTGCACCACGGGCGCGACGAGCGCGACGTAGCTGCCTTCGGGCGATGCCTTGATCTGGGCGCCCTGCTGAATGGTTATGGCCGCGTTGCTGCCGGCAGCGCTTTCGAGGATGAAAGTGCTGGTAGAGCTGATCGTCCCGGTCCCGCCGGTCGGATCGCCGGTCGACAGCAACAGGCTGCCGACGTCGAATACGGCGCCATTGCCCAGGATGACGCCGCCTGGGCTGTAGAACCAGACGCTGCCGCCTGTCACCGGAGAAGCGCTGCCGACCAGGCTCTTTACCGTGCCGTTGAACTGAACCGCGCGGCTGGGATCGGCCGGCACGATCCGGTTCAGTACGGTGAAGCCGCTCAGTCCGTTATAGGTTACCGTGGAGCCAGCATTCTGAAAGTTGATCGCTCCGCCGCCGAGGCCGGTATCGCTTGGCGTGAAGTCGATCACCGCCGTGGGCGAGTTTATCGTGTAGGTCTCGACATTGGGCGTGACGCCACGATTAAAATTGACGCTGCCCGACGCGATCGTCGGGTCGGGCGCATTGTAGGCGAGCGGCGCGGTCTGCGCGTGTGCGGGCACCGCCAATGCGGTTGCGAGGGCAAGGACCGAGGTGCTGCCGACAATGCGGCGGTTCGGGCGTGCGGTGCGGGTCGTGAGCATATACGCGCTCCTCAGGGCAGCAGCTTGGTCGTAAGCGAGACAAGGAAGCGCACGTCGCCGCGGCGGTTCTGCGGCCCGGCGCGCTCCAGCGGCACCGCGAGCGTGGCATCGAGCCGCGCGCGGCTGAACAGGCCGGAGCGGACGCCCGCGCCGACCGAGGTCAGAGTCTCCGAGCGGCCACCTTTTTCCCAGACGCGGGCCGCGTCGGCAAAGGCGAAAGGTTGAAGCGTGATCTGGCGGCCCCCGAACGGCGTCCATTGCTCGACCTTGAGCTCGGCTGCGAGCCCGAGTCCGTGATCGCCGATTACCGTCCCGGGGTCATAGCCGCGGCCTATCGTATAGTTGCCGCCGGAAAAGCGTTCGAAGCTCAGCAGCCGGTCGAACGCATATTGCCCCCGCGGCGCGACGGAGAAGCTGAGGTTGGGAGCCAGCCGCGCCTCGCCATAGGCGGACATCCGCGCCAGCGTTGCGGTGCGATCGCCGAAGGCGCGGGGCAGGAGACTGCGGGCGTCGAACAAATCGAGCCCCTGGCGCAGCTCGACGTTGGCCGCGGCCCGCCAGCCAGGCGCCGCCCCCAGCCGGGGATCGGTCGCATCGACGTCCAGGCGAACATAGGCGACGCGCAGCCGATCCCGGTTCAGGAACGTGCCGAGCGACTTCACTTCCTGGTTCACGAAATCGAGACCGAGCGCCCCGCGCAGATTGGCCGCCTGGGTCCGCAAAAACGGATAACCGGCCTCGAGATTGGCGAAGAGCGTTCGCGCCTTGACCGGAAACGGGTTCCCCTGCGCGTCGACGATGTCGGGTTCGGTCCAGGCGTAATTGAAGCGGCTGCTGATGGTGAGCCCCTGCCCGCCGATCCGGAAATCATGCGCCAGCTGCAGGATCTGCTGCTCGTCGAAATCGGCCGTCGAGTAGAAGGCGATGCTGGTGCGGTCGCCGAGGCCCGTCAGCCCGAAGAACTGGGCCCGAAGCTGCGCGCCCCAGGGCCCGGTGTCGCGGCCGGCAAGGTTCTGGACGTTCAGGTCGACAACATAGGGCGTGCGGGTGACGGTCACGTCGCCAACCACCTCGCCGGGCCCAGTTCCCGCCGGGCGCAGCGTCAGCCTCACGTCATAGCCGGGCAGGTCGCGCACCAGCAACAGGCTGCGCTCCGCCTCGATGCGGTTGAACACCTCCTGGCGGGTCAGCGGCTCCAGATACGACGCGATCAGCCGCTCGGCGCCGCCCACCTCGCCGCGCACCCGCACTGCCGCGAGGCGCGCATAAAGCACTTCGAAGCGCACTTCGCCATTCTCGATCTTCTGCACCGGCACTTGGACGGCCGCGAGATAGCCGCGGTTGCGCAGCAAGGTCGCCGCCGCATCGCGGATATCGCAGACGACGCTGATCGGCCGCTCTTGCGCCAGATAGGCGCGATAAGCGGGGGCGAGCTCCTCGGGAGAGACGCCCTTGAGGTTGTTGAACACCGCCGCAGTGACGGTAACCTTCAGATTGGCGTAGGCGGGGTCGTCGAGAGGACAAGGAGCGCGTTCGATGCCGCCATCGACACGCACGCGCGGTCCCGCCGGCGCAGGTGCGACGGGCGGCGACACTTCTTCGCGTGTGGGAGGCACGACCTGAGCCGATGCGGTGACCGCCGCCAGGCTCGATCCGAACAACGTTACGACGCGCACAAGCCTGAGCGAAACGCCCACACTTCCCCCCTTATGAACCGTTCCCTTGAGGTTCGCGCGCCCGATCGAACCCGGTGCACCTTTGCGGTGTCTTCAATTCTTAGAGACCTATCGGGGCCTCAGCGCAAGCCTAAACCGCTGAACCAGTTCAGCAATCCAGCGGCTGCTTGCAAGTCGCTACTTAGAAACGGAGACAAGGGCTAGCCGAGCAGCCAAGGCAAGCATAGCCTAGATCAGGACAACAGCACCGCTTGCGGAGGCGATGCTAAGATCGGCGCCTATGGGCGCTTAGCTGACGTGAGCCCAATGTCCGCAATGGGTCGGAAGCAGCCGTTCCCGAGTCTGGGTCCAAGCGGCTGCAATGGGCGCAACTTCGCCCTTGCGATGCTGGCGGAACATGAGGGCCAGTCCCGCGTCGAGCCCCACCTATGAAGATAGATGACGAGATCAGCGCGCAGTCATGGAGCTATGGCGACGGCGATCTCCCGCTTCTTGGCGAGTTGTACCGCCCTCCGACAGAATCGAACGGCGCTGCCGTTCTCGTTGTACATGAAGCAGACGGCATTGGCGGTAACGTGCGCGAGCACTGCAGGCGGCTAGCCAAACTCGGCTACATTGCCGCGGCGGCAGACATGCATGGTGAAGGCCGCGTCCTCCAAGGGGACGAGATGCACGCAGCTCTTGCGTCATTCCGAGCTGACCCGGCGCATCTCCGTCGCCGGGTGCGCGCTGCCCTAGACGCGCTCTGCGAGCTCGATGGTGTGCAGGCCAACCGTGTTGCCGCGATCGGGTTCTGCTTCGGCGGCATGACAGTTCTGGAGCTTGCGCGAAGCGGTGCTCCAGTGGCCGCGGTAGCGAGCTTCCACGGCATTCTCACAACTGCAGCGCCTGCTGGTCCCGGTGAGATCAGCGCGCGCGTGCTTGCAGCAACAGGTGCCCTCGACCCGCTCGTGCCGCCGGAAGACGTTGAGACGTTCCAGCGGGAGATGCGCTCGTCAGGTGCCGATTGGCACTTGGTCGTCCATGGGCGGGCACTGCATAGCTACACGAACTACGCAGTTGGTGGACTTGATGATCCGCGGATGGCGTACGATCCCTTCGCACATCAGCTATCTTGGACGATGCTCTGCGCGTTTCTGGCGTCGACCCTGTTATGAGCTGCCATTGCCGAGCAAAATAAGCCTGAGTTTGACGAGCCGAAGCGGCTTTGAGACTTCGCTAGTCGCCCGTCGAACACACCCTGGCCCATGGGAGAATACCGCGGTCGCAGCCGTTCTACTGAGCACTGCGCATCTCGTTACGCCCTTATTGGCGGCGTGCCGGGCGCAAACGAGCGAGTGCCGGGTCTGTCCAGCTTGGCCAACTGTCGCCATCCGCGATCGCACGCCCAAGGGTGTAAGCTACGCTCGCCTCCTGCCCGGCGCCTATCATCGACCAAGCCTGGTCGAATTCATCGCAAGGTTGATGGTAGCAACGCGCATTGTAGGTTTCGATCATCTGGGCACCTGCCGCGGTGCCACCCTCCACAAGGTCGCGACCGATGCGGAAGGCAATGGCTGGAACACCTCGTCGCGCGAATGGATAGTGATCCGACCGGAAGTACCAACCTGCTTCCGGATTAGGCTCAGCAACGACCCGCAGGCCCTGCGCTGAAGCAGCTTTCGCCAGGTCTTGCTCGAGGCTTGTCCGTCCTCCTCCGATCAGTTCGATCGTGCGCGATGCGGGCAATGCGACATGTGGGTCGAGATTGATCACTGCGACCGTACTGGCGAGCGGGATTGAGGGGTGCTCGGCATAGTATTCGGCGCCGAGCAAACCCTTCTCCTCCGCCGTCCAGGCAGCGAACAGCACGGTGCGCTTGGGTTTAGGGCCTTTCCCAAATGCTCCGGCAACTGCCACCAGTTCGGCGGTCCCGATCCCGTTATCTATCGCGCCGTTGCGGATCGCGTCGCCGGAGGGGTCAGGGCCGTTGGTGCCGTTCGCATCCCAATGAGCCCCGAACAAAACAGCTTCGCCGGGCCGCTCAGTTCCGATGATCCGGCCGATCACGTTGTGGCTGACGAATGGCGTCGCCTTGACCTCTCCAGTCGCGGAAATTGTCACGCGAGGCATGAGAACCGGGCGGAATCCGGATGCGCGTGCCTGCGCCTTCATCGCACTCAGCTCCATGCCCGTCAGTCGCAGGAGGTCAGACCATGCCGACTGATCCAACCAGCCAGTGAACTTGAGCGGGTTGGGCGGTGCGGCGGCCGGCACCATCGCTGGCAAGGTTTGCGCGACCTGGTTGAACGGATAGCTGGCAGCAGCGTCCTCATGAATCACCAAGACACCGACTGCGCCAGCCTTGGCGGCCGCTGCGAACTTGCTGCCAACGCGCCCAGCAATGGTGAGACGCCGACCCTCAAAACCAAGCTCGCGATCGGACTCGAAGTCTGGGTCGTTTGCCAGAACCAGGACCACCTTGCCTCGCAGATCTAGTCCTGCGAAGTCGTCGCGGCCGCTTGCCTGATCGACGATCCCGAACCCCGCGAACACCAGCTGAGCATCGGTGACCGTGGTGCGGCCAGGAGTGGTGAGCGTTAGCGTCGCCTGCCTGTTAATCGTGAGCGGAATCGATGTATCCCCGACTGACATAGACAGGGTCGCTCCAGCGAGCCGGTCAAGTCTTACCAGAGGCACCGGCTGCAACCATCCGCCATTCTCCCCCGCAGGCTTCAAGCCTGCCTGCTCAAAAGCGCGCTGCAGATATTCGATCGTTCTGATTTCACCGACTTCGCCCGGCCCACGTCCGGCAAAAGCATCCGACGAAAGCGCCGCGACATGCGCCTTGATCTCAGCCGTGGATACAATGGGTGCACCGACGGGAGCGGCTGCCAGCATGACTAGAGAAGTGAGCATGCGACTATGCCATGCGCCAATCCTCGACGAAGGCAAGCGGCTTAAGAGTGTCAGCTTCGCGTCCGCTGATAGCCCACATTGCTGGGCATGGCTGGCAGGCGTCCGTTGAAGAAACGAATGAGCCGCTCAGACACCCAAACCAACGGCAACCAGGGGGTGAGCCCGGAGGAGCTTCGAAAGCAAAAAGTGGGACGCGGCAACGGAGCTGCCTCCG
>JAESFT010000229.1_pt1 | contig 52987 bp, 41 predicted proteins | sample 9269451 | NCBI WGS metagenome assembly JAESFT01 (sample SAMN14502557, study PRJNA617106) | algae metagenome | isolation source: Scytonema hyalinum WJT4-NPBG1 and co-occurring heterotrophs from well... | place: USA: Mojave Desert, Joshua Tree National Park, California | collected 2006-05-25
GAAATAGAACGCAATCAACAACGAGCTACTGTTAACTGGCGCTTCACCACTAAGGATGCACGAGTTAAACTCAACAGTCTTTATCCTACTCCTGACCTGTCATAATTTCTGTGGTGAACTACTAGAATCTGATTGCTATCTCTGCCAAACGAATTTTCAGGTTGTTCGGCAATGATACCATCAGGTGTTGCTTGTAGGAGGTAGATGCTATCAGGTTTGACATGACTCAGTACCTGTGGTGAATGGGTGGTGATGATAAACTGACAATTGGGGAATGTTGTTGTCAAAGATGAAATGATTTGCCGTTGCCATTTTGGGTGCAGGTGCAGTTCAATTTCATCGAGTAAAATCACACCTTTGCCTTGGAGTGGTTCTTCTAAACCTGGGTTAGCAATTGCCAAGCGCCTTGCCAAATCACCCACCAATGCCAATAAGCATTTTTCGCCATCAGATAATTGATTAACAATGAGTTCCTGACCTTGTTTTTTGACTGTCATCCGTAAGGGCGATCGCTCAACTCGTAAATCTGAAAAATCTGGTTGCAATGATGATACCGCTCCTCTCACTGCTTCTAACTGCTTGTCTCGATAATCTGGGTTATCTCGTCGCAATTGATTTTCCAAATCTTCCCGTTTTCTAAACCATTCAAAGAAGCCTTTGAAGTCAATTCTTCCACCAGTCAGTGCTTGGTCGTAGGCATTTCTTTGAGTAAATAAATGTTCCTCGGAAATCTCCAAAGGCATATCAATAACAGCACGGTTCACCGGGTAGTACACTGGCAAAGGTATGCTCGCGTTCTCGTTATTTGCTAATTGACTGTTTATTTCGTCAACCACCTTTTCTAAAGGTTCTTGGCTAACTTCATCAACTTCCTGACTCAGCACTTCTACAGCTTCTAAAAATTTTCTCAAGTCCTTACCACCACGGCTAAGATTTTGCAGGCGTTCCTTGCTGCTGATATCAGCTAATAATTTGATAGCCTCCAACCGCGTAGCTGGACTTTGGGCAGATTTACCCTCTTGGCGTTCCTGGCTCAAAGACCAGGTTATATCCTCTCCTTCCTTCAGAGAAATTGTAATTTCAATCTGCGTTTCTTTGTGTCCATTCGTTATGTCCTGTTCGCTTAAGAAACGTGTGGAATCATCATCTTGAACCCGCCCTGTATACTGTGAGAGGAGAATAGCAAGACAATCAAGTATCCTTGATTTTCCTACCCCATTGACACCGATAAGTACAGTTGGACTCATTTCATGGAAATCGAGCGTCAAATCGCCGATTCCACGGAAAGAATTCATTTTTAGGCGCTTGACTTTCATGATAATTAAGTTGATTTGAGTGGAACAATGCCTTTATCAAAAACGCGGTTATCGGTGCCGATACCACTAATTTCTATTCTATCTGGATAAACCTCGTAGGCGGCAAAACTCAACTTTTCTGCACAATATTCTGTCCATTCTGAACGACCAACAGGACGAATCCCCGCACCGCCGCCACATATTAAATAAGTCGTTCCATTAATAGGACGAGTGCGTTCATAATGGTGTTCGTGACCATTTATATAAAGTTGAACACCGTATTTTTGAAATAGCGGCGTAAAGGTTTTAATGAACGCTGGATTGCTGCCATACACACCTGATGCATAAACCGGATGATGACCAAAGACAACTTTCCAAGGTGCTTGACTCAAACTTAATTCTTCCTCTAACCATTTTAGCTGGTTTTCCCAAACAGCATTGTCGTTAGTGTCTAAAGCAAAAAATTGCACATTATCGCGGCGAAATGTGTAGTAACGTCCCTTCATATTAAAGCCGAAATACTTAAGTTGAAGATCGCCGTTCTCTGTGCGGATATCGTGATTCCCTAAAACAGCCTGAAATTTCACACCTTGCTTAAGTAAAGGTGCATAAGGACGTTCAAACACCGCACTAATTTTTTCCATTTCGCCATTGGTGTAGATATTATCGCCAGCTAAAACCACCAAATCATAGGGATTTTGGCTATGATGGCGAGTCATTGCCCTAGCTACGGCATACTGTCCTTGATCTCCAGTACCAGTATCTGCAACAGAGACAAAACGTAGTAACAAATTATTATTTTTTGGGGTAGCAGCTACCGCTGTTTTGGCTGCTGCAATATAAGCATTTTTACCACCCTGACGAGTTAGAAAACCGAGAAATCCTACACCGATGGCACTGAGGCTACCAAAAAACAGAAATTGACGGCGTTTAAGCTTCATAATTTACGAAATTCAACTCAAATAGGAAGTTTAACTGAAGCGATCGCCATGCAGGGCGGCTCCCTCCGGGAGCATCGCAGCAAAACATCGGGGTTGAAGGGACATAAGCCAAAATTGACGTCCTCCCCTTTAGATGGAGTGCTTGGGGGAAAAGTTCCACTCAAGCACCACAGAGTTTATTGCCCAAACGGTTGATACAAAAGGATTTTTCTTTTGCTGTTAACTCGTTCCACTCCACATCGCGACGCAGAACAACGCCATTGTGACCAGCTAAAAAGCGGGGTACTTGTTCATATTGCACGACCTTAAGTGTTTGGATGTCGTAGGTGGTGTAGGTCGTCAATTCCGGCGAATTGAAGTTGATATCCAACACTGTCAAGGCTTTCCAAGGAGGCGTGCGACTATCAATCAAAGGACGAGGTCCAGAACCGAGAATTCCCATGTGCAGTAACTGCAACTTACCACGATGACCAGGGTAGTAAGCATGCTGATGACCGCTGATATAGGTATGAACGTTATAGCGTTCCAGCATTGCTCGCAGTTGGTCAGCATTCGCCATCACTTCCGCTGGTTTATTACGACCAACCGCAACTCCATATAAAGGCAAATGACTCACTACAATCCGCATTTTTGCTGACTGTGCCTTGGGGCTAGCAAGCGTTTTTTCTACCCAGTCCAGCTTTTCTTTCGGGATGTTATTTGATGAGCCATCCCAAACCAAAAAGAAGATGTCTTTATACTCAAATGTATAGTAAAAAGGAAATTCAAATCGGTCAACAAATTGAACTCCTGGGTCGTGTGCTGAATCTTGCCAGTACTCGGTTGCCAAATTTCGCTCTCTTTGGAACAGGAAATTCCCCTTAACCCCCAACGCGCCGGAAGCATCGTGATTACCAATTGTAAAACCAAAGGGAAGCTTGGCGCGGCGCAGAGGAGCAGCAATGTGGTCATCAAAAGCAGCCCACATTGCCCGGATGTTTTCATCAGACAAGGTAGACTTTTGCCCAGCTACCATATCTCCACCGCAAATAACTATATCAGGTCGCCAGAACGGAGCTAAAGCGATACCCTTATCAACTTCTGGATCGTAATCAGTTGAGCCATAAGCACTATTCAGGTCACTGATGACCAACAGACGCACATCACCACGGGGAGGGTTAAACAAACCTTCAGGTCCAGCACTGGCGACAATAGCAGCCGTTTCTTGTGGTAAGGATGGCTGCGAAGATTTTTGGAGTTGCGCCTCAGGGGTAATGCTAGATTGCGCTATATTCGGTGTTTCTGGTGCTATGGTACTTTGGCAAGAATGCAATCCTAGAGCTAGGCAAAGTCCTAAAAAGATTCCAATGAAGATTTGAGGGAAAAGCCGAAAACGCATGACTTTGCGAGTCCATGATCAACGTCACGAGTAACAATAACTCATCTTTTTGTAGACAATCAGGACAAAATAACACGCTGACACAAGAGTCAATTGTGTCGCTGTCTCTACTCGCTGAGGTTTTGAGCAAGCCAGTAGGGTGTGTTATGCCGCTCTCTTACGCACCCACCATCCTTGATTTTCGGTGCGTTAGGACTAATGTCCATAACGCACGCTACCAGATTAAAGCCAATGTGGGTTAGATTTTCCGACTTGTGTGTACACCGTAGACTCGCGGACAGGGAAAGATTTTAGCGTAGCTAAAAGCGAGGGTGAGGTTTTGAGCAAGATGTGTAGCCGTAGTCATCAAGTGATACATTAGGGCAGAGGAGGCAAAACCTGCATCCGTCGCTACTCGGTGGCTCTCGATGACACAAGACAATCAGAATTCACAACCACCATTCTCCCCTGAACCGGAAACAAATCGGTCAAAACCGACGGTTCAGCCAGCTTGGAAGTCTGCCATTATCCAAATTCTGCGAGGGACGATTGGGGTACTAGAAACAACGGTCGAAAAACTGGAAACAGCATCCCCTCCTGGTACTGAGACAACCGCTGGTTTTTTCCAGAAGCTTGCGTTGGGGTGGAGTGCAACTTTAGGCAAAATCCGCTCTTTGTTACCAGCAAATTTATCGACAAAGTTGTCGGATACGGCTTTGACAGGAATTATTGCTGGAATTGCTGTGATTCTTGTTTGGACAACTTCCTCTGTTTTCTCTAGTAAACCCACAGAGGTTGCAACTGTTCCGTCTACTGAAGAAGCACCTCCAGCAACGATCGCCATTCCACCACAACTAGAAGCACCTCCCGCACCTCCAGCAGCCGAACAAACTCCTCCGCCCATAGCAGAAATTACACCACAACCTGAGGAAACCTCTCCACCTGTAGCAGAAATTACACCACAACCTGAGGAAACCCCTCCGCCAGTAGAGGAAACTCCGCCGCCAGAACCGGAACCAACTCCTACCCCAACCTTGGTATTGACGCCAGAGCAAACCTTAATTGCATCTATCGAAAATCAAGTCGCCCAGATTAGCGATCGCTTTGCCTCTGGTTTGATACAGTCGATTCAAGCTAACTTCCGTTCGAGTAGTCTCGCTGTGACGATTAGTGATGGATGGTATGATATAAAACAATCCCAACAAGACCAACTATTGGCTCAGATGCTGCAACGCGCCAAGGAAATGGATTTCACCCATTTAGACATTCTCGACTCACAGGGTAGGCTGGTAGCACGAAATCCTGTTGTTGGTACTGATATGATTATTTTTCAACGGCGGGCGATAAGTTGAAGAAGAAGTCAACAACAACCAGGGGCGTGGGGGAATTGGGGTGTAGGGGTGTAAGGGGAGGTAATTAGTTAACTTACCGAGAACATTCGATTCACCACTTTACAAGCATCAAGCCCAGCGTCTGATTAGAGAACTCAGCAAATCTCAAGTTATTGCCCGCTTGGTTCCAATGACTGCTCAAAGAGGCACAGATAGTATTTAATACCAATTCTTTTTAAACGTGCATAGAATGAGCCTGCCTCCGCAGTATTTTGACTTGCCTATAAAACATTTATATTTTGGAGATATCTGATTGGCTAACACAATGTTTCAATCTTCAAACCGCTGCTCACTGCTCCAAACTTGCTTATTCAATGGAGTGCGAGCCTAAAAGGGTTGCGGCGGTGGAAGTCTCAAATTTGTAAATATTGGCTTCCCCTTGGATGTGAGCATACCCCATTATTACGGTTTTATATCAAGTTCGGTTGATTAATTATTATTCAGAGCATGGCTGCAAAAATCTTAAAACTCTTTCTCCCCCTTGCTCCCTGCCCCCAGCAAAGCTGCGGGCTTAATGATAAGTCTTTAACCGAACACCATATTATTGGCGATTAATCCGAATTAAGTCGGTCAAAATGCTATCTAAGCTCCCATTGACTTGAATTTTTTCAATCTTCTCTGCAATTCGCTCCAATACTTCTAATTCCTTCAAACGTAACGCGACGGGGTTATCCTCCATCACCTTAGCAGTATTCAACATACTGCGAGTAGCAGCAGTTTCTTCACGACGACGAACTCCATTTGCTTGGGCTGCTTTTTCGGCTTCTACTACCTTGCCCAAAATCGTCCTAATCTCACCAGGGAGAATAATGTCTTTTACTCCTACCGAATCTACTTCAATTCCATAGTCTGAGGTTTTCTGACGAATGTAATCAAAAATACTTCTATCAATCGCACCTTTATCCTCCAGTAACGCATCCAGAGTTTTTTCGCCAACAGCACCACGTAAAGCAAATTGTAGCTCTTTGTATAAATAGCTAGTAATATCTGATAAACGGTTTTTGGCTGTTAGTGGATCGAGTATGCGGTAGCCAGCAGTTAAGTTTAAGCGCAAAGGCACTTTATCTTTACAAAGAATATCTTGACCGGATACTTCCATAGTTTGCAGGCGTTGGTCGAAGACTTCCGTTTTTAAAGAACGCCCAAACACCCACCATGCGTGCCTTCCTGGCTGGAGTTGTGTTTGAAACTCTTGATTGATGTACACTAGCCCCATGTACTGTGCGGGTACTTCACAAATATGTAAACAATTGCGGCTCAAAGTTAAAGCCTCTGGCAAACCCGAAACTAACTCAGCAACTAAGCGAGATGGCAACTTAGCATCGGTGGTGATGTCAATCACCTCTATCTCCACACCTCGCCAAAACAGCTTGCGACTGCATGGCGCTAGGATGGAAACGACTTTACCTTGATAGCGTACAATAGCTACTTGCTGATTCTGTAATTGTACTATTTCGCAGTAAGCAGCTACAAATTCGGGATGTTGCTCAATCAATACATCTTCTAAGGGAAATTGTGGATTCGGTATAATACGGCTCTGGGTACGGACTGAAACATCTGTATTAACAGCCCAAAAAGCGTACTCGCCTGGTTCTAGCGATCGCACAAAGTTATTCTGCACGTAAAGCAAACCAATCTCATACTCTGAAATTTGGAACTTCTTAATTTCATTCAAGGCAATTCCACGTACTTGCTGTACGAATTCAGTAGGTAATTCCAAGCTTTCATCTAAGTTGAAAAGATGTGATTCTACGTCAATAAAACCACGCCAAAAAGCTCGTAATTGATTTGGTGCAACACTAACCCAATTTTGCCCCAGGCGTACTAAAGCAGCTTGATTGAATGCAGTTCTAACGACTAAAAGATATTGCTGTAACTCTGCACTGTGCAAACGCAGCAACAGTTCCAAGTTCTCTATCTTGGACTCAGGTTGGTTGAGATCATAGGTTTTTACTTGCCAATGCCGACCAAAATAGGTGTAAGTACCAGGCTGCAAAATTTTTTTAAAATCACTGCGGTGATATAAGATTCCAATCTCGTTAGGCTTGATATAAAAAGTTTTCCAAATGGAAATTTGCATAGATAACTTGGCCAGTTGTAGCCGATGCAGAAGGTTTGATAAAAACATTTATAGATTTGGCGTGGACAATTTAACCCTGTGTTCTTATAAAGAGGCTGTATCTCGTGCACTAGTTAGAGGTAGAGACTCCAGCTCTGTTCTGAATTTGGCACCAAAGGAGTCAAAAGTTATTGACTCTTTATAATACATATACTACACAATATTTTTAAACTCTGCAAATGCAGGTGTTTACAGTTCAGTTGCGGGCAGATTGCATCTCCTCTCACTGGATTAAGATTGCTGGTTCTTACACCTAGACTACTTAAGAGCAATCTAGAAAAAGACAACAACGCTCAAATATGTCGTTGGGTTTGCCAGTTCCAGAAAACTGGATGTGGAAACCGAAGGAACATACTCAAGTTAGGGAGATAACATCCGCTCTGGCTCCTTCACTGCTACTACCGAACATCAGTTATGATGACCAGTAGTAAACCTACATTGCAGAGTTCATGCTATATAATTGGCTACCTTATGCAGGTAGTGTCTTTTGACCCGGACAGGGTTGGCGGAAAGTACAGGAATTGAACCTGGAACACATCGATTATCAGTCGATGGCTCTACCAGTGAGCTAACTTTCGGGAGTTTGATGTAGGAGTTGAACCTACGTCCAGCCGATTGGTTCGGATGCTCTGCCACTGAGCTAATCAAACAATAGAGTAGTGACACGTTGCTCTACGTTACACGTTCAATCCAGAGGTTGACGTGCCAGTCGGGTATACAGAACCCAAACTATAGCTCGGCTTATGTATTACTCATTGTTACTTAATGTAGCACAAACAAAGATGAGATTGCATCCTCACTAAAGCGCAAAGAGTGCTTACTACAAACCATGCTTCTAGAAGCGCACAGCTATCTTACCGAAATGCGCCCCACTCTCCATGTACTCCAACGCCTGACGTGCTTCCTCAAAGGGAAACACTCGGTCAACAATAGGTTTGATATTATGCAAAGCGATCGCCCGGTTCATCGCCTCAAACATAACGCGACTGCCTACGTAGATGCCTTGTACAGTAATACCTTTGTGTAGAATAGACGTTGTACTGACATCTGCGCTTAACCCAGTAAGCACCCCAATTAAAGCGATATATCCGCCATAGCGGACAGCACGTAGCGACTTGTTGAAAGTCCCGGCACCACCAACCTCTATGATGCGGTCAACTCCCACCTCATTTGTCAGTTCCCAAACTTTTTCATCCCAGTTTGGTGTGGTTTTGTAATTGATGACTTCAGATGCACCAAGTTGCTTTAACTTGTCTAATTTCAAGTCGCTGCTAGAAGTGGCAATCACTTGCGCCCCCATGATCTTGGCAAACTGTAGCGCAAATAAAGAAACCCCACCCGTACCTTGTACAAGAACAGTATCGCCAGCTTTAAGCTTGCCATCCGTCGTCAGGGCGTTCCAAGCTGTTACAGCAGCACAAGGTAACGATGCAGCCTCTTCATCAGAAAGGTGTTCTGGTACATGAACAACGCCGTCTTCATGAAGTGTTACGTATTCAGCCAAGATACCATCAATAGCACCACCCAGCGCTGATTTTGATTTGTCTGCGGAAAATTCGCCTTCTAACCAAGTTTGCATGAAGATACCAGCCAGGCGATCGCCCACTTTAACTCTAGTCACGTTGTCGCCAACAGCAACCACTTCTCCCACACCATCAGAGAACGGCACAAACGGCAGCTTTTGCTTAGATCCATATGCTCCTTTGACAGTCAACAAGTCCCGATAATTGAGCGAAGCAGCACGCATCTTCAACAGAACTTGTCCCGCCTTTGGTTGTGGTTCTGGTCTTTCAACGAGTGTCAATGCATCTAGACCTTCTTTAGACTGGACTTCCCAAACTTTCATGGCAATTTCCTATTGTTTTTTCTACTGCTTGCTTACCACAAATTGGTTCAATTTTGAATGTGCGTTACCTGAACAACCCAAGGTTTTTCTGCTAAATTCCCAATAATTTTCAAGCTTAGTGAGTCGCCTTTAGATGACTCACTAAGCTTGCAAAAACAGGATGTACGAGTTGGTTAACCTAAGCTAAGCTAACGGTTCCATTGCATGCCACTCTGGAGACTTCAAACAATTTTCCCCAAGTATTGGGACCAACTTCTCCATCTCTTCGGATATTTGCAACTGCTTGGAAATTTCTGACAGCTATATCGATGTTTTGTGAGAAATTGCCATCGAAGGAGTCATTGGTAATAAAATTGAGAGTGAGTAACATCTGTTGCAGGAATCTTACAGCTTCACCCTTATCATCTTTTCTTAGAGTTGGCAGGTCGTTGCCGGTTATATTGGGAAATTTTACAGCGTCATCCCATTCTGTAGGTCCGCAAGTGCGATAGAAATTGTTGCCCAAAGCACGCCAAGTCTTATCTCCAACTTCCCCATCAACTGTTAATTTAGGGCGCTCGACATTAGGAACAGAATTATATTGTTGTTGGAATTGTTTGACAGCATTCTCTGTGTTTGTAGCGAAGTTTCCGTCTACGCCAGCGCTACCAACATTAATACCATAGCTAATGAGCAGGAATTGCAGGTATGCTACAGTCCGACCCTTAGAATCTCTTTTGAGAAGTGGCATATTCTTACTTGCTGTGGTCTGTGCAGCAGATGCATTGATAGATGCCATGATTGTTCTCCTGGTATTGTTTGTTTTATTTGAGTTGTGGAATTTTCTTTTTCCTTGACAATAAATAGTTGAGGTTAATTTTGACTTATGCAGTTTGAGCAACTTTGACATTGTGCCGAAAGCCGTGTATTTTCCGCAATTAGCCTTACAAGAACTTGACGGGAGGGTGAAAGCCCTGGAGGAACAGCTCAATTAGTATGATTAAGTACATGATTCCATAAGTTCATAGCGAAAACTTGAACGAAGGCTCTGTGTACCTTTGTCTTGAAAAGTTTCCTAGGTCGGGAAACCGTTCGGCAGAACTTTTCGCTGCGTTTACCGAGCGCGCTCCTCTGCGTTTAAAAACCTTACGAATTAATGAAATGCTGTACTAAGAGCGAGTGCCACCACTCTGAACGGCACAACCTCCAAGTCATAATGGTTGTAGAGGCGCTGATACCATCAACGCTGATTTTTTGAATGTAAGTTACAAAATGTTAATAGGTTGTAGAAGCTCGATTTATCAGCTTTCTACAACCTGTAAGCTCTTTGGGATAGCAGAAATTACTATGTCTTTGTCATCTTCTGAAGAACAACGTTTCTCGCCCCTGTTGCGTCAAATAACTAGCCATGTTTTGGTGGCTATTTTGAGTGTGGGATTGACTTTGACGACTTTATGGGCATTTCCCAACCTGCAAATTCTGAAGCGGTCATTGCCTATTGCTACTGCACCGAGTACGACCACAGTAGAAACAACAGCAGAAACGACTGCACCGCCAATAGCAGCTTCCCAACAAAAAGTTGCTATCCGCAGTTTTGTGAGTGCTGCGGTCAATCGAGTTGGACCCGCTGTCGTGCGAATTGATACAGAGCGTACTGTCACCATGCGTGCGCCTGACTCGTATTTTGGGGATCCCTTCTTCCGCGAGTTTTTTGGTAATGACCTCTCTCCCAGAGTGCCTCAAGAGTACCGCCAACGCGGGGAAGGGTCTGGTTTTATCATTGGCCCCAACGGCATGATTCTCACCAATGCTCATGTTGTCAGCGGTGCTGATTCTGTCACCGTCACCCTCAAGGATGGACGCAAGTTAAAAGGAGAAGTCAAAGGAGTCGATGAGCCTTCGGATTTGGCGGTTGTTAAAATTAATGGGAAAAACTTGCCAGTCGCCCCCCTTGGTAACTCGAAGGATTTACAAGTCGGCGACTGGGCGATCGCAGTTGGCAACCCATTGGGGCTAGACAATACTGTTACTCTAGGTATTATCAGCACCTTAAACCGCTCTAGCGCTCAGGTTGGCATCCCCGATAAACGCTTGGACTTTATCCAAACGGATGCTGCTATCAATCCTGGTAACTCTGGTGGTCCTTTGGTTAATGAACAAGGTGAAGTCATTGGCATCAATACAGCGATTCGTGCTGATGCTCAGGGAATTGGGTTTGCCATTCCCATTGATAAAGCCAAAGTCATTGAAGAAGCTTTAGCTCGTGGTCAGAAAATTTCGCATCCTTATATCGGTGTGCGAATGATTACCCTCACCCCAGAACTGGCAAAACAATCGAATAGCGACCCGAATACGACGTTGACTTTACCACAAATCGATGGCGTGTTGGTGATGCAAGTTATGCCTAATAGCCCTGCTGCTACTGCTGGCTTGCGTCGGGCAGATGTGATCACTCAGGTGAATGAACAAGCGATGACAACGGCGGAACAGTTGCAAGAGTTGGTAGAACAGAGCCCAATTAACCAGCCCTTGCAGTTTACAGTACAACGAGGTGAACAAACTCAGCAGATCAGCGTGCGACCGGGTGAACTCCGGGAAGCCACTTCTGAGTAGTCATATAGTGTATTGAGAACTACAAATGCACGCATATACACGCAGAAAATTATCTGTGTGCATCTGTGTGCATCTGTGGTTTGATTTTGCTTAATAAGTCAGAAATCGCTTCAATTAACAAAGTTGGATCTACTGGCTTAGAGATATGCTTTTGAAAACCCGCTGAAAGTGCTTTTTCTTCGTTAATTTCCCCTGCATAAGCAGTCAGAGCGATCGCCGGAATTTGTCCTCCCTGTTCTGGCGGCAAAGTTCTGATTTGCCGTATCAACGTGTATCCGTCAACTTCCGGCATACCGATATCGCTAAGTAGCACATCTGGCAGAGACTGGGTTAAAGCGGTGAGTACTTCACTGGCTTTTGTCACTGCTGTTACACTCGCCCCGTACTCCTCTAGCAAGAAGGTGACAAACTCCCGCGTATCGGTATCGTCATCTACCAATAACACCGTTACGCCATTCAAATCCGAGCAAGACTCAGACTGTGTCTCATTCTGGAGTGTCTGTGGTTGAGTTGGCATCAGCGGTAGTCTCACTGTAAAGCTTGCCCCTTCACCCACGCCAGAACTATCTGCTTGGACTGTTCCGCCATGCAGTTCGACTAAATGACGGACAATCGCCAGCCCTAACCCCAGTCCACCAAACTTTCTGGTTGTGGTACTGTTTTCTTGGCGGAAGTAGTCGAACACATAGGGAAGAAAGTCAGGCTCAATACCCTTACCTGTATCACTAACTACAATTTGGGCGTATTGTCCAACGCGCTCTAGTCGGATGTTCACTTGTCCTCCTTGTTGTGTGAACTTCACCGCATTTGCCAGCAGGTTCCAAACAATTTGCTGCAATCTGCTTGAGTCGCCCAGAACTTTCCCCAAATTTGGTTCAAACATTGTGTGTATCTTAATTGACTTAGCTTCAGCCGACAAACCCACTGTTTCCATTGCTGCTGAAATTACCGCTCCTAGGTCAACTGGATAAATATTTAGACTAACTTTACCGCGTAGAATTCGGGAGACATCAAGCAAATCTTCAATCAATTTAATCTGTATATTAGCATTGCGCTCGATAGTTTCCAAAGCGCGGTCTGTTGTCTTTTGGTCTAACTTACCTTTGCGAAGCAGCTTTGCCCAACCCATAATCGGGTTGAGTGGCGATCGCAATTCATGGGAAAGCACTGCCAAAAACTCATCTTTAATTCGATTGGCGCTTTCTGCTGCTTCTCGTGCCTTTTGCTCTAACTCGTATAAACGAGCACGTTCTATTGCCTGAGCGCATTGCTGTGCCATTGTCAGCATGAATGCACGGTCATACTGGCTAAACTCCCTAGCTTCGGCGAAAGCTAGGGACATTCCACCCACGGCTCGCCCCTCTACCAGTAACGGAATCGAAATCCAAGCTTCGTAGTTATACTGAGCGTAACTTTGAGTCAAATGTGGATAACGAGCGACCCGTGTCTTTGTCGGCTCTTGCCAAACAGGCTCTCCAGTTCGTACTGTCTCTGCCAGTGGTGCAGATGCATGAATTGAGAACCGACGCCACTTATCTACAAGTTCCTGTTTGTAACCAACTGCACGTACAATTTCAAGTTCTGTGCCGTCCTCCGTCAATAGCGCCACTAAAGCAGAATTTGCCTCCAAAGCTGCCATACCCTGCTCCACAATCACTTCAGCAACTTGTGCTGGAGTTAAGGATTCGGAAAGCGCTGCAGTCACAGCTTGAAGACGAGCAGTGCGATCTGCTGCAGCAACAGCAGCCTGTTGGGAGAACTGTGTTTCTGTGTAAAGTCGGGCATTATCAACGGCTACAGCAGCGCGATGCGCCAGTTCTTCAGCCAACATCAAATCTTTCCTATCATAACGACGACTAGATTGTGACGATACCAAGGAAATAACTCCTAGGATCTGTCCACGCGCGATCAACGGTACACCTATACCACATTTAGGGGTTAGCTGTTGTAGGAGTTTTAAATGTTCGGCATTATGGGCAGCTGCTTTCATGTGGTTGTCAGTGACAACAGGAGTTAGTATTGGCTTGCGTGTATGTATGACTTCAGGAACACCTGCAACTTTTGCCAAGTCAGATGGATATTTTCGTAGCTGTTCTACCAATTCCTGTTTCGACGCATCGGCATGAGCGACTGCCACTCGACGAGTTGATTGGTTGTCACTGATAATATCAACGACGCACCAATCAGCGATCGCAGGCACTGCCAAACGAGCCACACTGGCTAAGGTTGTCTCATAGTCCAATGATGAACCTAGGATATCGCTCGCTTGAGCAAGAAAGCGCAGTCTCTCCTCAGCCTGCTTACGCTCCGTGATATCCCGAGAGGATGCCTGCATTTCTAAAATTTGCCTAGTTTCTGGATCGCGGACAGTTCGGACAGTGGCTTCAATCCAGATATAATGTCCGTCTTTGTGACGCGCCCGATGAGTTATGGTATATATGTCTGGTAAATCTGCATTGATTGGGTAATTCCTAGCAATCTCAAGCAAATCATCTGGGTGAACGAACTCCCCACTGGAACGACCAACCAGTTCTTCAGGTTGATACCCAAGGACTGTATAGCTAGCAGGTGAAACGTACCTAAGAATTCCATAGACTGAGTGACATGATATAATATCAGTTGAATTTTCAGCCATCAGCCGAAAACGTGCCTCACTCTCTCGCAATGCCCCTTCTGACAGCTTGCGTTCTGTGATGTCCATCACAACGCCAATCAGCTTCTGTGGTTTGCCAGCCTCATCATGAAGCACTTGACCGATACTCGCTGCCCAACGGATGCTACCATCTGAGTACAAGAGGCGATACTCAATATTGCAATCCAAGGATTCTTGAATAACTTCAAGACTGGTTTGGTGAACGTACTCCCGGTCATCTGGGTGAACGCAATTAAGAAAAGCTTCATAACTGCTGTCGCCAGTACTAGGAGCTAGCCCTAGGATCTGATACACCTTGGGTGACCAATATCCTGTGTGTGTTGTTAAATCTCGCTCCCATATCCCCATGTTGGCAGCTTGAAGTGCAAGGTGTAAGCGCTCCTCACTTTCGCGCAAAGCTTGCTCGGCTCGCTTGTGTGCATCAATATCGGTGCAGGTTCCAAACCAACGAGTAATCTTGCCTATCGCGTTCCGCTGTGGGAGCGCTCGTGCTAAATGCCAGCGGTAGGAGCCATCTGCCATTTTCAGACGGTACTCAAGTTCATACTGAGTTCCAGCACTGACAGATTGCATCCAGCGATCGATTGTTCGCTGCAAGTCATCCGGATGGACAACCGGATGCCAACCTTCTGCTAAAAGTTGCTCTAAAGTCATGCCAAATGCATCAAGAGCTTGCTGATTAAAATACTCCACTTTGCCATCTGGACGACAAGCCCAGACAATATGTGGGATAGCATCGGTTATCTCACCAAACCACTCTTCGCTGTTTTGCTGGCGCTCAGTAATGTCCGTGATAAAAATTGAGACTCCATCGCTGGAAGGATAAATGCGGTTTTCAAAGTGGCGTTGCCAAGGCGAATAGAAGTAGTCGCACTGGACAACCGTTTGCTCTGCTACCGCTCGATGCGCTTCCAAGTAGAACTCGCTCCCCACTGTATCGGGAAACACGTCCCAAATACACTTGCCTAACAGTTCTTCCTTGGGAATTCCCACCACTTGTGCGACAGTGTCATTAACGTATGTGTAGCGCCACTCCTTATCCAGTACCAAAAATTGGTCATTGATTCTAGATATGGCGTTTCCTGTGGTGACTTTCGCTACGTTCATTTTTGGCACCAGCGCCTTTACTTCGCCACCACCAGCAAACGAGTCCTCTGGTACGCCTGCCTTCACCTTAGGAGTCACCGTCTCTACTCCTCATTCTTGAAAGTATGTGGCTATCAGGTCTTTGCCGCTATTATTCACTTAGTGCAGTAGCTCCTCAATCCTTTTCAAAGCTGACAGTAAAAGTTTTGTCTGCCCATTCTCGCAACAGTTAACGCTGGAACGCAACCCCTATTTTTTCGGCAAACTTTACTTGTAATAGTTCCAAGCGCTGCCCTTATCTTACGAACTAACTCTGCCAACCCTCACTGCACAATCGCGGATACAGGCGCGAGTCCTTATTCATTTTTAATTTTAATTTAAAGCTGAATATATCAGGTGATATCTTTTCTATTCCATCTACTAAAAGGCGTAAAATCTATTTTAGCCACAATTATTAACAGTGCCTCCTAATACCAATTGTCTGTAATAAAAGCACTTAATACTTACTCTGTCACTCTTGGCGTTTTTGGCGTCTGTGTCCTGCGGGCACGCCAAGAGCGCAAAGCGTCTTGTAAGGTACGCGCTTGGCGTTTCGTTTAATAAACGTTTCATAAATATTAAGTGCATCTTCATAGAGAATTGGTATAACCTGCAAAGCATATCTCGGGCAGAGTTAAATACCTATGTTATCTTTCTACACATAGTAGAACCAAACTTCATGAAAACGTTATATTTAACTTAGTTTAAAAACCGCTAGCTAGCATATAATTAAATCTCCTATCTACAAGCGGCATTTTTGAAAAATACAGCGCTTTCAAAAGCACATGGTGGGCCTACAGAAAACCTGTATTCTACCCAATTGAAAACTGCTGCAAATCACAACTCTTTTACATATCCTCTGACAAGATGATCAATACCAGTGATAGCAGTGCCGACAACAACAGCGTCTGCGCCTAATTCAATAGCACGACGAGCCATTTGGGGTGAAGATATGCCACCTTCACAAATTATTTGAACATCTAATTGTTGCACGATTTGGGTGAGGAGTTCCCAGCCAGGGGGAGAAAGATGCTTCGTTGAGTCAGTGTAACCAAAAAGAGTTGTCCCCACAATATCTGCGCCAGCCGCCACAGCTGCTTTTGCTGCCTCAATCGTGTCTACATCTGCCATAACTGTTTTGCCTAACTCTTGATGAATTCGGGCAATAATATCTGTCATTGTTTCACCTCCGGGGCGATTCCTGGTAGTCGCGTCTATGGCAATGATATCTGCTCCCGCTTTTGCCACAGCAGCAGCATGGTGAAACTGTGGTGTAATGTATACGTCATAACCAGAGACGACTTGTTTCCACAGTCCAATAATTGGAACTTTTACTTTTTCTTTGACAGCAACGATATGAGCAGGAGTATCAATTCTGACTCCGACAGCACCATTGTTGACGGCAGCTTGCGCCATTGCTGCGATAACCGTTGGTTCGTGCAGTGGTGATTCAACTGGCGCTTGACAAGATACGATCAGTCCGTGACGCAGGGCTTGAATTAAAGAGTCATTAGTCATTAGTCATTAGTCATTTACCCTTGAGACCCCCGACTTCTATAAGAAGTCGGGGGTCTTGTTTTTCACGAATCATTTAAGATTGCTATATCTATTAATCATACTTTTCTAGGATGTCTATTAGTTATTACTCCTTCCTATATAAATTAATTTCTATATTTATGTGTATTGACAAAAATAACTTGTTTTTAACTTGCTACCAATGGATTAAGCAGTTAGAATACCTTAAAACTTTCTTTCCCCCTACCCCCTGCCCCCTGAATGATAAGTTTTTAACCGGGCATGATATGAGGCTAAAGCGTGATTAGCTAAATTTTTTTTAATTCACTGCTCATGGAGATTAAGCAAATGAATTCACAACACAAGAATACGGCAGTAAAAGCAAACCAGCCAACGTATGATCTGTTTGCACCATCCGCTTTGGTCAATTCCTATCCACTCTTCAAACGGATGCGTGAAGAAGACCCAGTTCACTATAGCGAATCTTTCGGATACTGGGTTTTGACACGCTATAGAGATGTTGAGGCGGCTTTACGGGATGAGCGTTTGAGTTCAGACCGCACAGCGTTGTTTATCAATCAGTTAGGTTCTTTGGATGTCAAAGAGATCCAGAATTTCCTTCATCTGATATCAAAAATGATGGTTGAGAAAAATCCACCGGAGCACACCAGACTGCGGAAGTTAGCCAATCAGGGATTTACAACTCGTGCTTTGGAAAGCTGGCGATCCATTATCCAGAACACCACCGATCAATTGTTGGATAACGTTCAAAATTACGGCGGCATGAATGTTGTATCCGATTTGTCGATACCACTACCAACGCTCATTCTTACTGAGATATTTGGCGTGCCAGAAACCGACAGAGCCAACTTCATCAAATGGTCAATGGATATTGCCACATTTTTTGGCGGAGCGGGCGGCTCAAATCTTGAAGAATTTGCACGCAAGGCAGACAAGGCTGCCGCACAGTTTAGTGCACTAATCAGGCAACTGATTGAACAACGGCGTCGGCAACCCGGAACTGACATGATTAGCCTGCTGATCGTAGCCTACCTTGAGCAGGGATTTAATCTTGAGGAACTCCCATCTCTATGCATTCAGATCTTAAATGCAGGTCTGGTGACCACCACAGACCTGATTTCCAATGGAGTGAATGCACTGCTGCGTCATCCGGACCAACTGCAAAAACTGCAACAAAATCCGGCTTTGATCAATTCCGCCGTCGAAGAAATCATCCGTTTCGATACCGCCGTTCCTTTTTTCTTTCGAATTGCCAAACAAGACCTGACGATTGGCGGTAAGGACATCACGGCCGGTAGCGTCATCGCACTCGGGCTTGGGGCGGCGAATCATGATCCCCAGAAGTTTGACTCACCGTCCGTTTTCGATATTACACGATCGCCCAATGAACACCTTGGGTTTGGTGCAGGCATTCACTTTTGTCTGGGAGCCGTTTTAGCTCGCATGGAGTTAACGATTTGCTTGACCACATTACTTAGAAGACTACCGAATCTCAGCTTCGCTCCGGATAAGCAAGCTATTCCAACAAAACATAATACTCTAATCTTAAAGGGGTTCGATTCGCTACCCGTAAAGTTCTAGCACAGGCTTTAAGTGCAAGTTTACAAAGAATTGGTATCAGCGCTCAATGCTAAAGTAGCCATCATGAACTGTGTAGACTAGGACAGATGAAAATTTATTTTTTCTTCTGCGTTCCTAGCTGCGCAGTTCTATTTTCAAGTCAGGCTAGGCTGGTATCCAAACAGTGAACACTGAGCCAGCGCCTACAGTGGATTCTACTTCAATTCGACCCCGATGGAGTTCTACAAGTTGTTTTGTTAAAGCCAAACCCAGCCCGGTTCCTCCGTAACGACGGCGGTAAGGTGTCTCGAGTTGGTGAAATTTCTCAAACAGTAGGGACAACTGTTCTTCTGGAATGCCTATGCCAGTATCCTCTACTTGAAATACTGCGGTTTCGTTTTCTACCCAAATACGTAAAGTGACATTGCCGCCTTCTGGTGTGAATTTTATCGCATTCGTTAATAGATTCCAGACAATTTGTTGCACTCGCCTGACATCTGCAGTAAATATGTCTTGCTGCGGGTTGAGTTGCACGTCAACATTGAGATTGATTCGCTGGCTTGTTGCTTTTTCTTTGAGCGCGTTGACTGTGGATTGGGCTATATTTACCAATGAAAATTCTGTAATATTTAAAACAGCCTTGCCCGCCTCGATTTGGGATAAATCGAGGATATCATTAATCATGTCTTGTAAATGTTCACCACTATCGTGGATAGTTTGGAGATAATCCCGTTGACGCTGACTCAATTCACCAAAAGACCAGCGTAACAAAGTGGAAGACATCCCGATGACATAAGTCAGAGGTGTGAGCAATTCATGGCTAATCGTAGCAAGAAATTCACTTCTGAGACGGCTGGCGGCTTCTGCTGCTTCTAGGGCGTCGTGAAGCGCCATTGTGCGCTCAACAACTCGTTGCTCGAGAGTTTGTTTTTCTTGAGTAAGCGATCGCATTAATTCTGCTTGATGAATCGCGATCGCCAGTTGTTCAGCAACAGAACTTAACAAATTTTTCTCACTTTCACTCCAGTGGCGAGGAGTATTGCACTGATGAGCAATCAATAGCCCCCAAGGTTTCTCCTCATACACAATTGGGGAAGCTAACTTTGCCCGGACTTTAGCTTTCCTTAAAAAATGTAACAAACACTCTTCTAGAGCATAAGTTTTTTCTACATCATCCACAGCCAACGTAAACCCTTGGCGATACTTTTCCCAACATCGGGGTATCTGTGCAAAACAATTTTTTTCCTTATAATTCAACACTGACGGAATATCATCGTCAGCACGGACTTCGTAGACAATACAGCCTCCTTTGTCGGGTAATTCTTGCTGGTGTGTTTGGAAAGGTGTGGAGATGGAAAGGTGTGGAGATGGAAAGTTGTGGAGATGAAAAGGTGTGGAGATGGAAAATTGTGGAGATGGGAATGCGGAGGTTGTTGAGTGTTGAGTCTTAAGTGTTGATTCCTCAAATTTGTAAACGACAAGCCTGTCTAATTCCAAAAACTCTCGGACTTGTGCAACTGCTGTTGCCATAATCACAGGCAAACCCATACTTTTACGGATTTGACTTGTGACCTGGTTTAACAGTCGTTCTTGAGCAATCTGTTTATTCAGAGCTTGTTCCACAGGTTGACAGACACAAACGTGAGGATAAGCTGGGGGCGATGATTCTACCACCTCATGGTTTGCTTGTGGCAAAAAATACTTTAATAAAAAAAGTGAGAATTGACTTTGAAGCGTGCCATCATTAGGAGCGGGAATTTGACGATATTGTTCAAGCTTTTGGTAGGTATGGGAATCTCGCTCAAACAAATCTCTCAAGTTCAAAACGAAGGAGGCGATCGCTTCTGGATCAAACGTCAATCTTATATTTAGAACGAAGCCCTGAGACGATAGAGATGTTGCTTTTACGACTCCCTTGTCTCCTTTGTCTCCCTCATCTGTTTCATCTCCCCATCTCCCCTCTGGGGAACCCACAAGCAGCGCACTAAATTGTTCAGAAACTACCACAGTAAACCGTTGTATCTGCCATTCTTGGGGTAGATCAATCGGTGTCAACACAGCTTCTGTGAGTACCAAAGCCACCTTTCCCACTGCTTGTTGAGCCATCTGCTGCAATAATTCCCCAAGCTGATCAAAAACATTACTAGGCAAGGTTCGAGAAAAGCTCAAATCGCGAGAACTAGGCATTGTTAAAAAATAAAAGTGAAAGGGGCTTTGTGCTATTGCTCAAAAATTTGTACTGTGTTCTAACCAACAGTTTAAGACGGTAATACAGGATTATGCATCGTATTAATGCCACATCGGGCGGATGGAACCCTCAATCTGAAGGCTTAATTTTTCTAGAACAAACTCCTGCTCCCATAGTGTTTCTTACGTCTGCTGATACGGACATTCAAACCTTGGCGGCTGCTGTACCCAAATTACCCACGACATTTCCTGCTTTAAGAGTTGCTAATCTACTGCAATTGCAGCAACAAATAACTATTGATGACTATGTCGAAAAAGTTTTAGAGTTCACTCAAGTAATTATTCTCCGGTTGTTAGGAGGGCGTTCTTACTGGGCTTATGGCTTAGAAGTTGTGCAGGAAATTGTGCAACGTAATGGTACAACCCTCATTGTAATGCCAGGGGATGACGCTATAGACCCCGATTTAATCTCTCACTCTACTCTACCTCTGAGTACTGTTAATCAGGTGTGGCGCTACTTTAACGAAGGCGGAGTAGAAAATATTCTCAACGCTCTCGAGTTTATCGCTGATACTTGCTTTTCAACTTCTTTTAATCCTTCACCTCCCCAGGTTGTTCCGCGCGTGGGGCTTTATGCAGCAGCCGAAGCAGGGGAAGCAGAGGGAGACACGGAAGATAAGGGAGAAAATACCTCCTTGTCCTCCTTGTCCCCCTTGTCCCCCTCATCTCCTCAGCCTCTCACCTCTAAGGTAGGAATTCTCTTCTACCGTGCTCATTATTTAGCAGGAAACACCAAGGTGATAGATGCTTTGTGCGATGCTTTGGCAAAGCGAAATCTAACGCCAGTGCCGGTTTTTGTTTCTTCTTTGCGTGATGTTGATGTTCAAGCTGAATTGTGCGAGTTTTTTCAACCCAAGGACACGCAGCAAATTGGGCTGCTGCTGAATACCACGAGTTTTTCTCTGGCGCGTTTGGAAACAGAAACACCGCAGGTTGATTTGTGGCAAAAATTGGATGTGCCGGTGTTGCAAGTTATCCTTAGCGGTGGTGCGGTTGAACAGTGGGAGTTGCAATTTCAAGGGCTTTCACCCCGCGATATGGCGATGAATGTGGCGCTTCCAGAAGTGGATGGGCGAATCATCACTCGTGCTGTGTCTTTTAAAACGGTACAAACGAGCAATCCTGATTTGCAAACTGATGTGGTGGTTTATGAACCAGTAAACGATCGCATTGAGTTTGTCGCTTCTTTAGCCGCTAATTGGGTGCGCCTGCGTTCTAAGCCACCTGAACAACGTCGCGTGGCGTTGATTTTGGCAAATTACCCGACTCGCAATGGACGCTTAGCTAATGGTGTGGGATTGGATACACCAGCGAGTTGTGTAGAAATTCTTCAGGCTTTGGAGTTGGCTGGGTATAAAGTGGAAGATATACCTAGTAATGGCGATGAGTTGATTGAATGTCTGACTGCTGGGGTGACGAATGATCCTGAAGGTAGAGAGTTGCGTCCGGTGCTGCAAGGTGTTTCTGTAGATGAGTATGAGGAGTATTTTGCTTCGTTACCGGAAGCTGTGCAACAAGGAATTGGCGCAAGGTGGGGAAGTGTTTTTGAAACGAACCGCCAAGACGCCAAGGACGCAGAGGAAGAGAGGGAGGAGAGTTTTGCGGTTTCGGGGATTCAACTTGGTAACATTTTTGTGGGAGTTCAACCAGCGCGGGGGTATGATGTTGACCCAAGTTTGAATTATCATGCGCCGGATTTGGAACCAACTCACGATTATTTAGCTTTTTATTATTGGGTGAGGGAATGTTTTGGCGCTGATGCTGTGGTTCATGTAGGGAAGCATGGAAATCTGGAGTGGCTTCCGGGTAAAAGTGTGGCTTTGTCGAGTCAATGTTATCCTGAGGTGGCTTTGGGAGCTCTTCCCCATTTGTATCCGTTTATTGTAAATGATCCGGGTGAAGGTTCCCAGGCTAAACGTCGCGCTCAAGCGGTGATTGTGGATCATCTGACGCCGCCTCTAACTCGTGCGGAACTTTATGGTTGTTTGCATGAGTTGGAAAATTTGATCGATGAGTATTATGAAGCGGAAAGTTTAGATCCATCTCGTTTGCCAATCATAGGCGATCGCATCCGCGAACTGGTTGTCAAAGAAAATCTTTTCTTGGATTTGGAATTAAAGTACAAAGCAAAAGGTTTAACGCGAAAACAAGATCCTTCTGATTCAACGTTTGACTTGTCAGTTTTACCTTCGCTTGATGGTTATCTTTGTGAATTGAAGGAAGCTCAAATCCGCGATGGATTGCATATTTTTGGGCAATGTCCTCAAGGGCGACAACTGCGAGATTTAATTGTGGCGATCGCGCGTCTTCCCAATCGTCATCATATTGGATTTACCCGTGCTTTGGCTCAAGATTTGAACTTAGATTTTGATCCACTCACTGCTGATTTCAGTACTGAACTATCAGTTCAAGATGTTCAGCTTTTAGCTGACAAAACTCAACACACCTGTCGCACTGTCGGCGATGCTGTCGAAGTATTAGAAGAACAAGCCGCCGAACTCGTAGAAGAATTAATCACCCAAATCTCCTGCACTCCCTCATCTCGCTCACTCCCTCACTCCGTTCGGCTGAGCGCTCACGGCGAAGCCCTCGCTCCCTCATCGCCACTTCCCACCGTCCTTAACTGGATACGCATCAAGCTTCTGCCTTCTTTACTACAAACTCACGAAGAAATTACCAACTTGCTACGCGGACTCAATGGCGGCTATGTCCCGAGTGCTCCCGCTGGCGCACCCACGCGGGGACGTCCGGAAGTTCTGCCGACTGGTAAAAATTTTTATTCGGTAGATATCCGTGCTGTTCCTACGGAAAGTGCTTGGGATATCGGCAGAAAAGCGGCTGCAGCACTCATTGAACGTTACGCACAAGAGCAAGGCGAGTATCCTAAAACACTAGGATTATCTGTGTGGGGAACTGCCACGATGCGGACTGGAGGTGATGATATTGCCCAAGCGCTGGCTTTAATTGGTGTGCAACCTGTATGGGATGGGGCGGCGCGACGGGTAGTAGATTTTGAAATTTTGCCGCTTTCTGTTTTGGGGCGTCCGCGTGTGGATGTGACGTTGCGAATTTCTGGTTTCTTTAGGGATGCTTTTCCCAACTTGATTGATTTGTTCGACTCCGCTGTGCAAGCGGTAGCGGCTTTGGACGAACCACCGGAGGAAAATCCTCTTGCAGTACAAGTTCGTCAAGAGACTGATTTTTGGACAAAACTTGGTTTAAGTTTACCAGAGGCAAGAGTGCGATCGCGCTACCGTATCTTTGGTTCTAAGCCAGGTGCTTACGGCGCAGGACTCCAAGGTTTAATTGAATCACAAAACTGGACCGATGACCAAGATTTAGCTCGTGCTTACATCAACTGGAGTTCCTATGCTTACACCTCAGGAAGAGTAGAGGAAGCAGGGGAAGCAGGGGGAGCAATATCCCCCTCATCCTCTTCATCCTCTTCATCCCCCTCATCCCTTCAACAAGGACGTTCCGCCCCAGAAGCATTTGAAATGCGGTTGCAACAAATGCAGATAGTGTTACAAAACCAAGACAATCGCGAACACGATTTGCTCGATTCTGATGATTACTACCAATTTCAGGGTGGTTTAACAGCTGCGATACGTGCTGTACGAGGAGAAAATCCCCAAACGTATTTTGGTGATAATTCGATTCCTGCTCAACCGCGAGTCCGCCAACTTAAAGAAGAAATCGCACGGGTGTATCGTTCTCGCGTCGTGAATCCTAAATGGATTGCGGGAGTGATGCGCCACGGTTACAAGGGTGCTTTTGAAATGGCGGCGACGGTGGATTATTTATTTGCTTACGATGCTACGGCAAAATGTGTGGAAGACTATATGTACGAAGGGATAGCCCAGGCGTATTTATTTGACCCAGTTGTGTCGGAATTCATTGAGCAAAAAAACCCTTATGCTCTGCGTGATATGGCTGAAAGATTACTAGAAGCACATAAGCGCAGTTTATGGCAGGATGTAAATATACAAACACTGGAACTTTTGCGGAACATAGTGCATCAAGCCGAAGCAGCGATTGAAGAAAAATAAGTGGTGTAGAAAAAAATTATGGAGAATCTTGCGTATCTGCACGTAGCTTCTGACTACGAGGACCTACCCCCCAGTGAATTAATCTCTCTCAGCCATTTGTTTAAGAAAACAGCAGCACCTGATTGGACACGGTTGTCTGGTAGAGCTTGGAAATATATGCTACCCCTAGCCATTGCCTTGTCTATTATCAGTAGTGTCAGCAGTGTGCTAGCACTTGAAAAAGGCGATCGCGGTCCTTCTGTGAGAAACCTACAACAACAGTTGAAAAGGACAGGCTTTTATCAAGCTCCTATAACTCAAGTCTATGACACCTCGACACAAGATGCCGTGCGCCGCTTCCAAAGAGCTGCTGGCTTGGATGTTAACGGTGTTGCAGGGTCTGTGACTGTACAAAAATTAGAGGGGTGGCGTACCCCTACTGAGGGTTCCCAAGCTCGAAAGACCAGTACCGATTCTCAAGCTACAAGAACCAGTACTGAAAATTCCCAAGCTAGAAGAACCACTGCTGAGAATTCAGTAGCTACAAGAACCAGTACTGAAAATCCCCAAGCTAGAAGAACCACTACTGAGAATTCAGTAGCTAGCAAGCGTCGCACTTCTAATTATCTCCAAAAAGGAGATGAAGGTGAAGAGGTCAGAGTTCTGCAAGAACGATTGCGAATTGCAGGGTTTTTCACTGGTAACTCAACAGGAATATACGGTCCAATTACTGAAGATGCTGTTAAGCGGTTCCAAGAGACTTACAATTTAGCTTCTGACGGAGTTGTCGGACCAGCAACGCTAGCAAAATTACCAGCTGGTAGTCTAGGTTCTGGAAATGATGCACCGAATCAACCGCGTATTGCTGGAGACAAACTCCGCCTAGGAGACCGGGGTGAGGCTGTGAGAGTTCTTCAAGAACAATTAATTAAGGCAGGATATTTACAAGGAGAGCCAAACGCTTACTTCGGTCCTAACACAGCAGATGCTGTACGGCGCTTCCAAGAAGATAATTACCTCGCATCAAGCGGTATTGCTGGTCCAACAACCCGAGCCAAATTATACAGCTTGGTCAATACTGGTTCCAAGAGCGATTTCAATGTTTTGGAGATTCAAAGACGACTACGGGATCGGGGTTTCTACAAGGGTTCTCTTAACGGTGTGATGGGAAATGACACAAAGCAAGCTATTAGACAAGCCCAACAATTCTACGGTATCAGTCTGAGTGATGTGAGAAGCGGACGCTATTAACATCCGCTTGAATGTTGCTCGTATCGATACCTAACAGTTTGTTTACCTCCCATGACAGTAAGCTGACCGCTGGTATTTCCCAAAGTCTTTGAAAAAAAGGCTTTCCAGAATTTTAAAACCTAAGTGCTAGAGTGGCATAAGTGCTCTTTGGCACTTAGGACAAACAGCATGAATTGTCAACTGACAATCCAGCAGCTGATAACCTTCTTTTTGCGCGGTTTTCGCTCCAATTTTTAAAATCGAGTCGTTTTTGAACTCGATTGTCATGTTGCACCTAACACAAATGAGGTGATGGTGGTGGTGGGGGTAGGGTTGATTGAGCTCATAGTGTTTATGCCCTTCTCCCAGTTCCAACTCTCGCAAGATTCCCATCCGCGCCATCAACTTGAGGGTGCGATAAATAGTCGATAGGCTAATTCCCTCGTTTTCGGTTTCTAGCCTTTCGTAAAGGTCTTCAGCACTGAGGTGTTCTCCTTGCGGAAGTTCTTGAAAAATGTGTAAAATGACTTCGCGCTGGGGTGTTAAACGCCAACCACGTTCATTAAGTTCTGCCTTTAGTGAGGCTGCTGTGTAGACTGTCATACTAATGTTTCTCAACAAAGCCCATTAGTTGCGAATATAGCAAAAGTTTGGACTAATTTGCAATAATCCAACCGTATTGAGAATAATTGCTAAATGTTTAAAGGTAGATGGTAAAACCTTGACCACGCAAAAAAGTAGGATCCCCGCCCTGATAGAAGTCGTGGAAAAGGGCTGGCGAAGCTCCTTGCAATTAGATGAAAATAACTTGCCATAAGGAACCTGCGAAGTTTTGGGAACGGGGATCAAGTTAGTCAACAGTCCAAAGTTAAAAGTCTTTGAGAACAGGTATTTTGCTCTTGTGTGAAGAATAAATAATTTTCTTGACTGGTAACGATTGACCATTGACTATCGACTAACTAGGTCAAAGACTCCAAGTAGTCGCGGATCAGATTGCGCCGCTTGGGTTGGCGCAGCTTCTGCAACGCTTTGGACTCAATTTGCCGTACCCGTTCCCGTGATAAATCAAGAGCGCGTCCAATTTCTGCCAATGAGTAAGGATGACCATCAGCCAAACCAAACCGCATCAGAATCACATCGCGCTCACGACTCGTTAAATCTGCCAGAAGATTGTGCAAGTCTCTTTGTAAAGATTCTCGCATGAGCGTTTGCTCTGGCGTGATGTTATCGGTTTCGAGTAATTCTCCTAACTCTGTATCTTTGTCCTTACCAACTTTTGTTTCCAAAGAAACGGAACGAGGTACGCGCAAAAGAACTTCCCGCACTTGTGCAGGTGTCATGTCTAGCTCTTGACCAAGGTCTTCTAAAGTTGGGGTACGACCTTTTTCTTGGGCAATTTTCCGCTGAGCTTTTTTGATTTTGTTCAGCTTTTCTGTAATGTGAACAGGGAGGCGGATAGTACGGCTAGAAGTCGCGATCGCCCGTGTGATTCCTTGACGAATCCACCAGTAAGCGTAAGTACTGAAGCGATAACCCTTAGTTGGGTCAAACTTCTCAACGGCTCGTTCCAAACCAAGAGTCCCTTCTTGGACTAAGTCCAACAATTCCAAACCGCGATTTTGATACTTCTTAGCAACAGAGACAACAAGACGAAGATTTGCCTTAATCATGTGTTCTTTTGCCTGGAGTCCATTGCTTTGAACTTTCTCCAGTTCTTCCACAGTGATCTTGGCAATTTCAGCCCAACGCCGTTTCCCTTGTCCTATAATCTGCTTAAGCTCGAACACTTCTACACCAGCAGTACGAGCCCACCGTTCAAGGGAAGGACGATGTCCCAGCGCCGATGCTAAACGCTCTTGAGTTTCAACGAGCCGAAGATATGGTGCAATGACTTGATCTCCTTCCTCGGCGGAGGTAGATAGAAGTATCCGCATCCGCAAGTAGCGCTGGACTTTTTGAGCTTCTGCAACTTCTTCATCCCGTCCTAATAACCGAACCCGACCAATTTCCTGAAGGTATAGACGTACTAGGTCTGTGCTGCGTCGGTTAGGTACAGCAAAGGTTGCAGGATCAACAGAAGCTATCTCCAGCTCTTCCAGTTCATCTATCGGCAACTCATTTTCATCAATAGTGAGTTCCGGGTCAAAGACCTGGTGGGACTGTTTGCTATTGTAAGCGGCATCTGCGTAAAAAGATGTTGCTGGCATAAAAATTCGTCTCAATGGCTCCAGGTAACAATAGATGACGTTCAGCTAATTAACTGTTGCTATTGTTCCCGTGATTCTTCAAGAACTAACACGGTAGAGGGTGACCTTTAGGTTTTTTTTTCAAAAAACCTTTACTGGTTTTTGTTAACACAGTGCCTCCGAAGGCTCGGTTGCAGTAGCTTTCCCATGAACCAATAGCTATTCAAATTCCCTACTGGGCGATAAAAAGTGCAAATGACTTAATAAAGATTTGAACGTTTACATATTTTGACTGCTGCTTAGGCAGCAAAGTATAATCATATATCGGTGAAAAGTCCTGTTTTTATATGGATAGTCATATCTACATCGCTGTCTAGGTACTTTCCTGAAGATTTACTAATTTTCCTTCAAAAATGATTAGTTCTGTGGTGAGGTGTAGGAAAGATGAGGGAGTGAGGGAGGCAGGGAGATGAGGGAGAAACTCCTAATGCCGTACCTTATGAATTGATTTGTTCCTCTACTCCGGCTTCTTATCTCGCAGCATCAGTTCTAAAAGCCCTTGTCGGGGTGTGATTTCACCCTGAAGTAAACGATAAACTTGCTCGGTAATTGGCATAGGAATATTTTGCTGCTTAGCTCGCTGCACTAAAACCTGAGTCGTATTAACTCCCTCAGCAGTTCCTTCTAGATGGGCAAGAATTTCTGCTAGTGTTTTACCACCAGCCAACTGGTAGCCAACTTGGTAATTACGACTCAAGGGACTGTTACAAGTTGCTAGCAAATCGCCCAAGCCGGACAAACCGTAAAATGTTTCCATCTTCGCACCCCAGTGAAGACCGATGCGAACCATTTCTGTCAGCCCACGGGTGACTAAAGCAGCTTTAGCGTTGGTTCCCAACTGCAAGCCATCACATACACCAGCGGCGATCGCCATCACATTCTTGAGTGTCCCCCCCAGTTCCACTCCCAAGGGGTCAGAATTAGTGTAAACCCGAAAACGATCAGAAGAAAACACCACTTGCACGAACTGTGCTGCAGTCATGACACTGCTAGCAACAACACTTGCTGCTGGTAATTCCTGTTGTATTTCTTTAGATAAATTGGGACCAGAGAGAACAACGACTGCATGGGTGGGGAAAGCTTCTTGCCAAATTTGTGACGGGGTACAAGTGGTTTGAGGATCTAAACCCTTCGTCGCCGTTACAAAAATAGTCTCACCAGATACGCGTAAAGACCGTAGTTCGGTAGCTATAACTCTCACGCCCTTTATCGACACAGCAGAAAGGACAATATCGGCACCTTGTATGACCTCCGCCAGCGTTTGCGAACCCCGACGCGACCACACACGCACTTCATGACCATTTGCGATCGCCAGACTAGCAAGAGCTGTTCCCCAAGCACCTGCACCAAGAATTGTGACCAATTTTGCATCACTCATTAATCATCAGTCATTAGTCATTTGTTTTCTCCCCCTACTCCCTCACACGGGGGTTACGCTCCATCAATTGCCTCACTTGCTCTGCATGATATGAGCTTCTTGTCAATGGAGAGGATACAACTTGTAAAAATCCTAGTTCTTCACCGAAAGCTCTCCAAGCAGCAAATTGCTCTGGGGTGATAAAATCATTCACCTGCAAGTGTTTTTGACTCGGTTGGAGGTATTGCCCGATGGTCAAAATATTGCAATCCACAACTCGCAAATCCCGCATAACTTGGCGGACTTCCTCATCGCTTTCGCCGAGTCCCACCATAATACCGGATTTGGTGTAGACCCAAGGAGCAATTTGGCGCGATCGCTGCAATAATTCGAGCGATCGCTCATAGTTCCCCTGGGGACGCACCCGCCGATACAAACGAGGAATCGTTTCTGTATTGTGGTTGAGAACTTCTGGTTGTGCTTGGAGAATCAACTCTAGCGCTTGCCAGTTACCGCACAAATCAGGAATGAGAACCTCAATGGTTGTCTGGGGTGAGATAGTGCGAATCGCTTCAATACATTTGACAAACTGCAAAGCTCCACCATCTGGCAAGTCATCTCGGTTCACAGAGGTAATCACCACATGATTCAGTTTCATGCGGCGTACCGCTTCTGCCAGTCGTGCTGGTTCCGTGGGGTCTAGAGGTTTAGGTTTTTTCTCAAAATCAATATCACAGTAGGGACAAGCACGAGTACAAGCTGGTCCCATAATTAAAAATGTGGCTGTACCAGCGTTGAAGCACTCACCAATATTTGGACAGGACGCTTCCTCACAAACCGTATTGAGGGCTAAATCCCGCAAAATTTCTTTAACGTTACCAACACGCTCCCATTGAGGCGCTTTTACCCGCAACCAGTCTGGTTTAACAGTCACAATCCGCTTCTACCACTTCATTTGTACACAGTAAATGGTAGCAAGCTTCATCCATGGGTGGATGAATTTGCAGACTACTTTTCCATTCATCATTCTTTGTGATATTCTTTGATATATTGGAATAATTGTGCCGGGATGTGGCGCAGCTTGGTAGCGCACTTCGTTCGGGACGAAGGGGCCGCTGGTTCGAATCCAGTCATCCCGATTTTTTTTTTGTCGAATAACTAATTAAATGTCGTCGTTAACAGATTAATGTCGTTATTAACAAATTAATGTCGCTGTTAAGAGATTAATGTCGTCAAAGTTGCTGTGAGAGTCGTTAACAAATTAATGTCGCCGACTTTTTTTTGGGGCTACTTCAAGGTTAAGTTTCTCCATAGTCTAATATAACTGCAAATATTCGGGATTTATCCCGAACGAAGTGCGCCTTTCAACCCTCTTCACAAAATTGTAATGATGAAAACTAAAATAATACTTTCAACCCACCCCTAGCCGGGATGGTTGTTGAAACTATCCACGAGTCGTCGAAGTTGACTAGTACTAAGTTCGTCTTTCAACCCACCCCTAGCCGGGATGGTTGTTGAAACTTAAGCAATCTGCTAATCACTTTAAAAGCACTGCTCTTTCAACCCACCCCTAGCCGGGATGGTTGTTGAAACTCTGCCCGTCTAGATCCTTGTTACCGAAGCTTTTCACATACAAATTTGGCAATGCTGCTAAAAAGCTTCTTCCATCTAAGTTTAAAAAACTAAATCAATTGACACCTTAGTTTCAGAAACTAATATAGGACAAGGATTTTAAGATTTTGGCAAGACACCCAGGGATTTCGCCCCCGCTTTGCTTTGCCAAAAAAAATATTTGGAGGGTTCCCCCGACGAAGGGGGTGATTCAGTAGCCATTATTGAGGTAAACCCCACCGTTTTACAACGGCTCAAGCTTTATCAGCTTTACTCTTTATTGCTGGGAGCGCACCTATCCTGTCTTACGACAGCAGCATCAAGAGCGAGCAGCTACCAGGGTCAGAAAGCAAAACGGTCTTTCAACCGTCAAACTAACCCAGATTTATCACAGTACAGAGACTCAAAAGAGCATGAACTGCGGCGCTGTTACTTTCATATTAAGTTTTCAAGGTTCGGTATTTTGTTTAGATTGATGAAGCTATCCGGCATTGATAAGCAAACAAAGCTAAATCCCGTGCTTGCTCTTGAGGGCTACCTCTAATTGGTTGTTGTCCGGTTTCAATCAAGATTCCAACTTTTGCAGCTTGGCTTTGGATGTTCTCAATCAATCGACCGTAACTCCAGTTATGAACTTGTTTGCGATACTCTTTTGCATACTTTTGTTGACCTTCCTTAAAACCAGGAATTTTTTTCTCGGCTCTTGCTTGAACTTCGCTCTGAATTATTTCCCGCATATCACCGAGTTTTGGCAAGACAATGCTTCCAGCAAAATAGGTTACTGCGATCGCAACAATCTCTTTGGCTAACAATCTGTCTATATGTTGCCCTAATTCAGATTCGCCAAAATCGTTTCGAGTAAAATCTTTTTGAGCTTTGTGGCGATCATGAGAAAGGCGTTGCTTTTGTTGTTGCTGGCGATTCAAGAGGTTGTAGTTGTTACCCAGTAATTGCTTGACGCTGCGATAAGCGAGAACTTTATTATTGCCTGCATCAAATACAGCAACGGTTGCAGGATTTTCCAAGCCAAGGCTGACACCTACTAAAATATGAGACTTACCCTCGTATAGAGGTTTGCTTGGACGAGGAAAAGGGGTGTTAATTTTAGCAAGTGTCGATTGTTGACGGGTGACAAAGGCTTGCTGGTTTGAATTGAGTTCACCTTTTTCTTTTGCTTTTGTTAAGCTTTGCTCAACATCTCCGATTTTTTCGATGGCTACTTGTTGAGTTCCTTCAACAGTCCACATACGAGTATCAACTGAGCAAAAAAGGATTAAACGATTTACACTCCACGGTTCTCCTTTACCTTCTTGCTTTAACCAAGACAATCGTCCAGAACGTAGGGTAAATAAGCCGCTGGAATGCTGGTTTTTCCCCTTGCGTTTAGTCTCCTGGTCTTCCACAAAGCGTTGAAACCAAGGAAGGTGTCTTTGGTCGCAATATACTTCAAACTTTAGTTTGCTTAAACCGTTAAAGCTAACAAATATTCGACCTTTATCGCTAATTTCCCAGTGCATATCTTCGTTAGTTTCATAAGCTACTGGGAAGGGGACAGTACTCGGTTTTCTTAAAAGACTAGCTTGCCAAGATTTGGCTTCGTTTTCATCTTGAGGAATGCTATTGACAGCTTTCTCTAGCGTCTCCAACCATTTTTTTCCTGTTAAATCTCGCCCTTTAGGTACTCGGCTTTTTAGCTGCTCTTTCAGTCGTTCAATTTCGATTTCTTTTTTGCGTCTCATCTTGGCATATTTATCAGGATCTTCTTCAGCAAGGTTCACCTGACAATTATTTTTAATGAGGTAAACTAAGGCAGAGCGTCTTAGGATATCTTCTGTCTTTTGGTAAGCTTCAAATAACACACCAGGCTTGATAGATATAGGCTCATCAGCTTTGTCTTTTTTAACTTTTTTGCTTTTCTTTCCCTTTGATTTTTGATTTATACCATCAGTGGAACTTGCAGAAAATTTACTTAATATCTCGGTAGCTCTTGTACGAATAAGCTCTAAACTAGAGTGACTTTCCTGTTCAAGTTCTACATCACTTTTAAGCATTTCGAGCCAACGCTCTTTCCCTTCTATTTTGCGTTGTCGCCGCTTGTGCAAAGCTAACCAAGATTTGTATATGTATGCCACCAGAATTGTCGCTGAAGTATAAAAACGACCTGGTTGACCAATAAAAGGTTCTTGTGTTTTGAGTGAGTCACACAGTGCCTTGATAGTCGTTTTTGGCACTTTCCCAGCTTGTACCCATGCCTCAAAATCAGTATGTTTTCCCAGCCTATCCAATAATTCGTTAACCAAGGGTGTGTTCTTCTCTGCCATGAGTTCCCAGAGATGGCGGAGCGTTTTGTCATCTGCAACTAAGCGACATTGGATCGTAATAACGCTCATGGAGTTAAAGATTTTGAGTGACAACCCACTTTGATTATGAGCGCAATGGCGCAAACACTTTTAAGCGCAAGTTTATTTTTGTTAATATACTGTGCAAAAATTAAGCCCGGACAAGGACTTGGTGCTGGGATGACTGAAGAAACACGAGAAGTTAGGGGAAGAATCCCTAAAGATTTAAAAATTGCATTTGAGATTGCCTGCGCTCGTTTGGAAGTAACGCAGACGGCAGCGCTGGAGGATGCTATTAAGGATTGGTTGAAAAAACAAGAGTCTGCATCCGGTGGAAAATAGAGTTGGTTGGGAAATGTTGACTTTACTGCTAATCACCTAATATTTGGTGATGATTTCTGGATGTAGCCTGTAACCGTTGCCATTGGGTAAATTTCCATCTGTATCCTCTATCAATTCAAGGCTTAAATTTTTGCCCATCGCTTTGCCAATGAGTTCCATGAGGGCTTTTGCTCTTGCTTGGAAAAATGCTTCAAAGTCGTCATTGCGTAAAATTTCTAGTTTGATGCAATGCGATCGCATTATTTCTTCCAAGCTAGCTACCGCAGTTCCATGTAGCTCAAACTCTTTCAGGTAAGCCGAAGGTGCTTTACTGCCGATTCTTTTATTGGTTTTAGCGCTCAATGGGGTGCGGTTAACTAAGCAGTTATATTTTTTAGGGTCGATACCTTGTTTACGACACCATGCGATGGGGAAGATATGGTGTGAGTCGATTTGTTCTTCAAAATAAACAACGTCGTTAATTTCTTCGCCTGTAATCCAATCTACTGCACCTTCACGCCGTAGTAATGCCGCGAACCCCTGATAAACTGCACCAAGTCGCTTTCTGACGCTAAGAAGTCTTTCAAACGAGAAATTTGCTTGCGTAATGCCAAAAGGAACGGAACCACCATTCAGCCATGCTGGTACTTCGACAATATCGCGTCCAGCTTGTGAATCGTGCCAGTGGGTATAAATTTCACCAAACATCCCACACCACAACCAGCGTTCCAACATACAACGCACTTGAAAAGAACGAGAGCGATCGCCCAGAATTGTCAAAATTGCGCTTAAGGCTACTAATTGGATGGGGCAAGCAATATCATCGGCATCAAAGATTTTTTGACCGCGTAGAAAACGAGCCGCTTCTTCAAAGCCTTTGTTAACAGGGTCAGCCCATGTTTGATATTCTTCTTTTGTTAGTTTTAATACTTCGGCACGACCGCAAGCCACACCCGGCAATTTATCTAAATTCCAGCCTTGTTTAGCTGCTTCGATTCTTCGAGTGTAACCAGCTACTAAGGTTACAGCTTGCATAAAATCGGTACTACGGACTTTCCGGAGAACTTTGAATGTCTGAAAGCGGTTTTCGCGGTGCTTCCAATCATCTCGAAGGCTAAAATCGCCTACACAGTAGCTCGAACTCATTAAGTCAAAGAAATTCAAGTCGCATCCGGCGGTATTGGTATCCTCAAATACTTGGCATACTGCTTCCTTGGGTAATGAGTCGCGCAGTTGAATTACGGGTATTTGATAATGCTCGAATTTTTTCAGAACTTCTAATTCTAAAGTGTCAATTAGTTCGAGTTTTTGCGGGTCGTACTGCCAGTACTTGGAAAATTTGCTGCGCCATTCGGAGAAAGAGAATACTTTGGATAATGGGAATAAAAGTGCTTCATATTCGTTTTCTGGTGTGGAACAATCGATAATATCCCCACTTCGAGTTCGCATAACTTTCGATTCGGGTAAAGCGATAATGGCGGTTTTGCGATCGCACTCTGGTTCAAGGCATTTTTCAATATCCAGGTAATACCACTTTGTCGTTAATTTCTGGCTTTTGGGGTCTTTGATGACGACGGGTTGCTCGGATACCAGCACCATGAACGAAGTTGTTAGTCTTTGCTGTCCGTCGAGTACTAGTAAATTTGGTGTTTGGGTTGCGGTAGTTGCTACACCATCAAGCAGACGCGGTTTAAATTGTTGGCGCTCGATACCTTGCTGTAACATCATGACTGCGCCGATAGGGTAAGCCAGCGATATACTAGCCAGCAAACGACGCACATGGGTATCATCCCAGACCCAATCTCGCTGAAAATCTGGTAGTTGAATGCGTCCAATTTTGATGTCCTTCATGAGATCGGATAAGGGATATTTTGTAATATCAAATGTCGAAATCGAATCCATTTGGTGTTCTGCTGTTGCTATCATCGCGCACGTCTAAAAGAGAATCTGTATGTCAGCCTAAAGAAGCCTTGCAGTCATTGCAATAGTTTTTTAGAGGAATTGATAGCGACTAGCGACTAAATTATTCCTGGGTAAAGTCTGAAGGTAAATTGATAATTCCTTGAGCAACAAGCTGTTTAAATTGATTGATTAAATCAGCCTGTCGTAAAATGCGAGTTACGTATTTTGGTCTGTAGCGAAAATCTCTTCCCCAGTCTTTTACAGTTTTGGGACTTGTCCCGGTAACTTGTGCGATCGCATTAATGCAAGCTTTGCGATAATTGCGTCCTGGTTCGTGAGTAACCCAACGACGGCAATACTCCATCGGTTCTAAGGGCAACTGACAGAGGGTATCAATTTGATGTTTGTTTTGGTGGGATTGCCCCCCAGTTTGCATCTTGAGCGTTCGTGAGTTAGTAAGGGTTACAGCAGCAGGGAATTGTGAAGACACCAAGCTACTGCACCGAAAACCCATACTTGCTGACCTCAACTTAAGAAATATCTGCTCCTAGCACAAGTATTTTAGTCACGATTCACGACTAAATTATTGTTGCGGAAAGTCAGGGGGTAGGACTATTTTTTTGATTTGGTTGAGCATATCAGCCATTCGCAAAATATGCGCTACATAATTGGGTCGCTTCTCAAAGTTCGCTCCCCAATTGCCTATAGTCCTTGGACTCAGCCCAGTTGCTTCGGCGAGAGCGGCTATGCAGGCTTTTCTGTACCCCCGATCATCAGGGGACATATCAACCCATCTTTTACAGTATTCCATCGGCTCCAAGGGCTTTTCACTGAGCGCGTCGATTCTATATTCAGCCCTTGGGGGAATGATGTCTATTACCCGGCGTGATTTGAGTAATGCACTTGCTCACGATTCGTGACTAATTTTAACAAATCTCATGACTGTCCATATGGTTGGGAAGTTATAGATATTTTTCTCTTAGGCTTTATTAGTAAATATACTTAGGCATAATATTAAAAATTATACTTTTATACGCCATAACTAAAAAAATATTCCCCTGTACAGTATTAACAGCAGGGGAAAACAGTTTGATTGATTAAATATCGGATGGCTTTTGAGACTAATAAGTCAAAGTAAGACTTATTAGTCCTTTATAATCAGACGACACATAGCACTCCACAAGAACAAAAAACTGACATAAAGTTTACTAATTTACTTGACAAATTCTCTTGAAATGTTTCAATAGACCTGTCAGATAAATGTCTTATTTAAGACTTGACTTCTTCCTGGAATTTCTGAGATTGCTTGCCAAAAAATCTACCCCAAAACCCATCTTTGTTTTGTTTTTCATCTAGGTCTTTGTACACAAAAGTTTTGGCACTTCCGTCTTCAATTACTTCAACCAACTTCCTTCTGTGCTTCGGAATGTTAGATAGCAGGTTAGACATTGTTTTTCATTCTCCAAAGCAGTTTTATTGAGCCACTCCTTGCTATTATCCAGTCTAAAGCAATATCGTGTAATTCGTAATCCTGCATTTTTTGTAGATTTGATGAATTATCAGTATCTATAGCAAGTAAGCCAGCAACAGAACCCTCCTGAAACGCTGCTGCTATTAAAACTCCCTTTATATTACGGTTTATTAAATTATTATTTTCTTGAGTTAATGGTATATAAGTACTAGGAAGTGGACTAGAATTTGATACATCCACAAACTCCATGCTATGCTTCTTAGTTTTTAAAAACATATATCCTAAAACTCCTTCATACAGCCTAAATGATGCCAGCAATTCTCTCTCAGAAATATTTTTTGTTCGACAAACCATTTGAAGATTCCATGAACATATACTAGCCCTAACTGGAACAAAAATTGATAACCTTATATCATCGTTGATTTGAAATTTATTTTTAATAGTTCGCTTTAAATATGTAAGCTCATGTTCTATAGTAGGAATAAGATGATTTTTAACAATATTAGATAACTCACTATCTTCTTTATTTTTACTTCTAAAATCATAAATCCAAACAAGTATGTATGGAAGTGCAATTATAATAGTCGATATTATTGAGGCATTTACTGGATTTTTCAAAAAAAGCCATTCTTTAGGTATTGGGCTATCTTCACCAACAAAAAATGATGTGGTGTCGCCAAACCCTGTAATAACAAAAGCAAAAAGAGAAATAATAAATATAAGAATTTGCCCTAGTTTAAATTTGCGGCGTAAATAATCTAGTTCATACTCTAGATTTTTATTCATGCAACGCCGCTTAATAGTGACATTCATATTATTATTTCACCTTGAAGGGATGGTCGTAAATTCTATCAATTTGAAAAATGACCATGGTTTGGTTATTTTCCCAAGTCAGTTTGCGGATGATTACATCTGCGTAGGCAACCCAGTTATCATCCGCTAGAAGAATTGGCACGTCTATAGGTATAATCCTGTACCCCTCTTTAGAGGCTTGATGCTTTGATCCTGGTTGTAGTTGTTCAGGATAGCCTTGAGATGGCTTGAGTTTCAGGATACTATTAACTTCACATGGCATACCCATGATTTTCGCTCTTCCTGTAAAAGTGGTATTCATTATTATGCAGTATGGCAGTAATTGTTGAGCGTTTATTATCAAGCAACTAAGAACATGAGGTCAGGTCAGCTTACTACTCAAATCCCGGCAATTTTAACTGCGTAGCCTCTAACTATCATGTGATAAATCCTCTAGAATTTCTGCCAAACGTCTACAACCAGGATATTTCGATTCTGGGAACAAGAATAGAGTGTAAGTATCCACGTCGCATTTGGCTGTGGATGACTTGGTTATCGAACTGAAGTGTCCTAACCTAATAAATCAATAAAACACCATTTAGTATTATCGGTCTTTCATAGCCCTTAGTGAGTAGCGATCGCCCGACCGCAACTATGGTGTAGCCTGCGAAGTTTGTTTACCATCTGGCTGATTTTGCTTAATTTTTGGGGCTTAATTATAAACTATACTTATCATTCATCCAAGGCTTCAGCTTTTTACATTACTCCCAAAAACGGTATCCTACACTACTATTTTTTGGTGATTGCGCGGAGCGCAGTGCCAAAGGCAATCGCAAAACTTTTCGGTCTACTGACATTACCCAAAACTGGCGAGGACGACCCTTGGACAGTTTAATGGTGATTGTAAATTTAATTAGTCACACTACTACCCAGCAAGGTTTACAAGTCCGTGCCTCCTTAGACCAAAATCAATATAAAGTCGGAATCAAAGTGTCAAACGACGATTTTAATGCAATTGCCATTACAAGGGATACTTTTCATGGTGATCAATTGCACTGCGGCGGCAAAATGCTTCAGCTATCTACAATCCACGTTCCATCTTCCGCCAGTGCATAAGTTGATTTCACTTACACCTATATAAGAAGGAGGGCTTATGTCCTCGCTAGTTCAAAACCCCGACTTTGTTGAGGTGATTTATGTAGAGATGCACATAGCTAATACTACACAATCAAAATTTTGTCAATGCGTAAGTTCTATATTAGTCATTCTCAAGAAACCCGGTTTTTTACCCTGGTGCAAGATATGAGCCTCTTACTATCGCGCTGGGGGCGATCGCAACGAATGAAGCACATTTTTCCTCAATTTCTGAAAGCTTTGCTATATAAGGGTTCTAAAATCTGTATCTCAAGGGTCATCCCATATCCAATTGGACTAACCTCACTGGGGCTGACCTCAGTTGGGCTGATTTCAGAGGGACTGACCGATTAAGTTCAATAAATTGCGATGCAATTTTTCAACTCCTTAGCCCAAGAGATATATAGTAACCACACCATTTACTCAATTTCAAGCGGTATGGAGGAATGAAAACATTCTTGTCTGTATGTTTATAGAATTTGGAAGATAAACATGAATCAGATCGATCCATTGTATAGATTCTATACCTTTCCTCAACTAGAACCGAAAGAACCTGGCTGGAATATTAAGTGGATACCAGATTCTAAGTTACGCCAGAATATTAACAACATCAAACGGTTAAAGCCTCAATTGACTAAAGAAGAAGATTTTGCATGGTATTTTTTATACTCTTACTTCGACGAGTCAGAAAATGCAGAATCTGAAATTCATACAAAGGCTTTTTTAGCAAGCTTTAGTGTTGATATTGTTAGAGATTTTGAGAAGATACTGAAACGTGATTACCGAAATGATTCTGATATTTTAAGTATTCTTCAAGATGCTGTTCAAAACGCTTGTAAATACGCCTCAAATCCAAAAATTTTCTTTCGAGGCTTTAGGAGGGAGAGAAACGAGTCTTCTTATGACTTACTCAAGGCATACATTAAAAAAAGAATGTATGGTTTAGTTAAAGATGAGCTAATTAAAGAAAAACAAGTGAGCCAAACAAGCAATCGTACAGATTTGGGCTTAGCTGGTAAATCATCTCAAAAACTGGTGAAAGATGCTTTAGAAGCTCAAGGTATAACAAAAGAGCAAGTCGTAAAATATATTGGAATATGGAACACATTTCAGGAAGTCAGAAAAACAAGAGAAACAAGTAAAACTGATATAAGTTCACTGACAGAGGAACAGTTTGAGGAAATTGCACGGCGCTACAGTAAGTTAAACTCTGTACAAGTTGATGGAACAATAATTAGAAGATATCTGGAAGATATTGGTAGAGCAGTCCGCGATTATCAAAATCCTAAAACTGATTCTTTGGATATTCGCAACAATTCAGAAGATAGTACGAGTCTACCTCTTGTTGAACACATTCCAGATACATCTTTGGTTGAAAGTTGGGATGGATTCCCAAGGGAAGAAGATAAAGAAAAGCTGAGAACCTTTTTAGAGAACCAAATACAAGAACTAGATATAGAGGCTCAGAGTCTTTTGTTACTTAGACATGGCTTCCAACTGGTACAAAAACAGATAGCTGGAGAAATTAACAAGGATACAGCTACTGTTAGCCGTCGCTACAAAGCTCTCATAACTGAATTAATACAGAAAATGAGGGAGTGGAAAAATCAACATGGGAATATGAATGGAGAAGAGTCTGAACAAGACTTGACTTCAGAGGAGTTGAAAGAAATTAAATCCGATATAATCACTTTTCTTGATGACTACTCTTTTCATAGATTTTTTGACCTTTTTCAGCAATCTTTCAACAATCTGTCAGTAGATAATCAAAGTATTTTGGACTCCTATTACCGCAGTTATTTTAATCAAACTTACTGTGAATACAATAAGATTGATTGTAATTCTAATGGAGTTCATTCAAATAAAGTTCTTCTCTCTGAAGCTTGGAAATTATTACAAGCAGGAATAGCACAACAAATCCATAACCACTATTCATTCAATTTGAAATCAGATGGAGCGGCTTGGTTACAGCTTGAAAACATGGAGTTTACTAACCAATTTATGGCACATATAGAGAATCAACAGTAATTTGATAATACTTGAATAAATGGAGAACATGAATGAAACTGAATTTGCAAGAGCTAAGAAGACTTTATCCCGAGGAAATTTGGCAGGAGTTTTCAGAAAAAGACTTGAAACAAAGAGAATCAACTATCCGGCGTTATTCCAATCAAACTGCTCAAAATAATGCAGATTTAAACTGCTGGTGTCTCAATACTTTTAGAGCTTGGGTGAAGGAAAACCTTGGCGATTCGATAACAGTGTTACCCAGTGAAGCTGATTTACCAACTATTTGGGATGTTGTCAATGGTACAGCCATTACTATTGGTAAAACCCGACTTGTTCTAATTCCTGATGAAGCAACAGATACAGAGACATTGACAGTACCGCAAGAATGGGTTGATATCCCTGACTGGGTGGCAGACTATTACTTAGCGATACAAGTTAACATTGATGCAGGCTGGATGTGTGTTTGGGGATTTACCAGCCACCGTACTCTGAAGGATAAAGGCAACTACGATCCAATTTACCGCACATATTCTCTGGAACGAGACCATGTGATTACAGATTTAGACGTGCTGTGGCTAGCACACGAAATGGGTTTGGAGGAAAAAGCGAAGGTAGATCCATTGAAATTCTTGTCTCAGTCTAGTGCAAAAGATTTGTTAGTGAGATTGAGTAAACCATCTCCTTACTCTCCTCGTCTTGATGTGAGCTTTCAAGAATGGGGTGCGCTGTTGGCTAGCAATGAGTGGCGGAATCGTTTATATGAGATGCGAAAAGAAAACGCATCTGGTAACTTGAAGCAATTCATAGCACAAAATTATGCATTAGTAAAGAACGGATGGGAAGATATTCAAGCTTTTTTCAGTCCAGAAAAAACGCAAATGCAATTAGATTACAGCTTAAGAAATATTACTGAAGTCAGTAATAGTAGTCTTCATTGGCAAGGTAAATTTATTTACCTAAAGAAGGAATTCAAAGAAATAACGGTATTGCTGAAAGTTGCTTTTATAAAAGAAGCAGATGGCAGGGTTGGAGTAAAAGTTCAAATACATCCAGGGTCAGAAGAAACATACTTACCTGCAAATCTTAGACTGGCTTTGCTATTCAACTCAGAAGTACTAAAAAGTGTAACTTCTGGAAAATCGTCTCTTTATATTGAACTCTCCTACTTTAAATGTCAGTTGGGAACTCAATTCTGTATTGAAATTGCGCTGGAAACCTCTAGTCACGTAGAAGAATTTTGTATTTCTTTGGAGAGCAATCATGATTAAACGAATTGAAATTTATTTAAGAAGAGATGAAAAGGATGGATTTCACGTAAAAATTAAACTACAGACACCATCAAGTAAATTAGATCTAGAGGGTTTTTCCCTACCATTTAATAAAACTCTTGTCGATGATTATGAAGATTGGCAAAAATCGCATCTAGAATTTTATTCAAACAGAAAAGTTAATAGTAATATACCAATTGAATTTGAGTTTAATTGTGATAGTGTGCAAAATGTAAACTCTAAATATAGTAATTTAAAAAGATCCATAAATGATTGGCTAAATACTAAAGAATTTAGCGATAGAGAAAAGCAACTTCGCACAGAATTAAGTAAACAAGACAAAATTCTGGTGATAATTTCAACAGAAGATGAGTTTGCATGGAAGTTACCGTGGCATTTATGGAATTTCTTTGATGCCTATATAAAGGCATGGGTAGTCTTGAGTCATTCTGAATCTAGAAACGATAATTTAAACAAGAATCATTTTTTAGTTCCAAAAGTCCTTGCAATTTTTGATCAGTTTGATAAGAAAGATAAGAGTGAGTGGAATGATTGGTTAGAAATGTCAAAAAACAATATCATTGACTTTGATTATTTAATAGGGGAGCAAATTGAAAATGAAAAGGTGTTAAAAACAATTTCACAAAAACTGAATGAAAAAGATTGGAATATTCTTTTCTTTGCTGGTCATAGTTATATCGACGCAAATAATGGGGAATCAAGATTTTGTATAAAATATAACAGCCAGAGATCAAAATGTGACGTATCCCTAACTATTGAAGAATTAGACAATGTTTTGAAGACTGCTTTCAATCGAGGGCTACGATTAGCGATTTTCAACTCTTGCAGTGGGTTAGGATTAGCACGAGGGTTACTTAAATTAAATCTGCCGAACGTAATTGTTATGCGTGAGGATGTACCTAGTATAGTGGCAGAGAAATTTCTCAAATATTTTTTGGAAGAGTTTATGGCGAACAAAGGTACACCCGCCTTTTTGGCAGTACGAAAAGCAATAGAAAATTTGCAAATGGAACAACATCAATTTCCTAGTGCAAGTTTTTTACCAGTGATGTGTTTTAATCCGGCTACAGAGCCATTAGTTATTCCTCCTGACCCACCAGAGCTGAATAGCACTAAGAGAAAGACAAAAAAACTATTATCTATAAGGCTTTTGGGTGTGGGGTGTGGGGTATTAGGTGTAGTGAGGAAGAAGTCTATTGGTGTTCACACTTATTTTTATTTTTCTTAATGTTTCCTTACACCCTACACCCAATTCCTTATACCTAGTCCTGGCAAGCATTTCGGTTTATCTTAGTGCCGTTCGACCTAGAGTTGAAACCCAAGCCAAGGCAACATTCCCTTCTCTGTTTGCTTCTCAAGTGGATCTTCCCAGGCTTGGTATCAGATGAAGAGCGGTACTAAACCTTTGCAAATTTTTTAGCAACCACCCCAATTAATAAGTAGAGATGTGGAGAAACCACTTATGAATGAAGAACACAACACATTTGAAGACAAAGACAAAGACTCGTCAGAAAAGTCGCCAAAGCAACCGCCAAAAGTGCCAGAAGTGCTGCAGCATATTCAGTCTCTGGAGAAACCACTTATGAATGAAGAACACAACACATTTGAAGACAAGGACAAAGACTTGTCAGAAAAGTTGCCAAAGCAACTGCCAAAATTACTACAGCAGATTCAGTCTCATCTATCCCAGATGCCAGAATCAGTCAAAAACCTGACAAATACGATCTGGGAAGAACTAACATCTACACAAGAGGTTGACCTTCAACAAAAACAGCAGGTTTATCACAATATTGCTCAATTTTTGCAAGAAAGGCTCCAAGTAGAGTTTCAAAAAGTAGAATTTCAAACCTACTTGCAAACAACTTACATATTATGTAACGAATCCGATCCACAACTGGTAGGCGAACAGCCACTAAGCGAGGTAGCTCAAAAACTGGCAACCGAAGTAAAAGATCTCATCCTCACTATCAAAGTGCATTACTTGAAACACCAAGAAGTTCCAACTTCTGACACAGGCGTAAACAGTAAGTACTTGCGTCAAACCGAAATTTTTTACATAGATCGCAATAACCCAAAACCCAACGTTTTTCGAGTTGATGAACAAATGGAATGGGACAACTTACCGGGTGATGTACGAGAAAGCTTTATCAAGGAAAATTTAGCTCGGATCAGCTTTAAACTTTATCCCCAAGGAGACTAACATTATGGAAATCTTTGTACAAGTTCTACTGGGAGTCCTATTTGTAGCAGTCGGAGTCGTACTCATCTTCTGGAACAAAATCCTTGAATGGGTAAGTGACAATTTTCTTCCCTGGTTTGAGAAAAACTTCTCATATGAGTTAGGATACAAGGTTAGACTTGCTTTCGCGGCGCTTGAAAAAGTTGCCACACCAATACACGGGAAGATCAAAGTTTATTGGAAAAACTTCACCGACATCAAAGAAGCTTGGCAAACGCTCAGCAAATCTTTACTGAGACTATTAGTCCAGTTTGAGCGGAACGCACGAAATGAGTGGATTAAACGGATTACTTATTGGGTAACTCGTTATATTAGATCCAAGCAGAAGACATCAGCGTTTAAAGAGGATATAGTTGGCTTTGATTCATCGCAAATTCGTACCCCTGAGTCTAACAAGCCAGAAGTGGTGCGGGTGGTTGCAGAGGAGAAAATTGACTTTAGTCAATTGCCACCTGATGTGCGCCAAGAATGGCTGAAACGGGGTAATAGTAATATTAGTCAGGATCTAGATGTGACTCAGTTGCGCGATCGCGAACTCGAACTCGCTATGACCAATTCCAATTAACGTCACAACACACTTGTAATGTATTGGACACTCATCACAAAACTTGCAATTGTAGTAACAGTTGGATATTTAGCTTGGAATCATCAACATCAAATTCGGGAAAGCGTTGCTGCATGGTTGCGTGAGCAAGGCTTACAGGATAGCGCCTTAATGAAAACCTGGATTGTTTTTGACCGATTGATTTCTAGAGTTCGCCGTTCCCTAATGCTGGAAACCAGACAAACTGGTACTCAAAAGATATCTGAGACAAGCCATTCCCTAGAAGAAATTCGCAAAACTGACCCTGACGTTTATGACCAACTACAAAGGTTGGGCCACGCCGAAAAAAACATTATGCCTTTATTGCAATAGCAGGAAACAAATATGCCAGCACCTTGGACCAGAATCGATAAACCTAACCAATCTCATCAACCTCAAGCTGTCGATAAACCTAACCAATCTCATCAATCTCAAGCTAATGTAACCGTTTCGTCGGATACTAGTTCTGAAACTTCTGAAATCCAGCGGATGGAAATGTTTGTCCCAGAAACACCCAAACGCAGCCTAAATGACCTGATTGTATCAGCTAAGGTTAAAACCCAGATTGAAACAGCCTTAAACAGCATTCGTTTCCATGATGTGCTGTACCACGAGTGGAACTTAAAAAAGATTGACCCTCACGGACATCGAGTAGCAATTAATCTGTTTGGTCCACCAGGAACGGGAAAGACGTTCTGCGCTGAGGCGATCGCTCATTATTTGGGTAAATCAATCATCCGTGTAAACTATGCAGAGATTGAATCTAAATACGTAGGAGAAACTCCAAAAAATATTAAAGCAGCTTTCAACAAAGCCCGTGAAACCGGAGCAGTATTATTCTTCGACGAAGCCGATTCAATTCTTGGCAAGCGACTCACTAATGTTACCCAAAGCGCCGATCATGGAGTCAATGTTAGCCGTTCAGTTATGTTGTTGGAGTTAGATAACTTCAATGGAATCGTGATTTTTGCTACTAATTTACCAGGAAACTACGACGGGGCTTTTGTAAGACGAATTCAAGCACATATTGAGTTTGAACTTCCAAACGAAGATTGCCGAATGCAATTGTGGAATTTACTACTACCTACAGAAGTTCCCCGTGCAGACGATATTACCGTTGAATGGTTAGCGCAAGAGTCTATAGGTTTAGCTGGTGGAGATATTCTCAATGTAGTAAAGTTAGCTGCAAGCCAAGCTGTTGTCCGGACTGGAGAAGAGCGAAGGATTTTACAATCAGATATTCAAAACGCCATCACCCAAGTCAAGCTTGGCAAAGAAAAAGTTGGTACTGGGTTCTCTTATCACAACCAATCTACTACAACAGTAGTCAAAGAAGAGATAGTTTCACCTGAAGAATTGCCTTCTGACGTTCGTGAGAAATACGAGCAAGTCTTGGAACAGGATAATGTTTCCGATGCTATTGCTGTTGGAACTTAATCAGGAATGACTCTTATGTTGGGGTGGTGTTACAAATGTGTTGAAGATGATGTTTATATCTATCTTACAGTAAGTAATTAAACAACTGAATCGACACTTTAGACACACCACTAGCCCAACCTTTAAGTACTTTTTTTGTTAATTAATTCGTAACTGTAAATAATTGCATGAACTGGACACAAGACCACATGAACAACAACTTTCAGTTACTCGCTGGTACGCTAAGTCCAGCAGAAGCGCTTGTAGAATTAGTAACTGAATATGGTGTCGTTTTGGATGAGCATTCAAAACCAGTAGCACTAGTTACAGCTGATGATTTAGAACAAGCAGCTAACCAAGGTATTAGCTCTCTACTCGATATTAAGGTAGGGTTCCCTCTTACTATTTTCATTATTGGTTATCAAGTAGATATTGGTTATCAAGTAGATAGGCAAGACCTCGTGAATTTGAAAAGTCTTACCGAGCGGTATAATCAAATTAGAGGAGTCATAGTCTTATCATCAATAGATGATAAGACAGTTGTTGGGATATTACCTATTACAACTGTTCGCAACTATTTAAGAAATGATGATTATGAGTTGCGCGGTAACCGATCAGGCGCTCTTGGTGACAGTGAATTAGCAGGAGGATTTAAGTCATCAAAGATTAAGTATCGGTATAAGTGTCTTGAGTGCGGTTTTGTTAATGAGCGGGTTTATACGGATCCGGATAAGCCGCCTAATTGTCTAAATCCTAATAATAAGACCCCCCACATATTAAAACTCCCTTAAGTTGGAGACAGCTATGTTAAATGATGTTCTTAAGGAAGTTCCCGGACTTCTTGGTCGCCGTTTCCTAATGAATGCCTTTTTTCCCAGTTTTCTTTTTTGGGGATTGGTTATTGTAGTCGGGATCACGGGACAGGCAGATTTTGTTAACGTTTTGAAAGAATGGAATCAACTGGATATCACATTAAAAACTTTGCAAATTATTGGCTTTTTTAGTTGGGTCACAGTCTTCTCTATTATCTTATCTAACCATTTCAATACCATCTTGCGCTTTTATGAAGGTTACTGGAATTTTCCGCTTGGTCAGTTATTGAAAAATAATAGGCGTAATTGGTATAAAGCTCGTTTAGACGACTTATATAACCGGGATGATTATGAAACTATGTATTTGTATTATCCCTTGCCAAAACACGCAGATAATGTCATGCCAACTCGCTTAGGCAATATTCTCATAAACGCTGAACTATACTCTTCTGACCGCTATGATATAGATGCTGTTCTTATCTGGCCACGTTTATACAATTTGTTCCCAGAGCGTTTTCTTGAGACTATTGCTGAAGCAAAAAGCTCTCTAGATTTCATGCTTGTGGTTTCTGCCTTAAGCAGTATTTTTGCCTTATTCAGTGGTGTTTATTTAGTAATTGTTAAGGCATCTGGATTGCTTTTTCTGACGTGTTTTTGGGGAGGATTATTCTTAGCGTGGTTAACTTATCGGAGCGCTTTAGGAAGTGCCTTACTCTATGCCCAACAGATTAAAACAGGTTTTGACCTTTATCGTCATGAATTATTAAAACAAATGCGCTTAGAACTGCCTAAGACACCATCAAAAGAGCGTAAATTATGGAAGAGAATTGGTCGCCTTCTTTATAAAGACGAAAAAAACGTACAATTGCAATACAAAGATACTGATGCAGCTAAGACTCAAAACTCGCCATAATATCCAAAAAAATGGATTTCCTCATGCAGTTGCTGTTCAAACCATCTCTCAGCCACTTGATAACTATACTGGCTTTTATTGTTGGAATTGTCGGATATATCTACCTCGAACATACTAAAATTGAGATTCAAGTTCCCAACCGGGATTTACCCGCCTATTATAAGATCAAACCAGGCGATCTCAGATCAGAAACTTACGCTAAAAAAGACATTTCTTCACAGGTTTTAAAAAACTCCCAAGAACTTGTAGGTCGTTACACCTTGACCAAAATTCCTAAGCAAAAGCTTTTAACTGAAAAGCTTGTTAGCTCTAAAATCGACTCAAATCGCCTTGTTGATACTGTTGTCGTTGGTATTCCTGCAACACCTGCCATGATATTAGGTGGTAACTTGCAAGCAGGCGATACTGTAGAAATGACACTTGTACCCACTACAACTAAGGCAGAATCTTTACCATCTCCTGTAGTATTTTCTAACATCTTAGTGTTGGATGTCAAGTCAGTGTCTCAAGCCAGTGCTTCATCGACATCTGTAGTCGTAGTTGCCTTGCCCTCAAAGCGTCGGCAAGAATTTGCTAGCAAAAGTCCTGGTGCAACCTTCTTGCTTACCCGCAAGCTTTAAATATTTTAAGTAGGTAGAATCATAAGAAAATTGGGAGAGTATGCGATCGCTAAAATCTCTCTGAGTACTTTTTCAATTTAAGGATCAAGCGGCAAATTTCAACAAGCCTTCTGACGCTTTGCCATCGTCGCAAATGGTAAAAAACAATGCGGACACTCCCCTTGTACCCAATCTGCTGGAATCGGGAAGGGTGTCTCGCAGTTAGTGCATTTTGTGAGTAAGCGTAAATTGTGGCGATCGCATACCATCACATCCTTAAACTGCCACTCAACGCGGTGACAGGGTGACTCCTGATAACAAGCACCACACAATCGAATAGGTCTTGGTTTCATCGTCACACCTTTTGGTGGTAGCATCTCGCTCAATCTGTCAACTTTAACTTCCACCACAGCAGCCAACGCTTCTAACTCATGCGGTGTCGGAAATGGATTCAAATAAAACTTCTCCCACCGTGAAATAACTGCACCAATTCCCGTTAATTTACCTAATTGAGTTGCAGTTAAATAATTTGCCCGACGAAAACGACCCAAAAAATGACTTAAGCTTTCTCCTTCGAGCGGCTCTACTTGAAAAAATCTTGGTTCTTTCGCAGGTATTTCCATTACTCAAACCACTCCAAAACCTCATCCAAAGTAGCCTTATCAATATTTTTCAAACCTTTTCTCAAGGATAAAATTGCCGCCCTTCTTAATACCCTATCTACCAAACCAATTTTGCCACTTGTTTTTTGATATAGCGGCATTAAAGTTTCACTTTTTGTTAAATTCGATGGCACAGGTAAACACAAAACTTCATCTTCCCAAATTTGTACAAATTCAGGAAATTTCTTTTCTGATACTAATGGTAATCTATAACATTCTATAAATCGATCATGAATATATGGCTCTTTTTTAATAAGATTATCCAGACCATCTGTTCCCACAAGAACAATTGAAATTTTCAATAAATCATAAATGCGGGCAATCTCACTAAAAGTATTTAACTTCAGAAAATTTGCTTCATCGATAACCAGCATCTCAACTTTGGACTCCTTTAAAAGCCTTAATACTCGCCTTCTCAGGTCTGTAAGTTTCCCTGAAATAGCATCATATTTCAAACTTTCAAGTATTAAAGTTAGCAACTCCCCAGCCGAACAATCTCCAGGCACTTGCATATATAAGACGGGTACAATATCGCGCTTTCCTGTTCTTTTCTGCGGCTTATTCAGGAGTTTATAAACATCACAAGTCACCGACTTACCTGCTCGTGGTGGTGCAACAATTCGACCGCATTGTTTAGAGAGTCGTAAACTGTCTAACCAGTCATGAATTTTTTGGATATGCTCAAGTTCGACAACACTAGGAGTAATTAGCCGTTCAATTATCGGCAGTAATTCTTCCGGTATCGGGTCATCTCCCCATAAATTCTGCACCCACTTCCGCAAATAATCTTCTGCCATAATCAGTGGTTTCTCAAATATAAAATGCGTTCAAAATCGATAAACCAAAAACATCAATCAGATTAATCATCGTAGTCTTTGCGAAGTTGCTCGTAGTCAAATACTCTGGGGCGACGCTTTTGAGGTTGAGGTATTTCTTCTACAGTTTCTACTGGCTCGTTAGTTTGAGGTGGTTTTACAGAATGCACCTGAGCTTGTTCTTCTTTCTTGCGTTGCTTGTGACTCTTTTTCTTTTGCTTAATAAAAGTGTCTCTATCCTGCACTTCTGCAAGGATTGATTTATTACTTAATTGCTTGCCTGCATTCCGGATTTTCCGACTTGCAGCTTTTGTCTCCTCTAAGGAAATCTGCTCAGTTTCTAAGTCAATCGCATGAGCTTGAGACAGTAGCACTTCCTTGCCCGAATCTTGGCGGTATACGAACACAGTTGATATGTCTCTAGGGTCATATCGCAACAACACACTTTCTCCTGCATAAGCTGATAAATAATCTCCGCGATACATAATGTTTTCAAAGCTTACATATCCGCCTTTGTAGATACTGCGGCGGGTCTTTTTCATCAGGCAGATATCCAACTCTCGCTCATTGACCAAATTCGGCAGTGCAGGTAATCCCGCTTCCCAGCGTTGAAACCTGGTTTGGTTTCCACTGCGAGCATCAATTCGCTGATTGTAGTTATCAACGATGTAGCGCAGTATTAATAGATGTAATTCTCGCAGAGTAATACAAGCTTCCTCTTCTGCTCCTTCTGGACGCTCTTGTACATTTGAACCTAGATAACCGTAAAATCCTGACAAAAAATCGGTGTTGATAGTCCCAAATCCACGTTCTTCAATTCCACCTTCTGGTGGGCGATCGCGTAAATGGCACTCAAAACCAAGTTGAAAACCAATTTGCTTCAAATGCTCGGAGCGAAAATCCTTCCCGCCATCAGTAAATAGATTTTCTGGAACCCCGTAAGTCCCCCACTCGCAATGAAGTTTATATTCCGAACTATACTGCTTGCGTAACATCGCATGACGCATAGCTAAGGCGACTACCAGAGAACTAGGTGCATCAAAACCTAAATGGATGCCCATAATGCAGCGCGAATAGCTATCTGTAATTTTTGTCAACCAAGGACGTGCCAAAGTTTCACCGTACTGGTCAACTAGCATGACATCCAATTTTGTATGGTCGCACTGCCAAACATGGTTACTATGATGTACATCGAGCGTCTGACCATCACGAGTTTGATGGGAAACTCTCGATCCACGCCAACCAATATTTCTTACCTTCTGCTTCTGCTCTTTACGTTCAATAATCGGGTTAAGAACGCGATAAACCGTCATATGGCAGGGATATTTCTCTAAACCTAGCTGTCCGGCTCTAACCTGAACTCGAATTGCGACTTGGGCAGGTGTCATTTTTCTACCGCCCTTGTTACCTTCTTTATAAGTTTTGACGATAAAATCTTGCCAATCATCATCAATCCGATACCCACCTTTGTCAGAACGTTCGACTTCACTAACGCCTGATAACCCCTGTTCTTGATATTTTTTGACGAGTCGCTGTACCGTCCGAACCGTCTTGCCAAGTTTTTCTGCGGCTTGCTTTAATTTAATTCCGTAGGTTTTGCGATCGCACGGCTCAATAAGGCTTTGCAGTACCTCCATTCTCAGCTTGGCTTCCTCTGAGAGTTCAGTAACAATTACATTGCTTTGTTTTGTATCCTCACTCTCGGAAATTTCATCAACCTCATCCGAACCGTCGTACAAAACTAAAGATTCATCAACCTCGTTGGAGTTTAGCGTTTCACCCATAAATAAACTTCATCGCTTGAAACTAGTCGGTTAGGCAATACCGTACAGCAAGTCTAAGAGCGAAAAAGCAAAGTATACAGCCTCAACTCCCATCAAACTTTAACGCAATATGAGGAATGACTTTGCAAGTAGAGAGAAATAAGAAGACTTGAGTACAACTATGTTTGTATTCGTACATAATTACTATTGTCTAGTAAATATACTACTACTTTATTCTAAAAAACGACATTTAATTTTATATTTTTCCTTTACTTCCAAAAGACGACACTTATTTTGTTATGACCGTTAAAAACTTTGGAAAGAGATTTTTTGAAAAAACGACACTTAAAATGTTATAGTTAGAAATTACGACGTTTAATTAGTTAAATATTTAGGAATGGTAAATAGAAATCAAAAAGGCTATAATCCTTGCTTAGTAGGGATTATAGCCTTTACGGCTTGAGCGACATTAATTTGTTAAGACGACATTTAATTAGTTATGCGACATTTTTCGACTAACCCATTATTTGTCGGCATTGGTAGATTCATATCCATTTGACAAATACATTGTCAAATGGACAGATAATCTGTCGTAAAGTCGTTCAATCAATCGCGTCAGTAAGCCACTAACTCTGTTGCTTTACTGTAAACATCAGCATAATCCTGAGAGGTTGTTTGTAAATGATTATGAAGGAGCTAATTGAGGCGTTGCAAGTCGTTTCAACATCAAACGAATCATGACGGTGTAAATCATCGATTCGCTCATTTCTGGTAACAGTTCATAGTCTTTACT